>Ga0080013_1000036_pt1 | contig 174191 bp, 233 predicted proteins | sample ETNvirenome_6_85_FD_69236 | JGI IMG/M metagenome (GOLD analysis project Ga0080013, IMG submission 69236) | Marine viral communities from the Pacific Ocean - ETNP_6_85 (SPADES assembly) (version 2) | ecosystem: Environmental > Aquatic > Marine > Oceanic | place: Pacific Ocean | collected...
GTGCGGTGAGCCAAGCGTTTAGAGCATCGTGAAGAACCTTGGACCCCAAAAGTCCCACAGTGTAGGCGCATTTGATTTGTCCAAGTCGTGTCCAATCTGTCCGATTTATGTCCAACCCTTATCCTTATTTAATAATAGATAACAATAGTTGGCGATATTTGCGGTTGTTAATAGGTCATTTATGGCTTTGTCCGCTTTTTTGCGCTCGTTGCGTTAGTTACTGATAGTTAATACAATTTAATACAATTTAATAGAATAATCCAATATAGCGTTGTCCGATTCGTGTCCAACAGGCAGAAAAGGTAGATTCATATAGGTCATGGTGAGTATGTGGAACTATGAACTATTCACCAACATCTCTAATAAGGGAACGATTGAACGAGTTAGAAGGAGTTCACAGGAACGCCGTTTTAGAGGGAGGGGCTTTGCGTCAAGCGTTTGTCAGGAAACAATCGCTGGAATTGAATATATCTTTGGAGTCCGTAGCACATGAGATAGAAAAAGTTGCTATTATTGAAGCACAAAGAAAAGATGATTTATCACTCTTAGCACAAGACGAATTAGAAAAGATAGAAAAGTTATCCCAAGCAGAAGCACAAGCACAACAAGCACAATACTATGAAGAATATGTGCTTATTCCAAAGGCTAAAGCACAAATCATGGAGGAACGCTTAAAGAAAGGATATACCTTAGCAGAAGCAGAAACACAAGGGTTTGAAGGTGAAGAACTTAGTATGGTTATGCAGATACTTAGAAAATCTGAAGAAAGCAAACCTATCCAAACAGGAGATAGGAATAAATATAATATCCTTATGAAACAAATAGTAGACTTACTTAAGCAATCTCCTAATGGAATTACTAAGACCGAGATACTAACTAACCTAAAGAAGAATGGTAGTTGGCGACAACTAAGGAATGATGTATTAGATTATTTGGAAGTTACTAATAAGGTCAGAAAGGTAGGCACTAAGTATTATCACATTTCTAATGCTGGGAAAGTATTGGAAACCGAATTTCACAGAAGGGTGTTTGAATCATTATCTTCTGGAGATAAAAGTTTGAATAAAATTATGCAAGTTGTTGGATATAATAATCAGACAGGTAGGCGAAAGGTAAAGTCAGTATTGCACCTTTTGTGGAGAGAAGGATTAGTATCAAAGACCGTTAGTGGTAATTGGGCTATTTCATCATAGTTGCGTTAAATAGCAATTGCTTATATAGGTAATCGCCATTAGTGATATTTGGCGATAACACATGGAAGATTTTATGACCGTAAAAGAAGTAGCAAATATACTACGAGTGAGTGAATCAACAGTTCGTAATTATATTAAGCAAGGAATAATTAAGGCAATTAAGTTTGGTAGCAACAGGCGTGCTACTGTGCGTATACCTAAGACAGAAGTAGAAAAGTTTTATTCTATGGATGAAGCACAAGATGAGGAGGAGTAAGTATGACACATAACTATGCAGAAAGGAAACCAATGTTTGTTGAAGAAAACCCAGACCTAAAGGTCCATGCTTTGAACTGTGTTCCAACTTATAGACCTAAAGGTTCTTGGACTAATGGAATTAAGGCTTATGAAAAGGGTAAGGGTTCTGAAGCGACCCGATGTGTAGGTTGGTTCTTTCCACCACGCATTCGCAACACTGGACACCATAACCGAAAAGGACCTGCTGGAAGAAATCACCGCAGAGAACTCACTCAAAGAGTATTTGCTGACATAACCGAGGAGGAGTAGAATCTTAAATAGGTTATCTAATAATGGTGGTATTATGGCAGAAATAATCGCATTAGCAATTGGAGAAGATAAAGGAGTTAGTCAAACTGCTCTTAATGAGTGGTTTTCTACGAATGGATATAATCTCATAGATGAGAATGAAGGGCGTTATTCAAACGACACCAACGGTGAATCATTCAAATGTTCTGTTTATGAGCAAACAGGATATATGGTATTTCAAGAAACAGAGAATCTATTGCCTAATGAGGTATTTGATTTTATCTTGAACCTGCCTTATGATGACGCATTAATCTCTATGGGAGAAGATGACGGATATAGCACAAGTGTAGATACCGAAATGAATTTGAATAAATTCAAAAAGGAGTTCCTGAAGGCACAAACAGAAGGTGATGAGTAATGAAGCATTACCAGTGTCAAGCAGAAGAATGTAGCGATGATACTATTTATCGTTATAAGGGATTGTGCCGTTCTTGCACATCCTATGATGATTCAGGAAATATAATCACACCTGTAAATAGGATTCAAGTAAATAAGGATGGTAGCACATACCATAAAATAGTAATGGAGAAACCTAAGCAATCTATCATAACTAAGCAAATGTTCCTTAACCAAAGGCGTAAGCAAAAGATGACTAAGAAGCAGCGTAAGCAAATACAAGAGCAACTGCAAGCACAACAAGCACAACAAGCACAAGAGCACGACTGTTGTGCTAACGATGATGAGTGTGAGCATAAATCAGAAACATTAGATTTTTCTGATATTGGAGAATCAGTTGGAGAGGAGGAGTGAAGATGACTAAAATCTGGAAACTCAAATTGAGAATTGAAGAAGAAGAAAATGTCTACGAGGAATGGGAACAAGTAGAGGCAGATTCGCATGAGTAGCATTCATAAACAAATGCGATGTTGGAGAGAACACCTAAAACAGTGTAGGGAGAGTGCAAATGATGAAACAGATAATTCACATCAATCAACACAACATTAAACATAATCGTAAAGTAACTGCTTGCGAGCGTAAGCCAGTCATTACTTGTAAAACCTACAAGGACAATAATTATCACCACTCTATTGATTTGGTTTCTGTGGAAACTGGAGAGGTATTGGGTTCTGTAATGTATTCTCCAGATAATCCATTATCTTGTGGAGCCAATGTTTGGATTGAATTAGATACAGACATAATCTCCATTAAACCAAAGGAGGACTAATTATGGAATTTAACCAATATCAAGAAGCAGCCAATGAAACTGCTCTTTATCCAAAAGATATTGCACTACTCTATACTGCTTTGGGTTTGAATGGTGAAGCGGGCGAAGTCGCTGAAATAATCAAAAAGATGGTGCGTTCCGAAACACCGCTTGAGGAAGTTAGAGGGAAAATTGCGAGGGAACTCGGAGATGTTCTTTGGTATATTTCCGCATTAGCAGGAGAGATTGGTCTTACTATGGAAACTATTGCGAAGGCTAATTTGGCCAAACTGAAAAATCGTGAAGAAAATGAAACACTTACAGGAGAGAGAGAAGATGACTAAATATTATCAAAATAAGCACACAGGCACAATTGCATACATATTAGTAAAACAAGGACCAGTATTTACATTGGTGGATGTTACTACTAATGAATGTGCAAATTGGAAAAACGATTTGTTCCACGAACATTGGGAATTGATGGGAGAAGAAGAAGTAGTTATTGAATCGTTGGAAAGAGTAGCAGACATTTTGAAACAAGAAAAAGAATCACAAGAAGAGGAGTAATTATGAGTGATTATGAACCTTGTGCCATTTGTGGTAAAATGGGTTATACAGATGAAAGAACCCACACACCAGCAGGACATTTGTGTGCCAGATGTGCCAGACCAGACATATTTTCTACACCATCTGATACACCACAGGCTAAAGTATAAATATCACCCACAATAATAACAATATGATGCCCACCAAAGTATGGGAAAGAAAATGTTCGGTTTGTGGCAACTCCGCCAATTTGAAAACTAAAATAAGTCCTGAAGGACACATATTGTGCAATCGGAAATTTGGATTCACAGAGTTTGAAGAATTCTTTTATTGTAAAACTCATTATCAAACTATTGCAGCACTATTCTGGGATAAGATTCAGAATAAAATACCATAATTTCAAATAGTAGATGTGCTAAACTAAGGTTATGGGAACTCGTTGTGTTTGCATTTTTAAGGACGCAGATAATCAAGTGCTTTGTTCCATATGGAATAAATATGATGGAAGCCCAGATATTTTCGGTAAAAAATTAGCAAATTATTTAGCCTCTAAAAAATTAGCAACTATGTGGCAACCACAAGACCGAAATGTCTTCGGAGGAATTGAAGGTGCGGCTTCTGATTTTATTAGTTATCTAAAATGTTATGGACACCCATATTTATCCGGAGGTGGCTCCATGGATGGTTTGCCAGATATGACCAAGCCGAAACAGTGGAGAGCACCCGAAATCGGACATATTAGTTTATTACCCATTACGCTTAATTTGAAAACCATTAGATGTGCGTATGTGTATGTAGTTAAACCCAATGAAGAACAAGATAATTTTATTATTGAAACCTACCTACACCCCAAAGAATTACTTTTCTCATGTAGCCCACAAGACTACTCATCCTATGAGTAGCAATCTTAAATAGGTAATCTACCAATGGTTCTTTAGGAGAGAGCCGAATGGAAAAAGAAGAAGCACAGACAGTCATGTCCGCATTTAGAATGATGCAGGATTTCGCAGCAGGAGAAGAATTGACCCCACTTAAGATTACGGTGATTGATTCAGCCTATCAGATTCTAAACTCTTATGTAGGTGATGGATACATTACCCAATCTACCGAGGATGCACAAGGTATCCTAACCATGAGAGGCACAACAGAAATGTTTTTGGAGAGTGAAATAGATGAGTGAAGAAGTAACAGAGATTGTTGAACAAATTGAAGAATTAGAAATTATAGAACTACGCCAATTGATGAAGGCCATTAAGGAACTCATTGATGGAAAAGAAACACCCACCGATGTTAAAATCGGAGATGGTGTTGAATTTGAACTCCGAGATGGATTCTTAGTTCGTGGCACAGTTATTGATATGACTGAAAAGAGAGCAAAGGTCAAGGTAAATGAAGCAGAAGGCAATTATACTATTGATTTGAAAAAGGTCAAGGTTACATTTTCTGCACCCGTTGAAGAGTTTGTAGAAGAAATTATTACTATTGAAGATGCAGAAGACCCTTTGCTAAGGAACAACCCTGAAGAATATCATTTGGAGTGAAATCCATGACAACGACAGGAATCGCAGCAGGAATCGCATACTTTTTATTGATGTGGCTCTGGGTGTGGTCTTTCAATCAACTTTGGAATATGAGGTGCAGAATCAATTCTTTAGAATCTGCAGTATTCCCAGACAAGGGTGTTGAAAAGAATTTAGACGATACAGGACAAACCTCACTATTCTCCTACATTAAAGAGGAGGAATGAGGGCATGGCAAAAGTTATTGCCTTAGATATTGAAACGAAGAATCTGGATATTTCAGATTTGGATTTTAATATCCCTGAAGGTTGGCAAGTTTCTTGTGTTTGTATTTATGAAGACGATGGAGATGTAATGTCTGCCCAAAGATTCCAGAACCATAGATATGCTAACCCCGCCGAGATGGATAAGGCTACTTATGCACGATTGAACTTGAAAGATTTTAATACACTCAAATCCGACCTTGAAAGGTGGAGTGAAGAAGATTATCTTTTGATTACTAAGAATGGATATAATTTTGACCTCCCTATTATTTCTAAATCTGAAACCGATGGTGGTTGCGGAGTTCAAGATATTTTGAATTCATTTGAAGAAGCGGAACAACATTTGGACCTTCAAAGATATTTAGAAGAAGCCACAGGAGGAATCAGGTTTTCACTTCAGAATTTGATTCACGCAGTTTTAGGAACTGATGAATCTAAATTGATGTCAGCAGACCACGCCCCAAAATCATGGAATATTGGAGATTTTCTATCTGTTGTTGAGTATTGTGATGCTGATGCAGAATATACATACAAAGTATGGAAAAAGGCACGCAGTAAAGGCTCATTACAATGTGTTGGTAAATTGGCCAATGGAAAAGAACATAATTGTTTGGTTAAAATCAAATGGTGATAACTGTTAAATATGAAGCCGATGTGATATGTCTTATGACTTCTGAAGATGAGGAACAACCCGAAGGTATCGTCTTAAGCCCTCGCCAAGTAGAACGGCAATTCACCAGAATCAAGAAATACCTACTTCAGAATTTTGAAGAATTAGAAGATGAATCCTATCGTGGAGATATTAAGCCAGAAATAAGAACCATCTTTGAGAAGCACATTCCCATTGGAGAGATAATGGATGAAGAAATGTTACAAGTGATGATTGCATCAGTAGTAGCAGATTTAGTTAAAGATGTCTTAGACAATGTTAGAGGCGTAGATGCCAATATTGCTATGGTATTCGTTATGGATTTTGTTAATCAATGTTTAGAAATTATTTATTCATTAGAATATTCGGCTCAAGGTCCTTCTGATGATTTTGACCCTGCTTATGGTTGATAGTATGTTTTGGATAATTATTACATTATTAATTTTAATTTTAATTGTCCTTTTGGTGATACTACTACAACAAAAACCTAATACCTCATATCCAGACCATACTCGTGTGGTAGAGAATCAAATGATAATTGATGATTGGGAAAAGAAACACAGACCACCTCCAGACCGATTCTGGTAAAATATTAAATAGGTAATCGGCATTATCTCATTTGCCGTTGAAGTTGTGCATTAATGCTATGAGAAAACATGGTTAGTAGTTAATTCAGTAATAGGGACGCTTGTGAAAAAATAATGAAAGGCGACAATAACCAAAGCACTATAAAAAGGAGGAAAAAGAAATAATAAACCGGGGATGCAGAATTGGCTTGCCAGAGTTGTAAACCCACACGAAATTATCACCACCCATGAACGGGGTTAAACTTACGGGCGTATCCTAAAGTCCAAAAGATAATATGAGCAATGGTGTAGGACCAAAACTCATGGCGACTCTTTCCTCCACTTCTTTTTCAATAACAATAACAAACGGGGGTCTTCTACTATGGAAAAAATGACTGGCCCCCGTATTACCTTGGGTCTGTGGCGCAGTCAGGTAGCGCATTGGGCTTTTAACCCGATGGTCGTGAGTTCAAATCTCACCAGACCCTCCTCATCATTTAATAGCAAAAAATGTCGGGGTAGCCGAGTGGTCAAAGGCGGTGGGCTTAAGTTCCATTCTCAAAGTAGTTCGCAGGTTCAAATCCTGCCCCCGACACCAATTCGTCAATCTTATATAGTTGATAACTCTACTTTAGTAATGGGGTTAAAACAGAGTTCTGGATGTCCAGCATATTCCGGTTCTTTTGGTTCAGAGATTCCTATCGCCTCCCCTCGCATCTCTGGACACCCCACCTTACATTAGATTTATGTAGTCAGAAATACAAGGAGTGATTGTGCTGACAGAAATTCAAGAGCAGGTCTACGATTCTCTTTTAATAGAGTGGGATGGGCTAAGTTCAGAGAATTATCAGGTTCGTCCAGAAATAATGAGCATTATTAAATCATATTTCCCAGAAGGTAATATGGTATTTGATTTAGGTCAAGCATACCAGAAAATTTATCTTTGTATTGGAGAAATTCAATTTTATGTAGAGGGAATTTTAACAGATTCAAAACCAGAAGACATTAGTGAAACAGTCACCAGTTTTGTGGTTCAAATATTAGGTATAGAAAGAGCATGGCAATTTATGGTTAAACATGGATTAGTTATCACCGAGGAAGACAATTTAGATTGGGTCTAATTAAGAGGCGATATTTTGCAGAATAAGCGAAAGAATAAGCGTGAGCCACGCAAAGGGTTTGAAGACAATAAGCATAAGAAAGGAGATAAAAAGTGGAGGCAACATAGTAAGAGCCAAGATAATGGCGATGACGAGTTGTTTCAACTTAATCTTAGGTTAAATAATTTACAGGCGTGCGTCTGTGAGAATATTTATTCCATTCATCTTGAGGAATGCCCCAGTTGTGGGGTTGCCAATCCTTATTATTTACCAGCATAATGTGATACTTTATATAGGTAATCTACCAATGAGTATTTAAGCGAGGAGATATTATGAGCAGTAACGAAGTAGTAAATATGGTAGCATCAACACAGTATTGTGATTCATTAGACATTAATGACATTGCAGACGAACTGGAAATTGATTATGAACAAGAACAATTCCCCGGTATGGTATATCGGGTAGAAGACCCAAAGGTCTGTATTCTATTGTTCCGAAGTGGTAAGGCAGTAGCAACAGGGGCAAGGTCCTCTGAAGATATTGAAACGGCATTTAAGCACCTTCATGCAGTTTTGACTGAAAAGGGATTCCTAACCACCGAGTTTGATGAAGATGGAATTATCCTACAAAACATTGTAGTGACGCATGATTATGGACAAAATTTGGATTTGAATACATTAATCCTAATGTTGCCATTTGATAAGTGTGAATATGAGCCTGAGCAATTCCCCGGATTGATTTTCCGTTTGGATGAGCCAAAGGCCGTATGTCTAATCTTTAGTTCAGGCAAGTGTGTTATCACAGGATGCAATAGTTTGGAAAAGGCAGAAGAAGCCGCAGAGATTCTAAATGACGAACTAAACGGTTGTCAAGAATTGAGTGAGTGAATGCCACAACGATGTCGCTATCGCTATTGCGATAGGTTGTTGGAGGGCTTAGACAATAAATTGAGTCCGAACAAGATTTACACTAATTTTTGTTCACTCTATTGTCACGAAGCGATGTTGGCAGGAATAAGACCCATCACCAATAACAAACCCGTTGTCCCATGTAAAACATATCGTCAGATTGATAGATGTTGCACGGTTTGTAAAACCAAATACAAATTGTCATATGGTAGACGCACAGCAAAAAGCCATCAAAGATTTTGTAGCCACGCTTGTTATCACGACTTGATTAGGCACAAGAAAGGTCACCGAGATTATTTCATTCTAACTCTATTGAAAGAAAAGGGAACGATGACTGCAGGAGAACTGGCCAAGGCATCTTCAGGATTCAAACCAAAAGCGACTCTCCGAAGTATTAGTTTAATTTTGAAAGTCTGGCGTGCCAGAGGTATTGTTTCTGCCGAAAGAACATCAGAGAAGAAGCCATACAGATATACTTTTATTTCCGACTTATTACCCGGAGAATTGATTCTAAAATATTGTAGGTCTTAAATGTTAAATAGGTAATCGTCCAATGTTTATATTAGTCCCGTAGTCGGATATGGGGTTAGGACCGTGACTGAATAACCAAATCAGCGTGGTAAGGTGTGCGATAGCGGTGACACGAAATCACCCTCTGGACGGCCAAGTGGCATATACGGAGTCGGGTTAAAATCCTGAGTGAGCAGCAAGAGCAAAGTGACCCTCAGATAGTTGTGCGCTCTTTTCAACGGTTAATCTGCCGTTGGCGGTCCGTCCCTTTCATTCCCAAAACTTAAATAGCGGAAAGCAACAACTACTTCTTATGAAGACCGCAATTGTAGCAGCAGGAACTCTTATTGGATTAGGCGTTGTTGCCCAATTTACATGGAATAACACTAAGGCTAAGAACTATCTAATGGCTGGTGTCGGTGCTGTTGGTCTATTCGCTGCAGCCACTTACACACTAAGGATGATGAACTCAAATGAACCATCTCGTGTTTTCGGTGCATCAGGCAGTTCTTCCAAACCTAAGTTTATGAAGAAGAAAAAAGTAGACCAACTTTTGACTAAGAATGCTGGTCGTATTTTTGGAGTAACATTCGTAAAGAAAGATGGCACAACCCGCCGAATGACCTGTCGTGGTGGAGTTCGTAAATACACCAAAGGTGGTTCACTCAAATTCAATCCAAAATCTTATGACCTAAGAGTCGTCTTTGATTTGGACAAGATGCAATATCGTATGGTTCCAATTGACCGAGTTGTTGAACTTCGTGTCGGTGGGCAGACATACCGTGCTGCATAAGTAACATTAAATAGGTCATCCCCTATCTATTATACATGGCTAAATCTATTAAGAGTCCATGGTTTGAATTAGCGAGGGATTATCCCGACCAAATTCATAAAGGAACCTTGGTAGGCCAAACTGACCAAACTGGAAAGATTGAAGATATTGTTAATTTATTTGCTAATCGTTTTGAAGAATTAAGAAGAGTCATTAGGGAAGAATTAGGGTTCAGAGAAACTTGCACCATCAAGGAAATGCACCAAAGAAAATCTACATTTACCCGTAGAACTTGTAATATGATAGGAATGGTTGTAGACATTAGAAGAACTAAGTCTGGAGGCCGAATGGTTGAGATTGAAGATAAAACTGATACCATGCACATTTTCATAAGGAAAGAAGACCCCGCCTGTGGCACATTATTATTAGACGATGTTATCGGAGTGACAGGAAAGTTTTCTGATGATGGCAGGATGTTTTGGACAGACAGAGTTCAACAACCAGAGATATTGCCACAAAACCAAAATAAGGGTGGTGAAGATTTTGACCCAGTTTCTATTGCCTTCACATCTGACATTCACATGGGAAGCACCAAGTTTTTAGAAAAGGAATGGGACAGCATGGTGGAATGGTTAAACAGCGACCATCATGTAGCCAACAATATTAAATATTTAGTTTTGTCAGGCGATGTTGTAGATGGTGTCGGTGTCTACCCCGGACATGAAAAGAACATTACAATGGAATGCGTTTATGACCAATATGAATATTGTGCTCGTAAGTTAGATGAATTACCTGAACACATGACCCCTATTATATTACCCGGAAATCACGATGCAGTCAGACCTGCAGAACCACAACCTGTTTTAGAACCCTTAATTCAACAAAGATTCAATTCTGCCGTTCATGTTGGAAATCCAGCCAGAGTCAATCTATCAGGGATTGATGTTTTATCCTATCACGGAAAAGGCATAGATGACATGGTGCCTCGTATGGCTCATGTCACTTATGAAGCCCCCGCAGAAGCCATGAAAGAAATGTTGCGTAAGCGACATTTGGCTCCAATGTGGGGTGAAAGAAATGCACTTTCTCCAGAGGAGGAAGACCAAATGGTTATCCGAGAGAGGCCAGATGTTTTCGTCACTGGACACACTCATGCACATCAGATGGAAATGTATAGAGGAATGCCATTGATTGTATCATCTACATTCCAAGGAGAAACTGACTTTATGAAGATGCTGGGATACAAACCAAAAATGGGTTATCTATCTGTGTATAATATTCAAAACCGTGAAATGCGTGCCTTCGGCTTCAAAGACCCCTAAAGTATAAATAGCACTTCTACGGGATAGAAACCATGGATGCACCAATAAAAGGGAGGATGGAAGTTAAATGTGTTTGCGGACACTGGGGTAGATTATACCCAACGAATCAATTTAGGGATGGAAAGCAAGTTTGTAATTTCAAATGTGGTTGCGATAACCCACAAGTAGATTTTAAGAATCCATGGGGTGGTAAGTAATGAAGCCATCATTTACTGCTAATTTTACCAAAGATTTAGTTTTAATTTGTGCCGTAGTAGCCATTTGGAAGGGTGCTTGGTTAGTTATTGAGCCTTTGCACAGTCATATGAATCCAGTAACCGCAGGATTATTATTAATGTTTTTGGGTAGTGTGGCTCTTTTGTATTACAATCAACGATTGTCCACAGTAATTGAATAACATTAAATAGGTCATTGACCCTACATTCAATATGGGTTCTATTCATCCAGATGTCTTAGCATTAATGGAAACAGTGACTAACCATAATGGTCAAGAATTAATGGATAAAATTAATGAAAACACATCGGCATTAGTTCAAGCAGAAAAGGAGTTTCACGAGAACCGACAAAGGAGAACTAAACTATTAGTCGCCCTTAATTTATTACTAATTGAAAGTTGTTCTGATGATACTGGTGAGCACGATTGGAAGAAAAGCGGGGGCTTTTACGGCAATTGGTATTGCACCAAATGTCATTGTAATACTGAAAAGCCTTAAATAACGAAAGAGTTGAATCTTTCTTATGGCTCAAATAAAAGGACCAATTAGTTATTACCAAAATGTTCCATTCGGCATGGATTGGATAGTTTATACACTTTCCCTTGCTGGCATGGTTGGAGGATTGTTAGGAAGCATCCAAGAATTCAGAATGAAAGGAGGCTTTTGGGGCATCCTTCCATACGCAGGATTGTTAGTGATTGCAGGAAACGCTGCAGCAGAAGGTTTGAAAACTGCTGACTCCGATGCAGAATATTAAGGTGATTATATGAGTGATGTGGTAACTGAAACCGTTGAGGAAGAAGCCTCATGGTTTGAAGATGCTTCAGACGATTTAGCACACAAGAGTATTTTTGGGATTCCCGAAGATATTGCATTAGTATTATTAATTGATGCAATCTTAATTTCACTACGAGTTTCACACGCCCTATCACCATCTCAATTCATTGGGGCGAAGGTCATTGGCACCAGTTTCTTGATTGGTAGTCATTTCCTATGATGTTAAATAGGTAATGCCCATTTATAATCTTGATGGCAGAATGTGGCTGTGGCCGAGTTATTTTGTTAGGCTCGGGAACTCATAATCGTTGGTATGAAAGACATTGTAGCCGATATTGTTATATTTATTCACAAAATCCTGAAAAATACCCTAAAGTAAGGGTATCAGAATCTAAACATCATAAAAATCACTGGATGCGACCACACATTCCTGCAATGTGTGATACTTGCGGAGAAAACTTTGATTTAATAGACCATGAAAAAGAAGGCAATAAACAGTTTTGTAATAGAGAATGTTTTCGGAAAGTTTTGACAACTAAGCATGGACACCGAGATTGGACATTACTTAAGTTATTACAATTAGGAGGTCCATTAACTGCGGCTGAATTAGCACATCGTTTTGTTTCTAATTTAACCTCACCAACACCCAGACAAATCGGAGGTATCTTAAAATTATATGTGGCACGAGGGATGGTTAAATGTAATGATGAAGAAATCGTCAGAGGGGCTAACCGAACTTATCAACTCAACACAGACCTACCTCTTGGAAAAGTAGTTGCAGAAAAAATAAGATTACCCAAGGTGACCAAAACATGACAGTATTAGAGTGCGCTTTGCCACGATGTTCACATCAATTTACCCATTCTAAACATTATAATCCATATTGTTCAGAATATTGCCATACCATTCATCATGAAAAAATACCAGTAGGTGGTAGTTGGCCGAAGTTAGAAAGAAAGTGTAATTGGTGTAATCACCAATACCCCATTACTTATGCTATGGCTCAAGATGCTAATGTCGCCTTTTGTTGCAGAGAATGTTCCTTTGCAGCACAAGGACTTAGAAAGTATTATTGTTTAATGCTGATTCTTAAGTTAAATCCAGAAGGTATTACAGCCCAAGATATTGCACCCAAAGGAGAACAACATGGATGTCCCATGAATTTCTCCAAAGCAGCCATGAGGTTAAGAACACTGATAGCACGCAAATTAGTAGTGTATGAAACCAGCACACATAACACATATCCGCAGCGTGTCTACTACATTAACCCCGAAATAGAGCATTTACCCTTACAAGAGTCAATGACAGTATTAGATTCCATGCGAAAAACCACCCGTAGAGATAAAGTTCGTCAGCGCAGAGCCGATGATAATGCCTATTGCCGTTGAGTTAAGCACAAAATCTGCTTCAAATAAGCACAAATTAAGCACATTAAGCACAAATAGCCCATATAGCACCCATTTACATAGGGTCTTGAAGTCAGAACCTATTCGTCAAAATTTCTGGGAAAAAAGGGTCTTGAAGTCATTTAAGCATTTTAGGGGTGTTTTTGCGACAACCTTAAAAGGGTGATACCACTCTATTATTATCATGCCTGAAGGTCCTGAAGTTAAGCGAATCACAGAGCGTATGCACCATCATTTGTCAGGACAGATGATGACAGGGATTTCTTTTTTAGATTTACATTATCGTAGCAAGCAAGTGAGGGACGAAATTAATGAGTTTATGAATTCATTCCCTCATAAGATTGATTCAGTGCGATGTAAAGGCAAGTTCATTTATTGGACTTTAGATGACGGCAAATGGCACATTTGGCAGACATTAGGTATGAGTGGGACTTGGAGGAAGGGTAGAAAGCCTCCTCATGCCAGATTGACTTTGCACACCAGTAATGGTGATTTCCATTACAAAGACACCCGTAAATTTGGAACTTTTAAGTTCTTTGAAGATAAACCTGATTTGTTGTTAAAGAAATTAGAAAAAGATTTAGGACCTGATATGTTAAATGAAAATGTAGACAACGGGACTTTTATTACCCAATTAAGGAAAAAAGATAATCATAACATTTGTAAAGTTATTATGAATCAAAAAGTGATTGCAGGAGTGGGTAATTACATTAAATCTGAGGCTCTTTACAAAGCCAAAATTGACCCGTGGAAAACCGTAGGTATGATTACTGATGCAGAATTAATTTTACTTAATCAAAAAATTAAGGAAGTTATTTACAGTGCTTATCAATCTAAGGGTGCTACATTTAGCGATTACGAATTACCTGATGGCACGATTGGCACCTATACTTTTAAGTTTGAAGTTTATAATCAAAGAAAAGACCCGAATGGGCATAATGTTATAAGGGAAGTAACACCCGATAAAAGGATGACACATTGGATTAAGGAAGTGCAAGTATGAGAGGAATAGATTTAGATAAGTGGTTAGACCATGTGAGTGACGATATAGCGGCGTGGGAAGAGAAGACAGGCAAGTCCTTCATGTCAGAAATATTTCCAAATAGAGGAAAAATGGAAAAATGGTTAGATAAGCATAATCATAAAATGGAACTCCTAAGAACTCTGACATCATTCTTTGCGGCTATATTTAGCGCAATGGTATTCTTGAAAGTATTTGGAGGTATTTGATGGCACGCAAATGGTGGGGTATTGATGAAGAGTTATCGGCCATTGCAGTAATAGAGAATATTAAGGCATGGATAAATTCACATTTTGTCTACATATTATTTATTTTCTCATTGTTGGTTTGTATATTTACTTTGGGGGCATAATATGAAAATTGGAAAGAAAGATTTTTGGCGACCATTTTGGGGAACTCTTTGGCTACAACCTTTTGCTTTCGGTTGGGCATCATTTACCAATATTAGTTATTTAGATAATTTAGGCTGGTTCACATTAATGTCCACCCTATATCTAATTCCAGTCTATACGCTGTATGAAAAATTAGGAGTGAAGAACAATGAGTGAAAAATATAAATCCATGACAAGAGAAGAACTACTTGTAGAAGTTGAGCGAATGAGTGGTGGCATCAAGCATATTCTCAACGAATATCATTTTCCATTCATCATTAGTGGAATGAAAATGGACTTAAAGGGGCTGATTGAATGATTGAATTAATTGTAGGATTGAATATTTTGCTGACTATTGGAGGGGTTGCTTATGTTTTTAACTATGCCTCTTCTATTTTTAATGCACAGGCAGATTTAATTGATAAACTAATTAAAGAAATTAGAAAGGAAAAAGTTCCAGACCCTGATGCTAAGGATTTTCTATACGGAGTCAAATACGAATTAGAGGAGGAGTAAGCATGGATGCTACCACCATAATCGGGATTGGGATTTTAATCTTGATTCTAATATCGTTTGCATTTAATCAAATTAGCCTCAAAGACATCAATGCTAAAAATCAACAAAATATGAATGGTATTTCTCATGTTTGGGGAACTTTAATGGAACTGAAATTAGACATACAACTTTTGGAAAAGAAATTATGCAACCCCATTACTACTGAAGGTCAAGAACCAGTTGAAGAAATAAAGGAGGTATCAGAATGAAATTAACTACTACAATCACCGCATGGATATATGAGTATGCCCAAGAAAATAAAATTAATAGTTTAGTAGTTGGGGTTTCAGGAGGGATTGATTCAGCAGTCGTATCCACCCTTTGTGCCAAAACAGGATTACCCACAATTTTAGTCAATATGCCCATATTACAAAGGGTTGGCCAAATAGACCGAGCCATGAATCATATTAATTGGTTGGCAGACAACCATGATAATGTTAGTTCAATGGTTATTAATTTAGATAAAACCTATGACTTGTATACTAAATTTGATTTATCTGAAGTTATGATGTCTGATTTAGTTAAAGCCAACACCAGAGCCAGACTCCGAATGACTACATTATATGCAGTCGCAGGTTCCAATAATGGAATAGTAGTAGGGACTGGAAATAAAGTAGAAGATTTTGGAGTTGGATTTTTCACCAAATATGGGGATGGAGGAGTAGATATTTCACCTATTGCAGATTTCCTAAAGAGTGAAGTTTATGAAATGGCCAAAGAATTAGGCATTAGTCAAGAAATTCAAGATGCCCCACCCACTGACGGACTTTGGGGAGATGACCGAACCGATGAGGACCAACTTGGTGCTACATATGATGAGTTAGAGTGGGCTATGGGCTGGTTTGCAGAATTTGAAAAACCAGAGAGTGATGTTAGGAATTGGAAACTTACTGAGCGACAAAATGAAGTTTTAGAAATTTATGATAAATTGCACAAGAGCAATCTCCATAAGATGACCCCAATTCCAATTTTCCAGAATTGCGGTAAATTCAAATAATAGAACGGTGTTACATAAGTCATGGAACGCAGCCTTACTGAATCCATTCACGGAGGTATGTTTCCATGGAAAGTTATCGGCATTGTTATCAGCAATACCGTTCATAGAAAGCAATTAGCAGCATTACAAGATTGGCTTTATGCCCGTAGTGGTTCCATTGATACTATCTACATTAATGAAGTAAATGTTGGCGATACCCCTAATGAAAAAAGATTCAACTCATTCAAAAGTCAAACAACTCAAAATTACTCTAAAAACACAAACGCTTACCACTCCCCATTTCAATATGTAGAACGATGGTGGAGAGAATCAGCAGGAATTGGAGGAATCCCTCTTAAAATTCCTGACATAATATACATGGGAAATCTTACTGGATTACCTCTTAATTTTCTTAGCAAAGACCCAGATAAGCAATTCAGAACATTTGCAGGACTTTGTGATATGATAATTGTTTTATCACCTTTGAATACCAAGACCCAAGAAGAAAGAAACGAAGAAGCCCGAAGAAAGAAATATTTAGATGAATATGATAAATTAGGAATCCCAATAGTTACATTTTCTGGAAAGGAAGGAAGAACAAGTGGTCATATTCCCTAAGAGTTAAATAGTGTGGCAGGAATAGGATGATTATGGCGAATGATGTCAGGCTTAGGAAAAATGAAATTAATTGGTGCCAGAAACACGCCGAAGAAATAGTAGAGCATTATGGTGGAAATGGCACAAAAGGCTCAGGGAGTTATGCCCACAATAAAATTAGTTCTAACATGGTTGGAGTCAAATGTGAGGTTGGCACTGCTATATTCTTGAAGCGACATTTTGATGATGAAATTATTCAACGAAATTATGAGGATTTCAAAAATAAGAAACTAAAGGGAGATATTGAAATTAATGGACACATTCTTGAAGTGAAGGGATTACGCCCCCACCAATGGAGTAAATTCAAAAGATGTATTCCCCCGAACCAGTTAAAAAATTATGTGGCCGAAAATGCTATTGTAATCTGGGCAACTGCATCAGGCGACCAGAAAAATGATAAAGTTAGGATTTATGGATGGAATTATGCTGCAGATGTAGAAGAAAAGGGAGTATTCCGACAAACTATCTGTGCTAACATTTGGTTAGAAGAAGACGAAGATATGAGGGATATGAGAGAACTCATTGAAGTGTTAAATAGGTAATCGCACTATCTAAGCCCATGCCCTATATTACAAAGGAAGGCAGGGAAGTTTTACTTCCAGAATTAGAATCATTGATTACTGAATTTACAGGTGCGGATTCTATTCAAGGGAATGAGGGGAATTTTAACTTTGTAGTTTCTACCCTAATAAATGCTATGATTGAAGAACACGGTTTGAGTTATGCCAATGTAAATAGTTTAGTTGGAGTTCTTGAGTGTATCAAATTAGAACTATACAGACGCATCGCAGTCCCTTACGAGGACTTAAAAATAATTCAAAACGGGGATGTATATGGCAGCCAAAATTAAGTTAGGAAATGTTGTAGGATTATTTGACGGCATTTCTTGTGGCCAAGTTGCATTAAACCGAGCAGGAATAGAATATGAAAAATATTATGCCAGCGAAATTGACACCCATGCAATTAAAGTCACTCAACACCACTATCCCAATACAATTCAATTGGGAGATATTTGTCAGATAGATGAAGATACATTACCAGATATTGATTTGTTAATTGGAGGAAGCCCCTGTCAAGGATTCAGTATGGCTGGCAAGAGATTAAACTTTAATGACCCACGAAGCAAACTCTTTTTTGAATTCGTTAGAATTTTGAAGGCTTGTAATCCTAAATATTTTCTCTTAGAAAATGTCGGTATGAAACAAGAATGGCAGGATGCTATTTCTAAAGAATTAGGAGTGCAACCCATCATCATTAATTCTAATTTAGTTTCTGCTCAAAACCGTAAGCGATTGTATTGGACCAATATTCCAAATATTGCACAACCCACAGATAAACAATTATTTTGGGATAGTGTTTTTGAAGAAAATGCTAAATGTTATCATTACACTCAAAAAGCATTAGATTGGTTAGTAGCCACAGATAAAAGAAAAAAGAGATACAAGGTTTATCACCGAACCGACCAAGTTAAAATGCAAATGATTGAAGCATCACATCATAAATTATATTCTAATCAAAGATGTTTCTCTGTTTCCGATAATGGAGGATTAAGATTTATTAGTCCATTAGAGTGTGAACGACTACAAACATTACCAGATAATTATACTTCTATGATTAGTAATACTCAACGATATAAGACCATAGGAAATGGATGGACAGTGGATGTGATAGCCCACATTTTCTCATACATGGGGAGTGAAAATAATGAAGATTAAAAATGTATTAAGTTTATTTGATGGTATGGCTTGCGGTCATGTTGCACTCAATAGAGCAGGAATAGAGTTTGATAATTATTATGCCAGTGAAATTCATGGACCGTCTATGAAAGTAGCCAATAAGAATCATGTGAATATAATCCAATTGGGAGATATTAATACATGGAAATCATGGGATATTGAAGATATTGATTTAATAATCGGCGGTAGTCCATGTCAAGGTTTTAGTTCTTCAGGAAAAGGATTGAACTTTAACGACCCTCGCAGTAAATTATTTTTCACATTTCTGGAAGTGTTAGAACACTTCAAACCTAAATATTTCTTGTTAGAAAATGTTAGGATGAAAGCAGAATGGTTACAGATTATTACAGACCATTTAGGAGTAGACCCCATACATATTAATTCTAATTTAGTTTCTGCTCAAAACAGACCCCGATATTATTGGTGTAATTGGGATACCAATCAACCAACAGATAAACAAATTAAATTAACTTCTATTTTAGAAAAGAACCACCAGTGGCATCCAGCATCTATTGTGGGACGAAGAATCAATCCAATAACTGGTAAAAGAAATGACCATGATAAATCCCTCCCATATAGCCAATGTCTACAAGTTAAGAAAAGTGCAGACAAAATGGGATGTTTAACTACGGTAGCCAAAGATACATTATTGAGTTCTAAACCACATGGCCGTTACCCAGACGCATATAATAAGACAATTAGAGGAAAAGATTGGAGAGAATTAACTCCTATTGAATACGAAAGATTACAAACATTACCAGATGATTATACCAAAGGAGTTGGAGATACTTCTCGTAGAGCCATGTTAGGAAACGGCTGGACAGTAGATGTAGTTACTCATTTATTTGAAGAATTAAGGAGAGAACAAGATGAATAGTTTTGAATGGAATGTTTTATTATTTTTGGGTATGTTATTGACCTTTGCTTTTTACAACCATATTAGAACCATTCGTATTATGGATGATGTTGCTTGTATGCACGACCAAGTTCACCAGATGACGGATTTAATTTTTAGCCATTCCTGTGAGCACGAAGAGGATGCGGAATTAGAGAATAATATACAAGAGATTCAAGAATGGGATAACGCATAAATAGGTCACCTAACAATCACTACTTATGAGAGTCATGGATAGTTTCACAAAAGAACGGTTAATAGAGCCTATCTTAACCCACGCCTTTATCTTCATATTTGTAGTTACAAGTTTTGCCTTAATGGGTTCAGCCGAAGTTGGCGTTTATATTTATTTGTTTTTCATGGCTGCCTACATCATTATGTTAATTATAGCACTTGCAGCAGGTATTACATTGTCCTTCATGTCCCTTCCAGTTATTATTCCTTGGGCCTTTTGGACAAGCAAGAAAGAAAAGAAAAAATCCCAACAACAACTTGAATACGATGAATTGATTGAGAAAAGTCAAGGAGGATTTGTGGCCCACCCCGAAAAAATTGACACTTACATTGTTGGAGGTTATGAATATCACAAAAAAGAAATTGAAGATGACCCAATTTTGAATAGTTTATGGTGCAGGTTCACCCGATAAAAGTTAATCTTAAATAGGTCATCCACTTATTTATCAGTATGAGCGAAGGCGTTAAGACATACACCAAAACTATCACATTTCAGATAGAATATGGAGAGGGAAAAGGTGAGGCAAATCGGATTGATAGCATTATTGCCAGCATTGAAGCAGCAGGTTGTAAATTAGTTCGTATCCAACAAGAAGTAGACCGTATAGATGGAAAGCCCAGAGTTGCGTATCCAAACACATTTTATGGAGAGGATTAATATGAAAAATAAATTAAAAGGATTGCGATGTTATTTGGCCGGACCAATTGACCACGCTGAAGATGACGGAGTTGGATGGCGACAAGAGGCAAGTAAATGGTTGCGAAATAGAGGAGTAGTAATTATGGACCCTACTGATAAGCCAACCAGCCAGACACAATTCAAGGAAATTGATGAAGAAAAGGAAAAATTAATTGAATTGAAGAAGTTGGGGCGTTGGAGTGAACTCCGAGCCTACATGAAGGAAATTGTTTTAGCAGATTTGCGAATGGTTGAAGTTAGTGATATGAACATCGTTTATATTGATACTGACTTGCACTTGTGCGGAACTTATGAGGAATTATTTGTTTCTCTGCGACAAAGAAAACCTACTTTCGTAGTTTCTGCTCAAGGTAAGGAATCATTGTCGGTGTGGCTATTTGGCCGAATGAACCCGAATTTCATGTTTGAATCCTTTGAAGAATTATACAGTTATCTCAATGGAATTGATACAGGGTTGATTCAACCAGATACAACTCGGTGGGTCTTCTTTGACCGCATGGGAATTGACAGCGAGGAGTGAGTATGACTTGTGGTATGTGCCAGACCGAAATAAAAACTTCTAAACCAATTTTTATTTTTACTGATACCTTGTTCCAAGAAAATGGTAGGTGGATTGACCACTTAACCACGGAATCGTTTTGTTCCACAGATTGTTTAATAGAGTGTTTTCAAGATGAAGGAGAATGGATTTGTGCTGAAGAAGGTCAAGTAGATGATGAAGGCGTAGAGTGTTGCAGGTGCGATAATAAAACTCAAGCAGGACACATTTTATCTATGGGTTGGAAAAAGACTAAAAGAGAGAGATGGCACAAACTTGTTACCAGTAGAAATTATTGTTCCACTTTATGTTTCACCCAAGATTTAGAAGATAAAGAATCCCCTGTTTTTATGAGCCTCCCTAAGAAGCCCAGAAAGAAAAGAAAATCTAAAAAGGCAAAGAAGAATTAAATAGGTCATGGCCGTCATCTTTGAGTATGGATTTTGATGTGGTTGTGGCGACATACAAAGTATCACCAGAATTTATTACCCGTTGTTTAGAATCAATAGTTAAGCAAACAGTAGAAACATGGCATTGTTGGATAATAGACGGCACACCTGAAGACCACGAAAGTTATGAACCGTTGTTGAAAGCGATGGCTCCTTTCTTAAGTTCAGAAAAATTTACTTATTTACGCCAAACAGGAAAGGGCATTTCTCAAGCCCGTAATCAAGCCTCTTTTCAAGGAACTGCACCCTATTTGGCTACTTTAGATGGAGATGATTTGTGGTATCCTGAGCATTTAGAATGGATGACTGAAGCCATTGAATCCACACAAGACACACCCGTAGCCGTCTGGTGGGCGGGGGCAGATGCTGAAACGAGTATTAAAAGCACTAAGACAGGCCAGAATTATTCTCGCCCAATAGTTATTGGATGGTATGAATTATTCAATCGCATCCTCCCCCGAGATACTCATTATTTTATTAGAGGCCACAGTATTATCCCTTCCAATGCAGTGGTTCTTCGTAGTCGCTTTGAAGAAATCGGAGGATATGATGAACGATGGCAATTTGGAGAAGATACAGACCTTTATCTAAGATTAACTGGTGACCCAGCCATAGTGGGATATGATAATAATTATTGGGGTTATCAAATAGATGCAGTCAGTGGTTATCATGGAACAGGCTCTTGGCAATCCACATCAGGAGGTTGCCAAACACCCACATCCCATGATAAAACTTTGGAGGAAAGTCAAGCCGAATTAAAGAGGCAAACTTTAGAAAGAATCCAACAAGACCGACCTATCAGTTTGGAAGATAAGCCCCCAGATGTGTCTGACGATTATTGGAAATTTCTTATTAAAACAGTAAATTTTGAATATGCAGAACCAAAGGTTATGATGGATAATAAAGAGGTGGTAGAATAATGTTAGTCAGTATGTTAATTCCCAGTAGAGGCAGACCTGAAAACCTGTTAAAATCAATCAATCAATTGATAGTAACGGCTTTTGAGCCAGAAAATATTGAATTTTGTATCCGAGTAGATGATGATGATGATGAAACCATAGCAATATTACCCCAACTAAGGGAGATTCATCCTAATATCAAGATTAAAGTAGGAGATAGAATGGATGGATATGAATCTTTACATTATATGTATGATGAATTATGCCATATATCTTCTGGAACATTTTTGTATTTATGGAATGATGATTCCTATATGAAAACAGAGGGGTGGGATTTGATATTATCTGATTATACGGATAGATACTCATGGATTATGACGGGAGAGTATTTTGAAAACATAGGGAGTTCTTATCAATCCTCTTTTCCTTGTATGCACCGTAAATTATGGGAAATCATGGGGCGTTTCTCTGCACACCCTCATAACGACACCTACCAAGCATTAGTAATCAACTTTTTTGAAAATCAATGGAGGGCATTCAGAAATTTTATTTCACCCGACACCGACATGAGTAGCATACATTCAACACACCCATTAGCCGTTAATTGCACTACTGGAGGAACACATCAAGAAGATGAGATTATTGAAATTGAACATACAGCCTTAGAGTGTGTAATTCATCCTGAAAATTTTCAGAATAATGTGGGTATGTTGTCTGATTTATATTCCCCCATTTATCAAGAAGTAATTGATGATGCTATGAAATTACTCAAGTATTTTGTATTACGGGGCGGAGATTTTACCATTCGGAGTGATGACTAATGTTTGTTTCAATTTTACTACCCACAAGAGGCAGAATAGAATCCGTCAAAAAATCAGTTCAAAGTCTACTTGATAAGGCTATTGAACCCGAAAACATAGAAATTTTATTTCGTTTAGATGATGATGACGATACTGACCCCGAAGAATTACAATCACTCCACACCAATGTTAAAATCATCATAGGACCCAGATTAAAGGGCTATCAATCCTTAAATATATTTTACAATGAATTGTGCGAGATAGCCACAGGAGAATGGTTCTTTCTCTGGAATGATGATGCGGTCATGCTAAGTGATTGCTGGGACTTATTTTTGATGGATGAATGTAAAAATAAATTATTGGTGCAAGTTGGAGAAGAGGAGTGGATACAAAAAGAATTGGAAAATTTTACTACACCATTCCCCATTATAAATAAAAGATACTATGAAATTTTAGGGCATATGTCGGTTTCTTATTACAACGATACGGGTATCGGAGTAGTAATGATGTTAGCCGAGCAGATGTGTATAACTTATCGTAATTGGAATGGAATGCCATCGCCCTACAAAGCACCCCTTGATTGTGTTTTTACGAATCAAAAATGGCAGCGCAGATATAATTTTGATAACCCAATTTTAGTCATTGATGCAAAAGATGAAATTGTGGTTCGTCATTTACGAGCAGACCTCACAGGAGATAATGATGATGATACATGGAGAGAGGGAGAAATGTTAGCCCATCAACACGAGGACAAAAATAAACATTTCCATGACCTATGGCCTCAATTCTTAGCAGATGCACTCAAAATTGTTCAAATTTATGGAACGGGAAATCTAAAAACACAATAGTATTAAATAGGTCATCCAACCCATCACACTCATGTCCCCAGCAATCGGCTTTATTGGATTAGGAAAATTAGGATTACCCTGTGCTTTGGCAGTAGAATCCAAGGGATACCCTATTTATGGTTATGATATTTCAGAAACAGTGGTTTCCAACATTGAAAGTAAGATTTTACCATACCGTGAAGTAGGCGCACAAGATTTGTTAGATAAGTCAGAAATTAAAATGACAGATATGGCCGGAGTAGTTAGGAATACAGATATTATTTTTGTCCCTATCCAAACCCCGCACGACCCAATGTATGAGGGAGTAACCAGAATTCCCGACAGCAGGGTTGATTTCAATTATGATTGGTTGAAATCAGGAATTCAAGATTTATCTAAGGAAATTGAAAAACAAGGACAAGATAAGGTAGTAATCATTATTTCTACTGTTCTCCCCGGCACAATTGAAAGAGAAATTAAGCCATTGTTGAACGACCATGTTAAATTGTGTTATAATCCATTCTTTATTGCTATGGGAACTACTTTGCATGATTTTCTCAATCCAGAATTTGTTTTATTTGGTGTAGATGATGAAGAAGCAGCCCGAACCGCAGAAAACTTCTATCGCACATTACACGATAGACCATTTTACAAAACCACAATTAAGAGTGCAGAATTGATTAAGGTGGCCTACAACACATTCATCGGTATGAAGATTTCTTTTGCTAATACTATGATGGAAATCTGCCACAAGATTGGGGCAGATGTAGATGCAGTTTCAGATGCGATGTCTATGGCCACAGACCGCCTAATTAGCGGTAAATACCTCCGAGGAGGGATGGGCGATGGTGGTGGTTGCCACCCCAGAGATAATATCGCTATGAGTTGGCTGGCAGGAGAGTTAGACCTTTCTTATGATTTCTTTGATTCTTTGATGAAGTGTCGGGAAGACCAAACTGAATGGTTAGCACAATTAATTGTAGACAGCCGATTGGAACATGAGTTAGACCACATCATTATTTTAGGAAAGGCTTTCAAAGAAGAAACCAACCTTACTGTTGGCAGCCCTGCTACATTACTTAAGAATTTGTTGGATGAACGAGAATTACCATGCCGAATGTATGACCCTCATGTTCAATCTTTAGAAGAAGTAGAATCAGATTTCCCAAGTGGATTCCCGCCCGCAGTTTATTTTGTGGCTACTAAGCATGACTGCTTTCAAGATTTTGATTTCCCCGAAGGCTCTGTCGTTTTAGACCCGTGGCGATTTATGCCCGATGTTTATGGTAGCACGGTTATTCGTATTGGACAAAATAAGTAATGGAGGAATTAGATGCCCGACTATTACCATTTGCTTAAAGACAAAAGGGTAGCATTAGTTGGAAAAGCAGGATATTTAGATAACTTTGAATTCGGAGATTTAATAGATGAATATGATTTAATTATTCGGGTTAATCACTACACCCTGATTAAACCCCAGATGAGTTCAAAAATTGGTCAGCGCACAGACATTATTTATTCTTCACTACAATTAGAAGACCTTGAGTTGATTTCTCCCGAACTCACCCATGACCTACAATTATTTTTGGGGAAACCGGATGATGACCGCACCAAACATTTTGAAAGAACACCTTTTAACTGCGAAAAGGCTCTCATCAACCCTCAAACTATGGAACAAAGCAACACTCTATTCACTCAAGGCGATGGAGCCTTAATGGGAACATTAGCACTCATAGATTTACTTAATAGTGAAGTCCAAGAAATCTTTTTATCGGGTTTTGATTTCTATCAAATGGATTCTCCTATGCACAACCAACAATATGAGTCAGGATTATGGAAGAAATATGGTGGAGGCGGACCATTTACGCACCACCCTCAAGAACAACTCCAATGGTTTTTAACACTCCGAGATGAACGAATCACAACGGACCCTTATATGACTGAACTAAGAAGGAAATGGGAACTGGATACATTAGGATATACTGTTATTAAAAATCTATACACAGAATCCGAGATGGAAAAAATCAGAAAAATCTCTTTGGAATATCTTAATCAAGGACACGGAGAGTATGCTTTAATCGGACACACATCTTTAGAAAACCGAGTTCAAGCAATCCCTAATGCGATTAATCAACCTGAATTGTTTCCTGCATGGAATATTATTCTTAACCCCAAATTTTTTCTCCATTTGCGCCACACCCTCCAAAGCGAAGAATTATGTTATTGCCACAACAGCGATTTGCAGATGAATAGATGGACTGTGGGTTGGCATCGTGACCACTTAAATCCACCCCATCAAGAGTATGCCCGCACTAATTTTTGGGATGCTGACCAACCTTACACCAACTATCGTTTTGCTCTTTACCTACAAGATTGCACCCCTGAAAATAAAATGGGGCTGACAGTTAAACCCACATCTCATTTATCCCCCACCGAACAAGGAACAGAAAAATATTTGGCAACGGAATCAGGAGATTTAATCATATTTGATGCCAGATTATTGCATCAAGGCATGACCAATCCACCACTTGAATTTACTATGGACAGGATAAGTTATTTCTTTAATTTTGGAATACCAAGCCTCACCTGCACAGAACACTCTCAAGGGTCTATTGCCCGACAATGCCAACAAAGAATAGAAAGCACTGATTCCTATGAAGTGATACCTGAAGTAGTAAAATTATTTAGAAATCACAATATTGAATATCAAATAGAGGTGCATAAATGATAATTGCAGAAATAGGTCTAAATCATTTGGGAAATCCCCTTTTGGCTGATAAATATCTTGATAGCCTCTTGGACACCGAAGTAGATGCCATTACATTTCAAATTAGGGAAAATGATTTTTACAAAAACCCTCCCAGCCCTGAAATGAAAGATTACAAACTAAATAGAGATTATTATACACAAGCCATTAAAAAAGTTCAAAATTCAGGAAAGAAATTTGGAGTTGTGGTTTATGAAACAGATGATGCAGATTTTTTCATCTCCCAGCAAGTAGATTTTTTCAAAGTGTTAAGCATTCATTTTCAGAGCCAAATTATAGAGTATTTATTGAATCATAGCGATAAACCCCTGCTTCTGTCTGCAGGATTAGACACACCCGAACAAATTCAGCAAAGAATCACAGCATTATCATGCCCTGAAAGATTAACCTTGATTTATACTTCCTTTTCGGGAAATACAGAACCCGCCCAAATCCAGACGATGCAAGACAGATACCATCTCCCTATTGCTTATGGAAATCATTCGGTAGATTTAGCAGATATTAAGAGAGTCCTACCATATTCACCAACTGATATTCTTTTATATGTCCGAGCAGAAGATACCATTTACCCCGACCACGACCATGCGATTCCTCTTTCTCAAATTAAAGCCGTAGTTCAAAAATTAAAGGTGATGTCCACATGAAAGCATTAATATTAGGAGGCACCAAGGGTATCGGAAAAGCAATTGCCGATGAATTGTCTACTTTTTGTGATATTGAAGTTACCAATAGAAAAATTGTTGATACTTCTGATATAGACAGTGTTCAAGAATTTATCAAGCACCAATCAGAACCAATTGATGTGTTAGTATTAAACACAGGAGGACCACCAGCCAAATCTTTTTTTGAAATCACTTTAGAAGAATGGCTCAAATACCACAACCAACTTTTCTTAGGATTTTGTCTACTACTTCAAAATCTAAAAATAGCAGATAATGGCTATATATTCCTTATTAGTTCCTTTAACATCAAAGAACCCAATGGCAATTTAGTTCTTTCTAATTCCTACCGAGCCGCCAGCAGTAGTATTCTAAAATCTTTGAGTAAGGAATATGCTAAACATGGTATTTCTTGTATTAACATTGCACCCGGACCAATTAAGACGCAAAGATTAGAGGGATTAGTAGAGGATATGGAGGCATTTGAGGCCACTTTACCCTACGGCAAAGCCGCCCCACCCCAAGAATTAGGAAAGTTCGTAGGAGTAATTGTTAAAAATCAAATTCACTACCTTAATGGAGTTACCATTAACTTTGATGGAGGACATTCCAATTTTGTATTTTAGGAGGGGTATGATGAAAAGAAAAATAATTGCGGAAATTGGCATCAACCATAACGGCTCATTAGAATTAGCCAAAAAATTAATTGATATGGCTTATTTGGCAGGTTGCGATTATGTTAAATTTCAAAAGCGGTCCCCCGAAGATTGTGTCCCCCACCAACAAAAGCAAAAGTTAAGAGAAACACCATGGGGTAAAATTCCATACATTGACTACAAACACAAATTGGAATTTAATCATCAAGAATATCAAGAAATTTCACGATATTGTTCTGAAAAAGGAATTGAATGGTTTGCTTCTGTTTGGGATATACCGTCAGTAGATTTTATGAAACAATATTGCTCTATTGCTAAAATTCCTTCTGCATTGATTACCAATATTGAGTTATTAAATTATGCACGAGAGTCTTTTGATACCTTGATTATCTCCACAGGAATGTCTACGGAGGAAGAGATAGAGCAAGCCATAGAACAAGGAAAACCCGATGTAATCATGCACACCAATTCCACATACCCCTCACCCGTTGAAGAACTTAACCTCAAATATATTCACCATCTGTTAGAGAAATATCCTGATATTCAGGTTGGATATAGTGGACATGAATACGGATTAGTGCCTACCTTCGCAGGAGTCGCTATGGGGGCAGAGTGGGTAGAAAGACATATTACTTTAGACCGTTCCATGTGGGGTAGTGACCAATTAGCCAGCATTGAAAATATTGGGTTGATTAAATTAGTAAAAGGCATCAGAGATATTGAAAAAGCAGAAGGTGATAGTGGGCCTCGTCAATTATTAGATTCTGAATTAACAAAAAGAAAATCGTTGAGGGGAGAATAATGAGTAAAATAATTTATGTGGATATTGATGAAACCATTTGTTATTACGATGAGCCGTTAAAAGATTTTAATTATGCTTTGGCAAGACCAAATTATGAAGCCATTGAATTGGTGAACGAAATGTATGATTTAGGAAACACAATCATTTATTGGACCGCCCGTGGCACCATCACAGGAATTGATTGGTATGATTTAACCAAATCTCAATTCAAAGAATGGGGTGTGAAATATCACGATTTAAGAATGGGAAAACCCGCTTACGACTTGTTTATTTGCGATAAGACTAAAAGAATGGATGAATTAGTATGAGATATTATTTAATCCCCGCCCGTAGAAATTCCAAAGGTCTTCCTTTCAAGAACCGAAAGTTTTTTGAACACACAGCCCGAATAATTCCACCCGAAGTAGCCAATCAAACCATTTTAGCCACTGATGATGAAGAGTTATTAAAACAAGGAAAAGAATTAGGCTGGATTACTGTGAAAAGACCCTCAGAAAATACCACAGATAAATCTACACCCAAAGAATTCATGGAATTTGTGGCAGAGGCGTTGAAGTTAAAAGCCACTGATACCATTGTGTTGCTTTATCTGACATATCCAGAGCGAACTTGGCAGGAAGTTCAAAACATAGAAAAAATATTTGAGGAAAATTCAACCAATAGTCTGCTATGTCGTCAAGAAGTTGCTACTCACCCATATCTTTGTATTAACCAAGAAGGAGAATTTTTATTCCCTCATAATTTGTCCCGTAGACAAGACTATCCTGAAGTATGGGAAATTAGCCACTATGTCGGAATTTTTAGAGTAGGAGAAATCAAAAATTTATCGGATAATCTTTATTCTTCTGATACTTATTATCATTTTATTCCTCGTGTCCGAAACATAGACACTCCAGAAGATTGAAATACTTCATCGCATTTTCATTATACCATGCAGGTGGCCTTCGTAGACGCAGGTTTCTTTATTGGAAGGCGTGGTCGTCATTGGGGTCCTCGTGGTGCATTAACTAAGTGTCAGCGAAGATTACAAAATGGCAGAGCCAGTTACAAACAATTTGTAGGGCTGCAAAAGAAATGTGTTTTTAATGATATGAAATATTTAGAGTTCCGTATGAGGAATGTAGGTTACCAACCTTCTAAAAAACAACCCGTTATCATTTGTTGGGATGGCATTGGAGGAAGAAATTTTCGTGGAGCCATTTATGACCAATACAAAGCCAACCGTGCAGGAGATGTAGAAAAATACGATGCTTCTACTCACCAAATTCACGACTACCGAGAATATCTTAGAAAAATTGATATTGACCCAGATAATATTAGAAATAATTGGGTTTCCATTCACGACCCCTCATTAGAGGCTGATGACTTAATCGCTGACCAATTAGTCAAGGCTTTAGAAGTAGAAGAATATGAAAAAATATGGGTATTTTCTTCCGATTCAGATTGTCATCAATTTTTTGCATGGGATGAAAGGATTCATATCCATAATTTCGTAGAGGAAATTAAAAGAGAAGATGTAGCAGTTTCCTTAGATATTCCTTTAGAATATTATTCAGATTGGAAAGCAATTGCTGGAGATACCAGCGATAATATCCCCGGTATTCCCAAGATAGGACCTAAACAAGCCAGCGAATGGATTAGAACTTATGGAAGTTTAGATACCATACCACCTGAAAACTTCATCTTTGCAGAACCGTATAACATAGAAAGAGTCGGTAAATTATTATCAGACTGGAGAACATTAAATAAAGCAACTTTAACATCTTGCACCCAAGATATAGGAAGGTGTTGGAATGATTTTGAAAAGGGCAAATCAAGGAGAATAACCCACGCAGAATATTCTAAACTTTGTGAGAGGATACCTCAATGTAAAATAGAATTTGAAATCACCAATTATTTACCCCATATTAAAGATTACAAAAGAATGATTAAATTACCGTTTGACCCAACCCCATAGGATGATTTATATAGGTAATTACGCTTCTTAATTATTATGAGCGATTATGAATCTGTCAAAGAGTGGATTATCAGCGAAAATGATTTAGATGAGTTCATTGAACTAACTTCCGTTACGGGAGAAAACCCCCATCGTGGAGTCTGTGCTCTGCTTCAAACCCTAAGAGAATATGCTTATGGGTGGAGAGATAAGATTCAATTAGTAATCTTCAATGATGAAGGTCCAGAAGGTGCTGTTTCAGCAACTTTTGATGAAGAATATCAAGCCTACTTAGACAAGAAGGCTCAAAGAGAACCAGCCATTTGGAAGAAGTTCGGTGAGTCTGATGAAGAAGAGTGAGCCAATTCCTTGCCCAAGTTGTTCTACCAAGTTTGGGAAAAGATATTTAGTATTGCAGGGCAACATCTTAGAATGCGGTTGTGGATATGCAGTCGCTGTTTCTAACCACAAGCATAAATAGGTGATGGAACACATATAGTTCATGCGTATTATCGTAGATTCTAAAGAATCAGCCAAGACAAAACAAGCGTGCGAGATGCTCTTAAACGCTGAAATCCTGAACCTTTCTGAAGGAGATTTTGTGATTGATGATGAGAACGGAACGAAGTGGACTGTGGAACGAAAAACATGGAGTGACGCATATAGTTCATGGCAATCCAAAAGATTACAAGAACAGGTTTCCCGAATGGTAGAAAAATGTCAGAATTACATTTTGTTAATTGAAGGGTCTTGGACAGATGTATATGCAGAACCAGATAGAATCAAAGGACTACAAGTATTTTTTAATAGAATGTGCGTAGAAGTATGCCCTGTAATTTACACCGAATCATTTGATGAAACCGTTAGGTATTTACGAAGTTTATCCCTAAGAGTAAAGGACGAAACCGTCAATACTTTAGTCCGACCAGTAACCGTAGTAACTTCCACCCGCAATAAACACCATGCTATGTTAGAACAAATTCCTCGTGTGGGAAGAACTACTGCCAAAAAGATTCACGAAGGTTTTGCAGATATGAAAGATTTTGTTAATAATTGGGAAGATGCCCCAGCCAGAGGAGTTGCCAAAGGGGTAGCATGGCAAGCCATAGACGACTTTATTAATACAGTCTGGTCTGAAGTAGTGCAACAAGTCATCATTAAGAAAGAATAAATAGCAAATCTACCTATTAATCCATATGGGCAATAAGCGTTATTTTGGATATGATAATGTCAATAGCCGTAGTTTCGCCCCCAAAAACAAAGACATTAACCCCAAAGGGTATTTACTTGACTTATCTGGAGAAGCCTTGATTATGGCTGCACAAGGAAATTTTATTTATATGATGTATTTAGATGAAGATAAATTTTATCGCAATTTCAATGTAAAGAAGCGTTTGCTTTCTTCAACAGATTTTATTAAAGTATGGATGGCTCCAGCAACGGGCATCCACCTGAATCAATACAAAGAATTAATCAAATACAAAAAGGAATATCAGAATACAACTCATGATAATAGAAGTAAGTTTTTTAATAAAAAAATGACCAAACTCATTCACGATTGCCTCCAACAATTTTTGGACTATGGAAATTGGACCAGAATTTATTATGATATGAGCACAATAAATAGGTCCAGACTCAAATACCGTATGTATGATGGATTCCACTTCAGTAAAAAACCAATAAGGAAAGCCACCACTGAATCCAGATGGTCAGTAGATGATGATGCAGATTCGGGTCGGTCAAGAAAATACTCTCCTGTGTTTTCTATTTACACCAATATTTTGAATGAAATCATTACTCGTTTTGGTGCTTCCACCTCACGCATAGTTAATTTCATTAATTATCAATACCTACCAGCCGATTTTTGGAACAGATACTTCCGAAGAATAAGAAATATTAAATAGGTAATCTACTAATGAAGTATTGGGAGGCAACTGGAAGTCATCATTCCGTTTCTGAAGCAATTTGCATTCAGTTTAACCCAAGATGAAGGTTTTCACCACTGAGGTTCCCCAAAGGGTTTTCGTTCATTTCGCCCCCTTCCAGCCTCACCCCTTTTCAATCTTTGTTAAATAGGTAATAACACCAATAGGCTTCTATGTTAGAGGCTACTATGTCCGTTGGTCCACTTAAGACCATCCTCAAAGGACTACAAGCAGTGGGTGAGGAAAGTATATTAGAATTCAGTCCCGATGGATTATTGATTAGATTAGTTGATACCAATCGTGTTAAAGTTCTACAAGTTTCTGCAGATTCCGATGCTTTTGATTCCTATCAATGTGAAGGCACACACAGATTAGGAGTGATGCTTTCTCGTATTAAAGACATTACTAAAAGTTTGACTACTAAAGATACCATTGATATGAAGTATTCAGATTCTAAATTTATTATGTCTGCTAAAGACATGGAAAGAACTATCAAATTATTGAGATTGGAACTTTTGTATGATTTGAAGTCCATGCCCAGTTATGATTTTACTTTCAATACCGAGATAGAATCTTCTAAAGAAATCAGAGATTATTTGAAAACATTGGATAAGATACCAGTATTCCAAATCGCAGTTAAAGAAAATGGAATGGCATGGGAAACTTTAGAAAAGGAAGAACAAATTTCATGGAAACCGACATTAGACCTCAAAACAGAAGACGATTTTTCTTTATTATTTACTACGCAGCACATGAGCGATATAGTCGCAGCCACCAGTAAAGAATCCATTAAGGTTCGTGGTGCAGACGGACTTCCTTTAGAATTTCAATGGACTCCCCACGAAGGAATCCAAATGACAGGATTAATAGCCCCAAGAGTGTGATATAATGAAAAGAACTAAACCGACAAATTATGAAGCCGCTAAACTCATGGTAAAAGTGGAAGAGGAAATAACAGCCAAAGGAATCATTGATAGATTGATTGACACAGGTAGAAAAGAGATACCAACTAATCGTAGTTTGGCTGCTAAATTGAAGAAGGATAGGGACTTCGCAGTAGTCCGAGCCAACAGTTCAAAAGGACCAACAGTTTTCAAGCGTATTGCCTAAATTAAACATCTATTATCAACCACAGCATAGCGGTTTCAAAGGTTTATCAACAATCTTAAATAGTAGGTAGTGGTAGTGGTAGTTATGGACGAAGCAACGACAAATTACACACCCACTGGGTTCGCAGACACTATCTTCAAGCAACGATATGCTATCTCTAAAAATGAAACTTGGCCTGAAGCGTGCTTGCGTGTAGCCAACCATGTAGCCGCTTGTGAAGTCAATGGAAACCGCACTAAATGGAAGCAAAGATATGCCGAATTTATTGAAAATAATAAGTTCATTCCGGGCGGTAGGATTTGGTATGGTAGTGGTAGAGCCAAAGGACAATTATTGAATTGTTTCGTAGTTCCCGCAGCCGACAGTAGAGAAGGCTGGGGCAAGACAGTTTCCGATATGCTCATTATATCAGGCACAGGAGGAGGGGTCGGAATTAACTTTAGCCCCATCAGACCCAGAGGCACACCCATTCAAGGCACAGGAGGCGAAGCCACTGGAGCCGTTTCTTTGATGGAAGTTATCAATCAAACTGGAGAAGTAATTAAGGCAGGAGGAGGTCGCAGAACTGCACTCATGCTTTGTTTAGATTATGACCATTTTGATGTCCGAGAATTCCTTAATAAAAAGTTTAATAGCGTTAATATGGATGCTGGAGATGTAGACACCATTAAGTCATCACTTCAAGAGTCATTCCCTTATATCCCCGCCGATGAGTTAAAAACCATGGTTGAATTATTGAGGGATAATGATGCACAATTTACTAATTCTGTGGTAGAAAAGTTCATTTACCCACTCATTAAGCATCAAAAAGACCAAATCTTGAAAAATGCCAATATTTCAGTCTTAGTAGACCAACAATTCTTTGACCTTGTAGAATCAGACGGGGACATCGTATTTTCATGGAGAGGTCAAGAAATTGATACTATGAAAGCCAGAGATATGTGGAATACTTTAGTTCAAAACGCATGGGAGTCAGGAGAACCCGGGATTTTGAATAGAGGTTTGGCTAACGAGATGAATAACATTTGGTATCACAAACCATTGATTTCTACGAATCCTTGTGGAGAAATTTGGTTAGAAGAATATGGTTGCTGTGATTTGGGTGCTATTAATTTAAGTCAGCATATAGACCCCGCCACTAAAGATTTTGATTGGGATACCTTAGCCGAAACAGTAACTACGGGTGTTCGCTTTTTGGACAGTGTTTTGACAGTCAATCATTATCCACTCCCTGAAATTGAGCGCAATTGTAATGAAGTGCGAAGAATTGGATTGGGAGTTATGGGATTGGGTCACGCACTGGTTCAACTTGGTTTGCGCTATGACCGAGCCGAAGGTCGTAAGAAAGTAGACCAATTGTTTAATTTCTTGAAAAAGAGAGCCTACGAAGCCAGCACTTATTTAGCAGCCGAAAAAGGACCCTTCCCAGTATTTGATGCTGAGAAGTTCCTTGATTCAGGATTCTGTAAAACACTCCCGAAAAGTTTGAGAGCCAAAATCGCAGAATACGGAATTAGAAATTGTGCTCTTTTAACGATTGCACCTACGGGAACTACCAGTATTTTAGCAGCCACTTCATCAGGAATAGAGCCTATCTTTGCACCCGGATATGAGCGTAGATATTATGCTAATTCCACCGAATCAAATGAGCGTATCCTACAACAAGAAATAGTTATTGACCCTCTCTTTGAAGCATTATATCAAGAAGGATTTGATATGAGTTCCTTTGTATCAGCCCATGAAGTAAATGTAGAAAACCATTTGAAGATTCAACAGATTTGTCAGAAACATATTGATAATGCGGTGTCTAAAACTATTAACTTACCTAATGATTATCCCGTAGAAGAGTTTGCAGACCTATTGTTGAAATATGCACCGAACTTGAAAGGAACCACTGTGTATCGTTCTGGAAGTAGAGGCAACGAACCACTGACCCCACTTACTGTTGAGGATGCTATTAAACATTTAGAAGGCGATGATTTTGGATTAGGAACTATTGATTCTGATTGCCCATCAGGAGTTTGTGAAATATCACCATTTACCGCAGAAGAAGAAAAATTAGAATCATAAGGCTTAAATAACAAAGCGTGAAGAAATAATAGTATGGAGTGCCAGTTCATTGTGGAATCTATTATAGAGCGCAGCCATGACAGATGTGAACAAATCAATTTTGATTTAGGACGGGTCACTGCCCAAAATAATAAGATTAAAAATTATGTCACCCGACTCCAAGAACTGTTGGGGAGGCTAAATCTTGAGTCCTAAAACAGAGGGCGACTTAAAGGAAGTAGCCCAACATTTAGAGTCACTTCTTGAATCATTAGTTGCGGCTACTACGCATACTGAAATTCACCTCACCAAACTTAATTCAGAAAATGAGAGTCAAAAAGAAGACCTCAAAAAATTAACTACTATTGTTATTGATGGTAATGGTTCACCACCCATCCTAACCCGAATTGCACTTATTGAACAACAACTCAATAATATAGCAAGTGAATTAAAAGAAAGTAAGGCCAAAATATGGCAATTAATTATGGCAGCATTTCCCGGTATAGTCGGAGTAGTGCTCGGCGTTAATGCAATGTGAGGAGTTCAAATGGCAAAAAGAAGCAAAGCATACATCCCACATAATCATGGGACTGGGTGGCCGTCAGGACATCCAACAGATGCAGAAGTAAGATTTTTAGATAATCCCAATGTTGTGAACACAGATAAGGTCAAATTTATTACATCTTCAAATGCCAAACCACCTGCTTCTTTACAATCCCCGACAGCCCAATCACCACCACCACCCCCACCGGGGCTGACTCCGAAACCAGTAGCAACCACTACGGCTCAAGAACAAGAAGTTGGATTAGGAGGAATAGTTACTTCACATTATATTATTAATTATTCTAAGACCGGATTTCCCATTAGAAGGTTCAAAATTAATTATCCCAAAGTGAATGTCACTATTGCATAGGTGATTCAATGGCTTGGTTACCATTTAATGCTGTAATTAAAAAATTGTTAAACGCAGCCAATGAACCTAATTATTTTGCTGCTTCAGTAGTGGCAGAATTTAGAGAATGGAAAGATTCAAATGATGAAGTTTTTTTCGCTAAGTTGGATGGGGTCACCGTAGAGGACCCATTTGCACGACATCAACGATTTTTACCCAAACTTGATTCAGGAAGTTTTGATTTTAGACCAAACCAAAGTGGGGATTATGGCAAAAAGAATGAGCACCGAGGCATTCCCCAAAATGCCATTGGTAGTCTAAGTGATTTAGAAGTATTTAATCATTTTCCGAGTGTTGTTTCAGAAATAGGAGAAGAAGGGTATTTCAAATCATCAAATAGTCTTGAAGTAGTAGATGTATTCATTTTTAGATTAGATTTTGAGTGGTTCGCATATAGGGATAAAAATTATTTCCGATTACTCCATTCCAAATCACCTAACGCTCTATTTGTAGATATAAAAGATTTTATTGATAGCATCCCTGAAAAAGATGCAGAAAAATATACAGATGAGGAAGCCATGGCCTTGTTTATGAAATGGGGAACTATTAAAACCACTGATTTTATTATCATCACCACTAATAAATTTGATGGTAACAATTCTGATAAATTTGATTGGGCATACAAAGGTATCACCTTTGATGGTTGGGTATCGCCCGCATTTTTTACTTACCAAATAGCCGATGGAATGTATCAATCACTTCCATTAATAAGAAATCCAGATGTTAAATTCGCCCCTATCAATTATGCCTACACATTTACTGGTAACCGTCAGACCCGCTTTCCAAATATCAAGATTTTTGAAGTTTAGGCAAGGTCTTGAAGTCAATAATGTTAAATAGGAGAAGTTTTCATTTACTGATATGCCCTATAAAGACCCAGCGAAGAAGAAGGCGTATATGAAAGAGTATAATAAACATTGGTATCAAGCAAATAAGGAACCACGCAAGTTGGTAGAAAAAGCAGTAGCCAATAAAAGAAAGAGTAGGTTGGAAAAAAGACATTGGCTAATTACTCGCTTAGGAGGAATGTGCGAAGGTTGCGGTGAAGATGATATAGCCGTTTTAGATGTTCACCACACCGACCCATCATTAAAACATAATAGACATAAACAACTTACAGATTATGGATGGGATGACTTATTAGGTAAAGCACACACATTACAATTATTTTGTTCTAATTGTCATCGGAAGCACCATGCAGCCGAAAGAAAATGATAAAACAAACTTAAATAGTGGAAGCGCATAGATAATTTTATGCTACTTGCCGCAGGATTAGGATTTGTTATTGGATACAATGTTCTCGCAGGAGGGATGGTATTAAATGATACCCGCACAGGCAAAATGCCCGGACCAAAATCACAAGGATATTTTATTGGCACAATGGCCTTACTCTCTGCAGGGCTTTTGTATGCAACCAACCGTGGCACCTCTAATTTTGAGGCAGAAGTTTGGGAAGCCCCTGTTTTTGATGAGGCAGCCAAGGTTATCAAAAGTCGTCAGCATTTAGAAAATGCTATTGAAAGGATTGCGTTTTATCACCCATCCCCATCATCAGGACCATATAATATTATTTATTGTGATTCGTCAGGCTCTATGCAACAACCCATAGATAGAGTGTGGGGACAAGAATCAGGACTGACCAATACTGATGTAATGTGGGAAGTTATCGTAGAAGGTGTTGAGGCAGGAGTTATTGACCTACCATTCACAGTAATACCATTCCACCACACTCTTGAAGCCCCAATTACAGTCTATCGTTTGGACCCAGCCCAGTTCTTGAAGGCTTGTCTGCCGAGAGGTGGGACAATGAGCATAGAAAGCCTTTATGGTGAGATGAAGAAAAGAGGGGACAATCCCCAGAAGACATTAATCATTACTGATGACCCCCATATTGCCCCATCCTTAAAAGGATATTATGTAAATAAGTATGATAAGATAAACTTCAACAAAGATGTGCAGAATAAAGATAAGCCCGCAGTAGTGGATTTAATGCCCACAGATTTGTCCCATTCTTTCCATCACAAGAGGAAGAAACGAAGTCAGGCTGCTATAAAGGGTTGGGAAACTCGTAGAAGGAATCAAGGTAAAAAATCAGAATCCTTTGAGGCCGATTTTCTAAATCTTTCTTCAGGAACTGCATTAGGAAATTATACTGCCGGTGAATTAGCAGAATCCAGTGCTATCCATGGAGATTTTGACCACGCTTCACTTAATTTTTCAGGACATCAGAATCTAATTAATCGTTCAGAAGAGGAAGAAGATTGGCCTGAACATGAGTGCGTAACTTGTATGGAAGGAATGGATGAATTAGTAGCCAAAGGGCAATCATGGTCATGTGAATGTTGTGGCTTAATGGTAGGAACTGAAGATGACCACAAAGGCTGTGGACAGAACATAGATGGAATAGTAGTTTGTAATTATTGTTACCAAGAAGGCCACAAAGTTACAACTATGATTACTCTTGATGGTAACGAAGTTATCTTCAATTCCACTTGTGAGGGATGGGACAATGAAAAGCGTTTCGGAGATAGAGAATATGAGGTTACTAACGAGTATGTTTTTGGTTCAGAAGAGGGTTCAACACCCGTTATGGACCCTATGGAATTTGGAGAGATGGCAAATTGGACACCTCTTGATGGAAGCGAAGGTCTAAAGCGAAAGCGAACCGAAACCTTTGAAGCGGACTTTGACTACTATTACAGTTTTTATGACAAAGCACGAGGAATGGAGATTTTAGACCGTTTGCGAACCATGAATCCAGAAACTAAATCTAACGCACTTGATTGGTTGATTGACAACGGTTACTTGCATTCTGAAGAAGTTTATGATTCTGCTTACATCAATGCTATGGGCGATGCTCTTTACATCACAAGTGAAGAAGATGAAGATGATTATGATGCCGAATCACGAGTTTGTTCAGAATGTCAGATTTATGGATACTGGGATGATAACCCTGTTTGTCCAATGTGTAGGATGAAGAATGCTGAATCTTTTGCAGCAGAAAAGGATGCTTATATGTTAGCCTACAATCAAGGATTTGATGATGCCCGTAGTCAAAGAAAAATAAGTAAAACTATTTATATCCCGGAAAAGGCATATCAAGAAGATGAGAAATTATTCGGAGATACTTACCGGAGGAAATGATTTGTCCGATTTATCTACTAATCAGGTCTTGGCCATCTATGGAATTGTTATTGCTACCAGTATGTCGGTAGCATCTGTCTTGATTCCCGATTTAAGTAAATATGATAGGCCAGCGAGAGGAAAATCTGATTGGTATCAAGAGTATAAGAAAAGTATTGGCGAAGTAGACGAAGATTAAATATAAATAGGTGACACATCTATTAACCCATAATGACTCTGTATCCCAATACACAGAATCCTATTTACTTGTATCAGGAAACCGCCCCCGGAATGCGAGGTGGTATGATGTTCACACTGAACACAGATGCACAAGGACAAACATTACTCTTTTGGACCACACCCCCCGAAGAAGTAGTTATGGCTTGCGTCAGCCTACCACAACACCCCATTGGCATTGATGAATCGGGGCAAATTTGGACAGGAGAGCAAGTATTACATTTTATTAAAGCAGCCCCAGCCTACCGTAGATATTACCATAGAATTGGAGAACAAGTTTAAGTAGCAGACGATAAAGAATATCTACATGGGTGTTATTACTAATGCTTCTGTCATGCACATGATTGTTGTAGAGGCAGATGTATCAAATAGTCAAGATTACGATTTCTTAGTGTCTTTAGCGCATGAAGTTAATGGTCACATTCATGAGATGCAAGAGAAGCCATCAGTCTTGGCTCAATATAAACCCCTCTTGAGATTATTAAGAGAAGACCAAGCCCGCTTGTATAGTAGAATTGAAGATTTACAAAATGACCCAGAGCGACAAATTTATTTGACCGAATACTTTGAGGCCGATTCCGTAGAAGAAGGACCCGAACTTTTTGGACAGTGTGAAGACCAAAGTTATTTCGTCCGAGGGACCATCCACTGGGATTTTAGCCCAGCCAGCCCAGCAGAACTTATGGAGAATACAGGATTGACTTGGGAAGAAGTTTCCGAAGACGATATTTATCAAGTAGTCTGGGATAATGAATATGATTGGTTTAAGTATGGGGGTAATGATGGCACCCATGATTCAGATTATGGAAGTTTTAGTTGGCAGGTAGAGTTTGGCGAACCCGAACCTAACACATGAGGGATTAAGATGATTGGTTGGATAAAAGATAATTTAGTCGGAGTAAGTATCATTACTGGATGCTTGGCTTCGGCATGGTATGTAGGTAGTCAAGAAGAAACTTATGATGCTGAATCATTGGCAGATGCCGATAAATCAGAATGGTATGGTTCAACTTTAATTTTAGTCGCAGACCGAGATACCAGCCTTGAGAAAATAAGCATAGAGTATAGTGTTGATTTTGATGGTGGTATTGACGGTGCTGACGAATATATTGAGTTTAGCGAATATTTCAAAAAAGGTGATATAGTTTCATTCCATACCGAAGCAAGCCTCAACTGGGATGGATATTATTCCGAGCCTCTGGTGTGTTCCGGATATTTCGGTGGAGGATTTTACGATAGTGATTACCCCACAGAATATTGGTCAGTTCCTAATTTAGATGATTGGACTATCATAGATATGATTACTGACCCCTCCGACCCAGCCTATGGAGAGGAAGATGAAGAACCTCAATTGATGCACACCCCGGGAGGTCGTGTTTATGAATTTACTATTACTGGACAAGGTAGTGGCGATAGTCCTGCTGAAGCCTTCAAAGATTTTATTATTACTAATCAAATAGGAAGTTCCAATAATTGGGAAGTAGAGCGTAAGAGTGCAGAGGGAGGATATTCCTATGGTAGCACAGGTGATACTTTGATACATTGGGAAGATTATTTAGGATATTCTTCACCCTCAATGCCCCCATTAGATATTCACTTTGGCGCAGAAGATGAAGAAGCGTATTGTTGTATTTGCGGAGTTAATTTTGCAGACATTGGTGAAAAATATGGACACAACCCAGACCCAATAGATAAATTCCCAAATAAATGTTGTGGAGAGTGTAATGCCATGTATGTAATTCCCGCCCGTCTGAAACAAATGGGATTTAGTGCAGAAGAAGCCAATGCAGCATTATTGGCAGGAAGTGTAGATGGAGAACCAGCCATGTTTTTATTTAATAAAGGAACTAAGGATGAATTTGGATTTACACCCGGCAGAATCACCACAGGTCAAAATATTGAAGATTTAAGAAAAGTAGCCGGAGATACCTTTGAAAATATTGGAGAAGATAGAATTAACAAGGGATTCAAAAAATATAAGAATAATGTCTGGAAAACTAAAAGTCCTTTTAATGCAGAAGAATTTGAGGCTCAATCTGCCCGCAGTAGTAGATATAACTTAAACCGATTTAATAAACCTAAAAGACAAAACCGAACTGGAACAGGAGTTAAACGCAAGTTCTGGCAAGACCTATTCAGTAAGTCAGCAGAGTTTGAATCCCCAAGAGGCACTTTAGCAGGAGAGTTAGATTTTGTTATGGCTCAAATGTATGAGATTGAAGATATGGCAAACCCTACCGAAGAAGACCAAAGAAATTATGATAATTTAGAAACACGCTATTATGAATTAGTTGGAGTTATGTCTGCAGAACAACAATTGAAAGGTAGAGTTAGAACCATTAGTGGAAAACCTCATGTAACCCGTAAGTTGGTAAAAGATAAAAATATTACTCCTGCCGAAGCAGCAACCCGATTAAAATTGGAGGCTTGTAGTGGATGTGGCACTAATAAACACTACTCTGCCGAGTCAAAATCAATGCGCTGCGGCTGCAATTAGATTTATATATGTGGAACATCCCATATAGAGTATGGATAGATTTTGGTTAGAGCATTACCTCAATAGTTTGTTTGGATATGGCAGCCGAACTACGGATGTAAATAAATATTATGAAGATATGTTAAAAAGAATGTTAAGTTCTTATACCGAATCTCAACATTATATTGGCTCCCTGAATCCATTTGATATTATGGATGAATTTACGGAAATGTTGGGAGAACACATTGACGATATGGAAGACAATGACCAAATAGAGGCAGACATGACGATTACTCGTAATGGAAAAACTTACTTAGTTAGTATCAAATCCATCCCAGCAATTAAGATGGATGAGGAAGATACTCAAGATTCAGATGAAGAAGAATGATTCACTACTTTTCTTGCGGTGTCTATTACACTCAAGATACGGTCTGAATTAGAATCTCCCCAAGATTGAGATTCGTGGTGTTTTCCATACATTATAGTATCATTAGATGGGGTAAAAGGGTTAAAGTTCGCATTATCTAATAATTCTACATCATTCCAGTCTTGTGATTGATAAATAGTGTTAATAGCATTAGGTCCTGCGGATTTCCAGAGATACATCATACGAGTTTGATACCACTTTCGTTCCGAATTTTCTTGCATATGTTCAATCACCTTGAGCCAGAAGGGGTGGCCAGCCTCGGACATCATTAGATAGTTTGAGGCTCTATCACCCACCATTTGAGTGGCTAATACTACATTATTACCTAATTGATGTTGATATTCTAAGAAATTATCTAAGTTTTGATAACTTTCATAATCTAAGTCGGCATATATTCCTCCAAAATGATACAAATAAAACGGACGCATAGAATCTGCTTTAGTAATATTTTCAGGATAACTATCATAAGTATCTAAGAACCATGGATAATTTTTTTCTAAGAATGCTCTATTTTCTTCATCTGTCCATAACTTATATTCATAATGTGGATGATTAGCAATCCAAGATAATTGATAATCTCTCCAATGTTCAGGCACTTGTTTGGTTTTCCAAGACTGATGTATTTTCATCGGTATCATTTATTTTCACCACCTATGAACTCCCGCCAACTTGAAAAATCAGGTAATCCCCAAAGTTTATTTTTAATTTTACTATCATTCCAATTTAATGCCCAACCAGATACAATAGCAATAGTATCACCTACACTATTATACAGAGTATCAATTGACGGGTGCGGGAATGCTTTCGGGAATTTGGCTTTCATATAGGCATTTTCATACCATTCAAAGAGAGAATGAACAATTAATAAAGGAATTAAACCCATACCATGCCATCCTAAATATACACCTACGCCCGCATGAACTACACTCCATCTATCAAATAAATGTTGATTGATTTGATTATTATCCCACAATTTAACTTCTGATAAGTCAATATGAGCAGGATATATGAGAGCGTCTGGATTGTAAGAATCGGCAAACTTGTTGCTCATAGTAGTATCTTACCCTCCTACTACATAAATATAAGCAAACAGGGGGAAATGTTAAATAGGAGAAAAAGCAATTATACATTAGAGGAAACAGTGGGTTTCCTATGAACGACACACGATAAGTGATAAATTATGGAGAAAAATAATAAAAATAGATTTACAAGAGCGATGATTACGGTTTTAACGGCTATTATGTTGGCGATGAGTGCTGGCGTAGTAGGAGTTTCAGCCGAAGGAACTGACCCATTAGACCCGTCTGACGGCGGTGCCGACTGGGACGGGGACGGATTAACAAACGCAGAAGAACAAAACCAAGGAACTAATTTCCAAAATCCAGATTCAGATGGAGATGGATTACCAGACGGTTGGGAAGTTAATAATGGTTTAGACCCTCTGAACGGTGGCGATGCAAATGGCGACCCAGACGGAGATGGACTAACCAATTCCCAAGAATATCAAAGAGGCACGAATCCTAATTCTGCCGACACTGATGGCGATGGTCGCCCAGATGGTAGTGACCCCTATCCTAATGACCCCAATGACGGAGAATACTCCGATAGTGACGGTGATGGTATCCCAGATGCTTATGACCCAGATTATCAAGAATCCCAAGCAGGGTCTGGTAATGGTGGCACCGAAGGCGGAGGCGAGTCCAACGATAATGGTCAAGGAGAAGGTCAGGGTCAAGGACAAGGACAAGGACAAGGACAGGGCCAAGGTCAAGGACAGGGACAGGGACAAGGACAAGGGCAAGGCCAAGGACAAGGCCAAGGTCAGGGTCAGGGTCAAGGTCAAGGTCAAGGACAGGGGCAAGGTCAAGGTCAAGGTCAAGGTCAGGGACAAGGACAAGGACAGGGCCAAGGTCAAGGTCAAGGACAAGGCCAACAGCAAGGTCAAGGACAGCAGCAAGGTCAGGGACAACAAGGCCAACAAGGACAACAAGGCAATCAAGGACAGCAAGGACAGGCTGGCCAGCAAGGTCAGCAATCAGGCCAACAAGGGAACCAAGGTCAGCAAGGCCAACAGGGACAACAAGGCCAACAAGGTCAGCAACAAGATAATGGTCAAGGACAACAACAAAACGGTGGTGACCAAGGTGGACAACAAGGTCAGCAACAACAAGAGGACCAAGGTGGACAAAATCAGAATGGTCAGAACCAACAACAACAAGGACAAACCCAGAACGGACAGCAAGGCCAGCAAGGTCAGCAGTCTGACCAACAACAAGGCCAGCAACTTGATAATCAAGATTTGAATGGTGATGTAGATAATGATGGTGACGGAATCCCTGATGATTTGGACAACGATGACGACAATGACGGTATTCCTGATTCAATGGATGATTCGCCTATGGACCATGACAATGATGGCATAGATGACCATGAAGATGATGATGCAGACGGTGATGGAATTAATGACCGTGAAGAAGTTAATGACGGTAATGATATGACCGATATTTACGACCATGACAACGATGGTATTGCAGATAGGTTTGATATGGACATTGATAACGATGGTATTGATAATTGGAAAGACACCTATGAAAATGGGTCTGATGCCAGCCGTGACCACGACAACGATGGTTTGAACGATTCTGACGATGTGGATGACGACAACGATGACATTTTAGATGTTGATGAGGTCGGAGGCGCATGGTCAAATTACAGATACGACCACGACAACGATAACCTTTGGGACGCAACCGATACTGATGACGACAACGATGGTTTGTCTGATTGGTTTGAAAACAATGATGGAAATCCAGCCACAGGTCAGTTTGACCACGACAACGATGGCTTGCCAGACCACATTGATGATGACGATGACGGTGACGGCGTTCTGGACATCTTAGAGTCATAAAATTAACACATAATCCAGTGATGAGCCTTCGGCTCGGAGGGTTATGCGAAGATTTATTAAGGTAGTGACAACTATATCTATTATGCGTAAAATTATCCGCTATACCCCCCGACAAATGAGAAAAATGAGTAGGAATGATATTCAAACTCATGTTGAAAACCGAATTGCTACACTTTCTAAGCGAAGCATCGGTGCATGGAACCGGAGAAATGATGTGATGAGCAGACCTCACGCATCCTTGTCAGATTTAGATACAGAAACCCTCATCTTGATTGCTAACGCTTTGAACTATCGGTAAGATTCAAATAGTAAGAGTGCAGACCAATTAATTATGAGCAAACCAATGTCAGACCACCAAGATTCCTATCATTACACATATGATAGAAGTTGGGACGAGATTGAGGAGATGTTAGCGAAGGCCGAGCGCACTATGCACTATCACCATATGAATTTCTTAGATGCAAAAAACAAGAAGAAGAAATTGTATCATGCTCGCAACTACAAAGCCTTAGAAGGCGTGACTAAGACGCTACGCTGGGTTTTGGGTGATAAGGATGTCACACACCCACTGGATTAATCTTAAGTATCAGGGAGTTCATAATTGATACAGAGGTATCAATGTGAGCATTCCGCACTCTCCATTCAATACATTTGCTTTTTTCAAAGGTGAGTCATTTAGTGCATCCTCTAATCCGCAAACTATTTACCAGAATAGGTTAGATTCCATCCGAGAACAAATTAGTGATTGTAATCCGATAGATGAACCCAGAGGGTCTGTGCAACCATGGGAATTGCCCCAAAATGAAGGAGAGTTTCTTCCATTAAATCCAGAAGAGCAGTATTGCCAACAATGTTTTGATGAATATGGAGAGGAAACCACATATAGCAACCCTGATGGTTTCAAGAGGAAAGTCTGTAATGAAATCAATTGGTATACGACTAAAGAAAATTGTGAAGCAGGACCTGTGCCAGATGATTCAGGAGATTATCGTAATTATTCCTACGAGTGGGTATCCAAAGAATGTAGATTTTTATACAAAAATCATTTACTGTATGAAAGACAAGAAAATCCAGCACCTATTCCATCAGGATGGCGTGTTACCTCATCAGGACATCTGACTAATTTGCCAGTGGACTTAGATGTTTCTGATAAGACAGATGCTCTTAAAAATGGAGTTTATGTTGTATCTCCTACTGCCGTTAATTATCAATATGAGAATGGACATTGGACCACGAAGGAGTTCACCACACCAATTTTAGACAGCGCAGTTAAGACCAATCCTACCCCCTATAATGTAGTTCATGAATTTAGAGGTAGCCCTCAACATTTGTGGTCAATTAGTTATCCCTGCCGCTTCAAAGAGATAGAAGATACTCAATTAGCCAAAGATTATAATATATTAACTGAACAAGACTGTGCTAATATGGATTACACACTTATGACCTACTCACCATCTAATACTACATTTGGCACCTTAAGAGCAGTAATAGATAAAGCCAAAGGAGAAAATAAATTAAATAAATTTTATTGGTGGGTAGAATCACCCTTGTTCTCCGCCGCCTGTCCCGAAACAGTTACACCAGCAAATGCCGCAGGAAAATATGATTACTGGGATAAAACCCAGTGTAAGAAATCTAATTCTAATTCTAATGATGAACCTGATTCAGTAGCCCAACCTATCATCCTAATTGCAGGAGTGGCTTCAATTGTAGCGGCTACATTCTTTTTCAAAGGAGGTGGTGTTTGATGGGAACGATATTAAGTAATCCATGGCAATTGAATTTTGGGTTGTTGTCCAAAAGAGCAGAAAACTTTGCAGCAGCCAGCAACCAAAGCAGAACTTACACCAAGCGTAGTAGTTTAGAAACCAATTGTGATGTCGCTTCATATCGTGGAACCTTCCATGTAATTAAAGAAATATTAGAAAATCCAAATCCTACTAATTTACCACAAGTTACCAATACTTGCGAACCCAAAGCAGGAAATCCAGATAGAAACAATTCCTATGACCGCACCTCTAAACCTAATTGTAAGCCAAGATATTTTATTTATTATACTGCACCTAATCAATCAGTGCCAATTAGCCAAAGTTACTTATTCCCCGTGAACGATTCTAACGGTAGGTTGATGTTAGATGCAGATGGCATCAGTTACAACCGAAGAGTCGGTAGTAATAGTTCACATTCCTATTACGATGATGAAGCCGATGCTGAAGCAGTTAGGGATGCTTTGGTAGACCACTGGAATGGATTCAATGCACCAGCAGGTTGTAATGACCCTAATGCACTTAATTATAGTCCCGGTGCAGCCACAGGTCCATGCCCTTGTGAGGCCAGAGAGCCAGTATTCCCAGAAGAAAGATACTTAGGAAGTTCTACGGGGGCGTGGCCAGCCCAGACCCGACATAACACTACCTATAATAATGTTAATAATAGTGCGGGAGATTGTTCTTGCATACCTAAACCGACAGATGGCTACATTTTACAAGAATGGAGTTATCAAGGTTTGAGAGGGTGTTGGGGTTCAGGAGTTAAACCAGATTATTGTTATGGAGGATTTGGAAACTCTCAAAGAGCCACAGAGTTTTGGGGTTGGGAAGAACCATCACTTCATGGTAAGAGCAGCAATCGGCAACAAGATGGTAACTTTACTTATACAGGAGGTAGTGAAGCCCCACCATTTAATTTTACTTATGAAAATGAATCATTAAGTGTTTGCCCACCAGACCATATTTGTAGTAGTTTAGAAGAGGAGGAATTTCATACATGGGACCAAGGAGGGGCTTTCAAGTGGAAGGCAACTAAGTGTGGAGGAAAATGTGAGAAAATGGGTTGTATGGATGAAAAAGCCATTAACTATGACCCAGATGCAGAAATTCAACCAGCACAACCTTCACGACCCAGTGGTGCTAATGCTTACGCTTCCTTAATTTCAGAAAATGATAAAAAGAGATTGACTCAATACGAGCAAGACATGGCATTGTGGCAGAAATATGATTGTATTTATTGTGATGGAGATAATGAAACAGGAAAATATGATTCTAAGGCAGAACATTGTGAATGTATAGCAGGTTATTCATGGATTAATGGAAAATGTCAGAAGTCAGGTTCTAAAGGCGAGAAAGAGGAAGAAGAAGAAGATAAAACTACATTGAGCGTTGGCGTAGTGATTGGCGTTATTGCAGCCATTTCTATTACAGGTATGGCATTAATTTCAGGAGGTAAGTCAGAATGACTTGGCACTTAGACCACACAGATGCCGATAATAGGCGTTGGCAGTTTGATTTAGATTGCACCTTAGATTATAATACTTTTGCATCCTCTATCAAATGGGACGAAGAAGGAACTTTATTATATCAAAATGATAATACATCTAATCGTATTAAATGGTTAGAAGAAAGAGGCATTGATGAAGCCAGATTTATTGAATTGCGTAATCAGAATTGTGGACCGAATTTAGTTCTGTGTAATGACCCAAATACTAAAATAATAAATTATGGAAATTATTCTGATAATCAAACAGAATGCAAATCCAGAGGATGTCGTTGTATGTGTAAAGATGGTTATACTGCAGATAGTTCAGGAAAATGTTCTAAAAAGATGAGTAGCCAATCCAGTGAAGCCGAACCCTTGATTTCCCCCGCCCAAATAATCGGAGGAGTGGGTGTAGGAGTCACTTTAATTGTCATTTTTACATTAATGACCCGTAAAGGAGGGGATAATAGTGAATAATCCATTTAATTTCCACAGTAATGCCATTTTAGCAGCCGAAGCCTATAACTTACCATCAAACTATTATGATATTGTAAAATATGATAAAAAAAAGGATGAAACAGGAGAGATGATAGGCAATACCCACGAATCTGTGGCTTTTGCAGGACCTATTAATTCAGATGGAACTTATGATGAAAGTTTTAATTATCATAATTCCCACACCCGAACCATTATGTTTAGTTATGGGGCAGACCAATTTAAGTTCCAACCCGCAGAAGGATATACTTATCAATTTGCTAAAAAATATTATGATGATGGGTGGAAGCAAACACCATACACCGCTACTAATAATAATCCACTAATCTTAGATGTAGATGATGGATTTAGATTAGAAATTGTGTCCGCATCTTATGATTCTTCTGCCGTCCCCAAAGAAGGTTGCACTGATAGCACGGCTACTAATTATAATGCCGATGCCACTCAAGATGATGGCTCGTGCCAGTATGCAGTAGGACAAACCCCACAAGGCAACTCTATGTCTGCTAAGAATACAGATATTTCTAATCAAAACGAACCTAAGACCAACAATACAATTTTTCAATGGATTTTAGGTGGAGTAGTAGTAATTGGACTTTCATGGGGCTTATTTTCTCAACAACAGGATTAAATAGTAGAAGGACGGAGAGATAGTTATGGTCACCATTGATACAAAGTCAGTTTTAGAACCACGCACACTCGGAGGCGTTGCCCTCATTGGTGTAGGTGTTATCGTTTTGCGAAATGCTTATAATAAATTCAAGATTAGTGAATATTGGCGTGCTATTGGAATGGGTGTTGTCGGATTTGGCGCAGTTTATTTCGGAATTCAAATTTTTAAGGGTAAAGCAGAAACCGCTAAAAAAGAAGTTCGTGAAGAATTAAAAGAAAAAGTTTCAGATGTCATTGAAGGCAAAGATGAAGAAACCAGCGAAGCAGAATCATATGATGCAGAATTCACCGAATCTCAAAGGAAGAAACTATCTAAGAAAGGGTTTGCCCTTCCAGACGGTTCATTCCCAATCAGAAATAAGGATGATTTGAGAAACGCCGTTAAATCTTGGGGACTCTCCAAGAATAAGGCATTAGCCAAGAAGTTTATCAAGAAGCGAGCCATGCAATTGGGTGCTATGAAAGAACTTCCTGCTAATTGGTGAGGGTATGAGTAAGACCTTCACAGAATTGTTGATGGAAAGTCATCTCAAAGAGCAAAAAAGGCTTAATCATTTAGGAGTTTTACCACAAAAGGTAGAACAATTACCTGATGTTGAATTAAACTCTAAAGATTCCAATCCTGAATGGATTAAACATATTTCTGCCCAAGATGCAAAAGAATTCAAACAGGCTCAACATTTAGAAAAAACAAAAGATATAGTCAATCAAAACCTACGAGGTCAGAAGACACAATTTCGTAGACGCAGAAAGAAGATATAAATAACAAGTAGAGTTAATCAATTCTATGAGCATTCGTAGACAGGGTTGGACTGTCAAGTGGGAGGATAATGGCACCACCCCTCTTGGAGATTTAGTTCAATTAGAAAATGGCTACGAATCCGTCTTCTATAACAACCCCGGAGCCGACAATACTTTGAAGTCCCGCAACCTCACAGGATTAGACCAATTCTTAGTATTACAATATTATGGCAGCACACCCGGTTATTACAACGAGTCAAAGCAGAGTCTGGACGAAGCCCAGTATTGGTCACCCGGAACTTATATGAATTATGTAGTAGGAACTACTGTTTATTTCCAAGATTTGACTGATAAACCCTACATAGGGATGCCCGGAAGTGCTGCACCATTTCCAATCAAGATGGAAAACAATGGACCCGGTTATCGGCCAGTATTAGGAGATAAAACTTATTTGCCAGTAGAGATTCCACCCGGCACCGAATGGGATATTTTATTAACTATTGTGAATCCTATTGTGGACCCCCGCAAACCTTTGAAATGTGATAGTAGCACTAATTATACATGGACGGTGTGATTATGATTATTACTCCTACTATTTCGGACGATACTGCCACCTATGCTCAAAATTTTCTTAGACAAGTAATCATCAATGAAACGATGAAACAAGATGGATATTCCGCCCTTAATTGGGAAGGAGTTCAATTAACTGATACGGGATTTGCAGCCAGCCCATTCACCAACACCATCATTATTCATAAAACATTAATCGCTAATGATATTTATTTCGTCACAGGAGAACTTCAATATATTTATGTTAGTCCATTAGATGGTAGCACCTATTATAACAAAGATGGATTTATGGCTTGTTGCCGCTTAGGAAAAATATCTACACTTTCTGCATGGCACATCAATATTGGTTTAATGGTGCAAAATTTATATGATGCTGGCGTAGTCGCCCCAGCCGCAGCAAATCCTCAATGTGATAGAACCAAGAACGGAGGATACAGAGGTATGGATGCCTATACTGCTAATTCTTATGAATATACAGATGCAGTATCAGGAACTTCAGGAACGACACAAGGGGTATTCCTTCACACAGTCGGAGGCATAGCCATCACCGTAAATGCCAATACTAAAATTCCTAATTGTTCACAAAGCACTGACTCTCAACCATATTACGCAGTTCATGACCAATGGTATGCCATTCCGTTAGATGGTGTGGCTGATGGAGAAGGTTTAGATGCGGGTATGTTGGGTGCAGAGATGTTAGCCACATTTGCATCCAGCCCTAATTGGTCTATTAGCCAATTTAGAGTATGGGGCGAACTTTGTGTCATCCGAGTTTCCACCCAAAGCCAAACCGGAAATACCACATTTAATGCGGGAGGTGCTTTAGTAGCGTCTACATACTTCCCCCGTCAAGTTTTATTTGGAAGTAATTTTACTAATATATTTATGAATTCTACCAGCGATGTAGCCGTAGGAGGGAATGTAACCCCGGGCGATACCCCAAATACCAATGGCACGAATCCATGGTTTTATTATGATATTTCTACAACCACTACACAAATTGTAGATACCACCATCAATGGCACAGGAACTACACCACGCAACGCTTTAATCGTAGGGAGTGGAACAGTATATGAAAATGCCACCACTTTAAGACCACAACAAGGGTATGTGAGTAGTCATTGTTTATTTAATTCTAATGATTTCGGATTAGGGAGAGCCTATACATTTGGATTAACCCCTGATACCTATCCTTCTGATTATAGCCCAATTTCATTACAAAGTCAAAATAATGCAGCCGAAATAAACTCTACGGATATTGTCGGTGAATCATTTTTCTCTCATGTTCAAAATTTGAGTGAGGAGTTAGAAAATGACGAAATGATTTTATTAAGATTTTTCTCACCCGGTTTCGTAGGTGGTGCATATACAGCATTTAGCCATGTATGTTATTATTATACCAATCTCAATTTACTAAATGCAGATTTAGGACAAGCACCCCTAACCCCAGCCATGAAATCAATTGGACCGCTAATCTCGTGCGATACTGCCGATAAGACATGGAATCCAGCAGGACTGTATTCTGAAGCCAGAGGTTTCCAGAATAGTTCTTTATCTAATTCTTATGTGTTTGGCAATAAAGTTGGAAGGCCAGATTCAGATAATGTGAGAAATAATCGTTCAAGCACTGTAAATAATACTCCTGTTTATTCTCCAGACATTAGAGGATTTATAGGTTCTTATTCCCCTACTAATTCCACCGATGCAGCCTTTGGCACAGTAGTTCCTTATATTTTAGCCTACGATACCAGCAAAAGCGATAGTATTGTTCCAGATTATACCAGTTGTGTCAATGGAACTTGGAGTGTGGCAGCCACAGGCTCTTGTTTTGTCACAGCCAGCACTAAATTAAATGAATATTTATCTAATTCCACCCCTACCACCCCTGCACCATACTTACAAGGAGGCATTATGGATGCCAGTTATGATGTTGTCCGTAATCAATGGGTATTATCATTATCAGCCAACCGTGATGGAGTTACTTTCAATAATCCAGCCTCATTTGTCGCTGGAGATTCAGCCTTTGGCAGATTCTCATATTTTAAGAAAGATGGAGTTTATGACCCAATATTGGCTGAAAGAGGGGCTACCACTTCAGGAGGACAAGCCCAATCAACTTCTTTCTTGTATGTAGCCACCTCTGGCAATACAGATAAGTTTAAGGCATTTACATTAGGAGGTAATTTTGCTGCTTCTGCAGATGGTGTAGGTGGTAGCGTTAATAATCCATTTTCCGACCCGCCAACCACAGGAACTTCAGGACCTATCCAAGTGACAGAATTAGAAGGAGTTTCAGGCCGTTCTGTCATTATGTGGGTAGATTATATTTTATTTGACGGTTTAGACTCTATGATTGCCACCAAAGTTCAGGAAATGGGATTAAGAGTAACTATTGAGAATGTAGAATGGTATAAGAGAAAATTATTACATAATGATGAATTGAATATCACTACTGAAGAAATAGAAAAGTGGGTAGACGAACAACAACAAGAATACAAAGATATGTTAGTCACCAAGGAAAGAGAAGGGCGTTTGCGAAGGCGCAGGAAACAACAGTCCAATGTGGCTCACGATTTAGAAGAAACCCTACAAGGAGAGTTTCAAGATACCACCGTTTATGATTTCCTTGAGGGTGATTTCATTGAAAGAAATATCAAAGATTTGTCAGCCTTCCCTGACCAAGATGACCAATTAAAGAATCAGATTATTACAGATGAGCAATTTACTGAATTAGATTCTTTGTATGGATTGAGTGTTCCCAAGAAGGAAACAGTGGGAGAAAAACTTCAAGAAAAGTTAAAAAGACCCAAAACCCCGAAAAAGGGCAAAAAAAGCACAAATGATGATGCAGAACAGGCATAAAGTTAAATAGTTGTCACGAAAACAACATAATGAGTGATATGACCTCAGACTATCGCAGAGATTTAAGTGTGCCAGTAACCGAAGATTTAATGGTTCTAACTACACTAAAGATTCCTGCTGGAGTTAAACTCAGCAGTATCTTGGTGTCACCCGAACCTAACCCTTATGGAGATTTTTTAAGGATGTTTATTTGTTTAGATACCAAAGTCATTTATAATGGAGCCTATTTATCTGATGGATTAAATATTCACATAGAAGATGGATTAGCCGATGAAGACCGTGTGTTAGTATTATCTCTATCATCATTATCTGGAGTAGAATTAGAATTATTGCCCTATCTGCAAGAGGCTAAGTTAAGAGTCAGTGTTTTAGGAGAGCACTTACAAAACTATATTGTCTTAGATGAGAGCATTGAAGGATTTGATGAAACCTTTAATTCATCATGGTGTTAAAAATATGGAAGTTTGTGTAGACCAATATACGGAAGCCCCCGAAGGAGTTCCTGTTTGGTGTGTTGAGCAAAGTTTGGGCGCAGAGGTAATTCTTCAATTAATTGGAGAACTCTGCTTATTGGTGGTGTTATTTTGGGGTTCTACGGCCTTTTTTCGTTTCCTTCGTAGACGGAAAGCCCAGAAACAATGGGAAAGAGAACAGTTAAATAAGAGCGAAAAAGATATTACCATATGGCATCCCTGATGTTGTTCACTGGAAAAGGTGGAGTCGGTAAAACCACTGTATCTGCAGCCTCGGCTTACCATTATGCCTCTCAAGGTTATAGAACTATTTTAGTTTCCAGCGACCCAGCCCACAGCACCGATGATACTTTAGGAGTAGATGTGGGATTAAATACGGTTCAAGTAGCCGATAATTTATGGGCTAAGAACATCAATGCTGAAGCCTCTGCTAAGAAATTCGTAGAACATCTGAATTCTTCTATGGAGGAATCTTTTTCTAAACTTTTACCCGGTTTTGACCCTGAATTATTATCAGAAACTGCTATGTTCCCCGGTATGGACGAATACTTTGCTTTGGAAGAGATACTTCAATTAGTTCAAAGTTGTGAATATGATATAGTAGTCTTTGATACTGCACCAACTGGACACACTTTGAAAGCCCTGACCGCACCAGATTATATCCGTTCTTTTATTCTAAGGATTTTACGCATGAAGGCTAAGATTGAGAATCTAAAAGGATTCTTGTGGAAAAAAGATAAAACTGCAGCCAATTTCGTTCCTATCTTAGAAGAAATCTGCACCAAGATTGAAAAACTTAAAGAAATTCTAAGAGAGCCAGAATTCGTCAGTATTAATTTAGTTTCCATTCCTACCGAATCTGGTTTCCAAGAATGTTATCGGACAATTCGTTTCTTAGAAAATATGAAAATCCCTGTTCAAAATTTAGTAGTCAATAATATCGTCCCAAACTTTGGACCAGAAACATGGGATACCGCAGGAGAAAATATGGGTGTGGCATTATTAAAATGTGAATTTGATAATCAACAACCTCATCTGCGTAATTTTAAGCAAATCTGCCAACAACATAAATTAAAGTTAGTTGGAGTTTCCAGATTGCCTTATGAACCACGAGCAGAAAAATTAGCAGACTATTCCAAGATTCTATGGAATGCCAGCAGTGGTTTGGCTAATACTTTTAAGAAGTCATTAATCATAAAAGATAATAAAATGACAGTTAATGTTCCCTACATTACACAAGCCACATGGAGTTCAGATAATTTATCATATCAAATGGATAAGTTTAATTGGGGTAGCAGTAGAATCCATTACAATATTACACCTCTCAATTCTAACAAACCTAAGAAAAGAAAATCAGGTAATAAAATAATTCTTAATTTTGAATAATACAGGAGGAATAGTCAATGGATTATTTATGGGTAGGAACTCAAATTGTGGTTATTACCGCATCTGTTTGTAATCTATTTTCTTGGGCTGCTATGGCTTTTGCTATGAGATATTATGCACCCTACCCCAAAGGTGAGATTTAATGTCTGGTTTAGATTATATTTTTCTCTGGTTAGCAATAGTAACTTTCTTAGGAACGCTATTGGCTATCTGTTCAGCGTATTTTGCTTATTGGTTCTTAGTTATTAGAAATCCAGTATTGACCGAAGTAGTGGCAGATTATAAAATAAGAAAATATCGGGAAGAGGAATAAACTTAAATAACAGGGAGATGCTTTTATTAACATGGCTAACATGGTTCCACTAATTGCCACCCTCGCAGTTGTGGGTGCATCAGGCGCATATTATTATTACAATATCCACTGCCCAGACACCAACATGGAAAGAAACGATGATGGAGATTGTGTCTGTGGAGATGGATACTATCTTGACCCAGAAGACGATACTAAATGTGTAGCACTACCAACTACCGAAGCCTCTGAATGTAAAGGTGTTTTGGTAAATGGTGTCTATATTTATGACCCAGATGGCGATGACCTAACTGATAAACTTACTGATGATGTCACCAAGGTTCAATTAGATTGTCTACTTTGTAAGGCTTGTGGCACAGACCAAGCGGACGATGGACGATGTTTGGAATGTCAGGATTCTGCATCCCGAACTACATGGAAAGACACCACAGCAGATTGGAAAGACAAATACCACTGGGATAACAAAAATACCAGCACACCAATTTCTAAGGATTATTCATGGGGCGCAGACGAGGATTATTCCGAGCCTACTGAAGCAACAAGTAGCAGCGATGCCGAAGATTATACTACACCAAAGGTAGTTCCACCATTGTATACCCCTCTTGCATACAACCCTCAAGGCTCACCAGTTATTACTGACAGCCGCACAGGAGTCCCAACCCGAGAAGGGTGGGGATTACACTCTGCTAATAATCTATAAGATTAAGTAGTTGAAACCTACTATATTTATTATGGGCGAATACAGTCTAAATTACCCCGGCATATTTATGTTCGGTGCTATTTGTATTACTGGTTATTACATATTCCGCACAGTTAGAGCCAAACAGTGGCATCATGTTGCAGCCAATTTTATTATTCTGGGTGGTCTATGGCTTGGTGCTAAATCCTTACTTGAAGTGCAATGGGATAACCAAATGTGGCTAATACGGGAACGGATTAATCAATACAAATAATGTTAAGTAGGAGAAGTAGTTTATACTACTTATGGCGCATCTAAATTTTGATTGGGATGATGTTGAATTAACAGACCCCATCGTTATCAAAGCATTGAGCGAACTTAATCAGCGTTTTGGTTATGGAAATGTTTGGTATAGAGTATCCTCATCTAATACTGGACTTCATGTGGTAATCGCCCGACTTGAGTATTCATTTGCTACTGGAAACATGGTGTTAGAGCCAACCTTGATTTCCCCCGAAGTTCAAACTACAATTCGTCAAGAATTTGCCGAGGAACCGTGGTTCTTAGAATGTAAAGGAAGGTTAATTTCAGATTCTGTTAGAACCGACCATGGTTTTAGGACAGCCCGCTTATTTTGGACTAAAAATAATAATGTAGCGCAGGAGTGGAAACTCTATGGCGAATGAACCAGAAATAGAAAACCTTGCTCAATTAATTGAATTTAGAATGTTACAAGGCTGGCAATATTTTATTACAGGGTCGCTGTGTGGTGATGCTTTTGAAGTAGCCACAGCCATCTTTGAAGGAAAGAAAATTCACTCCTTCCAGAAGAACTCTTAAATACAAAGAGTTAATTATGTGGTTCATAAGGTGACAAATATGACACAAGAACAAGTTAGATATTGGCCAAGAGTCGGAATGCCCGTAAATTATGAAACAGCACTTATGCTTTGCCATAAAATGGCAAATGATGGAACAGACATTGGAATCGTTATGGATGATGACATTGATGAATTCCAAACAGTCGGTGGTGCAGCCAGTGAAGAAAATCTCAAATTAGAAGTAGAAGCATTATTTTCTCGTGACCAAACTCCTGATGATACGCAGATAGATGAGGACATTACATGGATGTTGAAAGCCATGGAGTTTGAGAAGCAGCGTAAATCATTCATTCTGGAAAAGAAGAAAGAGGGTATGACACTTGATGAGGCTAAAGCAGCCTATGAAGCAGGAAAAGCCGACATTGTGAGGCAAGCCTTGAATCTACCTGATGAACCAATGGCAGTTCCAGAAACTTATGACAACTTAGATGAAGAAGGAAATTATAAGCATAATGCCTCATTAGATGGGGAAGAAGAAGAGTGAGGTGTTAGATTGACTACACCACCTGCACCAGACAACATTCGCCAATGGCGATGTGTGCCATGCAGTCATGTATTTAATCAAGCCAGTAAGCCAGTTCGTTGTTTTAAGTGTGGAAATAACAGGTCATTTACACCGCACAGGTGGAATTAAACATGGTTAAAGATGAAAAGGGTTATGATTTCTCCTTAGACGCACACGAGGAATTAGAGAAAAGTAAAATAGCCCGTAAAAATAAACCGTTGCCATTAACAGAAACTTTAGTATTAGATATTGTAGATTATATGTTAGAAAATGATGGTTATGGTTATTCTACCCAAATCTCATCCTACATGGTCGGATACAAACCTCGTAGATACACATCCAGAGAAGTAGTAGGTATTCTTAGAAACCGTCCTTGCTTCCGACACGCTCAATCAAAAGATAGAAAAGGAGGCATCCGATGGAGATTGGATGTTTTAGCATTAGAGAAATACTTGACTCAAAAAGGTTATGAAAATAGAGCCGAAGAAAGGGACATATACAGTAAGATGAAAATGTTAAAATGGAATCAAATTTTTAATACCATTCAAGCCATGGAACAATTGATGCCAGAGATAGACGACCCAAGTGAAGAAACACTTAATGTCTGTTATGAGAAAATTGCTACCCTTTGGAGTTAATGGGATAATTCGGATATAAAATTATCCGAAACTACCGAAACAATTAAGTATCAAGAGTAGCCATTGATAAGTATGGTCTACTTCATCCGCAGATATATCAAGGGTCAAAAGAATTCGGGTTGTTCCGATGTTATGACTTCTGAAGAGCCAATTGACAATGCTGACTTTGTTAAGTTTTGTTATGAAACAGGAGAGGGCAAGTATATTTTGGGACAACGAGGTAAAGGCATTCGTGGATTTAAGAAGATTACTGATTGTTTAGTTGATGCTTTAGAAGTCACCAATTGGAAAACATTTGCAGCCGAAGAAATATCAGTTAAACAAAATGTTAAATTGAAAGATTTATCAGATGCTGATTTATTAGATTTAATGACTTCCATGGATGATGCAGATGTCAAGTCCGCAGAAGATTTTTCTAAATTCAAAGCAGATTTGAAGAATATCCACAGTGAAATATCTAAGCGTGGACTTTCAGGCGGTAGTGCATTAGTGCAAGAAGCCGAAACCACTACTCCTGCAGTAGCCCCATCACTTAATTTATCTCAACCAATCGCTGGCGCAGGATTCATGGCTGGAAAGTCAGGAATGGCTGTCGGATTTGTAGGCGGTATATTGGTTGGAGTAGTCGGAAGTATGTATTATTATAAATCTAAGATGGATAACATCAATACTGAATTAGAAAGAATTAATAAACAATTGAATGAAGCAGAATCTTCAATCAAGCGAGCAGAATCCAGAGAAGAAAAGCGTAAGGCATCTGAACAAGCAGTCAAACAATATGACTCCAGAGTTAGTTTAGATGCAGAATTCTTATCTAATTTCAATCGCAACCAAGGCCCTATGTATTGAGGTGTAGCCTATGGCAGATAAGAAAACCATGAAACAGATGTTAGAGGCTTATAGAAGCCTCTTAGAAAAAGAGAAGGAAATGGCCATGCAAGACCATTTTAATTCCTTCATGACTGACTTAGATATAACTGAACCTGAAACATTAGAAAAAATGAATACAGGTTTTGTTCAAATCATTAATATCTTAGAAGATGATAAACTTCTATTGAAAGATAGATTATTACAATTGGTAGATTCTCCTTTTATTTATTCCATTTTGGAACATAAGAATTTTGCCAGAGAGCGTGAAATGAGGAGATTAACTTTAGAAATATCTAATTTTATTGAAGCCGCATCTCAAGGAGTCACCAGTAATGAACAATTTCTTAAGAATTTATTGGCACAATCATTAAGAGAAGCAGCCAACAGCATTCAATCAGACACATTGAGGTCCTCTGATTTGTCTACTAACGCCGCATGGGTAGATGCACTCAAAGTAGGGTTAGAAATTATGGCCTCACAACAGAAGATTTAAGAACCAACAATACTTTGTTATGATTAAGGGTGCAAAGAATGTCCGATTTTGACGATTTAATAAAAAACAAGGAGGCTACTGAACCTCGCTTGACACCACCCCCTAATTCACCTAAAGCCAAGCAAGCGCAAGCAGATGCTAAATCATTAGTAGAGATGCTAACAGATGATGGAGATGTGAATACATTAGGCCAAAAACTCAATTTGGATAAGGACATGACAGAAAAAGTATTAGTTCCACTTATTAACTTCTTAGATAAATATGGTGTTGGAGAAAGTTTGTCTACCAACCCCACAGTTTCCAGAGGTTCAGACCTCTTATCATTCGTGACTGATGTAGCCCCAGTGGTTAAATCAGCCGCAGAATATTTTCAAGGTAAGAAACAAACACTTTCAGATGAGGACGCTGCGTTCTTAGAAAAAATTAAAGAAGCCCAAAATGTAGAATCTTTAAGCCTTTTCATCGGTGATGATGTAGAAGAAGAAGAAGATGAAGAAGTGGCAGTAGTAGAAGAAGCAGCACCCTCTCCCCTTGCAGGGGCTAATCCATTCCTTGAAGGCGTAGACTGGGAAGCAGTCTTGGGAGTTGGTGGCCAATTCAAAGAAAAATCAGGAGTTTATGGCACTATTGGAGCCTCAACTAAGAAAACTAATTTTGGAATTACAGGATTAGACGAATTAGCAGCAGAACATGGAGTTTCAGTCCATGATGTTATGAATTCTGACAGACAATCCAAAACCAACGCCAGTGGTGGAGGAGTAGATTACACAGATTCCGCCAATGTTGCAGGAATAGATTTGGGATTGGGCGAAATACAAAAGGCTATGGCCAGTGAAAACAAGCGTATTGCTAACACAACTAAAGTAGAGTTTGGTAGCGAACTACAAGTTCCAGATAATGTAGAATCTACTTATGACCCTATGACTGTGAAAGGATATGTCCCACCCACTATTGCAGGATTACAAAGTATGGATGAACTAATGGCCGAAGCCAATGTATCTTCCTTTGAAGAAACAGAAGAAGAATCCCCCGAAGTGGAGGAATTAGTAGAGTTCATGGATGAGGAATTAATTGAACAAGATGATGGTTCATTCCTTGACCCCACCACAGGAGAAGTATTTGAAGCCGTAGATGATTTGACGGGAGTTCCTGAAGATTATTTTGGAGATGAAGCAGATGCCACGGAGGAGTGAGGGTGTCTTTGAATCCTATTTGGAGTAAATATGCAGCAGAGCAAATGCCCTCTTGGTTAGAGTGGTTAAGGAATATCGCTCTCAAATCTTACTTAGAATTAGCACAAAAATTCATTGATTTGAATCCATATTATGCACCTAAATCAGATGGTTCAGAGGCTGAAGATTTATTCAATAGACTAATTGTAAATGGAGAGTTTTTTGATAGCGTTACAGACGCAGGAGTTCGTTTCTGGGCTAATTCAACCTTTGAAGAATTTATTGAAGTATTGGATATGTATGGCGAAAGATACATTGAGATTAAACAAGTGGCCGCATTGTTCCGAAATAATTTAACATGGTTCAAGAGGTTATATTCCTTCTTCCGAGCCGATTTGATAATGGAATTGAGAGAAGCGGGCAGAATCGTCTGATAGGTTAATCTTAAATAGCAGGATTGGGCTATAAAAAATATGGCTACCGTTGATGCTGGCAAACAAGCAACTATTCTTCATTATTTATCAGTTGAAGGTATGGCTGCAGGAGCCATTACTGATTTGAGAGCAGATATTGTTAGTTATTTAACCTCTAACGGTCACGCAGTAGATATGAAGAAAACCCCTCTAAAAACCAATGGCGCAACCAGCCGATGGTTAAGAGAACAACTACCTGCACAGGGCGATACTATTACTAAGGCCAGATTCTATGATGGAACAAATGGATTGAGCGATGAGCAAGATGTTTTTGATTATGGAATTCAAATTCAACCCTGTGATACTTGCCCTAAGATGGGTGCAGGAACTAAATTAACCAGTTCAGGAATTAAGGTTCCTAAAAGAACTATCAAAGCAGATAAATATAATTATAATAATACTATGGATGCTAACATTCTAAGTATTGCATCTACTGGCAAACCTATCACTGCTTGGATGATTGCAGCAGAAAATGTTATGAATGGCCAGCCCGCAACTAAGGAGTTTAATCTTGAAGATGCTAAATACTCTTACACATTAGGGGCAGGATTAGGAAGTTCTACAACAGGAACTGCTACACCCACACCTACTGCTACTACCACTACCACCACTACTGAAGATGAGGTAGAAGTCACCGAAGAAGGTGATGACATTGATGATTTGTTTGATGACGATGACGATGATACCGTAGAGGAAACAGTCGTTGAAGTTACTACTAAAAAGGATACACCCCCTCCCGCACCCACCCCCGTAGGTAATGCGGCAAAACTTAAAGATTCAACAACCTATAAGAAAGGATTATTTGAAAAACCAGCACCAATCACCCCTGATGAAGAAATAGCATTGAGTGGTAAAGAGTGGGAAGTAGTTCAAGAAACTAATGAGGGATACTACCCATACGCAGGTAGACTTCTTATTGACATGACTCCCGCCGAAGGAGAGGCAGCATGGCAACCCTTTGCATCCACTATTGATAGTATCGCAGATGATGAAGAATTAGATGACCTCTTTGATGACGATGACTTTGATGATGATGACGATGACGAGGTATTGACCACAATTGATGAGAGTCCTTGGTTCACAACTCCTAAAGTTACATTTACTTTTGAAGAAGGTATGAAGGCATACTTTTCTATTGATGGAAATACTACTGAACAGTGGTTCGCAGGTGCAGGTAAATTAGCAGGAAAGAATTCAACTAATCATTTCTTAGTAGATAGTATAGAGGTCAAATGGGCAAAACCACAAGCAGGTGTCCCCGATAGGGTGACAGGCTGCCGAATCACTGGCCACAATTCCTCTGCTTCAGCAGATACACATACTATTATTATAGAAGATGGCGTAGTCCAACTTTCTGATGCAGGTAATGTCAATGATGGTTACCAATATAATATTTCTCACGAGTTTGATGATTTACAATACAATATGTATGGAGGCAACATTAAACCTATTACTAATAATAGTGTCTTGGTTTATGGTCACGGAGTTATGGGCTTCAAAGGATTACCAGACGCTAATACCGCTAATGCTCAAGAAGATACTCTGGTTTGGAGTGATTTGAAGAGTTCCAGCAACGGTGCTTACACAGGTAGTGTGGCTGTGGATGCTGACAAATCAATTTCACAAGTTATTCAAACACAATTAGCCCGATTTTATGGGAAAGATGGTTTGACCGACAAGAGTGCCTATTGGAATAATTGGTTGCCCGGCGGCAGTGGAACCATGGGTGCTATCAATGGAGGTGGAAATGTAATTATGTATTTCGCCCCAGAGGTAGAAGTTCAGGCAGACCTAAGAACTTACATAGATACAGAATATCTGCGTCCAAAGCGTAAGAAATTAGACATTACTGCAAAAGAAGGAGAAATCCCTGAAGCAACCGAGAGCACAGGAGTTATTTCTTTTACTCCTATCTTAGACGATGATGGAGATATAGAAGATGAGATTTGGAATGCTTATGTAGAATTTAATGTAATTCCTGCTGCTGGTAATTCCACAGATTATTTCACAGGACGAGATACAGGCTCCAAGCATGAAGCCAATGTGGAGAAGATTATGTTGCCCGGAGATGAGTCCAAAATGAGATTCCGAGTTCCACCATATGGAGAAAATGATATTGTTAATCAAACAGTAGATGGATTAGCACGAGCCAATTCCATATCTTACATTACTTATGATAAGTCCACAGTAGAATACCTCAATGTAGATGACGAAGGAGTCCCATTACCAGATAGTAATTTATTAGTTCCTCAAATCAAAGTATTCTTTGATAATAATACTTCCATGGTTATTCCTGATGAGGAAGGAGAGTTCAAAGCCTTAGATTTTAATGGAGAAGAATTATCCGGAGAAGTAGAGGGTGCAGAATTGAAACCCCCTCAACCAAAAATAGTTATCAAGTTTGGCGATAATACTGTTTCATATAGTCAATTAGAAACTATGCGAAGAAATAAGAATCTTTCCCCTAAGTTCACTAAGAGGAATAAAGATGGACAAGTTACTACAAAAGATATTGCCATTAAGATTGGTAGTAAGTATTATGTAGTCGGAAGCGTTAATGGTAAATCAGTGTTAATGGTAGTGGACTTAAACATGGAGTGAGGTGTAGAATATGGTAGACGAAAATGAAGATTTAGATGACCTCTTTGATGATGATGAAGAGGAAGTAGTGATAGAAGAACAATCCGAAGTAGTGGATTCCACAGGAGATTCTTTTGACCCTGACAATACCCCTAATCCTGAAAGTCAATCCGAAGGCGGAGAAGTGGCTAAAGAAGTTCTCAAAGAAGAATACGAGGAAGAACATACAGAACCTCAAGGAGATGCTGGAGCCGCAGCCAAAGAAGTTAAATTACAAGAAGAAGTTCCTGAACTTCCAACTGCAGAATTAATAGTAGGTAAAACACAAGCCTCCGCATTATTAAAAATTGCAGAATCTAATAACCGTAAATATTCAGATATTGTAGAATTAAAGGAACTGCCTGAAATTGGCCACATTGAAGTTTCTGATAATAAATTAGGTGCGCCCGCATTTGTTACATTTTATGATAATTCAGGAAATGATATTACTGATTCTATTTCCACAATTATGGACTTACCTGCCGATTTTATGTCCACCATCAAAGGAGATAGTAATGCTATTCTCTTTGATAACATTATTGAGAACTCTGCCTTCACAGGACCTGATGCTCAATCTGCCAGACCATTTAATTCAGATTTGATGGGTAATTGTTTCAAAGAAACCTTTGCTACATTTACCAATACTGCTGACCAATTGAAGCGTAGAAGTTTGATGAGTGAAACTTTGAAAAATCTTCGTTCTTTGATGATGCAATTATCTAAGGTTTTCGCTTTTGATGATTATCGTCACTTAGAAGCATTCATGGCCGCATGGATGATGCAAGATTCTACTTGCCGATTATCTGGAGTTCCGGGAACTGGTAAGACCACAGTTATTGAATGTGCTGCAACTTTATTAAGTAATTCTTATGGATTCAATGTAGCCAGCCGAATTTGTGCTGGTGGAGGATACCGTGCTAAGACTCTGGCAGATATTTTCGCAGACAATGATGACTTTTCTAATATTTATGATACCCTGCAATTCCCATCCGGACAAAAATATCATATTTCTTATGGTAACATGGCTCGTAAGGATATTAAAAATCGTTGGGAAGAGTGGAGATTCAGTGATTGGCACCAACCATCAACTCGTGATGGAAAATTCGCTTACGCTGGCATAACTGATGGAGGAGATAACGCTGTTAGAGCCTCTGGTGCTTATTTGTATGATTTCTCATTCTTGCAGAGTGAGTATTCCACAGCCAATCAATCTCAACAATACAATAAATTACCATTGAAGTCAGATGCTTTCCGTAATATGTTGCTTAATCATTATTATGTAGATGTCCCTCTATCTTATGATGTAGGAGATAAGGAAACTTATGGACTCAAAGTAGATGAGGAACATATTCCAGTATTATCAGGCCGACAAGCCACTAAGAGATTAGTTAAACCAATTAAGATTTTTAATGCAGATGGTTCAGCAGCAACTATCAAGCCATTTTTAGAACTTCCAAACGGTCATGATGCCGAAGGAAACCCAAGTAGCATTCGTATGTATTTGGCACACCCTGAATATCTGCGTGTCTATCAACAAACTTTTGAATTAATTGAAAATACAGGCCGTAGCGTAGCAGATGCCGTTAAGGAACTTCTTAGCGAAACGGACATTGATGGTGACCGAAATGGATTGTATACCGATGCTGGAAGAAATGAAGGATATTGGTTTAGAGAATTTTTATTAAGAAACTTTTATGATGACCGTGCTGCACCAAAAGAATCAGGAACTCAAAACTTAGATAGTATTTCTTTAGAGATGATTACTGAAATTGGTATTGCTAAAGTAGATTATGAAAAGCGTGCTGATGAAGTCCTTTATGGTATGGAGATTCGTGAAACCTCAAGTTATGATGCCGCAGTTGGCGGAAATGTTAATACTTTTGATTTTGAACCGATTCCAAGACCTATTGTTACCCAACCTATTAAGTTCTTTAACGAAGCCAACCGTTCAAAACCCGGTATGGAAGATGCCATTTTGGGATTGATTGCAGAAAGAAAAGTAGAATATCGTGGAAAAGAGTTTGATTCCCCGAACTTCGTTGCATGGATGGATACGAACCCTCACCAAAAAGGAAACGACCTTGCTTTCACAGACCGTATTGATATGGAACTATTGTTCAAGTCAGTTGGAATGGGAGGTAGATATAATATTCTCGCAGGTAAGAGTGACCTACCACCTAAACTAAGTTTAGTTAATGAATTAAGAGATAAGAATGCCCTACAACCATTGAGGTTCAATGATTTGAGAAATATGTGGAACTTTATTAAGAAAGATATTAATTTAGTCCAACCGGGTGGGGCATACGATGGATTCCGTGATATTTCTGCAATTTCTGTTTTATTCTCTCAATCATACCGAAAGCGTATGACATCCACAGGAGTTAATAGACAAAATGCTGCTTGGTTAGAGAACCCTCACGAATCACCATTGGTTGATTTCTCTACTACCACCAACACAGAATCTGGCGGTGCTGGAGAAGGAACAAAATCCCCAGTTATTGAAAACCCATATTCCCTATCAGGATGGGCTGGAGGAGATAACAAGATTACAGGAGATGTTTTAGGAACTCAAGCCAACAGTGTTCATGTCCCTGCAGCATTTAAGAGAATTCTTGGATTCCGATTTACTAATTCTTTGATGAAGTTGAGTAGAGCGTTTGCATTCTTGAGAGGCAAATTATATGTTAGCCGTGAAGATATTGTAGATGCACTACCGTATGTAACCGCACACCGAATGGGTCGTAGCCGTGAAGGATTAAGTGATATTGAAGGAAACACGAAAGGTATTGATAAATCTATTGCTAAGAAATTGGCCTACAACAACGAACAAGAATTTATTAGAGAAGTTCTGGTTAATGGATATATTAATAGAGATATTGATGTGGGACAAGGCCGTGGAGCCAGCCTTTTGGAAATGTTAGATACATTCTATGAGCGTTGTGTCAGTATTCTTCAATCATGTAGTGCTGCATGGGAATATGAGGAACAAGTTCTTCAGGCTATGCAAAGTTATATTAATTCAACCACGCAATTGTCTACTATGCTATCCCCAGTGCATTGGCATATCGCTACTATGGTTTCAGAAAATGAAAGAAAAGGATACAGCACTTTGAGAGATTACAATTTCCCTAATGATAATGCCACAGGATACCCAGAAATGTATAATTATTTCTTACAGCGTATTACCCAACCAGTTAGCAATCCGGGTTCTGAAGGAGATGCAGGATTAATTGATTATTATTTCTTGAGAGGAGAAGTTGCTAACAATGTTAATCTATTCTCTGACGATAAGGCTCGTCTATTAAGATTGATTGATGAAGAAATTGGAGTCGTAGCCGCAGGAAGCACAGGAAATGGAAACGCATTCCCAGAATCATCAGCCGTAGATGTTAGCCGATATGGAAGCATTGGAAAGAAGATGATTACCGAAGTAGATAAATTCTATACTCGGAGTTATGGTGACCCATTAGGTGCATGGGGCGCAGTTTCAGGAATGTCTTCACAATATGGAGAAATTTCATCCAACTCAGACCAGATTTGGGGTAACTTGAATATGAATTCCCCTAACTTTTATGCACCCGCCAGCGTTCCTGCTGACAACAATATGGTTAGCCGATTATCTAATCAACAATTGAAGGTCATTGGACGATTTACCGTAGGTGAAGAATATGCTACTTCTGCCGAATACGGAAGATTTATGAAATCCATTAACGGATTCATGGCCATCGCTCAAGGATGGGCAGGTCGTGGACGAATTATCTTAGATTCCGCCCAGCAAGATTCTTACAAAGATTTTGAGAAAGGCGCAGTTGTTGATTATCCAACAGAGGCTATTGGATTCTCCGATTTCATGGGACAATTAAAAGGTATTGTCAAGGCCGCAGTTAAAGACCCTGCACAACCAGCCGATTATACCATTATTGACCGCACCAACAAGAAGGTGCAGCGAAAAGCCACTATGTCAGGACAAAAGGGCGCACAAGGAATCATGGCTTGTTTTGAATTGCCCCACTCACCAATCTCTAAGTTTAAGCCAGAAAGATTAAAGAGTGAGGAAACAGATGAAACCGTTTTCGTTACTGGAGGTCGTGGAAAACTTAATGATGTTAAGCGGTCTATGAAGTCAGGCGACCACTTAAGATTGTGGATTAAACTTGCATCTATTGGAAGTGTTGAATCTACTGGTTATCACACCCTGATGTTTAGCGTAGGTATTACTTCTAACTTTGGTATCTATATGAATCCATTAGGAGGAGTAGGACAATCCTCTGAAAATGAAACTATTGAATGGTGTGCCATTGATTTTGAACCGGCTTACTTGAATAAGTTCTGGGCAACAGGCTCATCGCAACAATTATACACGGACCAAGGAAGCAAGGCAACCTTGATTGATGCAGGAAATATGACAAAGGCTGATAAAGCCTACTATGCCGAACACATAGGCCGAGCATTGATGCGGGATTAGGTTTATATAGTGTGGCAAAGTAGGGATAATTATGGGTAATGACTATCACAAGGACGCAGACCAACACCTTCCACAAGAGTTTTTGGATTTATATGATGTAGTCCGTGGTTTAGTAGGTCAAAGTTCTACGGAATTGATTATCCAAGAGAGTGATGAGCATGGTGCAGCCACTGATATGACCCAAGTATTTATGGGAAGTAATTATGTTGCATGGACTATGCCAGAGAATTATCATGGATTCCCAGACAAGTATATGGCAGCAGGTGTGGCATTTACTATTGGTCACGAATTAGGACACATTACAGTCCACCCCGGACAAGGTTCGGACTGGATGAAAGAAGTTAGGAATTTACCCGTAGACGCACATGAACAATTTATGTGGAGTAATATTATTTCTGATATTATGGTCAATTATATGGTTTCTAAAGGTTCTAACTTTTTGAGTAAAACTTCACAAAAGGCAAAAGACATGGTAGAAAAATTAGATTTTGGACACCGAGCCGACAGTATGTTCCGAGTTACTTCTACGGGAGATTTATATGGCGACCCATCTAAAGGAAATCGTGCGATTGACCAAGCGGCACTTTTATTACAAAGAGGAGTCAATGCCTTTGGTGTCAAGATGGTAGATAATCGTTATACTCCCCCCGCCTCTACTGGTTTGAAGCAAGGAGATTTCTACCCTCACGCCGCAGGTGACCCACAAGGTATCTCTACAATCCCACCTGAAACTCCATTTTTCCAGACATTAATGGGGTATGGTCGTGGACCACAGATTTATCCACCAATTCAACATTGTGTGACTCATAATCATCCTGATGGACAACCATATCCTAAAGAATGGAAGACAGTTGTATTACTCAAACAAAATGTAGAAGTTCAGAAAACTTCTGGAGGAAAATATGATGTTTATCAAGATAAGAAAGGAACTTCCCCCCGAGATAAACAATCTACATCTTCTTACGCCTCTTTCAGACAAAAAAATAGTGCTGGGAATTTTATTAATTATGAAGTTGTTGAAACCATGACCTTTGATGGCCGTAGTAATCCAACCACTATTGAACCCGTAGAATTTTACAAAATTAAATCAGGAGGAAGTGCTCAATGGATTCCTGCTCGTTATTGTTGTCCCATAGACCCAGATACAGGAATGCCTTGCAGTCCGAACTGGAATGTGCATTTTGGTTACAAACCCCCTAATTATTATAAGAACCGACCCGGTTTTCAAAAGTATTCATTTTCTACTCGTTTAATGCTAACCCAAGAATGGGCTGTCTATTACGCTACACGCCCCGAAGGATATGGAGGCACAACTGGGAGAGATGCAGCCACTAAATTTATGAAAGATATTGGTTATACTCTACACGCTGCGGCTATGGAAGCAGGAGGGAATTTCTAATGGCATACGAAGATAATACTACTGTGAGTTCAGAAGGACAAGAAGTTTTGAATAATTTATTTGATTTAATTTATGACCAAGATAACAATAAATCTTTAACTGATACTTCCCGATTCAAGTATAGTTCAGCAGAGATGAGGTCAGTAGTAGAGCGTTTTAAGAAAAATTGTCCTAAAATTGTTACCACCATGCGTAGATTTATGAGAGGAAATACTCATGTAGCCTATAATGAAACAGGAGATTCAGGTATTTTTGTTTGTAATCCTACTGGTTCAGAAGACCCAAAAGAATCTGGTTGTGGCCGCAGAGATTTCTTATGGTGGTGGGAATTTTTAGATTTCGGAGTCTACACCAATCCGAGAGAGTGGGCCAGTTCAGTCGGTCTGAATACATTTCCTATGAATAGTTATGCTAAAGAAAATGGAATTTTAGTAGTGGCCAGATTAAGATGCAATAAAGTTAGAACTTGTGATGCAGAGAATGGTGGTTGTGGCACCACTTACCGTGGCAGCACTTCATGTCCAAATCCAGAATGTAATAAATCTGTAGCGAAAGAAGTAGGTTGTGGCAAAGAACATTTCGCATATTTCTGGGTAGACCCAGAGCAAACATGGGGAGGTTATTGGGCAGATAGCAAACAATCTGTAGAAAATAATGGGGTGTCTGTTCAAGACTCACCAGAATTACCACCCAATGTTGTATCTACCGTTGCCGAGAGTTCAGGATATAGAAATCAAGATTATGGCGCAGCCCCCTTCTTTTACAGAATGTTTTGGGCAGGATTACCCGCCCCAAATACCTATTTGGAAACTATGGATGATTGCTCTTCGCACTTACCCTTCCTTCAATTAGGTTATTCAGGACAAGGACGCAGACCGAATGGTTACAAATGTAATAAATGTAATGAAGTTCGTTATGCACCACCTTATCAAGAAGGTAAATGGGATAAACAATATGAGATTTATCATTCCATCTCAAATTATTCAGATAGCAGCAGTTATGTAGACCAAACAGGAGGACTTTGTATCAATATAGGAGATACAAGAGGCACTTATGCAGGAATAGATGGCTTATTTGGCTGTAAATGTGGTGGAATTTTTGAACCCGAACAGAAACTACCACCAGTTAAGGCCGTTAGTTCTACTGGTGCAATGTCACAACAACTCGCATCATTAGAACAGAGATTAAATCAAGGAAGGCAAAAAAGTCGTATTTTGAATGCAATCCCCACATCTGTCCCGATTAGTAAATGTAGATATGCCTTCACCAGAGTCCCATTAAGTGTTTGTAATGACCCAGCACATAAAGGAAACTCATTTATGTTAGGTAATGATTGGGTCAAGGCTAATTACCAACCACTAATTTCAGGGTCTAACAATTACAGACGAGATTGGAAATGTAGAGCGTGTAAAAGAACAGATTATCATTTGAGGCACTATACCCGAGGAGATTATCGTTGTAGACACTGTGGTTCAAAAGATATTTTTGAAATGAGGACTTCTGAAGTTATGGATTATTGTCCCGTATGTGGACCGACAGGAGATTCTTCCTTTATTTCCCCACAACCCAATGGATTCATAGCCCCACCATCACCATATACTATTACTTCACCCCAACCATTAACTCCCACAAACACTATGGATTTTTCCACAGGACAAATGGTGAGTTATTTAGGAGAACCTCAATGGAATCTTACCTTGAAAGATTTATCAGACGACAAGGAAAGAAATAATCTAAGAATTGAATTACCCCAGATTTTCTTAGGAAATTGGATTCCACAGCAATTAGATGTAGCAAAATTCCAATCCCCTAATGACTCCGCAAGTAGACACTGCCCGAATGAAGAAGCAGGACCTCTAAAGAAAGAAGTAGATGAGGCCAATAAGAGAACCAAAGAGGCTCTGAAGAAACAACAAAAACAAGGACAAAAGAGCCAAGGACAAGTTTTGACATTATCCGACCACAAAACTTTAGGATTGCCAGATGTTTGTAGCGGAGTTACACCCAAAGTAGGTTCTGGATATACTTTCCTTGTTTGTGAAGGTAAGAGTGCTATGGGCTTTATCCCACCATCTGGAGGTCAATACCAAGATAAATCCCCTAATTGTTATTATTCTGATGGAGGGAAAATTATTTCCCGACCTCGCTTTACAGAAGTCCCCCAAGATAATGGAACCGTATTTTACCCCAACCGTAAAAGTATTAAGAGTGGAGAAACCATTGTTGGAGATAAATATAGTTGGTGTGATATAGATAATGTAGACACACAAGCAGTTCAAGATATGTTAGGAATGCAAAATAATGTTATCTCACAAATTGTAAAAACAGTTTCAGGCTCTAAGAAAGTCAGTGGTTGCCACGCTATGACTACGGTTGAAACCATGAAATTCCCACAAACAGGTATCACCCAATACCGAATTAAATGTTGGACTTGTGAAAAGATTGGAGAAATTGGAAAAGATGCTATGGCCAGAGGCAAGGCTAAGAACTTAGTAGAGGCTCTCAAGAATGATACTTATTATCCGGGCTATGCAGCCATTCGTTATTATCAAAAAGTAGGAGATTTGAAACCAGATACCGACATTATCGTAGGGAATAAAGTAGTCGTATCGTCAGTCCCGGGTGGATTGGGAGAAGATTACATTAATGGTGCTATTGAATACGAGCAAAAGAAAATGATAGCCAAAGGACCCGGATGGTGGAATTGGGGTATCGGAACAGATTTCAAAGACGCTTTAGCATCTGGTAAAAACATTAAAATAACAGGCGGTAGTAGTAACCCATAAGGAGAGTGATAATATGAGTGGTAATACAACATCCTTTTCTAACGACCCCTATACCTTCGTAGAGAATGACGACAAAGGTTCAGGTAAAAATAAATATATGCAATATGCGAATCCCGTTGCTAATTTCTATGAGCGTGAAGCCCCAGAATTCGTAGAAGAATTAAAGGCTACCCGTTTCCCAAAAGCCCCAATCGGAACTTTACCCTTCCAACCTTCAATGGGCGCAGGTGTTCTGAAAGAAGACACCACCGGCCCAAAACCCGGTTTGGCTATCGGGTCACGAGAAGCCCAAGCCAGCACCAGTATTGTATCCCCAGTTGGAGATACAGGTAAAAATACATTTATTCAAATCTGTGTGGATGTATCAGGCTCCATGGGTGCCGGTGCAGGAACTTATCAAGGACAAGGTATGAGTAGGACAGATGTTGCCAGAGCCTGTGTTGCAGTTATGTTAGCACAAGCCAAAGCAGGTGGTGACCATTTCGCTTTGTATGCTTTTGATACCAGAGGATATGTAGAATGGCCCGGACCTTCACAAAATTATGATGAATGTATTAACTGGCTCACTTCTATTGATTCTGATGCTTTCTTTCACCGAGGAGGCACACAACAAAGAGCAGGATTACAAGTTATGGTTGATGGATGCCGCAGTGGAATTGAAAACGAAAAGGGAGAAACCGAACCTATTGACCGTGCAGTAACCATTCTATTGACAGATGAATGTTTTGATTTTGACCGAGAATGTTGGAATACTAAAGACAGAATCACTAATCGCCCATTAGACGCTATGTTGAGAGAAATGGGTCCTATGTATTATGTAGGTATTGGCGGAGAATCAGAAGCCAGTTGGTTCGTGCCTTCTTATGGAGGCCGTGACCCAAACACTGGCCAAACTTACAAAGGGACTATGGTAGAAAAAGCAGAAACGCATTACAAGGGTGCTGATTTAAGCCCATATTTTATGTTTTGTTGTCTGTCTTCTGATGATGCTGATGGCTTGATGCACCTTTGCGGAACCTTCGCCCAAATGTGTAGAATGACCCAAGAGGACGAATACTAAACACTTAAATAACAAGCATAGTTATCAATTAGTATGAGTGATTTCTCAAGAGGGAGTATCCCAGTGTCCTCTAATAAGATTGTATTAGGGAAGAACTTGCAGTTCCCCGCTTATGGCACAGATTCATTAATCTCTCAAGTTTTATTCGTTACTGGAAAAAGAGGTAGTGGTAAATCATGGACCTCTGGTGTTATGATGGAAGAGTTTAACCGATTAGGATTACAGTTCGTTTGTTTTGACGCTTTGGATGCTCATAAAAATCTAAAGTCATTGGATGGTGTAGAATCTTTAGAACCTAAGATTGGACAATCCATTGATATGAAAGCCTTAGTTGGTAGATTATCAGAAACTAATAAATCATTAGTAATTAAATTAGCCGGACTGCCTTTACAGATGCAACAAGAATTAATCGCAGATTATTGTGAAGCACTTCTGGAAGCCCATTTAGGAAAAGGTATCCACACCGTAATTGAAGAATGTCAGGATTTTATTCCACAGATGGGAAGACCAATTTCCTTTGACCCTATCGTGCGCCTCTGTAAATTAGGGCGAGCACTGGGTTATGGTGCTACCTTAGTTTCTCAACGACCTGCGGGCGTGAACAAGGAAGCACTTTCTCAAGCCAGCGTTTATTTAGTTCACAATGTTATCAACAATAGGGACTTAAAAGCCTTAGATGAACAATTAAGTTTCGGCACAGATAAAAAGGTGGTCAAGCGATTACTCAATGGTATCGCTGCTGCTCGCAAGGGTGAGGTTGTAGCCTACGCCCCAGAATATTTCCGGGACCAAGGATATATTATGGTAGATAAAGTGCGTGGCGATAGGAGAGCCGAACACGGTGGACACAATGTAGATGTGCAACCTATGGGATTCCATGCTGAAACTGATAGGCTCAATAAAATACCTAATCCAGTAGATGCCGTATCTGATGTCAATTCTTTGAAACATTTAGAACATAACCCAGTTATGGATTTACCCGATTCTCTGAAATCTAAAAGTTTAGAAAAACCTAATCGTTCTGGATTTTACCCCAATTTATCTCAGGAAGCAGAAGTGGCAACCCCGGCCTTAGTCAAAGATAAACCAAATTATAGTTGGGATGTCAAAGAAGTAGAGGTTTCCAAACCAGCCTTTGAATATGATACCAAGGCAGATGTTAGGTCAGGACCTACTCGGAGAACTCCATTATTGGCCATTGGTGCTACCTTAGCAATTTCCAGTTTGGCCTATGGATTGTTCCGAAATTTGACAGAGTAATACTCATATAGGTCATAGAATGATACAAACCTATGAGCCTAAGCCTTACACCATATGGAACAGGCGATTGTATTATTCTTAAAAATCAGATTGCTGGGTTTGAACATATCTTAGGTTTGGAGTTAGAAGATTTTGAATTAGACCCTTTACAATTTTTATCTAAGCATAATACTACCTTAACTAAATTATTAGAAAAAAAGGAAATAGAATTAAATCCATATCACATCATAGATACAACCCGACCCTTGAATAAAAAAGATAGATTTGTTATTGTTAGTCCTGATGGAAAAGTTGAGAAAATATTTGCAGAAGATATTTTAATGAAAGGAAAGTTTAAGGTTACCCTCCCTATGTTTGAGAGGTGGAATTTATTTTCTTTAGTAGAAAAAGGAGATTCTCACCAATGTCCACTCCACCCACGATATGACGGCACACCCTCTGCTTATCATTATCAAGGTTATTGGTATGCCTTGAAGGAAAAGAGTAATGCCCACCGTTTTGTGACTCAAGGAAAAAAGAACCCCGGACCAGAATTAGAGATGATGTGTCCCAAAATGACCTTTGATGAGATACCAGAAAAAAATAAAAAATTAATTTTAGATTTACCGGGCGTAGATAATTGGAAACCTAAATATTTCAAAAATCGGAGAGGGATTGGATACCAAGTTACAGTCCCCACCACTAAAGTATCATATAGTGGTAGTCCATGGGAAAATAGAAATGCCAGCGAAGGAGTCAATACCAAATCAGTTATCTCTCAAGAAGATTCAGCAGAAGTTCAACATTTTTATATTCCCTTAGAAAGATTAAGACCTGTCTTCCAACCTGATGAAAGAAATATCAATAAGGCATGGTATTCTATTAATTGGTGCATTACTTCCTTCAAGAGATTTTTTCCGAAAACTTAAATAGCGGAAAGAATTATTTAACTACATGGTTGTTGGTATAGATTCTAATCCAAATCAACCAGTAATAGTTGATTCTAATACTGGAGTTGGTTCTACACCTTTTGAAAACGCAGATTTTGGTTCCACAACCTCATATAATACTAATCAAGCCACTCAAGGAACTAACCCATACAGTAATCTGATGGATAGTAAAGTAGATGGACAATCTGAAATAGTTACCGAAATGAAAACAGACGGTAGCAAAATTCTGGCTCGTAGTCAAGATGAAGACGAATTAATTTCGGATGAAGGAGAAGGTAATAGAAAAGGATTTTGGTTCAAAGGCCGTTATTATAAGGCTAAACCCGGTCAAAAAGGAGGTCCAAAACCCGGAGGCAACACAGGCGGCACACCTAAACCCCCTACTTTGGGTCAAGGCCCAATTTCTGGAGGAGGAGGCACAGTTACTATTGGCGGAGGCACAGGTGGAGGGCTTAAAACCCTACCCGGTGTTGGCACTGGCGGAGGACTTGTTGCAGGAGGAGGCACAGGACGACTCGGAGGAGGACTTAATTTAGGAGGCGGAGGAGTTTCTGTCGGTGTCGGAGGAGTAGGTTCTGGATTTGGAAGCGGATTCGTTAATCCCATTTCCAGTGCATCCAGTAGTTTTACCAATACTGCCGTATCAGCCCAACAACGAGTTTTAGTTCAACCCGGTGTTGCTGCAGCCTCTAAATCAGGTTCTAAGGCAAAGAAAGTTTTTGAAGAACGCAAAATAAAAGATAGAACTGAAAGGGAAAGGCAAGAGAGAGAAAGAGAAGAACGGGAACGAGGAGGCGGCAGTTGGGACGAGAGAACTTTTACTTCAGGCGATTGGAGTGACCAAGGCAGATTCCCAGCAGGTGACCCAAACTGGTCCACCACTGGAGGATTGGGTGGAAGATATGATGCTGGAGAATGGAATTTCAAGCCAGACTCACCCGACTTACATTTTCAATATGATTGGTCAGATGTGACCTTAGCCCAGAAAACAGCCATGAGGCGATATTGGGGACCAGAAGCAGGAGTGTATTATAGACGATGGGTGGAAGAGCAGCACGAAAACGCAAACCCAAACATTGAGAGAGCCATAGAACAAGGTTATGATAGGGAGAGAGATTTGGAATCCGCAGAAAGAGATTTCTCCACTGCAGTCCAAAACCCAGATACAGGAGAGTTTGAGGCAGAAGGTTCTGCCGCAGTTGTTGATACTCTCGGTCCAGTAGTAGCAGCAACTCTTCTGGGAGCCACAAGTATTTACTTAATAATGGTAGCCCGAAACGCAAAAAGACAGGGGATGTTGTAAGATAACTTATCCAAACCTTAGAAAAAATGAGATAAAACCATTCCATAAGTTTAAGTAGTAAAAACAGGAGATGAATAGTATGGCACGAATGCTTGGAAACGATGTGGTCCTTCCTGACTTACCTTATGCACCTAATATTCCTACTTTTGCAGAGGTATCTTTAGTTAATGACACTTTACCAGCCCACAACGCACGAGAATTGATGACGCAAGGCTTGACACAACTTACTCCAAGACCTGCTGCACCAGTTATTAACCTTCCAGAGTTCGCAGTTCCTGAAACACAACCATTGAGTGAGTCCGAAATTATGTTGGGCGCAGGATATGGACAAGGTGTAGTTCCAATGAGTCCACGACCTGCACCAGTTATGGTGAATGCACCAAAGATTAATTTGAATCAAGATTATCTAAAACAAGATTACACTCTTTCTGATTACGATGTTAGGTGGGACGGACTTTCCCCTGAAGCACAGTATCTAAGGCCAACTTCCCCACTTCAAATTTACGGCAACCCAAGCGGTCCTGATGTATCAGGATTAAACCGTATGAAGCCAGAACAATTGATGTCTAAAGTAAATGCTCATCAACCACAGGCTAATACTGGTGGCGACCCAGTGTTTGAGGCAGAAGCCTCCGCTATCCGCCCAACAAATCCACGAAGTTATTTCAGTGGACCTCCAGTAGTTAATGTTCCATCAGTTAGGAACTCAATTCCTGTTCGCTCTCTACCTGTAATGCCAGCATCAACTCAACCAAGAGTTCCAAATATTGGCAGAATGGTCGGCCCAGTTAAGCCAATCAAGGTAGAGTCACAATATATCGCACCACCTGTCCGCAACGCAGACATGGGCGGTGCATTAAATTCCACATCTAAGGTCGGAGGAGTCGCAAACTTCAATGGCCGCAATGTTGGAAGCACAATGTAAGGAGAATGATAATATGATGGACACACTATGTAATTGGACTGTTGGAAAAAGAGGACAAGTTGTTCTCGGAACAACATTGTTTTTAATTGGTATTCACCAATTCAATATCCTTCCATTCTTTAGCCGAGATAATTTCGGTGATATGGACCTGTTTATGGGCGTTACCCCCTTGAAAGCACTTGGGGCTGTCGCAACCGTAGGTGGTCTATGTCTTCTCGGTGCTTGCTGTTTCTCTGGTAGTAATACAGGAGAACTTGCGGAGTAAAATCCGAAAAAAAATAAAAGGAGAAATATAATATGATGATGAAAGTAGTTGTAGGTGGCTCTTTGGTAGTAGTAGGTTTGGCTGCACTTGTAGGCGGAAGCATGAGTATGTTTACTCAACCTCTGTTTATGGGCGTTAATCTGATGCAGATTGGCGGTGCATTGGTAACACTTCTTGGTGTTGCTGTGTTCGTAGGCTTTGACCCACTGAACCTCAAGAGTGATGTAGCAGGTGCCTCCGTAGTTTAAGCGGAGGATTACTCGTGAAATCCAGACTGGAAGCAGAAGCGCAACGCCGTTGTGCCGAAGGGCTATCGGTCTATCTTGAGAAACAACACCGAAAGCAGATTGCTGCAGGATTTACCACTGGTATTATTAGTGGTATTGTCTGTGCCGCAGGGCTTTATACTTACAACAAAGTGACAGATAGCGATGTTCAAGATAGCATCGTTTATATGATTCCATTAGTGTTAGCCACTACCGCATCCACAGGATATACTATTCTAACTGTGGACCAATCAGATGATAAAGATTCGGAAGATTTCAACGCAGTTTGTGATGAACTTGCAGCCGATGAAGAAGAAGAGGAAGAGGATGAGGTAGATGACCAAGATTCCGACTAAACTAAAAGATTAAATAGTAAAAGCAATTATATGAAACATAGGAGTTATGAGAACAATGACTTACAAAGGCCCAAAGACACTAAATAGCGCACTTTCTGGCGCACCTAAAACTGATAAGAACGGACGATACCTGACTGTAATCCAACGATTGTGTGGAAAGTATGGTATTAATGAAGGACAAGCAATTTACAAGCATTTCCAAGTTCGTCAAAAGAAAGCATCCAAGAGAGGTCGTCAATCATTCGGCACTAAAACTGGACCACGAACCATTTCAGAAGGAAAGGTCGGAGGTCATGGTCGTTCTCAAATCTACCAAGATGGTGACCGAACAGGGTCATGGACTAAATCTGGTGGAGTAACTACTAAGGGTGCTAACCGAGGTAAGGCTCATTATCAAGAGCGAGGTCGTGGAACTCCAGCAGGTGGACCACTACCAGATACACCATTAGGCCGAAAGGTTTATGGAGAATCCGCAGGTAAGATGCCAAAGAAAAATTACCCAAGTGGCTACACCTTCGTTCCATCACAAGTTCGTGAAAAGAAGAAGCGTAGTGATTGAGGCCATTAGCCCCCTTCCATGGAGGATGAATAGATGGCAAACAATTTAATCAAAACATTCGGGATTCTCGCAGGTGCGGCTCTCGTAGGTAGTTTGATTTGGAATGTTGTCCGTGAATCCAAAGCAGCAGAATTAGAATCAGTCCCCGGAGTGGTAGATACCATTAACGAGGGAGATTTTGACCAATACCGATTAAACTTTTCTAATACAGTAGTTAATAATATGCAATTGCGTGGCGACACTAATGTATTATTAAATGAAATGTATGGTGGCGTTCCTCCAGTTACTGTGTCTGATATGACACAATATATTACAGGACAAATGCCGGGCCTACAAAATTTGGGTAGGTATCGGTGAGGAACTATGAAGACATGGTTTGCACCTAAGCCCCCACAGTCGGCGGAGTTTCGCAAACCTAATTTAGAGCAGAAGCACGATGACAGAGTTATTAAAATATTAGAATTTTTATTGAAGGTGTAAATATGAGGATTATGGATTTATTTATTGTTGCCGCAGGTGCAGTAGTTGGAGTCGTAGCCTATCAACACACCGCAGTCAAAGAGGCAGACCATGGAGGACCATGCCAATGCTATACTGGAGATAATTGCCAGTGTGAAGAGAAAGAAGCAGAAATATTTCGTAGTGAAATAAATCAAGATGTTCACGCAGCCCAAGATGGCGAATTAGGTAGATTGAACCCTACCGTAGTTGAAGGTGCAGAAGATATTATGGGTGCAGAGAATTTTAATTCACAAGGCACTAATTGTGACGATTGTGCAGATAATTCCACAGGTTGCCCCGATTGTGGAGGATTAATTGTGAGCACAGGTAGTGATTGCACTTATGCTCAACCATATAATCACAAGTGTCCTCAAGTTGCGGGATATGCCCGCAGCCCAACCTCAAGTGTTCACGGTAGATTGACAGGTGCTATGCCAACTAATCCATTATATTATGATGGAGATTATGCGTCAGCCCATGAACCTAAAGTAATAGGATGGTATGATAATTTTAATGATTATCGCCCGCAGTATGAATTCCCAGCACCTTGGTCACCAATGTATAATCCAGTTGAACCATACCGCCCATCGGACAAACAAGTGTATGTCAATTCAGGAGGTATGTAATTATGGGTGCAGCAAAAATGACGGATGATTATGTTTCTCACGATAAGAACAGTTCGTGGGATGCAGGATTTAATAAAGACCGTAGAGCAGAAGTCATCGCTATGAATGATGGATTCGTTATGCCAGCAGGTGCATTTGGAGGGTCATTTCCTATGAATAATTATACACCAGAAGAATTAGGAATGAAGACAGCCAACACACCTTTTACCCAAGCAGGAGGAATCCCGCAAAAAGCACCACACTCTTACGATTCAAACCAACCTATCAAGTTTGTTTCCTCCCCTCCTTCAACCACCCCACCTAATCAACAGTTTTCTGCTGAAGAAAACCTGACTGCTCAAGACCAACCTATTGATGGTAATTACATTGAACCAGAATATAATCTTTTGTCAAAATTTAATAATTGGGCTTCAGAAAATGTTGGGACAATGGCCGTAGGATTAATAGTTGCATTCAGTATTTACAAGTTGGGTGCATGGTCAGTCAATAAACAATCTTAAATAGCGAGATGATTAAATTATCTCTATGAGGCAGTTCCGTCCCGGTGACCAAGTAGTTTCTATAACCATTATGGGATTAGGAACAGGTATTATTTATGATACTAATTGGGAAGGTGTTGAGGTTATTTGGTCTGATGGTCAGAGGTCGTCAGAGCGTTATCAAGATTTAGTTTTTTCAGGCCATGTCAATGATTGGAAAACAGTGGCTAATAAATGGACGGGTAATCGTCAATTATTTGCAGCAGAAGATACCTTGACTTCGGTTTCATTCACTAATCAAATTGGGACTATGTGGGATACCACAGTTCCAGCAGGTGAAGATGTTCCTATTGTTCCTGCTGACCAGATTGGAATTACCCTTAATGTTCCCGCTACTTTTATTGCCTATACTAATGTTTCTAAATTAAAGAAAGAATTACAAGCCAGAAACATGGCTAATTATTTATTGGAGATGAGGCAAAGATGACAGATTTTGTAAGTTATCTAAGAGATTTTGGTTTGAACTTAACGCCGGGCCGTAATTATCCTGATGATTGGATGGTTTATCGTCAAGAAAGTATAGGTAATCTCAATGTGGTTCAAAAGATTCCTGCCCACATTTTTTCAGGTTACGAGTCAGGCTATCATCAACAGACAGTTGGAGCCAGTGGTAGAGGCAGTCTAAATTCAGATGGAATTGTAATAGAAATTACCGATTATGCAGACCCACAAAATCCTCAAGTTTATTCAGAAAAAGTTATGGAACAAACCAGTTTTGATACACAACAAGCCTTCTGGAGAACTATCTTAGAAGAACTAACTCGTTTTATTGTTCCCATTGGTTCATATAAAAATACTGGCACAGTAGCCAAACAAAATCCTCTGAATCCAGAAGGAGATAAATGGGAGGTCGGAGATGTCGTCAATGTTTCTCGTTTAGAACAAAGCGGAGGTGGATTGGCATTAGGTCATGTTTCCCGTATTTATCCTATTCAAGCCGAAGTTACATGGCCAGCAGATGCGTTACATCCTGACGAGTGGACAACTTTAGAAAAGAAAACTTCATTAATTTTTGTGAGGCATGACCCCACATGGGTAAAAGACCATCAATTTAGTGCTGAATCATTTGCAGCAGCCCACCCGAAACCCCGAAGCAATCCGGGCATAGAAGATGAATATGCTATTGAGCAACAGATGTTTGATGACAATCCTGACTGGACCGAATTGGTAACACCCATTCAAGCCAAATTATATCGTCAAACACCGATGCCATTTAGTGAGGATGTTTGGGGCGAACATGATTCCCTACTTCGTTATACTAAAGGACAATTTTCCACAGCCATTACTGATTTATCATTATTAGAAATGCCGATGGAGAGAGTAGCCTATTCTAATTTTATTAAAGGTTTTGACCCCTATACTGGCACACCTCCAGTAAAATAATTTTCGTCAAGTTTAAGTAGCAAAACTACGGAGATTTTATTATGTCATGGGTTAAGACACCACTGGGTATGTTCATGTTGGGTGGATTAGTCGCTACTGTTGGATATATTCTCAATCCTTTTGGAGTCAGAGAAAAATTAGGATTCAATGCTGACGCACTAACATACACTGATTTGGAACAAATTCAAATTGAGCGTTCAGGAGTCACAGCAGATGTTATTCCTGAATCTTTAACAGAAGCATTTATGGGATACAAATTCTTAGATTTACAATCCACAAGGATGACAGTTAATACCGACCCATTCGGACCCGGTGTTTCTGATGTTCAACCAAGATACATCAATCCTTATGATGTAGGCTATACAATCAGTAATGAAACTATGGCCGATTTCCAAGCCGAGTCCACTAACCGAGTTTTCCATGCTCTGGCTCCCGGTCAAGAAACCTCTTATTTGGGAGGAGGCACAGCCAACACAGAAATGACTGGCATAATGCAACGCAAGGAAGAGCAAGTTCGTTCCTATGATAACGCAACTACTCAAACCACAGGCATAGATTATTCTGGTCGCACCCCTTGTTGCCGAGTCCCACCAGAGGTAAATCATGATTTCCCATATTTGGTTTCCATGATTCCTCCAGCAGCAGTTCCATTCAAAGAAGCACCATCAGCCTTTATCGGTTCTAACCGATTTGGAGATAATGCAATTATGAGTGAATCAGAAAATCTTAACGGACGAGAAGGTATGCCTTCTTTGAATCCTAATGTAGATGCAGGATTTACACACCCAGACGGCCAGACTAAAACTTTAAGTAATTGGAGGACATCACATATATTGATGAGAGTATCTGATTCCGAAGTCAGGGCATTGCCAATGAATGGTGGTCAAGAAGTAATGTTGAGGAGGTCTTAAGATGAGTAAAGCACAATCCGCAGATATGCTCTTAGTTCAGAGTGACGATTATTGGGGCTATGCTGGTGATTTTGAACCACAATTTAATTTCTTCCAATATACATTTATTCTAAGTAATAAAGATTATAATAATCTAAAGGATGATGCAGAGAAATCTCGTTTCTTCCCATGTGCGCTATTCTATTATAAGGGTGAGGCTGATAACCACGGTTTCAACCCATCACAGATTGCCGTTAAAGGCACACAATCCGTAGTTGTCGGAACCAACAGGTTAGGCAACCGAGAAAAGAGAAAGTATGGTGTTGGAAGTTCCTACGGATATAGTATCCCGGGAAGCAACCTAACTATGCTTCAAGCCCCAGCAAAGAAAACCTATGCCGACATTAAAACTGAAGTGGAGTCAGGAAATGTTACTACGGCAGGTGCCTTTGAAGTTACACAGTTAGAAACAGACCCTGCCACAATTGTTTCTGCTATTAATCAGACTATGACTCAATCCGCAGAATCATATGAAGCCGAAGGAATGATTGACAGTGGTTCAGCAATTGAACCTGCTACTTACGCACCTGAAGATTATAATCCTGAAAATTACACCCCAGAAGTAGGACCATCCCCTGAAATTACTCTGGCGAATGACACATCAGTAGTCGCTGCTCATTTTGCAGCAGACTCATTGGGTAATGTTGATGCAGGAGTTGAAATCCCTGCTGACTGGAATCCAGAACATTATGACCCAGCATCCGAATCTCCCCAACAATACGCCCCAGACGAAGGTAACTTTGTCGGTGCAGGTGCAGACCACATGGAAGTTCATGCAGCCGAGTATAATCACACGGTTGGAAACTTTACACAGGACTCATCAGGCGTAGGCAGGGGAGTTCCTGAATATTATGGCAGTGGAAGCGCAGGAGAAGTTAATATGAATTTAGACGCAGAGAATTTTGAAGGACCGTATGAACCAGCATTGGATGATTTTACACCCTCTAACCCAGAGAGTGTTCCAGCATCCCCAGCAGGTTTTGAAACAGACGACACAGGGGTAGACACACCTCAAGACAACTTTAGTGCTGAAGTAGCATCACCAGTTGCATTGAACGAAGTCCCAACGGACTATGTTCCTCCTGTTGAAGAAAGCACACCATCAGGTGAAGAAGTGGGATACCTACAAGGATATTCCTCTGGTAATGCCATCGGAACAATTACTGCCAATTGGGATGGAACACCTAACGCTTTTGCTGCTGAATCCCCAGACGGTGTAGCATATATGCACATTGAAGCACTTCCAAACTCCTACGGTTATGACTCTGCAACCGAAATGGGTGGTCGTGGTGTCCCTCAATGGTATGGTTCCGCAGAAGAAGTTTATGATGCAGAATCCTTTACCTCTCTTGAAGCAGAATATTTTGAAGCACAAGGAGAATTTACTAAGAGCGATTTACAATCTATGATTAATACCCTTCGTGGTATCATTGATGAATTAGAAGATGATGGAAGTTCCTATGAAGGAGATTCCGTTGAAGCCGACATCTATGAAGATATTGTTGGTGAATTGATGGAACTTGAAGACCAGATGGAAGCCTCAATCTCTATGATGGCAGCAGAGTTCGTTAATGACTCGCAACCAATCACACCTGTTGATGATTTGGAAACACTATCTAATGGATATGGAGAAGGAACTGCTGATGGAAGCGGTCATGGAGTCCCACAATGGTATGGCTCTGCTGAATTTGAAGCATTAGGAAATCCTGACGCTGAATATGACCAAGGATATGATGACCAACTTGATGAATCCCTCGGTATGCGTGATGGTTCAGCCAGCACTAAGATGCAGAATTACAAAGACCGTAGAGATGAATCTATGGGAATGGAAAGAGCAATGGGTAACCGACCTTATTCCAGCGTCCACACTATGGATGCCGAAGATTCTACAGGAACCAGCATGATGACAAAGGCAGCCTTTGGAGTCGGAGGGGTTGTTCTCGGTGGATTGGTAGCACACTTCCTATCTGGAAAGATGGGTTCTGATGATGCCACTACTGAAACTGAAACTGATGAAGCAACTGCTTAAATAGGTAATACCTATTAACATCCTCATGGATGAGTTAGAAGCCGAATGGATTTCTTGGGGTAATTATGAATTTGCCCCAGCCGAAGCCGCAGATATATCATACCCAGACACATATACAGGTTATGCTTTTACAGGACTTCGTAATCTTGATGGACAATTTGTAATTGTTAAATTAACTTTTAGTGTGGGAGAAGAAGACCCACGAGATAATAACCCACATATTACTGGGCTTGACCTACCACGATACCAAATATCTAAGATTGTGGCCGCAGATGCCCCACTTACTGGCAAGAATATGGCATATTTGCAGTTAGTTAGTGAGGGTTCTCGTTGGACTTACCGTTCTTGGCCTGTGGTTTGTAATGACCCAGAAACTTTGAGAGAGGAATTATTGGGAACTCATTCAGAAGCAGAAATATTTATTGCCGAATCTTTTGAAGAAATAGATTGGGAATCTGGCTCACATATATTTTTGAAGTAAGCGTTATTCTTAAATAACAAAGCAACGAAGTTTTTGATATGGCAGATGCTGATACGGATATTGAAACCCCCGAATTGGTGGAACTTCAGGATGAGATTTCTAAGACATCTACTGAAATAGTTAATGAACTTCCCGCCGATTCTGGTAATGATGGTGGAAGTGACCTTTTAACTGAAGGACAGAAGAAACTCCCCGCAGCCCTGCAAGAACATATTTTGAATTCTAAGAAGGCTGAATCCGATGAGGATGAAAAACCTACTGACGAAATGAATGTAGCACAAGCAATTCCCGATGATGATGAATCTCCTGTGGAATCTGACACCGCAGGTGATGAGATATTCCAAAATCCTGTGGAACAAGAACCACCAGCAGGAGAGTTCCACCCACCTTTGGATGAAAAGCCTGAAATGTCTGAAACAGATATGAAGAATAAATATGCCGAAGTTTATTCGGCTCACGCTATGAGTCAAAGAGTGGCTTCTATGCCTTTGGCTGAATACGAAGAATGGTTATTCCCCGCAGTCGGAAGTCCAGACCATTTGAGAGGTCAGATGTGTTTAGCCCGAATTGAAGCCAGTTTGAAGGCAGCCAATGGAGGCCGTGCAGTTTCTGATTTATGGCAAATTAAAATCGGTGCTGCTCTTTGGAGTAGATTAAATTATCGTGAAGGTAATGTAGAAGAAACTCGTAGGGAAGTAGAAAAAGCCCCACCTATGGAATTGATGCCACTAATTCCTAAGAATGCTGCTGAAGCAATTTCAGTTATTGAAGAGATGCAAGCCAGCACAATTGAATCTGGTTCTAACATGAATTGGCCCGTGCTTGGTGCGTGTGCTGCAGCCCTTATAGTTCCCCTCGTTTTCTTAAGACGGGGATGATGTATTGTCAGCAGGAAATTATCTGATGTTCGGTGCCGTCTTAGGTCTTGGATATTTAGTTTATTCAAATTCATCATCTAAAGATGATGAATCCGGAAGCGGAGATAATACTCTAACCTCCGCAAATAATTCTTTTGCTCAAACTTCTCAAAAAATAGAATTTCAAGGAGATAAAACATGGGCAGAAACCTTTGATACCTCTTGTGGATTTAGCCCGACTGAAGAAGGATGCGAAGAATTTGATTACAATGATTGTAGTGAAGATTGTTCCCGCTTGATGAAACGGTCTAAAATGTATGAAGAATTATTTAATGATGGACTTAAATCTGAATGTCAAGATTGTTGCGATAGACCTTCTATGGATTCTTTGTGTTTATTAGGTGGCGATGTGTCTGTTGTAGGTAAAGGAGGACATTCCCTAAGAATTGGGATTACCCGAAATAATCCAATCATGTATACTGACCAGACCGGAGAATTTTATCTAAATCTTCAAGCCTTTACTAATTGTTATAAGAAAAAGAGGGCTTTAGATGGATGGGCTTATTCTCATTTGGGTCGGTTAGATTCTGGTAGCGAAAAAGGTTTTAGAGATTTAGAATTTTTATCAGTTACTTTATCTAATCCAGATGGTAGTGTTTTAACAGAAGGTGCGGGCATAGATGTTCCAGCAGATGATGATTATCAAAATATAACTAATGAAGAGGATTGCGAAGGGTATGGTTATAATTCTTCAACTAAATGTGGAGGATTCTCTCGTTTTACTTTCAAAATTAAACCACAAGATATGGACTCCCCAGATACCATTACTGGAGCCTTTGATTTATCTATGAAAGTAAGGGTTCTAAGACCAGAACATTGGACAGGAGGTTGTGGCTTTGATGAGATGTATGATATTACTGTCCCAAATGTAATTTTTATTCTACCGGCTAATTGTAAAACTGATTGTAATACACTACCCTCCAGTTCTGACGAAACCTATACTTATATCGGCTTTGAAAGAGCAGGTGGACAATACCAATTAAAGAAGAAATCTTTTTGGGACAAAGTAGCCGACAGGTTTGGTGACATCCATGCCAGAAATAATCCACCACCCAGTTCCTTTGATACTTGGATACCATCATATATGGCGGAAGAAATAACTCCACCTCCAAAAGCCATAAGTTTAATCTCCCGGAATTCTTATATTTCATATTAGAGTAAGTTTAAGTAGCAAAAGCATAGAATAGAAACCACTGGAGATACTACGATGAATCTTGATATGGTAATCAGTAGAGAACTCAAAAGGTCGCCAATGGAAAATGCCATGCACGGTGTTTCTGAAAATCTTGGTGGGCAATATCAAATGAAAGCCCTACCACAGACAATGGCGACAGTTGATGATTTGTTCGGCACTAATTTAGGTAATTATACTACGGGAGGCGTTTCACGACCTTCTTACAAAGCAAAGGAAGATACACACACCCCTTCCAATTTTGCAGATGTAATTTCAGGATACACTTTGGCTTTTGATGCTGACACTAATAAGTGGTGTCTTTATAATGGAGTCATAGAAGAACAGAATCCAGATATGCTAACCAAAGTTGTTAGATTTTTGCGTGGAGAAAAAACTACTCCACCTATGCCACCCATAGAGATTACTAAGTATGGTGAAGGTTCTGCTCACAGATTTTTGACTGCATTAGAATCAGAACCAGATATTTCTTCTGATGTGAAGAAAGTTATCGCTAATCGTGTAGTTCGTGTTATGAGTGGAGATGCTGCTGCTATGAATCTAAGTGATGGTCATACAGTTGCTGATACATCTCAAATGTCCACAGTAGATATTGCAGGTTCTACTCCAGTCGGTGGCAACAGTTTTAATAACGGTGCCATGGAATTAAATATGGCTGAAACCTATACAGGAGTTAGCAAACAGAGAAATTCCAACTTTATGGGAGATACTGTAATCCCCGCCCCTGTGTCAAATGCACAGATTTATCAAAACTCCTCTGCAGTTGGTTTCAACCAAAATAATGCAGGAATAATTAACAAACCACCTACTAAGGTGCCATTGCAGGGTCAATATACAAAAACCAGCAGGAGTTTTTAATTAGGTTAAGTTTAAGTAGCAAAAAGTAAGATGTGATAATATGGATATGGCAACTCTCCCCGGTGCGGATTATGTAAGTGATGCTACTGAAGGTCTACAAGACAGGACAGTCTACTCTGGCGTAGTCGGAGTTGTCGCTGCAAATGTTATAGGTGCTTCATTAGTTTTGATTCCTTTCTACAAGTTAGGAAGGGTCGTTGGAAATGTAGCCCGTCTTGGCCTAACAATGGGTCTGGGCGGTTATTTGAGCGTTAAGGCTCGTCAAGAAAGTGATGAAAACCGAAGATACGGTATGTCCGTAGCAGGTGTTGTTCTTGTCGCTTACGGTCTTGGACAGAGTTTGGCTCTTCTTGGAATCCCCGGACTTCGTAGCATTGGTTCTCTAATGCTTGGTCCAGATGCTTCTGCTGCTGAATCATTTAGTGCAGAAGTTTTGGCTCAAAATGGTAGTGGCCGAGCAATCGGACAAGAAGGTATTTATCCGGACGGCACAGCCTACAGTTTTTCTGATATTAAGAATGCAGAAGAAACCAATGGCGAATTAGTAGATGCTGATGAAGGCACTTCAATTCCATCAGGTGTTGGAACCGATGAACCATTCGTTTCCGCTACATTATCTATGATGCACCGTGGAATGGATGACGAACCAATGTATTCACACACAGTTCCTTCACCATTAGGACACGGAGTTAATTTCAATTTGGGCGCAGAAAGCGTTACTCAATATGAAGAAAGTGATTTCGGTATCGCACCATCAGGTGGTGTAGACCAAGATTTCGGTGGTGTTCCACAACCTTCTACTGTTTCCAACCCAGTTGAGCAAGAAGTTGGACAATATATTAACGCAGTTGATGTAGGCGGGGCTTATGCAGAAGGACTTACAGGTCTGAATGCTTTCGTAGGTTCTCGTTACCCATCAGTTGCATCCACACAACCTCCAGTATCTTATGGTGCTGAAGGACAAGAAATGGCAATCCCCGGCACCGCAATTCTACCAGACCAAGGTAGTGTCTATGATGAATTCGGTGTTTATCTAAAACCAATGACCAGCGCAGAAGCAGACCCAATGTTGAGTTTCTCTATGCCATCGGCAGGAGGCTCAGGTCGTGGAGTCACATTCTGGACAGCAGAAGGAACTAAGACAGGCACAATGGGTCGTCAAGTGATAAATGCTGAAGGACATGGTAAGGTAATGGGGCAACTAAGTTAAGGAGAGATAAAATATGAGTGATATAAATAATTTACTATTGAACAAATTGACAATTGGCGGTAGCCTACTTCTGACTGGTGCAATTTTCGTTGGTTTTGCCAGCGAACAATCATGGATGACCCGTTCTTGGTCATGGACTGGAGGATTTAACTGGTCATGGGCTAAGACTTTCGGACTTGTGCCTCTCTTTATGGGTGTTGCAGTTCTGACAGAGATGGACCCATTCAATATTGAAGGCCGAGCACAAGCGTCTGCACCAATCCCAGTCGTAGGAAATCTTTGAGAGTGATTTTGATGAAGATGGCAAAAGGACTATTAAATGAATATGTCGTTGGAGGCTCTATGCTTCTAATTGGTGTTGGATTTTTCAGTATTCGTTTTGCAGATATTTTAGCCTTCCGCATAGGCACTGTTCCTAATCAAGTTCCAGTTATTGGAGGTGCAGCAGTTACTGTTGGCCGAGTTATTGGAATTATCCCACTAAGTATCGGTCTTTCGGTCTTAGCCTCTAAGATGTTTGGGAAAACTATTCCAATTGTAGAAGATATTTCTGAAGCAGCAGTTGGCAGTATGGATGACGCATCCCGAAACACCGTTAAGGTGAATCCAGTTGCGGCTGAAACTGACACTACTATGATGGAAGAAGATTTAATCAAAAAGCGTGCAAAGAAATCTAAGAAAATGCGAAAGGGTGGTAACAAATCCATTTCCCATGATACTTCTAAGCCAAAAGGCCGAAGTCGTGATGCTTGGAAATCTAAGAGAATGAACGCAGAAGAAGAAGAAGGAGAAGATTCCGAAGAATCAGAATCCTTTGATGCAGAATTTATTCAACAACCTGCTGTATCTGGCACACCAGCCCAACAATTGTGGCGAGAATGTGTCCGTGATGCTAAGGGCGATATGGCATTAGCCAAGCAACTTCGTGATGAACGCTCTCTTTGAGTCCTCACGCACGCATAATAATAAGTAGTAGATATTAGGTATTATATCTATGGAACCTATTAACTGGCTCAGACCTTTGGGTGTCTTTGTCGTTACGGAGGAATCCTATGGAGAAATTTATCGTTCCTTCCAAACATTAAATTATAATTTAGGCCGACAACAATATATTAATTGGGTGGCCGAAGAGATTTTTGTTACAAACGGTTTTGAGTTGAAAGGCTATGATGAAGATGAACACGAAGAACTTGTTAGACAGGTCTATCAGATTTTGGAAGATATACCTTCAGAACAGACCATGACTCGTCCAGCAATCATATCAGGTGAACAAAGTCAGGTAGGTCGCAGTCATAATTATTCTAATTTCTATTTTTATTATAGAGTTTTTGACACAGAGATAGAACCCATAGATATTGACGGCACAATACTTCCAAGTTTCAGCATCAAAAGACCCTAAACAGGAAAAATAGGTCAAAGTTTATATAGTCAAAAATACAACTCTTAATTATCCCCGCTAAGACGGGTAAGGAGAAATATAATATGAGTATGAGAAGCCAAGTATATGAATGGATGAATCTCGCACCATCAGGAAGCACATCAACTCTCCGAAGAACGACCAGTGACATTCCAGTCGCTATTCCTTCTTCCCGAGAAATTGACATCTTCATTGGTGGTTTTGGGAATAACATCACAAAGCCCGCAGAAACGACAGCCACACAATTTATTGTGATTGAAGATATTGCTTGCAGCCCATGGTTGGGCGGCGCAGTGCAAATCCGTATCAACACAACAGATTACTTCCAGAACCCTGATGTAACCCGTATGCCGGGTATCCCGGGTCTGGCAAGTCCATACCCTCGTGGTAGTCCTTCCAGTGTTACACCATTAAGCGGAACCGCAACGACCCTTTCCACAGACAATTTGCTAAAGTCCTTTGACCTATACCCAGATGTCTATGTTCTACCGGGTCAGGTTTTCCAGATTCTTTACCAGAGCAACACAGCATCTTCAGCCACAACTGAAGTTGTTGCTGCTTTCGTTAAATACACCCTCTACGATGGACCAGATGCACTAATCGCTAACAAACTGTTGGAACTTGGTGTTACTATCAACCCAAACAATGTTGATTGGTATAAGCGTTCTCTAATTGAACAGCAACAGCGCAGTGCTGTCGCTGCTGCAGCCGCAGCAACAAATGGAGGTTCCGCTTAATCCCCTCGTGGTGATTATAGGAAAAGGTGATTATTATGAGTATGAGAAGTCAAGTTTACGCATGGAACGGAACATCAGTCGGTGGAACACAAAACCTCCTACCAACTAACGGTGGACAGAGTATCAGTATCTTTATTGGTGGTATCGGTAACAACATTACTAAGCCAGCAGAAACAACTGCAACTGAATTCGTAGTTATTGAAGACATCGCAGCAACCCCATCATTGGGTCTTGCAGATGTTACTGACGCTGTTGCTACTACTGTTGCCCCCGGTTACCGAGGTCAATTGAGCACATGGTTCAGTGGTGACGGTGTTTTAGGTCCTCGTGCATATGTCCAAGTGAGAATCAACACAACTGATTACTTCCTTGACCCAGACAATGTTGCTAACGATGGTATCCCGGGTGCTGCAAGCCCATACCCTCGTTCATTGGATATGCAACCTTCGTTCAACCTATACCCTGATGTTTATGTTCTTCCGGGACAGGTTTGGGATGTTCTTTACACATTCTATGGACAGGTAGCCGCTGCTGCTTACAACACAGCAGACGCAGCAGGATACCGTGCAAACAACCGTGCTTTCACCAAGTATACACTTTACGATGGTCCAGATGCACTTATCGCTAACAAACTGTTGGAGATGGGAATCAGCATCAACCCCGGAAATGTGGACTGGTATAAGCGCAGCCTACTCTCCGCACAAGGCGGAATGTAAGCACGGTAGCAATACCCCAGCACAGCACTGAACCTACGGGTTAGATGAAGCCGAAAGGCTCGTGATTCTGCCCGCAAGGTTCTAACTGGTCGGCATAGTCTTTAGACTATATGTTTAAGTAGGTTGTCTGTCAATCTCCACACATGGAGAAGCAACACTTTACGGCAATAAATCAAGTGATGAACCCTTGGTTCCGCACTTTTGTCGCTGCAAAGAAGTTTGTTCAACAACAGATTAGCACTGCTACGCTGAGAGAAGCATTCAATGGCTTAGGTTCTTTGTTTTCGGATGAGAAACCTGAACCAAAGTTTGAACAATGGTCGGTTCAAGAGTGGTTAAAAGATGAAATCATGGATGATTTAGAATTATTTATGATTGATTTGAAGTATCCAAGAACTGTTTTGTTTGCTCACGCCCTACAATTTGATACACATAATGTCCGTATGGGCTATTATGCACACCCTATGTTGGATGAAGACCTGTCTTATGGCTCGTCTACTGTTTATAAGCAAATGGCTCGTCTAATTTTAGGCTATGCTATTGATGAATGTGAATGGCCAAGAAACATTTTCCAGCGTGACATTAGTGCATGGGCATATTTTGATAAGTATGGCCATAAGGATGACGATGACGATGGTTTTGAAGGATTAGGTAGTCTATTTGGATAAGATTCATATAGGTAGCACCACACAGTCACTTTATGGTTGCTTTTGATGTGGTAGTGCCAATCCACAATATTGAGCCTTGGCAATTGGAGAATTGTTTGCAGTCCATTAGTGACCAGACACACGAAGATTTTACAGTCATAGTTGTAGAATCAGCAGCCTCCTCCAATGAAGTAAGTGAATGTATAGTGGCTAAATTTGGTTATCTTTATTTAATTCAAGAAGGCAAGGGAGTATCCCAAGCCCGCAATCAAGGAGTTAAGGCAGGAAGTTCAGATTATTTAGCCTTCTTAGATGGGGACGATACATGGTTTCCGAATCATTTAGAAATTATTTCTGATGAAATAGAATTAGATACCACAGATTATGTTTGTTGGTGGGGAGATTATTTAATTTCTACTCCTGTTGTTAGTCAAATGACGGGTAAAACTATGGATACTTTCATAAAATGTGGTAATCATACAGACTTTTCTAAATTTAGACCTGAAGATTGGAGGTATTACAGCCTTCCAGTTCCTTTGTATCCTTCCGCCACAGCAGTTAGACGCAGTGCCTTTGAGTCCATTGGAGGATTCAATGAAGAATGGCTCTGTTGGGAAGATGCTGTCCTATATGATGATTTGGCTCGTGTCGGCTTAGGAAAATATGTAGAATCAGCAGGTTGTTGGGGAACTGCTCAAGCAGCAGGAACACATACTACTAAGATTGAAGGGGCTAATACCAGAGATGACCGCCTTTATTGGTTTGAAAAATTACAAGACCATGCAGAGTTTCCATCCTTAGAAAATCCCCCGCCCGATGTTTCCGAAGAGTATTGGAAATTTGTAGTGGATTTTTGTTGTAATCCAAATAGCAAGTATGAACAAGGAGGAATTAATTTTGAGTGAAGAAATAAAATTTGATATAATTGTGCCGATTTACCGAACTAATTTAACTTATCTCAATGATTGTATCTCTTCTATTCAAGGACAACTACATGAAAACTTTAATTGTTATTTAGTAGATGGAACTCCATTAGATTACGAAGAATCTACCCAAATTACTGATTTGTGTATAGAATATGTTTCCACCGATGACCGTTTTAATTATATTATTCAATCTGGCAAAGGAGTTTCCCAAGCCCGTAATCAAGGCATTGAAGCAGGAAGTTCTACTTATGTTGCCTTTTTAGATTCTGATGATTATTGGTATAGTGAAAGATTAGCGTGGATGGCCGATAGTATAAAAAATAATAAAAAATCAGATACTGTTATTTGGTGGTCTGTTTGTAATACCGACCATATAGTTCAATCTGCCAAAACAGGAGAGATTCATCATCTTAGTGGACATATGGGATTATTCCCCGATTTTGAACAGTGTCTTGATGAACACCATTATTGGTTCGCCATGGGACACCCTTTGATGACTTCAGCCGTAGTATTACTAAGAGAAAGATTTGAGGCAGTGGGTGGTTTTGATGAGGACTTACAAATGGCAGAAGATACAGATTGTTGGTTAAGGATGTTGGGCAAACCATATGAAGATGAGAAAACTTATTTGCTTTCTTATGAGCCTGACTTAGCCGGATATTATCGTTGCCATCCAGACCAGACAACTCGGTTAGGAAAACAAACCAGTGCTTACCAGTCTAACGAATCTGGCAGTATTGAAGATTCCCGAGCAGCACATGATGTCTTCCACCAACAAGCCCAAGAACACCTGACCAATAGACATGAATTTCCCATATTAGAGAATAAACCAGACCATGTAACTGAAGAATATTGGCATTGGCTTTGCGATACCTCTGGAGGTATGAACCGAAAACAATTGATTTTTGGGAATGAAGAAATTGAAACTTTTCAACCCCATAAATCCCACTGGGCTTAGTGAGGGATGTTTATTTCTTTAGAAGTTTTCATGGTTGGTATTGCCGCTTTGATGTTATTATCAGGAGTCCCACAATTAATTAGGATTCTAAAAAGAAAATCTTCTTCTGATATTTCTTTATGGGCATTGGCCATGGTTATCTTTGGTAATGTTTGTTGGACTTGGTATGGTATGGTTATTGAGTCTTGGCCTGTTATTATTCAACATGGTGTATCATCCGCAGTAATGATAGCCGTTCTACCCCATATCTTAAAATACCATGATATGTCTTAATCTAATTTACCTATTTAACTTCTTTCTGTCTTCAAACCCCCTCGTTATATAGGTAATAGCACCACTATATTTTATGCCCCGAAATACCCCAGATGCTCGTTTTACAATAGATACTCCTGTGGGTGAGGTGACTCTGGATTCGGAAAAATTAAAGAACCTTATTAATTACATTTCTAACAATATTGAAAAAGTAGATAGTATGGACCAATCTATTTCAGATTTCTTTGAAGTAGATGTAGATTCATTAGAAGTAAAACAAAAAGATTACTCTGGAAAAGAATATATTATGTGGGCATCTTCCTTATTAAAAGTTATGAATCAAAAATATGATATTGTTAAAGTAGAGAATTACAAGTATGGAGATGCAGGAACTCCACCCATTTGGACTGAAGAAAAAATCCGAGGAGAAGTTCATAAAATCCCATATAAATTAACGATGTTTATGGAATCTAAAATAGATAAGCATAAGTTAGTTATTTCTTTTTGGCCTTATGAACAATATGAGATAGATATTAAATTCTACTTTGAAGCCAAGAATCATGAGATATACAATGAATTATGGGATGAAGTAAAAACTCATTTTAATTCTGAAGGTTTGTTAAAGAATGAAAAGTTTTCAGCAGAGTATAGTTTCTTAGATGTGCCACCTGTGGGTTGGGAAGACATCGTTATTGAAAAGGACAATAGAGAACAATTAGAAAGAAATATAATTAATTTTATCCCCCACATTTCTGTATATGCTGATAACAACTTAAACGCTTCTCGTGGAGTTCTCATTACTGGACCTCCGGGCACCGGTAAAACACTTTGTTGTAATGTTATTATGAATCAAGTAGGAGTTACCACGATTTATGTATCTCGTAATTCCATTAAAAATGAAGGCCAGATTAGCCGACTTTACAAAATGGCACGCCATTTATCTCCTTCTTTAGTAATTATTGAAGATATTGATACTTTAGGTGGGGTAGACCGTAGAGAAGTTATTGACCATCCACTATTAGGAGAATTTCTGAATTGCTTATCTGGTGTAGAAAAGAATGACGGAGTTATTACTTTAGCCACGACCAACTATCCTCAACATCTGGACTGGGCTTTATCTGATAGACCGGGAAGGTTTGATAGTCGTATTGAGTTTGGATACCCTAACGAAAAAACCAGAAAGAAAATCTTAGAAAAGTATTTGAATCCATTTGATACTAAAGTAGAAATTTCATCCATTGTTAAGCGGACAGAAGGTTTTTCAGGTGCATATCTAAGAGAAACAGTTCAAAATGCCTTTATGTTGGCCTTTGAGCGCAGTGATTTTAAGAAAAGTGCTGTTAAGATTACACAAAAAGATGTAGAACAGGCTCTTGGTTCTTTATTAGACCAAAGAAAAAAGTATTCTAAGGAAAAAGGGGTCAAGGAAGCACGAGATGAACTCTATGGTTAAGTATAAATAACGGCGTGATGCTATTTAATACATGAGTAATCTTACTCCACCCAATTTGAGGACTACTACTATCCTGATAGCAGGAGATGTCCCAAAAAGTTGTGGAAATTGCATTGAATTTTTCAAAGGTTCTTGCCGCTTGTTTCCAGCATGGGGTAGGATTAAGGCCAACCAAGTTTGTGACGAATGGAGTGGAAAGTAATGGGTGCGTGGAAAGAGATAGCAATTCAATATGTAGATTACTTAGTGGCTACTGAGCAAATCACACCAGAAGACTGGAATGAAACCTTAATGGGTATCTTAGATGGAGATATTGGTATTTCTAAGGCGTGGTTAGTTACTGAAATTTATGATGGCGACCTTGTTACTATGGAAGCCGAGTGTGGCAGTATGATAAAATCTAAGGCTGCAGAAGTATTTGAAGCCAATTATAATCCCAATCAAGCCAGAGATTCACAAGGACGCTGGGTAAGAGTATCATCTCCAGATGAACCACCAATCGTCACACCAGAACAGATGGATGAAGAATATTTAGACCATATGTTATCTATTCACGAAGAATTGGAATTGGCTGATGCCATTGGTGAGGGCGTAGAATTAGGAGATTATCAAGAAATCCCACCGATGTCTGATATGTTACCTGATAGAGAAATGTCGGCTCAAGATATTTTTGAATTTATTTCCACTGCCGCTAATGATGAGGACTTCCCTACGAGGTTTTTAGATGATTGGGAATTTCAAGAGGGAGTGGGACAATTAGTAGCCTCAGTTAATGCAGAAGTATTAACTGATTCCTTAGAAATGTTCGGAGATTTACAACAAGTAGCCAATATGACTTCCGACCCTCACTTAACTGCTTTCATTCGCAGGGCAGAAATAGTTACTTCATTATTGATTGATATTAAGAAGCAACAAGAACATTGGAGTGCCGAAACCCACGGTGAGCATTAAATAAACTTAAATAACGGTAAGATTAACAATTGAGTAACGGTGAGATTATGGCAGAGCAAGAAATTACCACAGTTATTGAAAATGGTTTTATTTACGACTTCGTTCCAAACTCCTTTGGATATGATTCAGCAGGAGATACAGGACAAGGAGTTCCACAATGGTATGGTAGCGCAGAGGGTAGTTATCCCGATATGCAAGACCCAGTAGTTGAAGCAATTATTGATGAATATATTGAAGAAGGTGCTGAACCAGAAGTTGCAGAACAGTGGGCTATGGTCGCTGCTCAAAAACTAAGAAAAGATGCTGAATTCGCTGCACCTATGGCTACATTCCCAGCAGGGAAGCACGATGTAGATGGTGCTATTGCAGCAGTTAAGAAGAAGCATGGTATGACTAAAACTAATGGCAAACCAGTTTATATTACTGAAAGGGAAGGAACTTCCAATAAATTCCATGTCTTTTTGGACACTGACAAAGGCTATTTCAATGTTACTGGCCGTATCGGTTATCCGGGTCGTGTTTGGGGTCCTCTGAGTTTCGGTGCTTGGAACGAAAAACTCCGAAAAAAGATGAGAAAAGGCTATAAGCAAACCAAATATGCTGAAGAAGCATCCCTTCCTTATGCAGAAGTTGGAGAGCCAGTTGTTCCTAATAGTTGGGGTGGAGATTCTGCCCTATCTTCAGGATATGGAGTTCCACAATGGTATGGAAGTGCAGAACACGAACAAGGTTACAATGACCGAGATGATGACTCAATCGGTATGCGACATCGTGGACATCACCACCAAAGCCTAAAAGACCGCAGAGATGAGTCCAAAGGTATGACTGGTTCTTTGCATCACCACCACCCTTATTCAGATGTTTCCACTATGAGTGCAGAAGGTTACAAAAATAAGCGTGAACAAGTTGTTACCGAAGAAGCCATGTCAGATGTTGAATATATGCGTGAGGTTCAAGCAGCCGAATCAATGGGTCTGGTATTAGAAGAACCCTTTAAGACAGGTGCATGGCTAACCACAGGTGCTTTCGCTGCTACGGCAGGTATCACTGTTGTTTCCGCAGTCCTTCTTGGGTGGCTTGGAGGTAGAAACTCATGAGCCAATTTACAGATTCTTTATTGAATGTAGGTGCTCTTCTACTAACTTCCTTTGTAGTTGCTTATGGAGTCAAAGCAGGTTGGTCCTCCGCACAGAAGACCTTCGGTGCTGAACATACTCCTGCCAGTGCATCTTTACAAGAACAAGGTGTAGCACAAAATGATGGAATTATCCAGCGTGTTGCTACTGAAAGAGGTATTATGAATGGTCAGGCTGTCGGTCAAACCGTCAATCTTTCCAATGAAACACCATATGGAAAAATTATGTATGGTCCTGATTTGAGCAATTACGCCATGACGCTGGCAACCACTTTGCCAGAATTTGGCCAGAATTACACAGGCTCTGCCGTTGGGACTAACTGAATCTTTATGTAGTAGAACCAACAAGAGTAGAGTGATATTATGGACTTCGCACAACTTCGCCAAAACATTTTTGAAGGAGAAGAAGATGAAGATGTTGTTGTTCGCACCCCTGTTAGGGATGAACTAAGACAAACTTCTGTTGGTTTTCCATTGATTATGGGTGCTGGAGCCTTGATTTTGTGGGGCGTAGACCGTTTCATGCAAAATGGTGAATTATTAGAAAAAGAAGGAGAATATAATTACCGTCCAGTAGTTGTAACTCTTTTAGGTGCTCTTCCTTTCGGATATGGCTTAGGACAACTAATGCGTGGTCTAAAATGCCAAGATGAAGTAGAAAAATATGAACAATTGGTAGAAGTTGCTGAAGCAGAGATGGAACAATTAGAATCTGAAGTAGTAGAGATGGAACAACAGCGTAATGCTGAAGCCGAACAAAAGGCCGCAGAAGCCTCTACCAGTTTCGGCGGAGTTAATTTCTTTATGAGTGCAGAAAATTCTGCTGGCACTTCAACACAAGGAGTGTATGGTAGTGCTTTTGGACAACAACCCGTTCACACACGCCCTGATTTCCAAAGAACTGCCTTCGGTTTCTAATCCATAGATTCATATAGTAGTGAAACGGAAGAATTATTATGTCCGGTGTTGATGATAGCGGAGTGACCCCTCAACGGGAAATCTATTCAGTTGGCCTTAAGCGTAAGGTGTTGGCAGATGTTCAACAGATTATTGCTACTCCTACTAAGGGAGGCGGATTTCGTTACCAAGTAGTTGGATTATTTACTGACGAAGCAGGTAGTGAACATAAGTGCCAATCTATGATTGGAAAGGCCGATGCCGTAGCATTAGCATCCGCATTGGGACAACCGTTGGATACTCCTACAAAAACTGAAGAAGTTGCTGAAGTAGAAGAAACCATTGTTATGTCTGCAGAAGAAATTTCCCCCGCAACCGAGGAATCGGAAGAATCAGAAGAATTTGAGGCAGAAGAAGCAGCAGGAGGCGAACAAACTGGCGAAACTCCTGCCGAAGAACCTACACTCTTAGTTCCTGAACCTTCTACATATCCAACTGGTGATGGTCGTGCCATTGGCGCACACACAGGATTGAATATTGCTGCCGATGTTGGCGGAAATATGAGTCTACCACCTACTGATTATGTTTGGATAGGTCGTTCAGAAGATGAAGATGACGAAGATGAGGATTTAGATATTTCGGAAGGTGAAGAAACATTTGTAGTCCATACCAGCCTTAAGAACTTCTTAGCAGAAGAATACTGGGAAGATATTATGGAAGGTTTAATGCAAATCCGTTTAGGTAATGCTGATGATGAGTGGGTTCTTTCCTTTGCACCATTTTTGATGGAAGATATTATTGGCTCTATTGCCGACTTCCAACAACTTGATGTTCTCACACAATCTTCCTATCAGAGAGATGAAGGAGATGACTCATGGGGTGTTGCCTACGATTTTGATTGGGGTAATGACCCACAATTTGCTGATTGGGTTGCTGCTGAAGAATTTGAAGCCAAAGGATTTGCAGACTTAGCAGATAATATGGGTGATGATAACAGTTCGGATTGGAAAACCACAGGAGCCATAGTCACTGCATTATTGGCTATTAGTGCTACATACTTCTGGGCAAACCGAAAGTAATGCTTAAATAGCAGCGTCAGGCAAAATTAAGTATGCCACAGTATGGATATAACATTAGTTGTGACCCGGGTGACCTCTATAATCGTAAATGTTATGTAAATGTTCATAATACTCCCGGATGTGACCCATCTACTGACCCAAGTTGTAAAGTTACACAACAAGAAATCATTGGATACACCAGTGGTGGCGACCCTATTTCCAAAGGTCCAAGTGATAAATCATGGATGGCATGGATTCCACAATTGACATCTCTTAATGACCAAGGTATTGCTTATCAACCCTATGGTGCAGCAGGTATGCCCTACACACCACACGGAATAGCAGGATATGGAGATTATGGTGGCTCTGGAGGTCAATATGACCAAAATGAAACTGGCTCTTCCGTTACTGCTGCCTCCCTATCTTCTCAAACTGCTACCACTCAAGGTGCTCGTCCGATTGATACCATAGCCGCATTAGGTGTAGCATCAGTCCTAATCTTCGGACTACGATGGTGGGAAAACCGAGGACAGTGAGGATAATGGCAGAGCAAATTTTACCATCCAGTGGTGCTGACCCACAAGATTATTATTATTTGAATTATTCAATGCCGGGTAGCCTATCTCGTAGGATGTATCAGGAGAGAACTTGTAATCCTTTATGGCCTACCTTTGGTTGTAAAACTGACCCTGTGGTCATAGGTGACCAATTTGTTCCAAGTCAGACATCCATGCCCGACTACAATCCAATGGAGCCTACTCAATTTACCAAAGATACCAATCCATTTTTCTGGAATTGGGAAACTATTTTCAGTCAAATGCCTATAATGAATGCTGAAGACAACCCCGAAGGTGCAGATATGGGACAAACTGGAGATGCAGGAGGCGATGCAGATGGTCAAAATTTCGGACAAGACCAAGGTGGCCAAGACCAACAATTATTGGATGATGGTGAAGTTGGTTTTAATATGTCACGCCAGACCGCCATGGTTTTAGTGCCAGTTGGATTGGGAGTATCCTACTTTTTAGTCAAAAACCTTAGAAAAAAGATTAAACCGTAGGTGGAATCATGACAGAAGAAGACAAAGCCGATATTGAAAAGCAGATTACTTCAGAAGTAGATGCTAAAAGAAGTATGTCACGAAATGCTTGGAGAAATACCGCTATTGCAGGAATTGGCAGTTTAGCCTTTTTCGCTTCTATGTTGATGAATGTGCATCGCACCTATCAAGGACATGGTAGCCCTATTAAATCATTAGAAACTCATGATTATTTATTAGTTTCCATCCCTGTATTAGTCTTGGGTTATGTATTTTATGAATTAGGTAGTAATGGAACGCAGTCAGGGGTTTGATACCTCATGACTTCTGAGAAGTATTACATGGTGCATTGGCATAAAGCCGAAAGAGCAGGTCTTCATTGGGATTTGCGATTAGAACATGATGGCACACTTAAATCATGGGCTATACCTAAAGGAATGCCTACCAGTGGAGGACGACACTTAGCCATAAAAGTGCCAGACCATTCCATAGCATATGGAAAATGGGAAGGTGAGATTACTGAAGGTTACGGTAAGGGATTAGTTAAGATTGATACATCGGGTAAGTATAAAACCTTAGAAAAAAATAAGAAAACTTGGAAATTTGAGATTCTATCTGGTAAATATAAGGGAAGTTGGAGATTAACTTATTGGAAAGATGACAAATGGTTGATTTCAAAAAGTAAAAAAGTTCAGAAAAGTGAGGATAATACTCAAATAGCAGCAGAGTCAAATCAATACCGTATGCCATATTTCTTGCATTCAGAAACGGCTGAGAACAAGCCCTGCCATCAATGTGGTAGAGTTGGTCCAGTAGTAGTTGTAGATGTAAAAGGCAGTAAGCGTTATTTTTGTGGACCTATTTGCCACAGTAAATATATTTATCGTGGCAGTTCTATGAAATTTAATGCTGAAGATGAAGATGATGAAGTTACCACTCGTTATGGTCATAATGAAGAACAATTTTTATATGATGCTTTTCACCGTAGTAAGTCAATGGCCGAAGAAGCGGCTCACTACCCATTAAGTTATCTAAATTGGTGGTTTGGATTAGCCGATATGGATTATGCTGGACACCCCCGACATATGTTAGAAAAAACATGGAAATGGGAAGAGGAAATGACTCGGTATTTATTTGAATCTGGAGAGGCTTTTGAAGGCAACGAAGACGAATTACAAGACCTCGGAATTGACCCAATTTTTTGGCCTTATATGACTTTAGAAGAACTACGAGATAAGTATGATTGGATGCCCGATACTGAAAATTATTACCGTGCCGAAGATAATGGTGAAATGCCTGAAGAAGTCAGAAAATGGTTAATAGAGAATAATAAGGTCGCTGTGGATGAAACAGAAATTGAAGAAAATTATGAAAATGCCGATGATATGTATCAAGAATTATTCCGAGAGCAAGAACAAGAGGAAATGGAAAAGACTATTGCAGCACAATTGGCTAAACAAAAACCTAAAAGAATCCCTGCAGGACGAGTCAGAGATTGGCAACACCGAGCCAATCAAACAGCATTAGCCAGAGCCAAATGGCGTAAGCCTTCTTATTCATGGCCACCCCAAAGTGAAAACAATAATTTAGAATATCGTCATAACTCTGGGTTTGCTAAATCAGGACATTCTTACGAAGATGTAGAATTCAGAATGGCAACATTTGACCAGTGGGGACAGATGTTGGGTTGGGAAACAGCCTACGCCCCAATTAGAGTGAGAACTTCATTACATAGAGGCTATGGACCGCATCGTTGCACCCGTATGGATTGCCCTCAAAATGGAGTCATTGAACGAGGACAGTTAATCACATGGCAAGGACAAGGAACTCAAAAACACCTTACTTGTTGGCCTGAACCAATGCAAGTCATTGTAGAGGAGATTCTGGCTCGTAGAGAACTTCCTATTCAAAACGCAGAAGAATTTAATTCAGAAAATATTACTGAATCACAATTTAGAGATTATGCTAAACAGAACCCTTCAGTGGCCAACAGCGTAGATTCTGATGATGGTAAATTTTTACTTTCAGGAGTATTAGTTGGTGCTCTTGGTGCGATTGCAGTTGGCACATTATCTACCATTATTGGTAACATTTATTCTGAATATTTCTTAGATAAAAAGAGGAAGAATGGAGGCGAATACCAATGATTCCATTTCCAAAATCTCAAAGAACAGGTCGTGGAGGCCAATGTGATATTTGTAAAATCGTGGGCGTGCCTTTGATAGAAGTCCTGTCTGCACATGGAAAAATAATGACTATTTGCCAACCATGTTTTCTAAAGTTTGGAGGTGGAAAATGGTGGAAAAGTTCAGATGATTTTGATGAGGATTTTCACGACAAATGGAGTGCAGAATTTGAAGCCTCTGGAACTAAGCAAAAAAGAGTTAAATCTTTTGATAGGTTATTCAAAAAAGATAACACAGGAAAAATTAGGATTTGGGATATTACCGTAGATACAGACGGCACTGATTTTATTATCAATACTTCCTCTGGACTTGAAGGAGGAAAAATTAAGCAAGATGCTGGAACTCGTATTAGTGTAGGAAAAGTTAATAGAACAGCCAAGCAACAAGCCCTCCAAGAAGCCACTTCCAAATGGGCTGATAAAATAGCCAAAGGTTATCACGATAATAAATTAGATGCGTTAGGCTCTACCCGTGTCAATCCAATGTTAGCAGCCCGTTATGATAAGCCCGCTAAGGCTCGTAAAATTGTATTCCCAGTAATTGGCCAAAGAAAGTTTGATGGAGTCCGTGGAATGGCCAGAGTTGTCCCTGATGGGGGTTTCCTCAATGACATTAGTATCACTTCCCGAACTAATAGACAGTGGCCTGAATTAAACCATATCAGGCAACAAGTAGCGAACTTGAAGATTCCTGAAAATATAATTTTAGATGGTGAGATTTATAGTCACCAATTAACCTTCAATAGATTAAATGGATTAACTAAGAAAATTAAATTAGATGCCAAAGATAGGGCAGATTTACTGCTCGTTAATTTTAGAATTTACGATGTAGTTGATACTAATAATCCCACTTGGGCATACAAAGATAGATACCGATATTTGAAGAAATTATTGAAGTCTAATCCTCAAAGTAATTTGCTACTTACCAAGAACTTTAGAATAGATAATCCTGAAGAAATTATGCCTTTGCACCAACAATTTTTAGACGAAGGTTTTGAAGGTTTAATGTTAAGAAATCTGGACGGTAAATACAGGGGAACTCGTTCATCCGACCTCCAAAAAGTTAAGAAATTTGAAGATAAAGAATATACCGTAGTTGGCTACAAAGAAGGTAGAGGAAATGCAGCAGGAACTCCTGTGTGGATTTGTGAAACCGATGAAGGCCACCAGTTCGGTGCCACCCCTATGGGGACTCGTGCCGAGAAAGAAGAGTTGTGGAAAAATAAAGATGAATTAGTGGGTGAAAAAGTTACTGTTCAATACTTTCCCCCCGCAGACCCTGTGACTGGTATCCCTCGTCACCCGTATGCTAAAGGTTTCCGCAGCAAGCAAGATTTACCTGAAGAAAAGGAGGCGGAATATTACACACCTACCTCTATATATCGTGTTACTGCGAGGCAGTGGCCGAGGTCCGGAGAGGGTGAAGTTTATCGTGGAAGTAGTTTATCTAAGTCCTTTTTAGCCTTTGATATGTTACCAAATTCAACTTACGAGAAAACTATTTATAGAGATAATGAGTTGGTCTTGGTTCAAAAATATGATTATATGACCGGCAATAATGCTGACTTTTTAGAGGTGGCAAAGGCTCGCTATGGCGATAAATATAGATTTAATTCTGAACAGGAAGATACTTCAGTGTCTTGCGAAATTTGTGGAAAAACCTTTGATAGTTTCCGAGGATTAAACGGCCATCGTAATGCACATATAGAACGCAAAGCAGCCGAACATATGACTGATGACGAATTTACTGAAGCCGAGATTGAAGCCTTTATTGAGGACTCTATATCACGAAATATAGAAACTACTGTGAAGCCCTATGGATGGGCTGAAGCAGGTTGGGCTACCATTAAACAATCCTATCCAGCAAGCCCGTGGGATGATGAGATTATCTATGAGTTTGAGTATGATGAGGAAGAAGACATTTGGAAGATAATTAGTATTAATCAACCTTATGATGTAAGTATGGCTTATCCATATTATATGAGTTATAGAGTTACGGCGAACTCTCCAGAGGATGCTGAAACAGAGGCTCGTGATGGCACTGGTTATCGTCATGGAGATGGAGATTTAAGTAAGTATCCTGTCTTTACATATAGGAGTAGTTTTTCCCCGGATTATAGAGATGCCAGCGTAGTTCATGGAGAATATGAAGCAGAGTCAGTAACTACTGACAACAATACTATCAAGACCTCTAAATTAGGAAAATTATTCTTAGTTAGTGGTGTAACTTTTATGTTCTTTTTTGGCGAAGCCATTATTCATTATAACTTAGGTGAAGCCGAAGGAGGAACCTTCGGTTGGGACTTACCACCAACAAAGGAATTACTCAAGATAGGTGTAATCGTAGCAGGATTTTCGGTGCTTTCTGGATTAACTGTTTCAGTCTTAGAAAAGCATCTCCGCACTTGAAGAACATTGAAATAGGTCATTACTTTTATTAACCTTATGGACAGCACCGTTGAAGATATTTGGGCTGCCTATTTACTTAATCGTAAGACGGAGTATTTGAAATCTTTTCGTCATGATATTGGAAGGGAATATAATTCTAATTCTCAATGGTGGGATTCCTTAGCCGAAAGAGAGTGGGAAGTTATTGAAGAACGACTACGAACTGGCGTTGGTGTGGAGGCGCAACTCAAGGCTCAACTGGGAGAAGATTTTTTTGAACGCCAATTAGCCAACGAAGATTTTGACTTAGTGGCCACGGAATTTGAACAAGTAAATACTGCAGACCATGGACTCCTAAATATTTTTACTATCAATGATTTTGTGATGTTATCTAATCAAGGGATTTTTAGAGATGAAAAGTTTCTGATTGATAAACAAAGAAAATGGGAAAAGAAAACCATAACCCAAGTAGAAGAGCATGGATATGTTCATATAGGTTATTGGCCTACTAATGAAATAGTTTATATTATATTTGAGGTGGACAGCAGTGAGTGAAAAAGAGATAGATACTTTTACTGATATGACGAATGCAGAATTTGTTAGTGCCAAACAAATGGTTTTTATTTGTTTATCCATTACTATTATTACTCAAATAATTGCTCAATTATTAACCCCCTCGGCTTGGTTAAATTATCAGATGTTGGCTTTTATCTTAGCCACGAATCTGGGTGCTGTAATTCTGGCTATTTTAGCCCAGCGTGCTGCTGATAACATTAGTTCTACTTACCGCATGGTTTTTACCCCTGATTTTTATCATACCGTTACTTTTGTATCTAAATTAAGAGGCATGGTAGAAGAGGAGGCTGCAAAAGACGGTAAATCTATTGATGCCGAATTATCTGACTTAGCCCCGAAGATTTATGGATTAGCCAGAAAATATGTGGATGTAAAATCTGAAGAAATGCAAGTTACACCCCCGGATATAGAAGTATTACCTGTGGATTCTGATGATGCACCATTGTTCTTGGAGTCGGAACATTCAAATAACGAAACTTAGGAATTAGTATTATGAGAAACCTCAAAGAAATGTATTTTATCTTTTTAGTGGGGTTATTGAGTGCAGTTATCTGGTTAAGCCTAATTTGGAGTGATGGTCTATTAACACCTCAAGAAACCCTTTATCAGATGCACCATGATGTAGAACAATATGGACATTTATTTATTTTATTAGATGTTGTCGTATTCTTTCTTTTATTTAGATGGATTAGTTTATGGCATACGAAACGGCGTAACCAAAAGCCCGATAATATCTGGGAATCGCCAGACGATAGATTGAAATAGTAAGACCACCTATGTTTAACTACACTGGAGAATGAAATATGGCTAATCAAGACCCACAACCAGAGGTATACACCACAGTTCACGATTTTGCAGTTGCTACCACATCGGGAACAGCGAATCAAGTGAGCATTTTTACTAATCAAGCAAACAATGAAGAAGTTCGGATTTATGCCGTTGCAGTAGAAGCAGAATTGTTAGACACAAATGGGAATCAAATTACCAGCACTACTGACCCAAAGTTCACTATTCCTTCTGATTTCACCATGCAACTTCGTGTTGGTCCAAACGATGTTCCATCTAATGCTTTTGACATTGGTTGGATTTATCGTAATCAAGACCAGACCATGGCATTCACTGTGCCAGTCATTACTTTGTTCCAACAACCCCTGCAAATTATCTTGACAGCAAATTCAGGTGTTCTCGCTTTCAACTACAACTCAACTGCAGTTACTACAATCCGTTGGAAGGTCAGCCTCATTTCCGAGTTAGCAATTCAAAAGGTTGCTTGTGCAAATTGAGGTGTAATAAATGGTAAATCAAGACCCACAACCGGAATTCTTTACTACGGTTCATAACTTTGCAGTTCCGTCTGGGGCTAATACATCCAATTTGGCTACTATCTTTACTAATCAAGCCAGTAATGAAGAAGTTAGAATTTATGGTATTGGAATAGATATTGTTCCATTAGACGCTGCAGGTAATGACCTTTCCACAGAAACAGTCACTAATCCTTTTTATTACAATTATGTGGCTCCAAATACTTCACCGTTTGGCACATTTACAGATTTTAATGTAGAAATCTTGGTAGGAGGTAATTCTATCCCTACTTCTAATATTGACTTGCAGCGATTCTTGTTGCCCGGTAGCAATCCGCAACCTTACATTACATTTTCCAGCCCAGTGTTGGTATTGTATCAGCAACCCCTACAAATTCAAGTAACTTGTTTAGATAATATTGCTGCTCACGATATGGTAAGCGGAGGAACTAATGTTGCCACAGTCCGTGTTAAGATGACCCTAATTGCTGAAACAGAAATTCAGAAAATGATGGCATAGATTAATATAACAAGCACAACCATTTCTTGTTATGATGCGCCGACAAGCCTATGAGTGGAGAGGCTACATCCCAAGTGCTACATGGCCTGAGCCATACACACTCAATTTACAACCTGTCCTTAGTGCCACACCCGTTATTCCTCAGATTACTGCTAATCACGATTATGATATTTTTGTAGGAGGTTTTGGCACCAATTTGGACATCCCCGGATTCGTCAAAGCCACACAATTTATTGTGATTGATGAGATTTCTTGTTGGCCACCTCAATCCACTATACAACCGTGGGTGGAAACTACTCGTTATTTCCAAAATCCAGATAGGTCTACAATGGATGGCTTGGTGGGATGGTCCATTCCATTTATTCCGGGTGGTGGTGCAGATTATTCAGCATTAGGTATTTTTAATACATATTCTTTTCGGGACACACCCATGTATGTTAGACCGGGCCAAACATGGGGTGTCTATTGGAGATGGCCTCACAATACACCTCAAACATTACCTACATGGAAAAGCACTGGTGCTGCCTTAACAGTAGATTATACTGCAGGAGCCACTAATGCAGGAGATTCGGCGGGTGATTTGAAAATCCCTCGTGTTTATGTAGAATATGTTCTCTATGATGGAATAGATGCGATTATTGCTAATCGTTTGATTAGGCAAGGAGATACCGTTTCAGTTAAAAAAGTAGAAGCCTATAAAAGAGCCTTGATTAGATATAAATTAATGGCAGACATAGTAGATAGGGAAGAAAATAAAGAACTACACCAACAGATACCCAGAAAATTTTCGTGATGAATATGACTATAACCAGACAAGTATATCAGTGGGAATTAACCCCCGCCGCAGGTGTTTTTGACCCTGCTTTATTTCCACCCGTAGGAGGAGAGTTTTCTATCTTTACAGGAGGTTTCGGGACTAATATTACTAATCAGCCTGAAGTTTTGGAAGACCAATTTATCGTCATAGATAATTTCGGTAGCACTTCAGGAGTATGTAGCGATATTACTTTAGATGGAACTACTATTAAAAGTTGGACACCTAATGGATTTATGCAATTATACATTGAAACCACTGCTTATTATCAGAATCCAGAAAATATTAAAAGTAGAGGTATTTCAGGTGACGCAGCCCCATATTTTAAGGATTTGATTTCTGAAGGTGGGTATTTATTAGAACCCAATGTATATGTTAGGCCGTTCCAAACTTGGGATTTTAGATATACTATGTGTAATGAAACTGATGGATTAGTAGGTAATTCTTGGGATGGGACAATTACAGTAAGTAAAGCCCTGATTCAATATTGGTTATTTACAGGCTCTGATGCTTTGATTTGTGAAAAATTATTAAGATTAGGGATTGGCATCACGGTGGATAATGTAGAATGGTTTAGAAGGAAATTATTAGAAAGTAGAGGTTTGGATACGACCACATGGGAGTGGTATCTTGAAGTTGGCGAAAAGTATAGAAATCAGCAAGAGGCAAAAGAAAGACAACCGGACACGAAAGATATATTTGAAAAGGTGAATTTTTAGAATAGAGTTAGATTTAAGTATCAAGCCCTATCAAATAAACATGAGGAATTAGCATGGCTGACAATGTTTCAGGAGATACTAATGAAAGTATTCGCAATGTTAAGCGAACATACCGCAAGAAAGCCTTCCAGACTGGTTATTCACAAAAAGGCGATGCAGTGGACTCAAATCCATTGCCTTACTCATCTTATTCAACCGAAACCAGTTTGGCAACCACACCCCTTCGGGCTGGTGTGGACCCGGGCACATTTAAGCGACCTGTTCGCACCTCACCTAATAATTTAACTCTGCACGCTCAAGGAATTGATAAGGCAGCATTTCCATGGTCTTTGGTGCCAAAATCTGATTCCTCAAATGTAATTCAAAGACAATCTATTAACATTACGGCTTTCAATGGTGGAAACGGCATTGATGCTGGAGAATATGTAGATGTTGTGGTTTTGAATAACAATGCTTCAGGAATTGAAGGAACTCAAACATGGAGTGGAACTCCATTAGTCCCTACTATTTCTACATTAGACCCTGATACTGCGCCTTCCTTTCCGCCAACTACTATCCAGTCCGTGGGCGGTGGTGCTTTCGGTAGCGGCACTGTGGCTGGCGCAACAGGTCCGGCACAAGTAACTCGTGGTGATGCAGGACAAACTTCTGGAAGAACCGATGCTGGATTATTCCAAGGTGTCACAGTTGCCCCCTCTACATCTACACAAGGAAGTTCTACTCCGCAAAGACCTAATCAAATTTTCTTAATAAATCGTTTCGGACATACTGAAGCCACATTAGGAGGTAATGCTGAAGCAACTTATCAAATTTGGGTAGATGGAGAACTATTGTATCAATGGGTTAATTTCCAATGGTCACCAGTAGTGCCATATAATGATATGTGGCAATTCCAAGTCCCATTAGTGGTAGAACAACAAATTGTTTTCCGAATTATCAATACAGATACAACTGTTGGAGATTATTTAACAGGAACTATACAAGCAGCCTTCGTTGGATGGAGTGAGCAGTTCAATGGTTACACCGATGTTGGTCGCCAAGCACTGCAAGGAGTCTGATGAGGGAGAGATATGGGAAACACATATTCAGGAGATGGAGCCGCAGGTTCTAATTGTTTTAATTTATCTGCCAATGGAGGAACTGTTTCAGGTGCTACTTCAGTAGCAGGTAGTCCTTGTATTAGTTTAGTAGCAGGTTCTAACATTACTTTGACTGGAACTGCACCCAATCAAATTACTATCGCTTCTTCTGGAGGAGGGGGCGGAAGTATGACTTTTACGCTTGCTGGCGATTCTGGAACCTCTCAAACCATAAGCAACGGCAACACACTTACAGTCGCAGGAGGCACAGGTCTGGCATCTGTGGCTTCCAATACTGATACAGTTACCCTTAATATATCCAATACAGGAGTTACCGCTGCCGCATATACTAATGCAAACATTACAGTTAATGCTCAAGGACAGATTACTGCAGCCGCAGATGGAACTGCTGCAACTATCGCTGGAACTATTGCTGATACTCAAGTAGCCTACGGCACAGCAGGTGATACTATTGGAGGAGATGCTAACTTTACTTATGCTACTGGAACTGGCACTATGTTACTTGGTGCTGCAAATACTGGATTCTTAGGTGTGGGAACTGCTGCGACACCAACTGGTGGCCGAGTGCTTGAGATTCAAGGTTCAAATGCGGCTAATAATATGGTCCTGATTAATAACACAGGAAGCACATCTTCTTTTATTCAATTTCAAGATACTGGCACGGCTGATTCACCGATTATAGGTAGTGCTGGAAACGATTTAGTTTTGGAAACCCAGAATGCTGCTGGAGTTATTAAGTTTGAAGTGGCTAATTCCCAATTCGCTATGCAACTCAATGCTGATAAATCTCTGGATATGCAAGGGTCACTCACAAAATATAACAATGTTGCCCCTGCTGCTGGACAACTACTAATTGGTGATGCTACTGCTGGCATTTGGGACGCTGCTACTCTCACCGCAGGTGCTAACATTACTATTACTGATGGTGACGGGACTATTGAGATTGCGGCATCTGGAGGCGGAGGTGGTGTAAGTCTAAGCGGTAGCACAGCAACTACCATTCCCACAGTTACTGGAGCCAATGCTTTACAGGGAGAAGCCAATTTAACTTTTGATGGCACTACTCTGGGTGTTGCTGGTAAGTTACAGGTTCAAGCCTCTGCATCGGCTGGCACCACTGTCACCACAGGCACCGGAGTAATTACTCCGGGTGTGAACAATGCTAACCCAAGTGGAGGGGCAATACTCTTGGCTACAATCATTGATACTACTGATGTTAATACTATTGCAGCCACTATGGTCAGACTAATCAACCTCACCACAGGCGATACAGGCGACCCCAGCATCCCTTCCCTAATATTTGATGATGCAACTGTGAACGCAATAGTGGCAGACTTCCCGGGTTATCAATTGACCGTCACTACCACTTTCCCCCAAGTTGGTGACCCACTAACTATTCAGTTTGAAACTCCACAATTAGGTGGTGCAGCCTCTGGTTGGAAAATTAACGACCCCGGAGATTCCGTCACCTTCATGTTTATCCCGGGTGCTCCGGGATTCAATATAGTATGTATTGCCGACAGTGGTAGAAATACTATCCCTTCATGATAATCTTAAATAGGTCATGTTACTATCGGATATTATGTCTGATGTATCTATCACCATGAATGAGAAAGAATTGGAATTTGTCTACAATATGCTAAATAACATTCAAGTTAATGGCGTAGAAGTTATTCAACTAATGGCCGACCTGTCCCGAAAGATTGAGATTCACTACACTCCAGAACCTGAAGCATCACAAGATGATTAAGAATCTAAGGCTAATCCAGCCATGTCGTCAATGACGGCTTCTTCAGGGATGTTTTCTAAGTAAGTATCTGCGAAAGTAGCGAATTTACGGCTATTTCTACTGCCTTGTATGGCCATTAGAGCCACACCAGTTAGGACAATGCCAGCACCCGTAAAGAAGATAGTTCGGCTGGTGCCACCCTTAACACGGATAGTTTGATGTTTGATTAAATCGTAGGCTGTGCCTCCGATAATTACTCCAAAGCCTACCCATGCCACGGTATTTCCATCTATCATAATTATTAGTTTAACTTTCTGCTACTTAAATTATGGCATAGATTTACATAGCAAGAATCCGATACTATTATCATGGCAGACAAGGATGAAACTCCTAAACCCAAACCGACTCCCAGAGTTACTTTGAAATCGGTAGATGCCAAAGTAGAAGATGTTTTGGAGATGACAGACATCTTACAATCAGAGATAAGTGAAGTAAAAGAGGTCCTCAAATCTTTGTTAGAATTACAATTAGGATTACAAAAAGAAAAGCCCACTCGGTTGCCCGATAACAATCGTGATTCTATGTTTGGCTAAATAATTTTTTAGGGATTCTTTTCCAATTAATACAAATCCAGCGTCTGGCCTTGAGTCTGGCTTTTTCTTCACTTTTTTTATTTAGTTCTTTCATCCACGGATTCTTTTCAGCCCAGTTGTCGCTAAAAGGATTTTGTTTTTTATATTTTGTTGGGTCGCCATAAGGACCGTATGGGTTCGGTTTATCTCCATACCACTCCCCTGAAGATTGGCGAGGATAGTTATAACTACCATTGTTTTTATCATAATAATCCATATTAATCCTCCCAAAGTTTGGATTGGGTTTTGATATTTTTATCTTCAAAGGTTTCTTTGACCCACTTAGATACTTGAGCGTATAATCCTTCAGTATAATCATCTGCCCCATATTTGGCTACTAAATCTGCCATCAAACCATCATATTTAGATACAGACCCATAAGTTACCGTCAAGATTAATCTACCATCACAATAGATGTTTTCTACTTCTTCAGTAAATGGATTGGTCTTAGTATCAGTAATAGTATTGCAGATACCACTAATTGGAGGTCTACGATATTTCCCTCCGCATTTGGGACAACGAACTTTCTGTTGCCCGTAGGCTCTCAAATTACCTCTCATATCTCTGATAAGATGACGATTGATGAGTCGTGAAGATTGGTCTACATTATCTACGGATTCTAAATATTCTCCTAAAGCGAATTGAGCCATGGTTTTAGCCCGCATAGAATCTAAAGTATTGTAAGGATTATTTGGAGGTCCTGCCGAGCAGTCAGTAGTATCGTGAGTAAATCCGAAGCCCTCATATTGAGCATCTGTTCCTAACACAGATTCTACGATGGTGACCCCTGCTTTGACGGCTGCTTTAGCAGGAGGTGGGGTTTCACTCTGGGTTAATTCATAAAATTCTAATGGATATTGATTTACAATCTCTACATTCAAGGCTTCCTTGTCAATCTCTGATGGCACGATTTTGGTTGTCAAAATCAACGGTGCATCCATTTGTCCACCTCGTCTGGAAGGTAAGAATTTTTTACTGAAGTTTATTAGACCATCTAATAATAGTAAGATAGCGTCAATATCGCCATCACAATTTCGTCTTTTAGCCGCATGGAAGAAAGGATGTCCATAATGACCCTTGATGTTAGCGAACCCAATAATACGAGATAAAATAGCACCTGAAGTGTGAGGTGCGATACCCATAGCATAGTGTCCAATTAAATCTTCAATCTTTTCACAATTATAGTGTCTGGGTAGTTCATATAATTTTTCTAATAAATCATCTAAATAATTAGCAGTGTTTAGAATCTTTTGACTGCAGTTCATAGGCAAGACAATATCTTGTGGTTTTAATTCACAAATAGCATCTATGGAATCTACTTCATATCCTAATTCGTGGGCTTGTTCCAAAGACATTCCAATTTCTTTAGGGCGGAAATGAGTCATAGAAATATCTACCATATCAAATCTGATAGTTCCGTCACGGAAGGCTGTAATATCATTTTTATATCTCAAGACACCTTTAATTAGATTTTCAGGTATTCTTTCACCATTGGCTACACCTTTGACACCTTTAATTTTAGGTTCGGCTTCTCTGACCTCACATAATTCTAAGGCTGCTTCCAACTTTTCTTTGGTTTGTAATTCCATCTTTTTGACACCTACGAATCTGGTTTCTTCGCCGTTGGCTACACCCCAGATAGTTTCTTCATCATTATTATCTAATCTAACTCCAATATCAATGGAATCATTTTTGGCAGCAGCATCTTTTAGGAATCTTTGACTACCTACATTGAATCCGACTGGCCACAGAGCATGAAGTGGTGGTTTCATTTCACGCAGTTTGCTACCTTCAGGTTTTCCCATCCTGCCACCGATACGAATAGCAGTAGTATCTCGGATTTCATAATCTGCAATATCATTTAACCACTCTAATCCATTTTGATATTTAGTTAAATTAATTCTCATAGTTTTCTGAACTTTTAATAAATTATTGATTAATGCTTGAGAAGCATCTCCTTCCAAGCAACCATCTGCCCCAATATTGATATTAAGTCGGTAGACGATTTCCCGATACTGTTCTGGCACGGTGACCGAGGAGCCACACAAACTAACACTACAATTTTTCATTAAATCATATAATTCAGTCGCAGATACATCAGCATAGTGAGCCAAGTATTTAGGCTCCATTGGAATATCATATTTCTGACACTGCTCTACCGCTTCCAAGAAGTTGTTAGCAGGATTGATATTTTCTTTTTCTAAGATTCTATCGTGCCATTCTGACACATATGGGCTTTTTGCCAAGACATGGTTATTTTCTAAGAACTCTCCCACAGGAACTAATAATTCCCCCAAGTCCCAGATATGTGCAATTGGCCAATCAATATCCGTAGGCAAGGTATCAGGTAATTCATCCATACTTTGAATCCTCCGAGCCGAGCCATCATTGAATTGAACATATGGACCCTCAATAGTATCACAAGGCGTAACCACTGTGGCTTTCCCCGGCCTCTCGTATTTCATTTGAGTTCCCACAATTAGGAAACCACCCAATACTTGCATACTGGCAGGATGAATGGCAGTAGTGGCCAATCCAGCCAATCTACTTCTTCCATATCTTAATCTGAACCCTCCTTTTTTCATAGGTTGTCCAAAAATGGGTCGTCCTGCTAAGACATCGGCTAAGAATTTGGCATTGGGCTTGATACTATTATCTGCATCTTTAGATTTCTTAATAAATTGATTTAACCAATCCCATTCCTTGAAACCTAATGCTTCCGTATATTTGAGAATCTTGGGTGCTTTCAATACCAACCCCTCACACATCACTAACAGCATACCCTCTCTTACTTTATTACTTCGGACTCTGGGTAAATCTCTTTGACCTGTAACTTCATCTCCAACACCCTCACCATCAATATAGATAGGACAATTATAGGCAATTACTTCCAATTGAGGATTAGAAGGTCGGTATTGTAATCCACGACTATATTTGGAAACTTCTTCCTTGTATCTTTCGCATTCTTCCAATGTGATTTTTGGAATAGATAAATTAAATTCACGCCTCAGAATATCTCCAATCAGAACAGACAATGCTTGACCCGTTCCACCAGCACTTCTAATTGGACCAGCGAAGTTAATAGATAGTGCTTTACTCCTATCTTCATTTTCAATAATACGGCAAGATACCACACCCTCAAGTGGTGCTACCAAAATACCTTCTGTCAAAACAGCCAATCCTGCACAGACTCCATGATAAATACACAGTGCTGCAAAGATTTCGTCTTTGATAGATATTTCCGTATCTGTGAACTTTTCTAAAGTTTCTTTCCAATGAGTTTCTCGGATAGTATCAGCATATTCAATTTTAATACCGCCTCCGACACATTCGTCACATTCTCTTTTTCTTTTATTCTTTTCTACTTGACCTGTGCCATTACAATTACCACATTTCTTTTTCTTACCATAGAGATAACTTTCTGCACTCACAATCTTGGCAATATCTAAAGCCACTAATTCACGATTACCATCATGATTTTCTGTTAATTCACGAATCTGTGCTGCTGTATTTCTCACCTCTAAGAAATCTAATAATTTTTGGCAACGGTCTGCGAGGTCAAAGGCTTGTGGAATTTCCACATTGATTTTAGGGTCAAAACCCTTTTGACGAGCCGCTTCAGCAATCTCATAGGCAGCGTCACAATCGGCCTTAAGCCGTTTTACATATTCTTTGTGTGACCACCCAGCCATGCTTTTTGATAATCACATCACCTATTTAATAATAGTCCCTGACATATTCATTAGCATAGTCGTCAGCATAAATGGTTGGCACATTTTCTCCGAAATCAACTTCTCCATAACCTTCCACTTCCGTAGACCCAGTGGTGTGTTCATCACAATAATATTCATCTTCAAATTTTATACCATTTGATGATAAATCTCTATTAGTATAGACAATGACAGGTTCACCACAAGTCATGTTTTTACCCATTGGATGCTGACAAACCCCTTGTGTATTGTGCATCAGAGCCTCATCTTCTAATCTTGATTCTAATAGAATCCAGTTTTCTTCTTCTTCGGAAAAATCAATTATCATTTCTGGTTTCCCCCAAGCACCTCGTCTAATGACTTCACCATGTTCATCAAATGCTTCAGGGTTAATTTCCTCCCTGATTCTGGAATAATCTTCCCATGTGGTGCCTTGATATGTTAAAATTCGGTTTAATATTTTTTCAGGAATTGGACCTTCCCCCGAATAAATTATCCCTTCATGTCGCATAGGCAATACTTTTTGTAATCCAATCAGAGCATCATTATAATTTAACGCCCCTTCTGTTAATACATTCCCTCCTGCACATAATTGTAGGGAACGAGGTCTACGCCACAGTTTAGCCCTATCCTCATAGTATATCTGTAAGTGATTCCAACCCCGATGGTCTGTTCGGGACCGTAGTAAGTAATAGTAAAGTTCAGGGTCTGCATATTCATACATATCTAAATTCATCCTACCAAATCTCTTTTTATTGGCAGGATTGTGTTGGCTGTAATGATAAAGATTTTCTGCATCTGGAATTAAAGGATTGATAGGATTTCCTATCTTAGTATTGTTTAATAAATATTGTTGCTTAGGTTCAGCATCAATGTTTTTCCCTCGTTCCACCATAGGTGCGCCCAAGGTGCCATAAGAATTTTTTTGTTGTATTAGGTAGCATTCTTGATAAATGAAAGCGTTTTTGATGGCATCTTCCTTAATCAAAGGAACTCTTTGCATTTCTCGGAGGAGAGTTATACCATCAACATCAAAATCAATATTAATTTCTCCAATTTTGTCCATGGACATATTTTTAGGGTTGATTCCAGTGCAGAGCCAATATAATAATTTATTCATATATTCTCCACTAATCTCTTCCGCAATATTCTCATTAGGAATTGGGTCTGGACTTTCAGGAATGTATGTAGGCATGAATGCCCTTTGATAACCACTGCACGCATTTCTAAAAATAAAACTATCTAAGATTTCATCAAATAATTTTTTATTAGTTTCATTGAGTGACTCTTTTTCTACATTATTAAATCGGTAAGGGGTATTAGTATTATACACCAAACCCCCTTCCCACAGTGGGGCATCTTTTTGTAACAACCCTTGACTATATGAAATAAAATTTAATATTTGGAAAACACATCTTCTCCACAGATATTGCGCCCCTTCCGCCCCACCGTCCTTCGCATCATCAAACCATTTTTTTATTATTCTTTTAATAATTGTTTCTTTAGTGCTAATTGGATTCTCGGCGTAATTTCCCCTATTATTAATTCCTGAATAAATCATTAATAAATCTAACCCAAGACGATACTCCCCATATCTACATTGTATTTCTCTAACATATGTGGGATTTGGTTTTCCCTCACCTATGTAGGACGCTGACCATGGTGGAAGAGGTGTGTGGTGTGTGTGAGCCACCATTCTATCTAATGTATTATAAAATCTTAAACAATTTTTGACATCTTCCATCCAGACATCTTTAGGAATTGTCCAACAATATTTATTATCGCCACCCCATTTATCTACACTATGCGGCTCTTCCGCCCCAAATACTTTATTAAATAATGTTTCTATTAATTCTGGATGTATATTTTCAGTTCTCCTCCATTCCGAAGGATGTTTCCATGCAAAACCATCACTTTCCCAATTTAATTTAGGTTGGAACATAACTGGAACTTCCATACGATACAAAGTATGAGGGTATTTATGAGATACCATTCTCAAGGGATGATTTCTTAAATCTATTCCCAATTCTTCTTCAATTTCTCTGTAAGCGGCTCGTTGAGGGTGTTCTCCCACTTCCACATAACCACCTACTCCTGCCCATGTGTTAGGTTCATTTACTTTGGCCGACCTTAATTGTAATCCTACCTTGCCAGTCTTTGGATGAATAAATACAACGGACGATGTTTCTTGCATATTAATCAGCCCTACATTTTTTAAGATGTCTATTAAACGCCGATTGATTGTAGGCTTTAATTTCTTTATTACAATTAGGACAGATAACTAATAATCCAAATTTTTCTAAAGTAATGTCCCCTCTTGCCTTTACTGTTTCTATTTTTTTCTCATAACCGCACCACCAACAGTGATAGGCTCTTCCTTTTTCAGTGATTTTGGCTTCAAATAAATCTACTTCTTCACATTTAGGACAGCCCATATCTCCACTGTGATTGATTTTAGATTTGGTTTCTAACATATGAGCAATCTGTTCATCAATATCTCTATATTTCCTACCCATGGTATCGTCATATTGTTTTAATTTAATTTCCTCTGCAGAGAAAGAATTGATAAATGATTGACCATCCATAGACACAGCATCAGAAAAATGTAAGGTTTTATCAAATCCCAAAAACCATGCTGAATGGGCTACTAAGTCAGAAGCGTAACCCTTTCTTTGATAGGGGGCATCAATCACAATAGAAGAAATAATAATCTTATCAGAGGTTAAATCAATTTGCGCCCGACCTACATAATCTAATTCTTCATTAAATATTCGGTAGATAATATTCATATCTCCATTATTTTGCTCATAAATAATAGGGTCATACCAAACACCACCATCCTCGTTCCAAATCATATCATCAGTATTTGTTTCGGCTTCCCATTCTACATCAGTTCCCCAACCTTCTGGATTATTTTGAGGAGGTTCGTCCGTGACCCATTCAATATCTTCCCAATCTTCTTCAGTCAGAATTGCCAGTAATTTTTTAATTGGATTTTCTTCCGCATTTTTGGTTTCCCGCCGACCCCTCAACATATCTGGGATTTCGTCTATACCACCCAATACACTCATACCACTCCAATCAGCAGCAAATGGTTTAGTTTCTCTACTTCGGGGATAATCTCTACTACCCCAGAATTTACTTCCATCATATTTATTGGTGCGAAGCACCATGGGAATGCCTCTGGAATCTAATACGACTTGAGGTTTTTTTCTAAGAATTTCCACAATACGGGATTTTAGATTATCTTTCCACCCAGTTACACGGTGAACTCTTTTCTGATTATTTACTAATGTATCTTTACCATTCGGAGGACGATACACTGCTTGCACTCGGATAGCATCTTTTCCTACTTTCCGAGATTGATTTTTATTTAATCCATAACGCTCAATACCAGTATACACTCGTATTACATGATTTTTGAGATACGGTCTTTCAAAGACCCATTCTTTAATAGGGCGATTTCTAAAGGTTAAATCCACCGGATGAAACATCTGAAATTGTAGCCAACCGCCTAATTCCTCTAAAGAAACTGGGTAATATTCAGCGTTGTGAACAGAGTCCATAGGGTTTATTCACCCTCACAGTTATTTGAGTTTAATCGTTGGAGTTGTTTAACTTTCCATCATCAGCGAGGTCTTCAGCAGCGTCAATTGCTTTTTCTACTGCGTCCTCTACTGCATCTTCAGAAATGTCCAATCCAGTTTCCTTTTTCACGATTTTTCGGAATTTGGTAACTAAATTAGTCTTGTGTTTATGGTATAAATTAGTTAGAATAGCCAATCCAGCCAGTCCTAATCCACCCTCTCCAATCATATCAAGATTAGCAGGTGCCATACTACCCATATCAACTGCGGCTAATGCCATACCAATTACTGCAACAATGTCTGCTTTATCATAGCGGTCCATACACTTATTGTGTGTTTTCCGCTATTTCAATGTTTGCGTGCCACCAATCAGGCGGTGTGCTTGGAGCCTTCCATTTAGCAAAACGAGCCTTATCAATTAAATAATATTTTCGGTAGGCTTCTACCGTAGTGATGTTAGGGTCTAATAGTTCTGGGTATTGTTTCTTCTTGATGGCTCTGGCGAATGGTGTTAAACCAACTTCAGGCAAATCTGGCACAGTTAGTGTAGCCAACTTAGATTCCCAACTATGTGTCTTGTGGTATCTGCGAGTATATTCTGCACACATAGCCATAGCGTGTTGATGCAACCATGACCAATTGGACTTGGAAGTTCTGACCCAGATGGTGCAAGGGTGGTTCTTGTGTCGGTCACTCATATAGAAGGTTGTCCCGCCGCAGGACTTAATAGCATGACACAACATTTCTCCACTTTCTAAAATCATTTTCACAATATGTTTGTCACACAACTGTTGCGCTGCCACTTCAGGGTCGGTATCTAATATGAAGATATTCATACACCTACATAGGTAGATTACCTATATTAAATATCGGATATGGACATCCTATTTTATCCGAATAAATTTGATTTTCCAATTGGATTATTGCTCATCTTGTAGGTCATACTTGAACGAAACTGGAATCGGATAATTATTCATAGATGCCTTGGTCAAATACATGACATTGAACACACCAGTAGCCGTTTGGTTTTGAACACTGGCAAAGTCAGCCATAGAAACAAAGGTAATAGGCACTACTAATCCAGCCACAGGCTCTACACCCACTGTCACATGAGGCGACATCCTAATATGATAGCGTTGTAGGAATTCTTCTAATCTGGATAATGCCATCTGCCCACCTACAACACGGTTGCCAGCAGTAGCGTGAGTATTGACTGAAGCATTTCCTAAGAATTTTGTGGCTAAAGTTTGATTTTGAATAGTAGGCGTTTCTAAAGTTTTACGCAGAAATTCCATTATGTCAGGTTTCCAAAATTCTCCAACACGGTGAATTGGTAGTGTGGATTCAAAACTATTAAAGTCCACCTGCCACCAAATATCTGCATAATCTTGGTCAGCATTATCTTGTTTGGCTCTCGGACCTTGTTGCTGTCCTCTCCCTTGAACATTATCATTCAAGGCTATTAAAGACCCATAAAGGGTCATACTGTATTCTCGGACCCCTAAAAAATTAGGGGTCCAAGAGTTGCCTGTCTTTACAATAATCGGTTGATTCTTTCCAGACATATCTGGCAACATTTGTTTAGACATAGTAGCGACAGTAGTGTGCAGTTCTTTAGCAGCCTTTGTAGCACTATATTTATTCATTAACATTAAGTCCAGATATTCTCTAACTTTTTGAGCAGGACTTCGGACAACTTCGTATCTTCCCTTTTTGTTTTTTAAGATTTTTATCCCATTCAGAGCCAAATACTTTAGAATACTTCTCCTACTGGTTCCAACTGCGGTAGCCGCAGCCGAGAAAGATTCGCCCAAGTTGATAATACGGTTCAAGGCCACAGCCGCCCGATTACTTGCTGCTACCGTTAATACCATACTTTTAACATCTCCTATCATCTATTTGAGTTTATTCATCGTCATAGTCAGGCTCATAAGGTTTCAAGATTACAAAACTCTTGTCAGTATTGTTTGTTTCCATAATATCTAAGAGGCCAGCCTCTTGCATTTTCTGTAAATCATCGTCTGATATTTTCTTATTTTTCTTAATTTCTGCTACATCCAAGGTTCCTGTATCTCCGAATTCGGCTAACAGTTCACGATGCACTTGTGATAATTTGAAGGCTTCTTCACCCAATACATTCATTTCGTCTAATGGGAAGTCCTTTTGTAATGTTTGAAGGCTAATGTTAAAGATATTTTGGGCGTTAGCAATATGCACTTCTGCTACTTCTTCTGCCCCATAGAGTCGGGCATAGCCACGACATAGATTAATAAACTCTTGAAACTTTCTCATATCTTTGCTACTGCGTTGTAAGAAAATGTCTTTGAAGGCTCCAGTGGATTTAATATCGTGATGGTAGGTATCTTTCAATACTTGTCTAACGGTAGTATAATCTGGCTCCATGGCTGACACATAGCGTAGGTATTCTCGGAAAAAGGTTCGCCACATTATCATCTGTTCCTTGATTGAACCATTCTGATATTTCCCGCCGATTGCGTCTAAGATTTTATCTTCAATCAGGGTTTCAGCGTCCTTTCCCGACAAACTCATTTGAGTAAATATCAAAGTTAGCCTACTAAGAATTTGATAGGTGTATTGTCCAAAAGATTCTAACATTACCATCTTATCAGGTGAGCCGTCTTTCTTAGTATGCACTTCTGGGTCATAGTGTCTGGGAGGATTACCTAAGAACAACATATTGACCTTCCCCGGCCTTTCAATATCTAACTGCCCTTTTTGCATGGTGAATTTTCCATTAGCCATTACATTCATCAGTTCTCCAAAGACGGTATCATCCCATGTCTGGAATTCTGATACAGCCATTCTTTCATTGTTGTGTTTAGGGATTAGTCCTAAATCAATGGATTGTAAGTCATCACCGTCCATAGCACCGAATAATCCAGCAATAGTGGACATTTTACCGCTACCTGCCACGCCGACAGGAACTAACGGTGAAATTACATGGTCTATCAAATGGTCTTTACCTTCACCCATAGAAGTCACTAAACCAATATGCAACATATCAGTTTTATTCTTAGGACTCAAACAGTAAAGCATGACTGCTTCTTTCAACATATCTGGGGCATATAGTTCACCCCAAAGTGTATCATCACTTTTCATTAATTCTAATGGAGTCATCCCATGTAGTTTGCATTTCTTGTGGAATGATTTGAATTGTTCATTAGTCATTTGACTATCAGACAGATTATCATACGGAATTACATTCCGCACTACGAATACCTTCTCCCTACCCAACATTTGGTAGCAACCTTCTACACTAACATACATCCCGTTTTTTATACTACGGGTTAGGGTCAGCATAGTAGAGGTCAATTTCTCATTAGACATCCCTTCAGGTCTAACCTTAGTTGGTGCATTATGCGCCAAACATCTGATTTGATAATTACCATCTGAAATGTTAAACAGAATACCGACTTCATCTTCGTTAGGCTTGCGCTTGTTTAGAGGAATGTCCTCAATCTTAAGGCAAATACCGCTACCTGTGACCCACTCATTCGTGATTTTAGAGGCGTAAATATCCCCAACAGAAATGTTCACTTGAGAGTATGTTTCCACACAGGACTTTACAAAATTGTTCATGTCTTGTGCTATCATATCCGGCCCTCCTTAGTGCCAGATACAAACCACCTACATAACCATTTGTCTAATCCATTAGTTGAATCATTTCCCAGTAGTAACTTTTTGCTCACGCTGGAACAGGTCTGAACCTTCTGTAAAGCACCACAGTCCCCTCCCCTCTGGCATACTGCCGTCATAGGGGGGTGAGGACCGATAGCCTTACGGCCACAGTGTCGTAGTCTGGTGACTAAAAGTGAGGTTAAATTCACTCGTCCTGCTTGATTTGGTCTTCGTGAACGGCTGGTAGTGCATCACGGTCTGCAGGTCCACGGTAAATTGCGTGGAATTGCTTGTAATCACGGCCAGTTTTCTGCGAAGTTTCCAATCTGCGTAGGAAGTCAATGCTCACAGGAAGTGAAACACCTTCGTCCATGCTGTTTAGAAGACGCTGGAAATCGTTCTGCTCATAGGAAGATAGCCAAATTGTTACACGGCGACCTTCTGCTGGCTCACCATCGTTTCCGGGTGCGACCATACGGACGGCTGTGCTGACTGTTCCAAGAGGGGACTCAATTCCTTCTGTGTATCCTTCAAGAATGTAACCCTTGTAAACATGGTCACGCTCTGTCTTGAAGGTTTCGTAATTGACCAGAGCACGCTTTGGTGCTTCTGGTGCAAGTTCCTTCAGTTCGTTCAAAAATGCTGCTACATCATCGTTTTTCTTACTCATATTATCTTTCTCCTTGTGCCGTTATCGGCTGTAATATACGGTTGTCACACGACCTATATAAGATAATCGGATTTATCTGGTTTTCATTAAATATAAGTAGCAGTTGGAGGGATAAATTACTATGAGTAACCTATGGGTCTGGCTAAATTTAGACACAGGGAAGACTAAATCTGGATACACTGCCCCAACCAGTAATGGTAGGTGGGTGCATTTAGTATGGGTGTCAGTCACTATGCCAGATGGTTCCCAAGATGTTATTACTTCAGATATTAAATCGTATTCAACTTATCTAACATTTTTGTTTAGTATATCTTCTACTAATGTGTTTCAAACAGGTTTCGGAAGTGTGGATATTGATGCTGTTGATGCCCAACAAGTCCAAGCCATTACCACAATCTTAAAAAATTTCCCATACATCACCTTCACTACTATGAACACCCTTATTAGTATTACCTATACCAATCAACCTCAAACCCAACCTCAAAGCACATGGGTTGAGAAGGGGAAGCAAGTTCAGAATCTACCTAATCAGCAACCAAAAGGAGGAGGAGGCGGAGGTCCACCCGGTCCGGGTCCTCCCGTTCCCGGTCCCGGTCCAGCACCTCCCGGGCCACCACCACCACCATTCCCACCCTCTGGATTAGGAGGACCATCAAGTCAAGGACAAGGCCAAGGTCAGAGTTCTGGAAGCGGAGAAGGTTCAGGAGAAGGACAAGGCTCTGGAAGCGGAAGTGGACAAGGCGAAGGTTCAGGCCAAGGTCAAGGAGAAGGTTCTGGTCAAGGACAAGGACAGGGGCAAGGCTCTGGAGAGGGACAAGGGCAAGGAGAAGGCTCTGGAGAAGGTTCTGGAGGAGAAGGCGGAGAAGAACCAGCACCGGGTCCAATGTCTGATGGCGATGATGTTTCTGACATAGTTAATCAAATTAATGAGGATAATGACTCTGCACAAAATCCACCTCAAGGATATAATGGAGATAACCCTGCACAAGACCAAGATGCTTACGAAGCAGGGAAGCAAGCAGGTAAGGATTCCCAGAATCAACAACAGCAAAGTCAGGATGCTAATTGTAGTCAATCCTCTGATGCTGCCCAAGATTCGGCACAAAAAGCCCAAGATGCAGAACAAAATGATGATTTAAGTGGTGCTTTAGATGCAGCCGCAGATGCGCTGGATGGTGCTACGAAATGTGCCGCCTGTTGTCAGCAACCCGGTGGAGAAAATGAGAAAAAGTTAGACGCAGCCAAACAAGCAGCCAATGATGCTCTGGATGCGGCAGAAAAAACATTAGAAAAAGAAGAGATTCCTGATTCAATCAAACAAGATATTCAAGATAACATAGATAATGCTCGGGAAGTAGCAGATAATTTACAACCGGGTGATAAAAATAGTGCTACCGAACAATTGGCAGAAAGGGCAGAATCATCTAATCAAGAGGCGCAGAATGCTTCAGATGCTTCCGAGGCTAAGAGTGCGGCACAAGATTCAGTGGATGCAGCCTCTCAATGTGCTAATGAAGCCAACATGGGTAATCCTTCAGATAGAGAAAACTTAGATAATGCTAAACAATCAGCGCAGGAGGCTATCAACGCTGCAGCAGAACAAGGTGCAGATACTTCCTTAGAACAACAAAACTTAGATTTATTACCTAATACTAATAATGTAGAGCCATTAACTCAAGAAACTCAAGAAGCCTTAGATGAGGTAAGAAATGGAAACGACCCTCAAGAAAACGCTCAAAAGGCAGTAGATAAGGCCAAAGAAGCCTGTGAGAGAGCAGATTCTAATAATTCTGACGAGATGCAGTCTGCAGATGAGGCAGTAGAGAATGCCCGTAATGCCATTAATGAGGCACAGAGTTCTGGTTTAGATACCGAGGATGCTAATGAAATGGAATCTGAACTTCAAGATGCTGCTAATTCCCTGCAAAGTGATAAAACTCAAACCTTTGGATTGTGGGATAATAATAGTTTATCTTGGTTTATGGACAATGAAGGTAATGAAATCACCTTTGATGACCCCCGAAGTGCAATCTTATATGGAAAAGCAAAGGGAGTTTTACCTGTGGATTACCCCGAACCCGACAATTATCCAAATGCCATTGGCAAACCGACAGGAATAGGAGATAGATAATATGGACCATGATTACGAAGTCAAGCCTTATGTTCCTTTGAAAGAACAAGCATTTGCAGATTCTAACCTGCCACCCGAAGCCTTTGATGATTTTTCTGATGGTTTTGATGATGGCGTAGCAGAAGAACAACCTTTTGAACCTCCAACCACAGAATCTGGAGATATTGCTATTGTTACTAATTTAGACGGCATTATTGATTTTACTAAGATGGAAGGAGTTCCCGAACAATATGGCGATAGTATGGATGTCATGGATTATTTGGAAATGTATTTTAATGAAAAAGATGCAGATTTATTACCCATCCAAGTAGGTTCTGAAGTTATGATTGCTCAAGCAGCCTTAGATGCCGTAGAGGATGGGGAAGTCATAGACCACCCTGACGATTTAGTTGTCGTAACTGCAGCCCCCGAAGGCGGAGAATCGGAGTTTGACCCGACTGGCACAGGAGAATGGTATGTTTTCTTAAGAAAAGATAATCTCAATTTATTCCAGTTTGAAGATTCCTCATTAGAAGGAGAAGTTATCATTACTAATTTTGAAGGAAATTACTCTCGCCCTTTACCATTGGAAGATGGTGGAGATACCAGAAGTGTGCAAACCTATGTTACTGACCATCTCAAACACGGTTTCGTGCCATACAGTTTTGCTATCGGCTACAAAGGATATGTTCGCCCCTCCGCATCCACTCCGGGTTCTATTGAATTTTATAATACTAATACCCAGAGTTTGAAAGGAAGAACAGATTGGTATATTAATTTATTACCCTCCAATGTTACTGGCGTAAGTGCTGACACTACTGATGATGAATCAGAAGGTAAAAAGGTGAGGGAGAAAAAGCAACGCACCCGTGATACCACAATTATTAGAGGTAGAAATATCAAAGATAGCACCACTCGTGTTAGTTATTGGGTTAATCCTAAAAATGGAAAAGTTAAGGAATCCCAAGAAGCACCGGGTCGTATCTGGCTTCAAGTTCCCGTAGTCACCACTCCTTCAGGAAATTCATTACAAGGAAGTTTAGCAGGAATTGTTAAATTATGTGACCAATTAGGGACAAAATATACTCAAGTTAATTCTAAATCTGGAAATCCTATTGAAGTCAGGATAACTTCAGATAATATGCGTTGGAAAGATAACCTTAAATCTCTGGGAGGCAATAGACCTATTACAGCAGAGGAAATTCAAGGCGAGTTAATTTTGAAATACAGGTGAATAAAATGTCGTTATGGATGCAAGAGTGGGATAAATTTGATAGTAGTGCCATCAAGGATATGAAAAGATATTCTGATAAAACTCATGAAGAGCGTGAGTGGATGTGTTATGTCTACGAAAAGGATGGACGATATTATTTAGGAAATGTTACTTATGGTGATGAATCTCGTATTGAGGTGAATCCTGCAGCCAAACATAATGAAGATGCTCTGAAAAATGGATTAACTGATAAAAAATGGACTATTCATGGACATCCTTTGAAAGATGGTAAGATTTATACAGGCCGCCAATACTTTAGTTCTACTGATTTAATTGATGAATTCATTAAGAGTAGAGATAATAATGAATATATTGTTCAATATGTAGTTTATCCGCATCAGCAATTGGATACTAATACAGGAAAGAGAGTTTTGCATAACCGTGTTAGAATTTTAGTATTTCCCGACACCAATACTATTGTAGAGGCCATGAGGAGAGCATCTCCCAATTCAGACCCAATGGCAATTACTAAAGAATCTGGTCAGAATCAATCAGTCCCTGATGGTAACGGAGGCACTACTTTAGAGAATCAAGCAGGTGTAGACTGGTTTCAGTTCCAAGAAGAATTAGGTAAAGTAGGTTGTATGGGAATCATTGACCTTGAAGGACCTTCTCACGGTGCAGAATCATTTAGTGCAGAGGGAGATTTATTAAACCGTAGAAATTTAGTTACCTTAGTTGGATTACTGGGAATTGGCGCAGTTGTTTCAGGAGTGCTAAGATATAATACCCATATTTCGGACTCCATTAAAAAATCTAAGGAAAAGAAAAATGTAGAAACTATTGATGATTACAGCAGTGAGGATACTCATTGGTGGAAACTTTAGTATTAAATAGTAGTGCTGCCTAATCATTATTATGGAACTATTTGGCAATTTAATTGGCAAAGGTGAGATGGGATATATCTTTGATGTAGCCTATAATTCTAACTTAGTTGTTAAATTAGTTCAAATTAGACCTTATGTAGATGGTGAGGTGAAACCATTTAGGGAAACATTTGAGCAGTTGCGTTCCCCTCGTGCTAAGAAAATTGCAGTTAATGAATTACAGGCCAATTTATTTAGAAAATTACATAAAAAACCACTGTCCAATCACCTTCCAGAAATCTATGATTTTGATTATGGTGGAGTAACACCAGAACTTAGAATGGCTCTCAAAGACTCCTTTCAGGAATATGGTTGGGCATCCATGGGTGGATATAATGCACTTAAATCCGTATTAAAGGAATTTCGTGTAGGAAATAGATTTGCTTTATGGATAATGGAGAGGATTCCTTGCACCAGCATTAATAATTGGTGTGGTAATGGAATAGAGAATAGAGATACTTGGACTACTCACGATTATATTGATAGAGTGCCGCAAGAACAGCGTGCTTATCAAAAATTAATTCAAGATTTATATTTTTGGCATCAAAATGTAGTCCGAGATATGGCCAGTGTCACTAATATTGGATTCCGAAGAAATGGAGAACCAGTGTGGATAGACCCCGTAGTTTCATCTTGGCCTATTAGTATAGAGATGGGAGATAGTGATTCATTAGAAGAAAGAGAGAAATTTGATTTATTTGTGTCGGCATTTGGAGAACCACAAATCTTTTTATATCAAGAAGCATTAGATAGTAACCAATACTTCGTGTGGCGACATGACCACGGGGCATTAATGGCAGAGGAAGAAATATGAAGTGGGTAGATTTTTGGAATTACATATCCCTTCAGACTTGGGGCATTTACGGTTTGAAAGATGATTATGACTTGGCTCAAACATATTATGGCCTTACAGAATCTGGAAAACAAATAATAGAGCAGTATGGAGGAGGTTCCTTAACAGAATGGAAGGCTCCGTATGGTGGTATGGTTAAAAAGACTAACATAGTTGAAACTTTTACTCAGGCAGAAACTATGAAACCTAAACAAACTAACATCCCTAAAGATACCCGAATTTATTACCCAACTACCCGAAGACCATCTCAATTTTTGGTCACTGCTGCTAATTTTAATAAATGTTGGGGTAAAATGATAGGAGGTAGATTCCAAAATAAATTATCTAATTTTTATGATGCTAAATTCGCATCCGCAACATCAATGCAGCCACCACTTTTGGCTCACCCTTCTGATATGGTTCATTGGGAGGCAGGATATTATCTCATCAGAACCACAGGTATAGATGAAACTATAAAAAATGAAATACAAGGGATGAAGCATTTCGCTCAGGCGGCGACAAGGCTTTGGGAGGAAATTAAAAATGACCCAAATAATCAATCTCCAACTTATATGGCTTTGGGTGGGTTTGACTCCACTATGCCCGCTTTCACTCTTGATACAGAAGGATATAATACACATATTAATTTATTAATGAGTTATAGAATGTATTTGGATAATCGCACTCAACTGGTAAATAGGAATGGCCAGATGGGAATGGTTTTTAATAATCAATATGGGCTATTAGGTGGTCATTTCACCAATGCACCATTTAACTATGATTTTGGTTATGAGTGGAAAGACCCTAACCAATTAAGGGAAACTGCTGGACTCCCCACATCCAACCATGCACTCGTGGATTTAGAACCATTAATGCAGAAAATTCTTACCTTGAACCCGGATGATTATGAACAAGAGAAAACGATGTGGCATTGGATACACATAGATAAAGATAGAAAGAATAACTTGAGAGATATTCATATTATCACCACTACACCGCAACAATCTCCGATTTCTTCTAATATTCTTAATAATGTTGTGGTTAGACCAGAGGGAACTAAATATCCTCGCTGGGTTGGAAAAACAACCTCTGATGAAAGAAAAATACAAATAAAGGCCGTTACACAATTACTTATTGACGGAATTGGCCATACATGGTGGGAAAACGATTCTGCAGGGTTGCGAGAAGAACTGGATGAGGATGACCTTTATGGTAGAATTGATGAAATTGTGACCGAACTAAGTGATGCTGCTGCTGAAGACACCGAAATGAATTTGACATGGGAAGATTTTTTCAACGCAGATACTCCTTTGTATAATGATGCGGCAGATATGGTGACATTCAGCCAAAAAGATTCAGTTTGGACTCATAGTTATAACAATCCATGGTCGGGAGGCCATAATGCCAGTGTCACAGGATTCCCATATCTTTACAATCCAGTAACTAATGAGAGAGTATATTGGTGTGGTTGGTCTAATTTAGAAAATGCGATGGCCAACATAAGGGATGAGATTCCCAATGGTCAGGATGTGGAAACGGCTCTGTGGTTCGGAAAAGACCAATCATTTGCCCCTAATAGGTGGAGAGAATGGGATGGAGGCACTGGAGATGCAGATGATAATAAATATGCCTACATTAAATTTACAATCAATCCAGAGTTTGGTGAGATAGGAGAACCAGAGGCATATTCACACCACCACCAACAGCACGAAAAAATGAAGTGTCATCCTCGTTACTTTTCTACCGAAGGAAAAAGCGATTTGGACCTACATATGTTTCAGTCTTGGTTTGCCCCGAGAGGACAAGGATTAGCAAATATCAACAATACAGGAATCCCTCACCAAATGCAACACTTTAGAAATTATGATACCAATAATCACAACTGGAATTGGAAACCTGATGTATTGGATGACCCAGCACAATTGACTAAGGCCGAATATGCCTTTGCTCAAGAAACAATGCCTGATGGACTCACCACATTACCGGCTATGACTTGGCAAGATACAGTGGATTCCGCTAACTTAGTTCAAAATTATCAAATGCACGGTTGGCTGACTGAAGATGGAGTTTTCAAGTCTACTATCGCCCCTAATAGGGTGGGGACTGGTGCCAGATTGATTAGTGCTGTCAAAAATGAACCTGAATTCATAGAAAGTGATAAATACTTTACTTTGGAACACGAAATCTGTTATTGGCCTAATGGATTTAACTTAGATACTTTAGCAGATTCAGGATTTACCTCATTTATTAATTGGAACGCAGGATTTACTCGTATCTTGTGGGAATTTTTAAGCGGTGAGTAATATGGTTCATAGAAATTGGGATGACCCTCCTGAGCCACATCAACCCATAATCTTATTATTGGTGGCTGGATTAGTTATCTTGCTTAGTTTATTTTGAATGGCTCATAGATTTCCTCTATGGCCTCATCTATTTTATTCAAAGGTAAATCTTCAAAGACAAAATCCCATTGTTCTGTTTCATTATCTAATGCGGTTTCAGAAATCTCATTTCTATTTTTCCAATGGTCTTCCCATGTCGCACCATAGGCCGCTTTCAATCTGCGTTGTTGTTCCTTTTCAGACACTTCTAATCTTATCATAATCCACCCAGCATCTTTCAGAGAATTAGCCTCATTGGGAAAACGAACATCATCACAAATAACCGCTTCCCATTTGGTAGGAGAGTCATGTTTGTTTTCTAAGAGTTGAGCCTTTTTATCTAACAATTTAACCCAGACATCCGGGTCAATTTCTCTAAACTTCTGACCTATCTGTTGTAATAGTTTTCTATCTTTGGTGGTGGGAGGCATACCAAAATAGCGTGAAGCCACTTCTTTTACTGGGTCAGCCAATGATAAACGAGTTACCAAATCTTCTTGCTCTCCAGTTAAAATATAATGATTCTGATTATGGAAATCACGAATGGCATTAAAGAGTGTGGTTTTTCCCGACCCCATTTTTCCACTAATCGCAATCTTCAACATACATATGGGTAGGCGCATCACTTATTTAAGCATATGGTTAAATATCGGGGCAGAGGAGTATCATACATGGTTGATTTCACTGCTAATATTGTGTTAGAGTCCAATACTGCCAAAAAATGGCCTGTTGCCGTAGTGGGTAAATTAGATACTGGAGCCAGAAGGACCAGTATTGATGAAGATTTAGCCTCTTTCCTAAGATTAGAAGAATGTGGAGAAACCACAGTTACTAATGCTATGGGAAAACAAAACCGTAAATTAGTTAAATTAAATCTTATTTGGGAACATCAACTTTATTCCGTAGAAGCATCAGTGACTGATAGAGGTAACTTATCTACTCCGGTTATCATTGGCCAAGATATTATTGGAGATTAACAAATCTTACTTTGTTTCGCCCCATTAGTAGTGGCACGATAGATATTAATAGATTTATTAAGATATTCTGGCATAAATTTCTTTAATGGAGAGTTGTCCATTCCTTTATTATAATGGAACCAGAACGCTGGGTCAATAATATAATAATGCCCTACATCTGTTTTGGACCTGACGACCCTTCCCAACATTTGAGTTAATTCAATAGCAGTTTGCATTTTATACCAATCTGGATTAGCCTTCATCTTCTTAGCAGTCCTAACATCACCCAATGCTGGGAATGGCACTTTTACCACAATACAGAAATCTACATTTTTTCCATCATAGCCTTGATTAGCATAAGTTGAGATTAATACTTTATTATTTTGACTCACATTAAAATCTTCAAATACAGCCTTGCGTTCCTTAGCGTCTTTTCCATGTCGCATGATTCTGCTGGCTAAACTTGGACTTAAATATTCAATAGTTTCAAAGATTTCTTTTTCTAAATTATCAGTATATGGTAGAATCAGACCCTTTTTATCTGGATAAGTATTCATAATTTCAATAATAGTTTCCGCAGTTTTTAGGAAATCTTCTTGCGTCCTGTTTTTGTAATTTAACTTTCCGCCAACCATAGAGGTATACACTGGGCGGTTAGTTAGAGGGAAAGAAGAATAATTAACTTGGATAAAACAAGTTTCCTCTTTGTTTAGGCCCAATTCATCACAAAAGATATTGATGTCAGCGATAGTTCCACTTAAAAAGATTCTTTTTTCTCCTGTATTAAGCATCAACTGTTCCGAATAATTTTTAATATCCAAAGGTTTGAAACTGACATAGTTAGCCGCTTCCTCCTCATCTTTTTGCCACAAACAATTTTCCCAATCTGTCTTTAGAGTATGAATTACATTATTTATTTTACTTACCATATTGTCTACATATTTGATGCGGTCTTCATCATATTCCTTACGAGCCAATTTTTGTTTTACTAATTTAACTAAACTTTCAAAATAGGCTGCCCACACTACTGCACCTTTTTGTCTGACATTATCAGTGGTGTGCGGAGTGATGGATGGAATCTGTGGAAATCCCCACGATTTTGTTTGTGGGTGCCAAGGTTTTAGCATGGCAGTTCGGATTTCTTGTAATCCTTCCCTTTCAGATTCACTGGCTTCTAATACTTGCTGGTGAGTTGGTAAATCTAATAATTTCTCAATTACTTTAACTGAAAAATCTAAACTAAACATGGAAGTCATAGCGGAAGATAATTGGTGAGCCTCATCTACAATTAACATAGGTCTTTGAGGAATCATATTGGACCCTGCCATATTCAATCCCATTAGATAACTCATATTGCTAACGAAATAATGAGCGTTTTGCGCTTGAGTTAATGCCCCGAAATAATCACACATAGATTCTGGGTCAGCAGACCAGTCATATTTATTATCCTTTTTTCTTGGAGTTTTGTAAGGGCATTGAAATCCTCTGATTAAGGTGCAAGGTGCTAAGTTGGCTCTACAACCGTGAGTATCATGTTTTAATCCCAATTTATTTTTATCTAATGCTTTTTGGGCTACTTTATCATCTATACAACCGGGTTCAAGGTCTAATTCACATTCATAGTTACCCTTCCCCATCACATTTCTCATAAAAGGCATTTCCTTCAGATATTGTTCTTGTAGTCCCTTTAGATGTGTAACTACATAGGCAGGAGAATTAAAAATCTTAGGAAGCATCATGGCTAAGGCTGATTTCCCACTCCCTGTTGGACATTCAATAATTATATTTTTATATCCATCTTTAACGGCTTTTACGGCGTGCGGTAGAATTTGTTCTTGCTCTTTTCTTGGTTGTGGGAATCTGGTGTCATCAAAATATTCTTGGTAATCTTCCATTTTAATATCTGTTTCTTCTAAGGTAATATGAGAATATCCCAGTAGTTGGTTTTCCCCGATTTCCTCATTTCCCATCTTTCCTAATAATGAATCGTCAAAATCTACACTTTGGACTTCTTCATCTTCTTCTTCATCTCCATTCCCGAAAGTAATGGCTACACCATCAATACTTAATTTCAAGTCAAAGATTTCCGCAAATTGTGTTAAATTCTCAATTTTTCTACCATTAACCTTCATTTGACCTCCATAACATTTGTTATTGGAGTTCCATCGTAAGTCATAAGTGTCCCTAAGAACTTCCTTATAGGGTCTGCTGTTGCCCCTAATTTCCACGGATACGAACATAGTATTGGAGTGTCATATCACCTATTTAGCATTGTTGAACAAATATGAATCTTAAATAGTAGAAAGCATAACTAATGTTTATGGGTGTAACTTGGGCTGCTAATAATATGCCTCGTAGTGATAAAACTTCTGATGGTGGAGATGATGCTTGGTTCATTTTGAACAGCATAGGAGCCGCAGGTGTCGCAGATGGTGTTGGCTCTTGGCGTAAGAAGGGTGTCAATGCAGGAAAATATGCCAGACAGTTAATGAATAGAGTTAGTGCAGCGATGGATACGGTGGGGCTTTCCGCTAATCCCTACAAAGCCCTTAGTTCTGCCTACCAGAAACCTTCTAAATTAGGAGGTTCCACAACTGCATTAATTGTTAAACCAGATGGACAGAAACTTTATGTTTGCCAACTGGGAGATTCGGGCATGATTATTATAAGAAATGGTCGTTGTGTTTATGCCTCTGATGAGCAAGAACACTTTTTTGATACACCTTATCAATTAGGAAATAATAATGATTCTCCGTCTGATTCATTTAGGTATGTAATTCCAATTCAAGATTCTGATACCATTATTTTAGGTAGTGATGGATTATTTAATAATGTCTATATCCCCCATATCGTAAATATGGTAAATAATTTTCCATTGAGTGATGGACGAGTGAATTTAGAATCTATTGCTACTGCATTAGTAGACGAAGCCTTTGCTAAATCACAATCTTCAGATTATTGGAGTCCTTATGCTCAAAGAGGATATGTCGCTGGGATTCACAATGCTTTTGATTTGAAAGTAGTCGGGGGCAAGCCCGATGATATTACTTGTTTAGTAGGTAGAGTATCAGGTGTGGGATTATTATGAATTTCAAAGAATTAAAAAAGGAAGCACCCGGGATATATTCAGGAGTCATCAATTGGGTTACTAATAATACCCGTAATGAAAAGGTTTCCAAAGAGCCAGACTTTTCTGACACATTAGGGGATGTTCCTTCATTAGACCACCTTCCGCAAGAATATTTAGATATTTTAATGAAACAATTTAAGGATTCAGACCTTGATATGGATGACCCATTTACTAAGCAATTGATAAAACAAATAATGGGGACTAAATATTATCCGGATGAGGATTATAAATCTGATGGATATTCCAGTGCTGCCGCTAATGCGTGAGGTGGTTAGGTGGACCCAATTAGACTCGTAATAGATTACAAAGGAAGTCCTATCCATTTATCCAGATTTCCTGCCATGAATTGGTTCTTCCCTTCCGAGATAATTCAATATATTTCTGATAATTTATCAGACTTAGAAAACTTAGATAATATTTCCTATTGGCAGCATCAGATGACGGAAGAAGAGTGGGAGATGAAACGACATCCCAATCGTGGACCTCGTTGGTATCCTAATCGTTTGAGAGAAATAAGAGATACTCATGAAAGAAAAGTCATGTCAGTCTTCGGACCAGTATTAGGTCATGAAAATTACTCTGATGATAATGTGTGCCTGAAATGCTCTATTGGTCAGCAACAGTGGGGTGAACTCTACTTACAAGAATGGAATGATAGACTACCTGAAGGAACCACCTATATGGGAATTCCGTGGGCAAGATATTATAATTGGTGCAAGCATTGTTACGAAACTGCAGAGGCTAAGATGCAAACATTGATTGCATTAGTGTCTGCTCAAAAACCATCGGAAGATTAGAAGTCAGTGTGCTCTTCTCCAAAAGCCAGTCCAAAGGCAAAGAGGAAGAAACACATGAAGCAAAAGGTTCCTGACATCCCTCTCACTCAAAGCCTAATTCTTTCATGGCTTCTTCAGTAGTCATTTCGCCATTTTCCACAGGAATAGTCAATGCACCCAAAGGATAACATTCATCTCTCCAATCACAAAAGGCACAATTCCAATCTCCGACACCATTCACATCAGAACAGGTAAGATACTTTGAACCCTTTTCAATTTTAGCCCAATTGGTCTTAGCAATCAAGCCACGCTTCCACATTTTTTCCAATACTTCATCAGAATGTCTAACGGTGAAATCTCTGGGAGGTGGTGAATCTTCTTCAATCATATCTCTTTGGACAATATATTGTTCAATTACATCTTCAATAGTGAAGTCCCCTTCGGTTTGATAGTTCTCTCCAATAACATTAGATTTGTCCATACAGAATCCTGCGTCAGATTTAATGATGTTATTGTCCATGTCAGATACCATGACCCTACCTGAATCTCCATCTTCTAACCAAACTTTGAAACCCTTAGTTATACAAGAATCAACCATGACATACCAAATCTCAAAATGTGTGATTTCTACATTGTAGTATTCTTCTAAGCGTTGCTTCATTTTCACATAAACTGCGGTTTGTAGAACATAACTAAGGCGAGGTGTCCCGTTTCGGAACTCTTTATCGCCAATAGTTTTGCGTGCGCCGTAGCCACGAGTAGTTTTAACTTCAATACCTACTGCTTTGGTCTTAGAGATAGATGTTGGATTACCCTCACCATCAGTTTCACAATGACGCAATAGTGCATCTACTTCACCTGAAATAATTACAGGTTCTTCTTCGGTGTTGATGTTGCCCTTCATCTTGATGTTTCCATCAATGAGGAGTCCTTGCCTGAGCCAATGTTGTTGTAGCGATTCTTCCATCGCATTTCCAACTTCAAAACGAACAAAAGTGATGTCATCCATCTCGTTAGTTCTGGGAATCTTATTCTTAGAATACCATACTTGGCGATTACACTTGCCTTGTTTGACTTTTTCGCCATAGTTATTTGTTCTCATAACCGATGCACCAGTTGGGTTTAATCCACCCAGCGATGTTCTCATTGGTCCTTTTTCCATACTTCTAATTGCTGCTTTCATTACATCCATGCTAATTCTACTCCCTTTGGGGTTCAAGATTATCATTACCCGATGACCTATTTAACAGTATCTAAGTAGTAGCCAAAGTAGAACAAACTACCCTCTCAAAATAACTCATCGTCAGGGTTCTTTTCTGCCTTCATTACAAAGGATAAATTGCTTCCAATTTGTCCATTAACTATTCCTTCACTTTGCCACATATTATTAGTATCTGATAAAATGTTATCTAATCTTTTTAATTCACTGCCCAGATTCTTGAATTTCCCAAACCAAATCAGGTCTACTTGGAAGAATTGTAATTCTTTAACTTGCACGGCATTTTTTCTCATTTCTAATCCAAAATCTGCTTTAATCAATTCCATGGTTCCATGAAGGGGGTGACTATTATTAGTTACACTTGTATCATAATAAATGAGGTTAATCATAAATCCATCTGGAGGATTATCTTTCATATTTTCTAAGGCTTCGTCTAAGCCTATGGTTTCAGACATTATACCCCCTCCAATCCTTCTAATTGAGTGATGTCTACGCCTTTGGCCAGCATAAACTCTTTCAAATTAAAAGTATCCCAGATTTTGACTATCTCTAACATTTGTTTCAAATCAGCCAATAAATCTAAGGTAGGAATCTTTTGTTCCTTGGTTTCTACTAATTGGCCATTAATTTTGTAGTGTGAAATTTGGTGATAATATCCTTGCTGAATCATAGAACTAATTACTGCTCTACTAAGTTGAGCGTTTTTAGGGCTGTCCAGAGTAACCTTTACTTTTTCTGCTGCCGCACCAAACAATGCAACTTGGTCTGACATGACCGCTTGGATGAATTGTTCAGGTTCAGATTCTAACCACTCATTAATTTGAGTTTGCGAAACTCCTTTATTTCTTAAAATTCCGGAGAAATCTCCTACTGTGGCTACCACAAATCTCAAAGGATTGTGTAGGATATTAAACATGATAAAATAAATGTCATCTTTATCTTCTATGTTTTCCATATGGATGTCTGCATTTACCACCACTTCTGCCTTTTCATTGAGGCTTAATTTTACTTTAGTTATTTTTTGCATATTTAACTCTCCAATGCTTTTCCACAAGTATAAAATAATCCTTCCTTTGTAATATCAAATGTTGTTCCTGAAATTCTGCAAACTCGGTATCTCCATCTTAAGGCTGCTGCTGGTTCTATTTCTTGGGCTTCAGTGATGCTAATTGGTTCGGTATTTTGAATTAAGTCATTCTGAATTTGATAATTAAAATCTGCACAAATGTTGGACATTAAGGATTGAATCATTTACATCCCCTTCCCTAATCTTTTAACATCATTCTTTTCTACCACTCCTAAAGTAATACAGGAGCCTGTGTCATCCACTACTGAAACTTTTAGAAATTGGTTTTTGTCGCCGTGGTCTTCAAACATTAAAGATTTACCTCCACTGATGGGTATCATCCACTGCATGAATACATTTTATACGGCCTTTGTATTTGAACCTTCGCTTTCTTAAAGTTATTCCATACTAAGTTTATCAGCCTCCTTATTCTCTAACGAAGAAGGGTTGGGGTAAATAACTACCCGAATCCCTATCAAAATGATATAAGATTAATTGGTTGGGGCGTTCATAATACATTAATTTATTGAAGGCTACTAAAAAGGAAGTTAGAGCAGGTGTAAAGCCGGTTACATACAAATGTAAAACATTGTGGTCGGAATGCCGCATAAGGAATCCTTTAGCATGATGTTCCATAGGTGAGAATTTCATTTCAAATGGTAGTGTATCAAAAATACCATCTTCTACTAATTCACCATCAGGAGTCTTTATTTCATGTCTGCCCGTATACAATGCTACTGTTTTTTCCTTCATCTTTACACCCCATAACTAAATCTTAAGTAATCCTGAATCCTTTGATACGATGATTTACTACATTTCATTGGGAATACACGATATGATATTACGCTGCCATTCTTGACCATTTGTTCTCCCAACCATTTGGCCTCGGAAGAATTATCAAACATGACATCGTGGACTACGACCTCACCCTTCGCCAAATATAACTGTAAGGCGTAAAATACAGGTGTGTCGTTGCTTATCATGCCTCAATCCCATTCCTCATCACTGAGGAACAGAGCAGGACCTACGATTGGCCTACCAATCACTTTAGAAGCAACCAGATTAGGCTCCATTCCCATCATAATACCTTCTTCATTCACCAAGACCACTGTGTATTTGTTAGAATACAAATGTCCTGCACTGATGGCCTCAATATAGCCACCTACGCATTCCTGCATGAAATCCAATCTATCTTCTTCAGGTAGTGTCAATTCCTCTGTGGTTCCATCTGGATTGACTAAAAAAGCCAAGATTACTCCTCCAGCCTTTGATTGTATGCCTTGAGGAACTCATCAGCATACTCTAAAGTGGCCTTAATAAAGTCCGTTTGATTCATAGTTTGACTGCGACCCTCTTCTAAGAGATAACTGACAGCCTGATTACAACCCATACCATAAACAATACGGTTTTGAGTGTCCAACAATCCTGCTTCAGAACTGTTGCCAATGTAAATGCTCTTTCCATCAGGCGTAGTCAAAGTGACCTTTGCTGACTTTTCTGATACAATGCCGAAACGAGCCTTTGCGCCATCTGCTGCCTTAAACTTGCCAGCGAAGCGTCCTCGTAGGTCAATACATCCAATTTCGCCTCTATCGTTGCTGACAGAGGATGGACCCTTCAGATAATATCTGATAGTATCTCCCTTCTCATACAACTTTGCTGCGTATCCTTCTTCACAATTTACATCTATTTTTACCATGCTTATTCTCTCCAATCTCCCATTCGGGGCTAATACAAGATTGGTAGATTACCTATTTAACATTACACATTTTCTAAGATTTCTTCTATTCAACGACCTTCCAGAAGTGTTTGGACATATAGTTAATAGTAGGCCAAGGCATCATATGACTCAAGGCAGCGTATTCCCAAGACCACACAAAAGAGTTTGAACCCATGTCATTCATACGGGCGTATATTTCCATAATATCTCTTTTAGTTAATGGTAAGTGAGAAAAATCAACGACCATCTCCTTAAATGGAATGCCTAATGTCTGTTTAGGTGCCGCAGTGTGATAAGTTGTTGCATCATCCATTAATTTAATTTTGTCCCAGAACTCAACCTTCTCATCATTAAACATAGCATAAAATTCATTGGGTAGATTCCAACGCTTTTTCATATTTCTCCTTGTCGGTCTAACCATTTACAAAACCTCAATAAATATGGAATATTATGTGATAGGCTCCAATAAATCCTGCACCCATAATAGCAGACATTAGATTAGCCATAAACTGAACATATAAATCTTCTTCTGCATCATCAGATAGTGATTTTCCCCAGAATATCCAGCGTTTCATAGAGCAGACTCCATTAACTTTACTTGTTTTTTCAGATATTTAAGTGTTGATTTGATGCAACTCAAAATCGGGTTAAACTTCATATAGTCAAGAAAACAAGGATACTGTAACCCCTTGGAGGGGAAAAAATGTATGAGATACTAACGATGATTACAGAACCTAAGAAAGAAGCAGGAAGTTGGATTGGCGAAATTTGGTTAAAAAATATTAATACCAATGATGCCCGACTTTTTGAAACCGTGATTGATACAGACCCCGCAATGTTTAGGTATTGGTTAAATGCCTCCATTAAAGCCGTAGAACAGGCGATGAATACTTGCGATATTGATGAAATGTGGCTATGCTACGAATCTATACTGTATCAATGAGGGGTTATCTTGGGAAAACAAAGTTTAATCCGCACCAAATCAGGAAATAAAGTTCAGAGCATTTCGGAAGCAAAAATTGATAATTATTTATTTGAATCTGGTTACCACCCTATTTATGAACCCACTATTGAAATGGAAGATTGGGAATTCAAGCCTGACTGGGTTATTTTACCACAAAAAAGTTTAGATAAACCACTCATCATAGAATATTGGGGTTTGTTACGAAAAGAAAATCGTGCCAAATGGGTAATTGATAGATTGCCGCATTATCTGGCTCGGAAAGAAATTAAAGAAAATATCTATGAATCAGACGAGAGGTATCATTTCTTAGGTATTTATCCTGAACAATTAGATGACTTAGATGTGGTGCTGGGGAAGTTCTTAAATAACGGCGTAACTTCATTAAAGTTATGAGAAACCAAGAGTTTCTGCAACAGGCTTCATATTTTCTGAAGTTTGCTACCGCAGATGAAGAAGTTCACTGGGAAAAGGTAGATACTTTGGTCAGAGATGATAACGCAGTAGATTGGTTTAATTATAATGTAGATATTAAGGGTCGTAGACCATATACTTACAAATCTGGTTATCCAGCCAAAGCCAGAGAAAGAAAGTCCGGAGTCCTGTCTGGTATTAATGCCGCAGGTGGTAATGGTTATTCTGATGATTCACCCTATGGAATTGATGGTTATGGTTGGGAAGGATTTCTACTTTTTCATGAGGCTTCTAATGTCATGTCAGAAGTCATAGAAGATAAGTTCTGGAGTAAATTAAAAAGACAGAAGGGAAGGGGTATTTATTATGATAAACAAGGGAATGAAGTTTTAATGCCCGGTTGGTGGATATGCAAATGGAGGTATGCTAAACCAAGGGGTAAGGTTTCAGGTGGTCAAGTAGTTACTACTGTTCCCAGCAAGTATAATTCAAAGGATGATTATCTTATTTACTTATTATATGTGCCATCTCCGGATGAACGAGAACAAAAAATACACATCTTAAGAGTATCTGACAAATATACACTCTTGCCTTATGCAGAAGATTATACACCTTATGACGGTCCACTATCTGGTCATTTTAAGCGTTCTAATAATGATTGGTTGAAGGAGAAGTATACCATCAACAGTAATATTTCTACCCATTTCGTTAATCATGAATTAGGGGTCTGGCCAACGGCATCACAAGGAAAACAATGGAAGTTGTTAGGATTGACAGGGTATTCTGAAGAAGCCACCCCATTCTGGAATTATGGAAGCCATAATGATGAGGTTTATGCGGAAGCAGAACAGAAGTTGGTTAAGGAAGGTGAAGTTCGTAAAGTTTGGAATTCTATTAAATCTAAAAATATGAGAAAAAAGGCTCAAGAAGTTTTGGATTCATATGAGGGAAGATGGGTTCATCAACAACACGATATATTCCCCAGTCCGTGGTTTGAGGAGATAAAAGTAAAACATAATGTTGGTCACACAATTTGGTCTTATCAAAGCCCTAATATGCCCAATAAAAGTCTGAACCCTTACAAAAGATTAAAACAGAAAATATATTATAATTATTTTAATTCAGTCACCAAAATCCCAGACATCAATCCTGATTATGTAGTCAGAACTAAGAGCCGTCCCCTCACTTTAGGAGATTATTTTGCCTTTGAGAAAGTGGCTTCCCCGAATACGGGTTATTTCCTTATAGATAGAAAGGGTGAAGTCCCCCGTCCGACCCATAAGTTGATGGAAACGAATAGTTATTCATGGCACAAATATACTCCAGTCCGCAATTTACGGTGGGGAACTCACATGGCTAAATACCCAGACCCCATCATAAATGTAGATTATTTTTCTATGGATTCAGACATTTGGACTCTAAATGGAGATGGCAAGGGTGCAGTCACTGATGTTACCTACTCTCTATTTCCTCATTTCTCTCCACAAAAAATTAAGAAGAAATTGGCTTCTAAGGGTCATGCTGCATATTTAGGTCCTAATCTAATTGGTAAAAAGGTAGAAGAAGTTGTATTAAGTAAAACTAAATATAGTGGGGATGCGCCAGTTAAATTTGTGGCTCTAATTAATTGGAATGTCAGATTACCAAAGGTGGTGAGAGAATGGAACCATTCTTAAATTGGCTACACCGCCCGAATAGAGAATTCTTTTATATTCTGGCTTACCACGGAGGTAAATTTCTACCACCGAAGGCTACCTTTTATTTACAAAATGATGCTGTTGATTGGGTAAAGCGTAATTATACTGACCATGGTTATAAGAGATTTAAGATTAAAGAACAAGACCACGAGAGATTTCCTCCTAATGAACAATTTATGCCTCCTCGTAAAATCGTTACCAAGTGGATGAGGGGTGAAGACGACAGTTATATTATTTATTTAGTTCAAAGTTGGATGCAAGGCGATGTTAATACGGATTGGAGTGAGATAGATGACTGATGAAATAGATAGTAATTTTTTAATAAATTGGATTACACATCTTCCCAACATCCCTATGGATATACCTCAAGATACACAATTAATCTTGACTAAAGTAATTGTTCAGGCAGGAGATGATGGAGGAATGGATGTAGAATCAATTCCATTTTCAGTAGCCAGAATGACGCAGTTGAAACAAGGTCTACAACAAATGATAGAGGCATTAAACGCAGCAGGTTGGGAAATTTCAGAAGATAAAAAATCAGAAAATCCTAAAGTTATCTTACAACATTTAATTACGAAAGATGAGGCTATTGGTTACATCAAGGTTCAGGCATGGGTTTGGCAACCTACTGAACATGATTGGGCTTAACTTTTATTAGTTAATTTATCATGAATACCATTAGCAATTAGATTATTTCCAATATTAAATAATACAATTCCAAACAGTGCATACGAAAGATGTCGTCTGACTACCGTATCTGCTAAACCTTTTTGAAACAGTTGAGTAGCGTGATAACCGGTAATTAAAGTCCCAGAAGTTACCAAAGCAATACCAATATGGATGGAGGTAGGCTGCAGCATACCATACTTTTCTCATTGTTGCTATTTATTCTTAACTAATTGAGTCGGATTTCCTTCCATTCTACTTTTCCATTAGTAATTAAATCTCGGATACGGCGTTGTTTGGTAGTTAATTTACTGTTAGCGGCCTTTACATCCATTAAGATAATCTTTCCCTCTTCCAAGTTTTGTTCTTTGTTAGCAAACCAATGCCACACAATATAATCTAATGGATTTCCTAAGAAGTTCCAATTTTCAGAAGCCCAATCAGGGTCAATATCTGGATGGTCAATGAAAGGACACCATTTTTCTACTATTTGTCCTTTAGAAGTGTGTGCAGATTGCGCCCTACCTTTTTGTTTCTTAGCCTCTTTTTCTACCTGTTCTAAGTTTTGTTCAAAGTCGGCTTCCATACGCTGGGTTTCATCAGCGTGTTCAATCTCTAATCTTAGTTTCTCATTTTTCCACTCATCAGCCAGATGGGTAGCATCTTCACACCTAACCTTTGAGATAGTTAGACGCTGCAACAACCAATAAATGACTGTGGCCTGAGATATACACAACAGGAATAAAATCCAAGGAATCAATGTTTCCATTAACTAATCCATGTGTTTTCTCCTATATGATACTTCGTATCACTGGGGAGGTTGTGGTGTATCAGGATTAATGGCCAACGCCGAGCATATTTCCTTGTATCTATTACGGATGGTAACTTCGGTGACCCCTGCCGCCAATGATACCTCACGCTGGGTGCGAACAATTCCGTTAATACGAGCCGACAGATAAACTGCGGCTGCTGCGATTCCTGTTGGTCCACGCCCTGCTGACAATCCATTGATTTCATTACGACCTAAGATGGACTTAGCCATACCTTCAGTCACTGCATCTAATTGTAGATGACTACAAAAACGAGGCACATATTCACTGGGAGGGGCAGGATAGATACGAATCTGTAATTCCTTCATAACTTTCTTAAAGGTTCTACCGATTTCTTTACGACCTGTCCGAGAGTGCATACCAATCTCATCCAATGTGCGAGCCATATGATTCATACGACATGAAGCGTGAATGCACGCAGCCACTACTCCTTCAATAGAACGACCACGAACCAATTTCTTGTAGACGGCTTGTTTGTAAATACGGGCAGCATCTTCACGAATGGAACGAGGTAGGCTCATTTGTCCTGCCAAACGGTCAAGTTCATTTAGAGCAGTTACCAAATTGCGTTCCTTAGCATCACGAATACGAGTTCTTTGGTGTTGTCTTCGCAAACGATTATATTTTCTACGCTGGGAGGGACTTAGAGCAGCACCCGTTCCATCTCTCAAAGCAGGTGCCATGTCGGTGGTGAGTCCTCCATCGTGCAGTAGTTCGGTTTTAGGTTGTCCCCATCGTTCTCCTTCTGCACCTGAACCATCAGCAAAGACACGGTTATCTTTACCCATGTCAATAGTCATTCCCATAATTAGACCACAATCTTGGCACTCTAATTCACCAATCTCATTTTCTCTTACATTTCGTCCACTGCACTCGGAACATTTTTCCATATTATCAATTTGCGTCATAAATCTCTCTCCCGTGTTACTTTAATAAATGTATTACCTATATAAACTTTACCATAGGCTTAAGTAATATAATACTACAAGCATGGACCCTATTCTTCAGGTTGTTTCTTCTTTTCTGGCTTCTTAATAACCAGAGGCAATACTTTGGGTCGTAGCACACGAGTATCTTTTTTGATAGTATATTCTACCCACGACACCCTTTGGGATTCTCCCTCACAATAAAATACAGTAGCGGTATCTTTATCTTCAATCTTAGTGAAAGTAAATTTTCTACCCCTCAAACGGTCCTTTAGACTTATTTCTTGCCATTTACATTCTTCTTTATCCCAAACCCTTTGTTTCTGGGAATGTTCTGGAAAATGTTCCACTAACTTTTTCTTAGTTATGCTGTCCTTGACTTTGTATTTCATATGTTGCCCTCCTTAATTCATATTTCTGTTTCATTAGTTGTTCTACATGGTTCGCCGTCCATGCTAAGAAGAATACATTTCCTACCATGTGTAAGAAATCATAGGGTATTCCGTTTAATAAAAATAATGGTAATGCACTAATTTCAATATAGTGTAGAATACTTAGAGATACTACCCAATTAAACATTAATCCAGATAATGCACCCAGAGTCATTAATCTTCCATGATGCAATTTATTATTAGGTTGTAAATATTTACTTAATGCAGCACCCATGATACCTATCATCGCCCAACCTGCGGCTTGATAAATAGTCCATAGACCATTACCCAAATAAATATTAGATAATAGTGCTATACTGACACCTGCGAACATGGCTCTGGTATATCCCATATAGATACCTGTCAATAATACTAAGGCAGACACGGGTTGCACATTAGGAATTCCAGACAATAAGATTCTACCTACTGTGGCCACTAAGATAACAAAAGCCAGATTTATATTATTACTCAAATCCTTTTTCGCACTTATCTTTAACAATAGTCCTGCCATCACAAATAATATGACCAGATTTAATACTAAAGATTCAATCATTCCAATAGGTGTGCCGTGAACATCCATCTATTCACCATCCTCAATAAAAGATAACCATTCAATATTATACATATCTATGGGTGCGAATATCCAATCTTTTCTATCCCCACGCTTTACAATTTTGCATCCTTGTCCGGTTTCTTTGGCTTTGGTTATTTCTTCTTTCGGAAGCCACCCTTTCAGAGTTAGTTCGCTTTCAGTCTTGTTGATTTGAGCAAACAGATAAATGTCAAACTTTTCTTTTTGAATCCACATAACATCACTAAAAGTAGTCTTCAAATCAATGGATTTCCCGCCGATTATAAAATCTGGGTCATTCCAACCTGTCTTATTAAACTCTACCCAACGGAAATCTACTCCTTGTTCTTCTAAATATTGGTTAAATATCATTTCACCCAATAGCCCTACATAATTTGTAGTGCATTTGAACTTGTTATAGGTTTTCTGACTATCAAACTCGGCTTGAAGCCTTTTCGCATCCTGAATCTGTTCAGGCGTGATGGCCAAAGTGAGTTCCATCATGGTATCAATCCCACTGTAAGTTATCTAATACCGCTAAGGCTTCTTCTTTAGAAATATCTCCCTCTATGTAGGCTCGGAAGGTTGCTTGCAGAGTTCTGTGTTCTGCTCTCAATTCCAATGCCGCACTCAAGTTTTCTTTCATCAGGCTTAGATTTTCCTGAAGGTCGGTTTGTATGTCGGCTACTTGTTGTATCAATCTGTCTGTTTCTGCTGGAATGTCCATATTATCATCTCCTCAAATTACCTAATCTGTTCTACCTATATAAATTCTATGGTTCTATCCATTGGCAAGTAGTATTAAATTCTATTGCATACCAATCTCCAACATTTGTATCAGTAGCGTTGTCACTACCCTCTGATAAGATTCTAAAGGTTAGATTTCCATTGTGAGAAAAATTATCTGATAATACTACCGACCAATTTTCAAACCCTGTGGTTTGATTTTGCCACAAGATGGTATCGTTTTCATCTAAGATAGATATATTCACAAAACCTTGATTCCACAATAGGGGTTGGTGGAAGAACGATTCCACTGAAACATTAACTACGACAGATTGATTCGTGCCATTTATCACTAAGTCACTATTATTACCCATACCCATAGGTGCGACAGAAGTATATTGGTGCGAGGACATATTGTAGTGCTCACTCATACCATATTTAATTTCAGGGGCTGGACTACTACTATTTTGCATACAGCCAGCGATAGCAGTGATTAGAATAATACTTAAGAAAAAAGCCTTATTCATGATGTTCACCTCTTAGTGCTGCATATGGCTGACTCTCATCATACTTCAAATCTTTTCTACCAATTAATTTAACAGGATGGCTACGACTTCTACTAAGCGTGCCTACGATTACATTACCTATTTCCCTAAACCGAGAATCTCCCCTTAATACAAAGGTGACTCGGCGTGGTGTTGGAGAATAACGGTGGTGTGGTTTCAGTCGGTCTGCGATTTCGCTACTTAACATGGCTCGCTGACCTAACATTTCATAAACATCTTCTACCCATGGATTTGCTCGTCTTGGCATAATATCACCCAATCAAATCTCCAAATCTTTCTTTCAATTGAACATATTCCACTGCTCGGATATGCTTACACTTTTCTTTACGGGCTGCAGCATCAGGGCAGGTGCATTGCATTCTGTCGCCCCAATTCATCACATAATAATTTCTTTTACCATCAGATGATGTCACAGTCCAAGTGTCTATTCCTTTTCTCTGCACCCCACCAGTGAGTGCTATTTCTCTTGCCTTCAAATTACGATTACTCATACTATCGCCTCACACAAATATTGTAAGATGACCTATTTAACCACTTATATGAGGGCAAGTTCAATGAAGAAAATGCTGACAAATACCACTAACAATAGCATTAATCCGAGGTGTGGATTACCCTCCGATTCGGGTTCTGGAGGTTCATATGTTTCCCAACCCATGATTCTACTGTGGGCTATTATCTATTTAAGATTACCATGTTATTTCTCTGTCAATACCCATACCATAATCCCATGGAGAACCCTCCAATCTATTATCGTCAGTATCTTCACCCAACACAATTAATCCATAGTGCGCCCATGTCCCGTGTGAATCATCATAAGTAAGAGCATCTTCTAATGCTTTTTCTAAGGCCACATAATCATTCCAAGAATCATAGCCCGTCCAACGCATATCTTTCCATTCCCACATAATTAGTTTTCTTGTTTTTCTATTATAATAAGGTCCTGTGTGGTCCTCATATTCAAATCCATCTGGATTTTCTGCCGCTAATAATAGATTTCCCATGGAGGTATCTTCTCCCATTCTTTCAAAAACACTTTCTACGATACCACGGTTTTCTAAATTGGTAACCAACATAACATTAGAATAATAACCCATTAGACCACCACCACAACATGGCGAATATCCCACCAATACATTTCAATGTGTTCTTGTAGGGTGGCTAAATGTGATTCTGCACTTTCTAAAGAATTAAAAACAATCTCACATAATGCGTGATTATCTCTTTCGTGGGCATACATGATAACATAACTCATATCCAACCCTCCTTGAAATCATCATCAAACCCACCATCTTGTGTAGGGTCTGTCAAAGTAATGTGTTCAGTAACATCAAAAGTTGCTGCGAATTGTTCAATTGGAGTCATACCACGCAATTTATCTAATAAATCTGATATAAATTCCAAACCCTCAATATTATTATACACCATGTCTGCACCTCCCATGACTACCTTTCCTCTATTGGTTGAACGATTTCCATGCAATACTTCAGACATTAATTTATCCCAACCATGCTTTTGGGCATATTGTAATTCCACATCCATAGCGATGACTGCTCTACGATATGCGAATAAAAGTTCAATATAATCATCTTCAAAATAATTACCCTCCTTGGCATTTTGTTCATGACACCATTCTAACAATTTTTCAGGGAATTGGTCATCAGGGGCTGCGGTCATAATCATAGAACAATCTCCTTCCTCATTAGGGATTCCAATTAGAATAGCACCAATGACTGATGGAATTTCTTGAACTTCTTCAACTAAGGCAATTACAGGAAATATCTTAGCATCTTGCCAATTTCGCATTCCTTCTATTTTGGCCTCATCTCTCATTTGTTGTTCAAGTCCTGCCTTTAGTATTTCTTCAAATCTTTTCTCTATATCGTCAAACATAATTCTCACCGCAGTCTTTCATAGTTGTATTACCTATATAAAGAAATTGCTTATGGGACTATTTGTATGCTTCCAGCCTTAGTATTTTGGCGATTATAGGCCGCAGAACCAAGAGTCAGTAATAAACAATTATAAGGCTTCCATTGTTTTCCAATCTTTCGGTAACATCTACTGGCTTTTCCATATGCTTGCATCTTTATTTTAGTTCCGGGTTTAATTTTACCCGAAAATTGATTGGCTGCTTTTCCAGTTAATTCCACAAAGGCAACCGTATGTCCCTGACCAGAACCAGTCGTAGCCACAGGGAATCTTAATACATTATAGGATTGTTTATGAGGTCCAGTTTCTGTAAATTGCCCCACTGCACCACATTTAGGACATTTATTATTATAATTTGCTGCGGACTGACGAGGTGTTCTTTTCCAATCTGTTTTACAGACTCTACAAGTTAAGTCCATCATCTCTCCATCACGAGTCATAGTTTTAGGACCTTTTATGTATCCAAAATTTCCCGTATCCTTTCCATCAGTTACTACATAGGTATCAACAGGTATCAGAGCACCCCAATGTTTGGAAGGGTAAGATTTCCCCTTCTTTCCTTTTTTCCACCATCCCTTATCTGTCGGGTGTTTTTTTCTAAGTTTTGTAATAAATGGTTGTAGAGTTCCCCATCCGCCGTTCTTAGGATTTTCTACATCGTAAGGAGTAGGTCGGACGCTAATCAGAACCTTATCACTTTTAACTTGGTCAGATTCGGTAACAGCAGGTTTTTTTTCTAAACTTTCTGGGTCTACATTGTAGTCCCCTCCTGCCTCTGCTGGCAGATTTTCTATCTTGATTACTAATTGTTCTAACCATTCCACGGGCTGGTCTTTACCGGTAATGGTTTCGCCCTCGGCACTTTCAATCCAATTTAGATAAACTGAACTTTGAAATTTATCCTTAGCAGATAGCACATCGTCCAGCGTTACCATAGTGTATACTACTACATTCTGTTATTTAAGAGTATTTTATTCACCCATGATTTTTTCCATAGCGGCAGATTGCATTTGGAGATTTACTTGCTGCATATGGGTTTTCTTCAGTTTGGCATGATTAAAATTAATAAATGCGGAATTGGGTAAGGCAAAATATCCTACATACCTACCATTCATCATCCCGTCTTGAATCAAATGTTCCAATAAGGTTTCATCTACTAACATTAAATAATCCTGTTCAATAATCAAAATAAGGTTTTGATATATCCAGACATCAATCGGAGAACTTCGCTCTGATATTCTGAAGAATATTGGTAGCCTCATAGATTTTTCTAATAAATCTCTCCAATTCTTATAGGGTCCGGCGTTTGCCACATCATAATAATCTGCATCAGGTAAGGTAAATTTAACATCAAGGTTAGTATCATAATCCCAATCCTCTATTCTTTCATGCACTTGTAATGTAGCAGTAGGCCATAGTTGTTCCCCACCTTTGAAATAAACAGGCGATACTATCCATTTCGCCGCCCGATTCATTACTGAATGTAACCAATCGTGTCCGGTAACTCTATAATAAGGAATGTTAAATTTATTTTCGGCATTAGCATCAGAAATAGTCCAATTCATCTTCACGAATGGTGGATGTTCACTACCATATATCTGCCAGAAAAATAATTCTATTTTATCCATATCTGGCATAGACATACCTATATTAATACTATCTTGCTATTTATCTTTACAGATTTTTCCATCTGTGCCTTGGTAGTCCAATCATTTTGATACCGTCAATATTTAATTTTTCATAATGAGTCAGGAAATCATTCCATAATATGTATTGCCCCATTCCTGCAACTTTAGCACAAGGATTCATTTTAACCCCGCAAGTATATCCTACCGTGGCCATCCTTTTGAATTCCTCCACAGTCATAATGTAATATCCTTGCCAATATCTCACATTTTTTAACCACTCTTGCACGAAATCCGTTTCCTTTTTCTTTACTTTTGGTTTAGTCTGGCTTCCTTCCATTTCTTTGGGTTCTTGTCTGAAATCATATCCGCATTTCTGACATTTTACAAAGAGTCCATCTTCATCTTCTTCATAGGATAAATCAAAGATGAAATCCTGCCGAGAATGTGACCATTTAGGTTTTGGTTCATTCCATCTACTATCCCACTCATATAATTCACTACATTGTGGACAAAAAGCAGTAGTGGGAACGAAACTCTTATTCCGACCACGCTGTTGCTCGTAGCCGAGTTCTTCAGTAGTCAGTTCATATACTGTATCACCAGAAATGGCTTTACCATTAGGACAGATTATTTCCCTCATCCTCTTCAGCCCCTTCTAACCATGAATTATCTTCAAGGATTTTTGCTTGTTGGGCTTGCAGTGCCTCTAATTTCTCACGAACCTTATCTCTGGCTGCCCCACACATATCTTGTAATTTTTCAAGGTCTTCTCCTTGAGGTGGCAAAACCAGATAAACTGCATCACCTAATGATGTGTGAATCTTATTTGGTGTAATAACTTGAACTATCCTTCTTGGCTTGACCACTAAATCAATACCTTGGCTCTGTAAGACGGATTTCGCATAACGGTGTGCCAAATCTTCATCTAAGAATACTTTAGGGTGCTCGGTCATAATACTAACAGTGTGGTATTACCTATTTAATTTTAATGATTTCTACATTATTTTCTTCCAATATAGGAATCCCGTGGTCTGGGTATCCAGTCGGTTGGTAAATTAATCTGGTTATTCCTGCTTGTGCAATACGAGCAGCACATTTTTTACAAGGTTCTCCATTTACATAAATAGTTGCGCCGACACACGATTTTCCTTGTCTGGCACAATTCAAGATGGCATTTTCCTCGGCGTGAATACAACCTACATCTAAATTTTGTCCAGATTTTATATTTTCTGAATCTCGTAGACAAATATCGTTTCCACAAAGATGACCTTCCTGTCCACGGATATTTCCATTATATCCAATAGAAATTACTTGATTATCTTGGTCTACTATAATAGCAGAGAACTTCCTACGAGGGCATTTAGAAAAACCTTCAGAAAAGATTTCCGTTGCTTTAAGCCATACTATTGATTTTTCTTCTGCTAAATTAGGCGATTCGTTTGGCATCTCTCTTACCCTCCCATAAATGTTCAAAAATCCAATGTGAAATAATTAAGATAAAATGTAAAAAGAAAGTAAGGTAGGTCGCTTCTTTAATATCTCCTTCTATAATCCATATGGTCATCAAGGTTATCAGAATAGAACATATCCTCCAAGATATGACTTTTTTTAATATTTCTTTATTTTCTGACACCTTACCACTTTCCTAATGGACAAGATTGACCTTCAATACGAGCCTTGGCTTTGATATTACAACCACATATTTTACAGAAACTACCTGTCAAACGAGCGTCCACCTCTGGACACTTGCGGCACTCTTGCATACGCTGGTCAAACACCCTTAGTTTCGTCATAGCCCTAATCTGGTGGTTTTTCTACTTGAATCTTTCCTCCATAACCTTAAATAACGGCAAAGGTTACATTTTAACATGGGTGATTACTTAAGTTCTCCATTTGAATTCCAAGCAGAAGGAATTAGGGTTTTTAATGCCTTTCTTGCATCTACTGGTGCAAATGTTGGGACGGAAGCCGTAGAAGCAGCCATCAAAGAGTCTATTCAAGCATCTATCAAGAGAGGCTTAGTAGGTTCCTTAAAACAAGTTAAAAAATTACTTCAGAGTGGTGACGGTGTTCAACTGGTCATGAAACAGTTAGGAAAGTTGGGTTGGAAACAAGGAGATGAAATTACTGGAGAAATGATGGAACAAGCCATCAGGAATATTGATAATGTTTTAACACAAGGTATCAAGGGTGTAGACAATACCATACAGAAGGAATTGGCTGACTCATTCACACAAAAAACCATTAGTGGTTCTTTAACCCGAAATAAAATATTGAAAGGGATTCCTAATCAATCACTTAGGGCTGCTGATAATATCGCTACCGATTTAGGTTTAGACGCTGCACAAACAGCAGGACTGCGGAAATTATTTCAGAAATCTGCCTATGGAACATTTAATTCAACTCTTAGGTCTGTTAATAGGAAAGCGTTTCTAAAACTTGGCGGACAGGCTGTGGTCATTGGTGGTGCAGGTTATGTTATTTGGTGGGGAGTTACAGGCACCTTGGCCGCTATCGCTGATTTGGGTGCAGACCTTAAGTTGTGGGGCGAGGATGCTGCCTCAACAATTATCAATTTTGCTACTGATTACAAATGGTTGTTTGTCGCTATTGGATTAGGTGGTATAGGATTATTCACCTATAAGTTCACTTCTGCTCTTATGCCTGAAGAAAAAAGTGATGATGCAGTGTCAGCATAGGTGATTGGATGTCGGATAACTGGGACATAAGTTCAGGTGCCACTAAATTGGGTGGAGAGGATTTAGATACTTGGTTTGGTCCTGTGGTTGGTTGGATTGAAGATAAATGTAAAACAGGTCTTAATTCCCAAATGAAATATATTGATGATGAGGGTAAAGGGAAGAGTTTCACCAAACAATCAGTAAAAGATGAAAATGGTAGAACACAAGTTTCTTATTTTTATCAACTTAAGGAAGTAGAAGAAAATAATAGGTTTAGAATTTATGTAGAAACATTATCTGGTCCTGACGGTGGTGACGAAGATGATGATGTCACAGCCCAAAAAGATAGAGTTAGTGTGGTCATGCGTCAATTGAACACTCCTTATTTAACTAATTTAGCATTACAGATTTTATCTTCTGCGACTCCAGATGAGGCTCGTGTTTTCTTAGACAGTCCTGAAAAACTAACCGAGGCTCTGTTTGCCCATCCCGATTTTGACCCTAATTTAGTTTATGGAGTAGTTTGGTCCAGAACTTTAATGACAGACAAAGAGGGAAACAGCGTCATAGATGTAGACATTCCTGACACTTGGAGTAGAGGTTTAGTGTATGTTCAGATTTTATATGGTTACGATGCTGATTCTGAAAGAGAAAACATAGATAAGATAGCAGAATTTCAATCAGAATTATTTTTAGAATTTCTGGCATTAGTTGTGGGAATTGTGATAATGTTAATCCCGGGTGTCAATGTTTTAGTTGGTTCTGCATATTGGGCAATAGTAGGAGGACTTTTTATTGCCGAAGTTGCATTTTTTACTTATTTGAGTCTGGCAGGTATGTCCCCAGCAGGTAACAATATGTATGATTGTAGTTTCCCTGCCGTTGCATTACAAGAATCTGCAGGAAGTAGTGACTCCTCTACGGGTGACGAAGTTTCTTTAGGATTTTTACACCCTTATGTTATTCAATTAGGTGACGAAGTGGCACCAGAGTCTGAACCAGTAAATGCTGAATGGCTTACTATCTTGGAAGAGAATGCAAAAGTTAAGAAAAAGAATGCTATGATTATATTGGGTGCTGTCGGTTTTACTTTTATTGCTTCCTTAGTTGTGGCTTCAAGTTTAGGAGGTGACGAATCTTGACATTAGAATCCCAAACAGAAGTTGATGCAGACCGTAAGGAAAATCTGGGAGATGCTACCCAACCAGAAACAGGAAATACACCTTATTTAGAAAAAAAGTTTAATCCCACTATCTTTAATGAATACGATACTTCTACTGATGATTTTTGGCTGTGTGACAGCAAACATATTTACAGTGTTGGCACATCCGTTCCAAACGCAGACATAAATAATTTAAGATTATATGAAAACGATATTATCATCGGAATGAAGGCTACCGATACTGCAGGTTGGTTTGATTGGGATTTAGGAACAAGTTTTGATGCCGACAATTCATCTGCACACAAAGTTGCTTTCAATGTATATCACAAAAGACCCGGAAAAAATAAGAAATTGAAGATGGATAATTATCACTTGGCAGGAGGTAGTAACTCTACTGGACAGCGTTTTATTTCTTTCTTACCATGGGAACCCGGCGAATATACTATTGTGTTTGACGAAACAGTTGCCTCTGGAACTTGCGCCAAACCTGAAATGCCTCGTAATAGAGGAGGTTGGGTAACTTACACAGTTAATATTTTACCACCAGAAGAAAACCAAGCCAGTATACCAGATTGGTCTGAATGGGCAGATAGTGATGCTTATAATGATTTATTAGATAGTTTCTATAAGGGTTCAGGTTTATTTGATATTGAGAAGGTAGAGCCTGTTGATTTAGTCAAAGTAGTTGCAGGGTGTGGCGTATTGGCAGGAATTCTTATCTTATTGTTCCGTTAATGCAAATCCTCTGTTGATTGTTTTGTAATGAGGAGGCATTGGAATTTTATCTCCATTGAAATTAGTGGTTTCCCAATTGTATAATAGACTGGCTACTTCTTCTGCAGTTTGATAATCTTCATTTCTTAGATTTTTTATATCTTCAGACGATAATGGCCAGACTACTAATCCCGTTTTACTGTGTTGTGAATAAGGGCACCTAATGATACCTTGTCTTTGGGCTGGGGCTAAATCTAAATTTGGAAGGCGACTTCCCGTAGCACTAACCGAAATTTGTTGAATTTTCTCACGATATAATTTACCAAGTTCTCTTAATGGGTCTTTTTGGTCTACGGTTTTATAATTGTGTCCTACTAATTTTTCTGATTCTTGATAATCTAACCATATGTGAAATCCCTTACTTCCTGAAAAAACCATTGCAGGATTATAATTTAATTCCTTAAGATAATCGTAAATGGCCACTGCATCGCCAAACGCTATCTTCAGATTGTCCTCGTGGTCAATATCCCAAACCATGCTTTTTCCCAACCATATATCGTGGAAATCTACTTTTCTCTCTTCACAAGTTTCAGGTGTTAGATATTGTTGCCAGATAACATTGTAAGCGTCCCGTCCCGATTTATTTAATTTTTTATCTTCTCTAAGTCTGGGAGGTAGAGCGTCCACCTCACTCCAGTTGATAACATTCGTTCCGATAAAGATGGAAACAGGTCTTTTATCAAAATCTAAGTTTTTTAACCAGATTAGGGTATCTTTACTCCAATTGATTCTGGTATGTCGGATTCCGAATTCTGTTTCTCCATGGATTTCCCATTTGACCTCACGATTTCTTGCCATTTCATAAATAGCAGAACCCACCACAGGATTATCTAACCATTCCGTCATGACCACTCATTGTGTGACCACCTATTTATATCGTATTGTAGGTTTCCATATGTGATTTATTATTTGAGTTTGTCCAAAGGGTGTAGATAGTGGGAATCCCATCTCACCAATATACAAATTATTTTTATCATCATTCCATACTCTGAAACCATCAAAGAGGTATTCGTGGAGAGGATGGGTATCTACTCTCCATTCATTATTTTTTCTTTTGATTAGAGTTCCACACCATGCTACATTTCCATAAACCGTTTTTTCTGGCTCATCAGTAGTTTTCTTATCAAAATATTTTCTTCGGAATGGTGTAGGTTTTTTCAAGCGTGCATCATTTTCTGGAACACGATACCACTCTACATTGGCCACAATAATAACATCATAATAATCTGCATCACCCATCTTTTCATCAAATTTATCTGGTTGTCTACGAGTCTTAAGCCCTCTCACATTATGTCGCATTTTGCCATTATCTATCAATTGACTTACCATGAATGGTTGTAACATCACTTGCATTACTTGACCGATACTTCCTTGTGGTGGTCGGAATTGATGTTGGCTCCATGGAAAATAACTGTTCCAATCTTTACTACCATATTCTTTCAACTTTCCTCCACCTGCAATCATCAGACTCTCTGAAATTTTATAATGAGCCTGTGCGGGTTTATTCATGTCAGGGTCTTTACTTCCATTGTGAAAATGGGAACTATGTAATTGGAAATCCTTATAAAAATTTCCTGATTTATTTTTTGCCCACTCAAACTTTACTTTAGCACGCTCTGGATGCGCTACTCTACTTCCCTCATCCGTATACCAACCTTCCCACTTAATCCACTGCCCTACAAAAGAACCTCCGATTTGTTCAAAGGGATTTGTTAAACTTTTACTTTTTTTCAGAAATGAGAAGCCTGAAGTATACAAGCCCATATTTATTCCACTTACTGCCTCTTCAAACAATTCGTCAGATTTGTTCATATCTCCAATTGCATCTAACTTAGTTACGATGTCTGGATAGAATCTTTGGTCTGCTGTAATCCATGTCACAGTTATCACCTAATTGTGCCTATCATTTTTTATGAGTTTCTGTAAGTTAGGAATATTAAAGACATCTTCTATATCTACTGTTTCTTCTGCAGATAACCCTCTTTTCGGTGCGCCCATTTTACTATCAGCACCAATCTTCTGTCCACCCTGCCCCGGCTGGGATTGAGATAAATGATTTTTAATAATATCTTCTGCAGTGATGGGGTCGGCTGGCATAATCATACTGGCTAACTTCTTTTTCTGTTCCTTTTTCATGGCTTTTAGGATGTCATCGTTTGTAGTCATGTGCTCACCTCAAGAATACTTGTGGAAATCCTAATGTAGCCATTAAGAGTTCTTTTTCTAATTGTTTTATTTCTTTAACCTTTCTTTTAATCTCATTAAGTTTCATCTGCTGGTTCAGATAGTCAGACCATTTAGCAGAATCAATAACTCTACTCATAATTCTGGCACCCATCGGAACTTCTTCTTCATCATCTTCTGCTTCAAAAAATGAAACTTCTTCGGAAGTAGAAAAAGGTGTAACTCTTTCCACAGGGATAGCACTGGATACATCTACGATTACATTACCTCCATACTTGATAAAGTTATCTTCTGGTAATAATTCTATTTCAAAAATAGGTAAGACACCTTCTTGCAGATGTGCTAAAGGACTATCAAATAATGGGTTGTGTGATGTATTGAAACGGTCAGATATACTCCATGATTTATTACTTACGAATCCATCAAGTTTCATTCTCATTTCTGTCGGCATCAAATATCCTGTTTCCAAGGCATCAAAGTATTGTTCCCAACTCATGCGGCGATAAACTCTCAAACTGTCCTCTTCCGATTCGGCCAATAAATCTTTGGTTAGTGGATTGTTAGGATTATCTGGTTTTTTACCTGTGATTGCCCACCAGAGTAGTTCGTTCTCATTCAGACACTCTACACACAAATAATACATTTCCCCTTCTGGGTCTTTCATTACATAACCACCCATCCCGTCACCACATTGAACACACGCTGACGGCTTAGGAACTTTCCAGAAAGTATATTCCTCACCCTCTCGGTCATACCAAGTCATTATTTGAGTAGGTGGCCAGTTCTTTTCCCTTCTGTCTTTTCCTACAATTCCAGTAGGTTCTTCGTCCCCGGGCCAATCTCCTTCCCAGATAGTTGGAACCTTTTCTTCCTCATCATAAACACTATGCGATAACTTTCCATCTTTTCTTAACTTTTTGATTCTTTTTTGGAAGTCGCTGTCTTCACTTTCTGAATCAAACCTTTGTAATCGCATTAATTCTTCAGTGGTTAGAGTTTTGCCTTCCATTAATTTTTTCATTAAATCTTGAACATCTGGTTCCGGGGCTTTAGGTTCAATTAGTATCACTGGTCTTTGGCCAACCTCTCCTGAAGTTTGTTCTTTAATCCAATTTATTAAAGGATATGGCATGGTTAAATCTAATTTTACTTTTCTGGGTAATCCTTGTATTTCTTCTATCGTCACTTCCTCAAATAAATCTTGAGGCAAATACATTCTGCGACTTGCCAATTCTGGAATATTAAAATCTTTTACCAGCATGAAATCATTTCCATCTTCTGCCTCGCTTAGATTATACCTTATATCTACACTCCAATCGTTATCTCCACCATCGTCTACTGAAAATATAATATCATCTTCTTTGGCTTTGAGTAATTGTTCTATGATGTTGATATATTCTGCCATATCAAAGGCATGAATATCTGATGATGCCCCATATGGTAAATCTCTATTATTCTGAACCCAATCTCTACCGAATACCCACCATTCTTCATCATCGGATGAATCTTCGGGGTTGTTCATATAACCTAATACTTTTGCCATATCCTCAATGGTCAATTTTGAGCCATCCTCACCAACCATGAAATTTTCCTTCACTTTTACTAATTTTTTAGTAAGACTCTCAATATCTTCTTCCCCTCTCTCATGAAAGAATTCCAAATATTCAGGTAGGCCATCGTATGGATTGGGCATCATTCTCACCAACCATGAGAACCTAATGGCTCTGCGCCGAACACTTTATTCTTACGCTGACCATCCCAGACGGTAATATCATTATCATTCCATAAAATATCTGTCCAAACATCATTAAAACTCATGGCAGGACCACCATCCCATTCAAATTCCTCTTTTCCGCCTGTCCATTCAACTACATATGTCCCAGCAGGAATATCCTCATCAACAAAATCTTCTGCATTAAATTGAGTAATCCCTTCTGCCCCTTTACGGTCAGTAGGAGGTTTATACGACTTACCTAAGATTTCATAAATCTCTTCTTCAGTCGCACCACCCAGATATTCGTTGCTATCTCTATCCCAAATACCATATTCATTTAATTTAAGTCCCATCTTTTTGGCTCTGCGCCTCATTCCAATATTATATCCTGCAGGTCCGGTAAAATACAATAATGCCGCACCCTTTCCTTTTGGATTAGTAGTTCTGAAATCAACCTTGTGACCATCAATCACTGTTTGCGCTTTCTTTTCACCTAACCAATTCACGGTTTCTAACTTTTTCTTATTTTTTTCTATGATTTCAGGTAGAGTAACTCCTTCCTTAAGAATAATAATTACATCCAAGTCACCCGGGTCTTCCCTACCTCTGCGGTAACTTCCACAAACTTCCACAAAATCTACATCAGGTTTTACCATTTTTATTACTTTTTTGGCCAATGCTTCCGCTTCTTCACGAGTCATCCTTTCAGATAGTGCTCTATCTTCAGCATCTAAATATTTATTTTCTATAATGTCCCAGCGAATATCACATTGATTGCAGTCAGCAGTATCTTCCTCTACTAATACTACCATTAATCCACAAACGGGACAGGAATGTTGTTCTTCAGAAAAATATTCTGCGTGATGTTGTTCTTTCATCTCATCTCTTGACCATTGAATAAAACTTAATTGCCCATCAGGATGTCGGTGAGCAGGTTCATCTTCAAATTCTTCTTGAACCCACTTTTCAAAACTAACATCTCCGTGAACTTTTTCTTCATCATCTGCCCACTCTTTGAAGGATTCTGATTTTTTCTCATAAACCTCGGCAGATTCAATCAAACTTAATGGAACCAAAAACTCTTCTTCATCATCATATGCTTCAGGTGAATCCTCACTGATATAGGCACTGGCTGATGGATGCCACACTAATTCCCAACTGTCCCAACTTTCCAAATAGGCATCAGAAGTGAACTCATAAACTACTCCCTCATAGGCAAAGTGACCATATACAGGAGAATAGACTTCATCACGCCACTCAATTTCATAGAAACCTTTTACCTCAACCCACTCTTTATCATCTTCAGATGCTTTAATTTCCAAATCTTGGTAACAAGGACATTTAGGTTCTGTGGCAGAACAATTCATAGGTCCAGATTTCATACATTTACAAGGATTAGATTTTGTCGCCCCACAACAACACGAAGTTTTCTTCAGAGTTTCAGATTCTGCTTCAAATGTTTCTGCCCATTCTGATTTCAATCTCTCAATTACCAAAGGCTTACGAGGTTCTTTAGATTTTTTTCTGGCTCTTTCTAATGCTTTGGCCAATTTACCTTCAGGATTACCACCCCAATTTTCTGCCAAATGTTTTTGCATCTTTTCTTGACGCAACTCATCTAAGTATTCTTGTTGTTGTAATTCGTCCAATATTTCTTGTTGTTGGCCTTCGTCTACATGAAAAGCCCAGTATCTTAGACCGTCAATAATGGTCTTAGTTGAGAGTTTATGCTGACTCATATCCTCTTTTTATCTGCCCAACTACTTAAATTAATCCCCAGACCGTTTCTTGGTCTTTTTTACCCGCATCATTCATTGATATGGCTGCTACCAGATAAAACGGACTTTTCGGATGATGTAACTCGGTTTCTATTTGAGGTATAGACCACTTGTTATTATTATTTTTACCCATCCATAGTTTAATGTCTTTTGGTGAGGCATAAGTTTCTGCCTCTAAACATTCTGAAATCAAATGTATTAATTTACGATTCATTCTCTGCCCTCTTGTATCTCCGTTCACTGCACTTGTTCTGTTCCAAACCCCATACTGGTGTAGGGATAGGATTCATACTATAAACAGTTCGGTGAACGCCCGAAGGCAAATTCAATACTCTGGCATAAATCTCTGGTTCTCGGCGTAATGCCGTTAATAGATGTCGGCGGGAAGGGATGTAATGCCTACTCCCGCTTAGATAATCAAAATAACGATTCAAAATGGACTGTCCATCTTTCCCGGATTCTTCCTCTACCAACAAATTTTTGGCAAAGACTACGAAGTTATTCGTCATCTGAACCCTTCGTTGATTGCGAACCATGTAGTTTAATTAATAATGTTTCACCTATTTAAGTTTAAGTAGCAAAAAAGGGAACATAGGCTTATGGTGAACGAATTAGAGTTCGGGATGTGTTCTAATGGGTGAAAAGGAGGACTTGGATTTAGAGTTAGATGAGAAAGCCCAAGTCATAGCAGAAGCCACAGGTCGGACGAAGGAAGCAGTCTTAGAAGATTTAATGGATGACGGTATCGTTAATTTATCTAACGAAGAAAAAAAGGATGCCAGTTTAGTTGAACAACTTAAGGAAGCCGCAGAATTGATTGCCACAGTGCAGATGATTAATTCACAAGTTTCAGAAAATACAGTTCTGAATGGAGGTCAGAATAAGACTGAAGTAGCCGTGGAAACCACTTTGGAAGGAGATATTGTAGACAGAGCCATAGCCTCCGTAGAAAGAAAGGCCGAAAAGATTAGAAAAATTGCAGTTATCATCGCCCCAATTATGTTATTGTTATCTGGAGGCATAGGTTTTGAGTATTTCTTAGATAACAATGGAGGTGGTGACACTGATTATGTAGAAGTATGGGGTTGTATGGATTATAATGCTCTAAATTATGATGAAGCAGCCACAGATGATGACGGAAGTTGTTATTGGGATGATAATAATGGTGGAGGTGGAGGACCACCTTGCCCCGGTGATTGGCGATGGGATGATGTAATAATTCGTGATGTAGATTGGGACGGTTCTGGATATAATAATGATTTAGAAATTTCTGTTTTATTTAATGATTGGCAGAATTGTGACCGTCATATGCAAGGTCACTTCCTTATACAAGTAACTAATGAAGACACGGGCGAACAATATGATAGCCATCAAATTGATGAGAAATTCCATGATGAATATCAGGTAGAGTATGACTTGCGTAATCTCCCCGAAGGTGAGTGGTTTGTAAAGATAGATTATTATTTTGAAGATAGTAGTTGGAGTGGTCCGTCTGCTTTGGTAACTATGGAAAGTCCAGAGTGTGATGATGATATTGTAGTTAATCAATTGGTTTTATCTAATAATGGAAATGATTTGAACTTATATGTGGAATTCCAAGATAACAATGATTGTGGTGGAGATATTGAAATGAAAATATCTTTCTACAAAAATGGCCAATACACAAATAATCAATATTTAGCCGCTAATAATTATCGTGTTCACGAAGATGGTCAAACTTATTTCAACATTAATCAAGATGATACTGATTTTATGAATGATGTAGAAGATGGTGACTGGAAAATTGGATTTAGATGGTATATTGTAGGTGAGGAGGAAAATTGCTGCGACATGAGCAATACAGTAACCGTGGACGAAATTCCGGATACCACTCCTTGCGATGCAGATATTGATAACTTACAAGCCACCGTTTCTGATGATGATGTAGATATTATATTTTATATTGCCCAACATGAAGACACGGATTGTGAGGACTGGGATATTGAGATTATTTTAATTCCTGTGGATGATAACGAAGAAGAGGAACTTATTCATGAGCACTCTATTAGTGAAAGTAGTAACTATTATTCACATACCTTTGAAGAAGTCCCTAATGGTGATTGGCAAGCCGAAGTTACCTTGAGCCAAAATGAAAACTGTGCCTCTGATTGTGAAATAACTGGAGATGCTACTGGTTGGTTCATAGTAGATTATAGTGAAGAAGAAGAAATATGTGAGATTAATTTATTTGGTATTACTCTTAACATCCAAAACACTACTGCTTATGCGGCTTATGATTTAGATTGTGGTTACGATACTAATGATTTAGAAGGTTACAATGTTTCTACACAATTAGTTGTTTATCCACATGGTCAGGTTACGCAACAAGATATTCTAAACTATACTGTTGGATTCCATTATATCCAAGGATATACTGATGATGTCCGAATTCTTAGTGTAGGTAACTTTGCAGATGCCAATACTACCCATTATGATTTTTTCTGGTATGCTATTTGGGAAGATGGAAATGGAACACAAAGAGTGTTAGAACATTCTTGGTTAAATCAAGAAATCATAGTAGCGTCTGAACCTCAATGTAACAACTTAACTATTACCTCCAACTCTTTAGTATTATCTAAGGATTCTAATGAGGATTTAGTGATGGCATGGAATTTATCTCACGGCGGACCTTCCGACCCTACTTGCTTCATACCAGATGTTCAGATTAGTATTACAATTTATCAAGATGGACAATATTATAATATAAGTGACTTCCAAGACAATGGAGCCTATGAAGTTCATGCCAATGCAGACGGTAACTACACATTAGTATTAACCAGTGATGAAGTAGATTTATTTGCAGATTTACCACCCGGCACATATGAGATTTTAGTTAAATATAGGATAGGTGACACAGGAACTGTTAGTTCTGACCATTTCGCCAATTCGGTTGGTATAAGTTAAGGAGATGATGATATGGAAGTAGATGCGTTTGGATTAATTGCAGAATATGGATTACCTTTGGTTTTATTATTGGGTGCCATCTATGCCCTTTACAAATTTATGGTGTTTAGCCTCTATGAAGTCAAAAACGAATTCGGGAAGCGACATGAAGAAAATGCACAATCCAATGAGGATATTAAGATAGCATTAGCAGAAATTAAATCAGATTTGAAATTATTTTTAGAGTTTATGAGGAACAAGTGATAATATGGGTAAAATAGATTGGGACATACGAGTGACATTTAACAACATAATGGTAGCATTAGTTTCGCTACCTTTGATTTTAGTTTTTATGGTATTATCTTATCAACTAATCACTACTGCATTTGTTAATCCTGAAGTTAGGGAGGATATTGAAGCCTACATCGCTGTTTTAGGTATTTTGTCTGGACCAGCATATATGGCTATCTCTCGTTTCTTTGACAGATGGAATGCTGAAGAAGAAGAATATATTGAATCTATTCGTAGGCAACATAAAACAGAGAATGATATTCGTAGAGCCAGAGATAAACTCCAAGAGGATGAAGAACCCCTCGTAGTCCGACACATAGAAATAGAAGAAATCACTGTGGAAGAATAAGCGGTGGTAGTTATGGAAACTTATCTGATAGGTGACGACATACTTTATTTACATTTCCCCACTAAACAAAAGATGTATGATGCCGCTAATAGATTTCATGTCTATTATGAATCTCCAGATAGGAAGGGACATTTAGAGGAAGATTATGGAAATTGGTCTGGATACAACTTTCCTCAAAATTTTCTTAATAAATTTTCTAAGGAGGAAGTAACGCCCGCAGAACAGTTACTGTTAGATGTTAATCATACTTATCCTAACCGTTATGTTATTATGACTTATGAAAATCCTAATAAAAATAGAACTTTGATGCACGAGATATGTCACGCTTTGTATGCCACCGACTGGAGTTACCGTTCTGAAGTGCGTAGATTAATGGCTCGCAGTAACTTAGATAATATCAGAAAAGAATTATCACACTATTCAGGAGATGTGTTCCGGGATGAGGCTCAAGCATATCTAATTGAATGGAATAAGTTCAAACAATTTATGTCAAGTGCTGGCCATAATGCGGATGAGTATCTGTTACTTCATCATGATTTATTGAAAGTATACAATCGGCACGCCGCTAACTTAAGAAAAAATAAAATCTAAAGGAATCTGAATCCCTTTGGCCATCTGACCAACCCTTCCAACTTCTGACGGGCTGAACCATATCTGGAATACTCTTTTCCTAAATTCTCTTGCGCTTCTTCTAAATTATCTGAAACATCATCTCCTCTCTCAATAATATCTTTAACGGCATTACTCCTTAAGACCCCAGAGTGTTGGCTCCAAGGGTAGAGGTATCCAAAAGTCGGATGGGTCATAATTATTTTATGCGCTTCTTCTCTTTCTTCCTTTTCTCCAGACTGTAGTTTCTTAATTATATTTTTGGCTTGTTTTTCAGTTAAATAAATACTAAATGGCTGACTGGTGCCATTCCTTCCACCATTCCTACACCAATCCAACCACCAACGGTAAGAGCCATGTCTAATAGAATCCTCCATATTGAGCCAATCGTATTCATTGACAAACCATTCCATACCTCCTGAATCATGGACTCCATACCACACTTGAACATCAGCAAGTTTAGGATTTATTGAGGGGTGACGATAAGTTTCGTCCAGAAATTCATTAAATATTTCATCAGTCCATGTAGTCGGGTTATCTCCATAATGCTTCTTAGCCCACTTCGGGAACTCTTTTTGTAGTTCCTCAAGTTCATCAAAATCTAAATCCAAAATCTGAGCACCCTCTGGCAAAGGACTTACAGTTATTTTACCTAATTCAGAAGGAGGGCATTCCATCAAACCTTCCATCAAACCTTTATCCCAGAAGGCTTTTATACAATAGTTGATGATTGCATTGGGCATACATAACCCTCATATTTTAGAAATCATTTGAGATATAAATTGCTCTTTCTGTTCCAAGGCCCAGATTCCTGCCATGGCACAAATTCCTAAAACCACTACCACATAACGGGCAGTTTCTGGAGATTCATCTGGTTCATTAGAATCGCTGTCTTCAGTTTCCTCTTTGGATGAACTTTTTGTAGATTTTTTATTAGTTTCTGTGGCTGGATGTGCTACTGAATCGCTGATGCTGGGAGTCCATGATTGATTCCCCATTTCATTCACCTTTTGAATCTCCGTATGGTATTCTGAATTTGCCTCACATTTCTGCCAACAGTCTACATATTTTTCCATCTGCATACTGACACCATAGTTATCAGTGCAGTATTTCTGACAAGGCGTTTGGTCCTCGTAATTAACATTCATTTCTGATTTTTTTAATAAAGTTGGCGAACCAAATACATCGCAACCAAACATCATAGCCACCCCTTTTGTTTTCCGTAGAAATAAGATGTTCCTACAATCAGAGGAATTCCTAATAAAATTCCCATACTTAATGCCGGGCTTTCAGCATCTTCTCCTGACGAGTTTGACCCTCCTGAACCAGTGTTGGAACTTGATGAACTTCCTGCTGAACTTCCTGAACCATCACAATTAATATTAGAAAATTTTGAATGAACTTTGGCACACTCGGTTTCGTAAGCCTTATAATTCCACTTAGTAGCATAATGGTCACCGTAATCTTGGTCTGCCCTTAATGCAAATCTAACTTCTTCTTTCGTCATTGGATTAATATAAACAGACCTTAATTCTAAGTTATCGTCCGCAGGATTCTGGGTTTGGTTTTCGTTTATCCATGAAACATGGAGGCTTCCATCACAAATACACCACTTCAAATCCTTATTAGCGAACCACGCTGTTGCTAAACCATCCTCATCAAAAGCACCATAGTAACCACCTTGTTCCACCATTAACTCTTTCAAATCCCTCATTTTCTGATTCTTCTCATTCAGCAAATCCCTTTCGGCATCTGTGCAAGGTGGATTAACCCCATAACATCTCCTCCAATTTGCATTAACATCATGTTCATTAGGGGTTGATGATTCAGCAGCCATAACGGGAACTCTTCTCAAAGTCAAAGGTGGGATACCTCCAGAGAACTTCATCTCAGCAGTTATCGTTCCATCATTATTTTTAGTTAAGGTATATCCACTTTCCCACGCTGCTATGGTTTGGGTTTCTCCGGTGTCTGACTGCCATAACTCTCCAGCAGTTCGTTCCCAAGGTGACAACGGTATTTGTTTATGTTCTGCCAATTTAGATAAAGTAGGCAATCCCAAAACATTTACACCGAATACCATGTCACTACTTTCTACCTCTTGCTACTTCAATATATTGTCCGAAAAATGTCCTATGTTGTCCACAAATGTCCAAACACAAATAACGCAACTATGCGTAACTTCGCCAAATGCGATTATCAATCGCTAAGGGTTGGACATAAATCGGACAGATTGGACACGACTTGGACAAATCAAATGCGCCTACACTGTGGGACTTTTGGGGTCCAAGGTTCTTCACGATGCTCTAAACGCTTGGCTCCCCGCACAAAACCACATATTTTACTGTGGGACTTACTGTGGGACTTAGGTGGGACTAAGTGGGACTTAAGAAATGTAAGAAATTCTGCTTGTAACTGCAGACTCCTTAAAAAATATACATTATACGATGGGCCTGATGCACTAATCGCTAACAAACTTCTACAACTGGGTTAGTAACTTTATAACAAAAGTATAAAATGTTTTTAGTATTAATTAAAACTCTTGTCACAAGTTACCAACGCCGTGGTCTTCACCGGGCATTGCTCACTATAATATATACTATTTTCGTCCGACCAGTCTTTTTTCTCATTTTTTTCTCATTTTTCTCTTTATATAGTGTCGTTACATCGCCAGAACTGCAGTCTGGAGCCGCCGGGTATACCAAGTCTTTTGTTAAATTTAATAAAATTTTAATTAACTCGGATTCTGGGTGTTCAGAGCACCAGTTAAGACAGATTCAAATCTCCACTTGCTGGATTCAAATCTTTTGTAGAGCAGTCTATCGTTTTTACCCGGGGTATACCTCCACCCTATATAAACCCTTGGATTAATATTTTATGATTTTCTTAGATAATTTAAGAAACTACCACAATAATCTTCTTTAATTAAAGAATTCCTCTTCGCCGTGATAATATTCATGTAACTTCCTGATGGCTTTCCTGAAGACAGCCTGAATTCTCTGTTTATACTTTATTTATATTTTATTATAAGTATACTTAACACCTCATTTAATTTCCCAAGAAGAGTGGGTAACTTTTCTGTAACATATGACACAAAAACATTGCTTCAAAGTTATCGTATAAATATATACTGACTTTTTCGCCGTGCATTTCTTAAAAAAATAAGAAAATATTCTGAAAATAATCCGCCGACTGGAGAAAACTTTCCGAACCCGGGAGAATTCTCTGTAACATATGACAATATTGTTTATTATAAATATTAAAACAGATTACGCAAGACTGATATAGGTGGTTGCTTAATGTCAATCATGATTGCCATGGTTAATGTAGATGAAAAAGCAATGGCTCGTGCTATCATGTCAATGAAACGCAGTGCGGACGAAGTGGGACATGATTGTAGAATCACTGCCACTGCAGTCTATAAAGAAATGGGATTAAATTCTAAACAATACATTACTAAGATAAAGGAAATATTAGAAGAGGATGCCGCACATAAACCTCCTCTTCTGCAGAAGAATGGTAGATTTTATAATATATCTAAGGAAGGTCTACAATATTATAATAGTAATTCCATGGGTGGTCACACTTGGGTAGAAGAAGCGTTATCTGCCATTAAATCATATGGTCACCACTGGCCAGAAATAGATTGGGAAGGTGAGATGCAATATCATCCCACTTGGTTTAAGCGTGCCAGACTGCCAGCATTGCTGCACGATAGATTCTTTTTAGATGGTATTAATAGAAAAGGAATTAAAAAAACTAAAGTCCCACCAATGACAGGATGGGAAGGCACACCAGTAGATGTGCTTAATTAAACCTAATTTGTGCTTACTGGTAATCTTTCCATTTATTATGTGCCATACCATTTTTTAACATAGGCTCTATGACACCTTGACGAAACTCTTTAATTGGAGAAAACTTAACTACCTCTGACCACTCTTCCCACTGCAGTAGATGTAAGTCACGAAGATTATACTCTTCCAAACCTGTAATTTGTTCAACTGCGGGAAGAACATCTTCTAAACGAACTCCCTCTGGAAGTTGTCTACCTGACAAAGTTTTAGTATAATCTCCGACACTTCCACCTGTAATGTGAATCTTTCCACTGCCAGAAAACATGGCCAGCATGATGGGAACAATATCTGTCATTAATTAAACCTCCGCCCTCTTATTATAAGAAGATTACTGTTTAATTCTCCAAATGTGATGTCTGCAGTTGTCTTTTCTCACAATCTGTGACTCTACTAAACCTTGATGTTCATAATATTTTAGAATAGCACCTACTTGCCGGGACGAAATCTCTGAATTCCTTCTTCCCAATTTACTCGCTCTTTCTGCGATAACTATTGAGGGGAAATATTCATCTTTATTCCCTCTATTCATCTCTTTTAATGCTTCCATTGTTGCCTTCCACTTGTAGTGTTGTTTCCTTGCCATCTTTCGCCGCCTCCATTATACCTATATAAGTCATAGTATATAAAGGCTTTGGTGAAAATCCCCAACTTCGCTCTGTGAGAGGTATCTCACGGCTCAACCCACAACCGGCGACTTTGACAACGAACTGTGTAGCCGTAGTTTTGGCATCTACACTGTCATCACTCTTCCTTTTTTAACTAAATCATAGAAGACCGCCATATTTTCTTAAATAAATCATAAAATATTACCGAATTCTCTCTGATTTCCTTCCCAAGTCATGCGTGACTCCAGTTACTGGTCACAAACCATGGTTACATTTATAATATTAACAAATATCTCAGCCCGACAACTTGGTCTGGCCAAG
>Ga0080013_1000037_pt1 | contig 173821 bp, 195 predicted proteins | sample ETNvirenome_6_85_FD_69236 | JGI IMG/M metagenome (GOLD analysis project Ga0080013, IMG submission 69236) | Marine viral communities from the Pacific Ocean - ETNP_6_85 (SPADES assembly) (version 2) | ecosystem: Environmental > Aquatic > Marine > Oceanic | place: Pacific Ocean | collected...
CCATTGCATATTGATGACCTCCGCAATGGAGAGACAGCAATTGAAGCGGCAACGCAAGAGCTAGCATATTCATTTGCTCGAGCATTGAACGATGCTAACCCACGCTTTAACCTTGGTCTGTTCCTCAAAGCTTGTGGGGTGAAAGCCTAATGTTCTGGGATAGAGTAAGACAATTCAATGTAACGAGACAAGAGCTTGTTGACTACCTCACACCTAAAGGCTACGCGACATGGTGCTTCTGCACAAGCCAGCTGCGTGACGCTGCTTTGGTGGAACTAGAAAAAGCTCCGAGGCTAATAAAAATAAATGTATAACCACCAATGGAAACAAGAGATGGATAAGCTAGTAGCGTATACAGCTAAACAAGATAAGTACGGTATACGCGCTAGCGATAAGCAGCCTAACCATAGCTTAGTAATGATAAGCTTACATCCTAAAGCAGAAACGTTACGTTACAGCAAGGTAGCGAAAGCTATCATCTAAGCGGAGGGTACCACCCCCCCTCCCCCCTACCCCCCTCGTGCCCCGAATGTATGTCGCCTATAGTCCGGTAGCGGTATATGTGCGTCTAGGTACGTTTTCATATCGCGGCTAATTTTTTGAGATTTTTAGTTTTTTGCCAACTACTTATTATATGAAATTAATAATGGAGAATTGGCGTCAATACGTTAATGAGCAAGAAGAACAAGCAGCTAAACCCTCCGCGAAGGATGCCGAAGTTGAAAAGCTAGCAGCTGCGCTTAGAGAACAATTCCAATTAGTTAAACAATTAAAACAAGAAATGGCCAATGCACCCGAAAAGCTTGAGGACAAAAACCAGCTAGCAAAACTAAACAATATTTGGAATAAAATTGTACAACCATATTTAGACGAGGGAGACAAAATTACAGACCAATCCGGTCAAATTGACGACCCCGCAGAATTAAGAACGTTCCTAAAAACTGTTTATAGACCGTATATTAAAAAATCAAAACCAATTATGATGCATTTTTATAAAACCGCCAAAGCTTCGAAGTTACCAATTACAAAACAACATTATAGTATAATATTGATTGGAGCGGAAACAGATTTAAAACACGCCCAAACAATGTTTAAGCTAGCTAAAAGCGGCGATTCGGCCGATGTAAATACAATAATGGACAAGATCAACCAAGAAAGAGAAGCAGCGGAAGCTAAACGAAAAGAAACAGAAGCGCGCATAGAAAAACTAAAAGCTCTGGCCGATAGCAATACACAAGTCGGCAGTGCATTTAACTTTATAAAAAGTACCATAGCGAAGAACTTTGGCGCTGCCATGGGTCGAAACGATATGGCAGCAGCACAAAAAATAAAAACCTTTTTCCAATCAGTTATCGATGCGCACGATCAACAGAACTACGAACAAATATTTAAGCTAGCTAAGGCCGGTGGTTGGAAAGGCCAGCAACCCCAGCAAGCCAAATAACACATGAAACTCACCCTACAAAACCTTAAACAGCTTATTAAAGAAACCATTGAAGTAGCCATTGAAGACGAAGAAAAAGAATATTATATTACGTTTATAAGCGGAAGGACAGAAGAAGGCGTCGTTAAGCTAGCGCGCAATCGTCGCGACATGTCGCTTGGAGGGCTTGAATTAGAAGAACTACTAAACATATGGAAAAATCGCGGCGTTAGGGAGGATATCCTTCAATGGTACCGAGACGCCGTAGAAAAACTAACGACGCTAAATATAGCCAATAATATATGGTATGACGTCAAATATACACCAGATCGAGGCGATATATCGGCGGTACCGCGCCACCTTCCTTATGTTGAGGAATAAACAAATTTTATTAACTACTTATAATAACCCCCGCTCCAATACTACCAAAACCAACTAGTTATAATCAATCCAACCCATAAGGAGGGTTAATTATGGAATATTTACAGAAAGCCGGTGCATGGCTTAAACAACTAACAGGGATTGCCGTGTCAGTATTGGCATTAGCAATTGTGCTGCAGGTTCTATTTGGACCAAACGTAGCGTTCTTCCCTGTTGATGTAGTAGGCAGCGTAGTTGCAATTACGAAGTCTCTAGGAAGCGAAGGTCTTGTTGGTTTAGTAGCCGCATGGATACTTCTGTCTATATTAAATAAAGATTAATCAGACGGGTTGGGGTCGCTTTGGCCCCAGCCACCTTTTAGTTAAATTACTAACTACTTATAATATCATTCCAAGGAGCCCCGCGTATGAAAATAACCAAGACACAATTAAAAGAGCTAATTAAAGAAGAACTAGATTTGATTAATGAAGCCGCATATGCGCCTGCCATATTTCAAGCTAAGAAGAAAGATGGAACATTAAAGCCTGGAGATACCATTGATTTTAAGCTGGGCCACGGTAGCAGCGCGGCCGGAAAGCAACCCAAAGCAGCTGCGCAAAAAGGACCAGTTAATAAAATGGCCATAATTCAAGCATTATCGCCTAAAGTCGGCAAGCAAGCTTCGCAATTTATCATTGGCGCGTTAAGCGATGAAGAATTAAGAAACTTGGAATTTTTGCTCAAATCGGCTGCAAACTAGTTTTTTATATGTAGCTATAGTTATTATAGCTAATGAAGATACCCTCTCACGATATACGCGCTGGTGATCTAATAAAATTAGATATAGACCGCGCACGTGGAAAATCACACACAAAATACGGATTAGTGTTGCGCGTAGATATGTGGAGTAGACAAATGATTGACCTCTACGTTTTATGGCATGATGGCGCGACTTTTTGGTGTACTAGCACTGCGGTAGAGAAGATTAGCAGCGATTAGTGTAGTAAACTAATTTATTATAGGATAGATTTAGCATTGTATTGCTACTTCGAAGCCGTGGACATACCTAGGCTACATCACGTCGGTTTGTGTCGATTGTAGACTTTATTCTTCTTTTTTTGGTTCTTCTGCTTTTGTGCGCTCTAAACGCTTTCTTTCACGTCTTGTCAACGTTGGTGGGGTAGAATCTGACATATGTCCTAAATCTGTAAGAATAGCACGACCCCCTTCTTTAACATGTCTTTCTGTAATGTTTACCATATCTGTTCCAAGATTAGGCAACTTAAACATTACATCTAATAATAACTCTTCTAGAATAGTTCGGAGTCCACGAGCACCACATTTTAATTCTAAAGCTTTTCTAGCTATAGCTTTTAAAGACGCTTTGTTAAAGTTTATAGTTACATTATCCATTGCAAACATTTTTTGGTATTGTTTAATGATTGCATCTTTTGGTGTGCTGAGAATTTCTATTAACATTTTCTCATCTAGGTCGTCTAATGTTGCTACTACTGGTATACGACCGATGAGTTCTGGTATTAAGCCAAAATCTTCTAGATCGGGTGTTATAACTTTGGATAAAATTTCTCCGATCGGGTTTTCTTCGTTTTTTGAGTTGACCTTTGCGCCAAAGCCAAGGGAATTTTCATTATTTTTATTTTTTTCCCTTTCCAAAATAACCTCATCTAGGCCTACGAATGCCCCTCCGCAAATAAATAAAATATTTTTTGTATCGATCGGTGTCCCTTCTTTGCCTTTTACTTTAGCGGGAGCATTTGCAACGGTGCCTTCGATTATTTTTAACAATGCTTGCTGGACGCCTTCGCCACTAACGTCGCGAGTAGTCCCACCACGAGATATTTTCGTGGCTAACTTATCTATTTCATCTATATATATAATGCCTTTTTGGGCTCGTGTAATACTATCGCCTGCATCTTCAATGAGTCTTGCTAGCATAACCTCTACGTCTTCACCGATATAACCGGCTTCCGTGAGACTAGTTGCGTCTACGGATGCAAAGGGTACTTCTAAAATTTTCGCTAGCGTTTGAGCTAAAAGTGTTTTACCGGTGCCCGTAGGGCCAATAAGCAGTACGTTGCTTTTTTTAATTTCTACGCCGTCGTCGTCATCTGCCGAGGTAATTCGTTTAAAATGATTATAGACGCCGACGGATAAAACCTTTTTGGCCTGTTCTTGGCCGACAACTCTTTGATCTAGTGCTTCTTTGATTTCAATTGGCGATAAGAGAGTGTATTTTTCGTCCTCGCTTTCAATAATTTTCGCGATGCGCGCTGCGCGCTCATTTTCTTTAGATATAATTTTATAACAAAGATCTACACATTCATCACAAATGTTTGCCAATGCTGATATACCTGTTATGATTTTTTTAACTTCGTCGCGAGTCTTTCCGCAAAAAGAACAAGTAATATAAGACCGCCGATCTCGCAAGTCGCTCATATAATATCGCCTCCTGGCCTTGTTCGCCAAATTGTGCTATCGTGCAAAGGCGCCTCCATAAATAAGTAGTACGGATATTTGATTTACTAAGTAAATGGTAGAGCGGTGCCCGTAACTGCAGAATTCCTATTCTAAAATATTTTTAATATTTATTTTTTACTATTTATAAATGTATTATGTCATACGACGATAAGATCATCTCTCTAGAAGAAGAGCGAATAAAAGAATCCATTGAACTCGCAGAAGAGGCAATACGAGAGGCTCGACGATTAGTTGCTGCTGGTATTATTTTACCAGAAGGTCTGATGGAGAGGCTCGAACAAATTAGAGATTCTTTAGAAGATAAACTAATTAACTTTATTGAAGGGGATGAAGACCCGGAACCATCGCAATGAAGCTGACACAAGACTATATTAAACAGATTATCCAAGAAGTTTTAGAGGAAGGCAAGCCTTATAAGGGAAGCCGACAGGGAAAAACTGAAAGTCAAGTTCAACAAAAAGCTGCTGGGATGGCGTGGTCGTGTCGTAAAAAACGAGGGAAAGAACGAGAGGAGTGCGCTGCCAAGCTTAAGAGTTACGGCGGAGCAGCATGGGACTTGTATAGTGATGAAATAACCAACCCTCAATTGAAACGATTGGCTACAATACGCTCCGGAGCAGAGATTCCCAAAAGCGATGCTGAGCCAGGGGAGAAAAGAAAAGCGCTTCCCAAAAGAATAACTGAACAATGACCGGATCTTATGGTCTCGTCGAAACCAAATAAAAAAATTAAAATAATAAAAAAATAATATATAATTAACTCTATATGTCAAACTTACCCCAGCAGGAGAATACTATGGCTACAAATAAAGAACTAGAAGTGCAAGTTAAAACACTTCAAGAACGAGTCGCGAGACTTACTTCCTCCAACTCAAACCTAAAAGATGAATTGGTTATTCTAAAATCCAATTACGCGACTTTAGTAGAACAAATGAATGCGAGGTTGGAAGCCGTCCATAATAAATTTCGCGGCAAGAGCAGTACCTAAATTTAAAAAATTAATCAGAACGATTAAAAGGTTTTTATTACTATGAATCCAGCCCATATGCAAATCGATTTATCTCGAGAAGAAAACATTAAATGTGAAGAGTGTGAAGGTGAAATATTTTCACCAGCTTTCATAATTAAAAGAATCTCTCCTTTAATTTCCCCCGATGGAAAAGAGACACTAGTTCCCCTTCAAATATTTAAATGTGGGAAGTGTGACCATGTTAATGAGTTATTCCTCGAAGGCATAACTAATTAATGTATGAGCTTTAATGATATCTGGAAAAAATTTCTCGAAGAGGCTTCCGATCCTCAATTCGTCGATGTATCCTCCCTTAAAATGAAAGATCAACTCGCGCCCGGTGTTTGGGAACAGGGTGTGCTGCGTCCCACGATGCGAGATCAGGCCGTTAGAATTGCAAATGAATTCTTTGACTCACTTGAGTTAGATCCGGATATCATATTAGAAGACATTACCCTAACTGGGTCATTAGCCACTTATAACTGGTCTGATCTCTCAGACTTTGATCTTCATATTCTCATTGATTTTGAAAAATTAAAAAATTTACCACTGATGGAAGACTACTTCAAACAGAAAATTAGAAATTGGAATAAAGCGCATAAAATATTATTTGATGGATATGAAGTAGAGATTTACATACAGGACAGCAATGAGCCCCATTATGCGAATGGCATTTATTCAATTTTAAACAATGATTGGATTAAACGACCGTCAAAGTTTAGAAATGATATCGACTTTGAAAGTGTTAAAAAGAAAGCCGCTCAATTGATGGACGAGATTGATAATGTTTATGATTACTATGCTGAAAAAGACTATAGGGGCGCCCTGGACATGTCCGAAAGCTTAATGACCAGAATCAAAAAATATCGACAAATGGGTTTACAGACTGACGGCATTAATTCAATTGAGAACTTGGTATTCAAAGTATTACGAAGAAATGAATATCTACACAAACTATCAAGTTTAAGAATTTTAGCTTACGACGCCTTGATGTCCGTTAAAGGATCTGACTTGGATGAGATATCGATTAAAAGAACTAAAGATAATGTTTAGCTTAGCAAAGAGTATTATAGGCGTCGTAACTATATAATATAAAGAGGTTTTAATATGGCATTTGATAATTATAAATATGGAACAGGATTGAGTAACGTTGGCTCTTACCAAGTAAGTGGTAAACCATTTTTATCGGGCGGCATCAGTGTTACGACTGATGGTAGGTCTAAAATCGCATTTCCCGCCGTTACAAGCTGGATATATGTATCTTCTAGCGCGGCGATAGCAATTGCGATGTCCGATCTCGGTGCAGATGGAGATAACTTCTTTACTATTGATACAGCCAATGGACAAAACACTCCCGTTTTACAAATTAAATGTACTGAGCTGTATCTTTCAGCTAGTGCTACTACAACAGTAGATGTTATTGCAGGGCTCACTGGAATCGACATTGAGCGCATCAACTATATCTCGCCGTCCGGATCGAACTGGTCTGGCTCTACTGGTATTGGCTAGCGGAGTGCCCACACCATACAAGGAAAGAAAAAAGTTAAAAATGAAATTCAGAGATACGATAATAGCAGTTGTATTAAGCTTATTCATAGGCGCCATCAGCACTTGGGGTATAATGAAAGTTAAAAACGATACAGCAATTCAAGAAGCAAGAAAGCAGGAAGCAGAAGCCTGCAGTGCTTTAGTCTGCGGTGGCCAAGAACTGGGCAACGTGCGTATAAACATGGTTAACTGCAATGGTGAAAATGAAATTTGCATTTGCAGCGATCCTAACATTTTACAACACGGGCTGGGCTTATAGATGAAGCCGATACTTGAAAACTGGCGCCAGTTTTTAGGAGAGGTGATAGGTCGCGACGAAGAGCCTAACCTATCTGAAGACCCGGATGCATTCGAAACAGCTAAATTACCAATTCCATTAGAGTTCAGAATCACCAAAGAAGATGAAATAATCTCAACAATCGAAGGTCCAGTGAGCGCAATGGCTGGTAATATTATTATGACCGGTACAGAGGGCGAGGAGTGGCCAATTCCTGCTGAAATATTTGATCAAACTTATGATATACTAGAGCCAGGACGTGCAGCCAAAAAAGACATTCCTGTTTTTGCCAAAGAGATGGTTGAACCTTTCCAAGTTAAAGTGTCTTGGTCTGATGACCTGCTAGATGGCAAAGCCGGGGATTACTTGGTGCAATATGGTCCTGGTGATTACGGCGTTGTTGACGCCGTAGTGTTTAAAAAAACTTATCGATAAATGACAATTATTTTTGTATTACTCCTTTGTAGTTCTTTCGTCACTTCTGAACTTCCAAAAGACTTAACTCACGAAACTATCATTCTTATCGGCGACTCTCAAATGGAGGGTAAGTGGGGAACCATGGGGCCAAGATTGGAAGAGATGCTAATAAAGCGTGGCGCTAAAGTAGTTCGACTTGGTGTTGGCGCTTCCGGTACTAGTTTTTGGAACAAAACCTTAGATGGCAAAAGATCGCGATTAACCACCAAACGCACAAGAAGGTGGACTTCAACTTATCTTAAAAAAATAAATCCTACTCAAATTGTTGTAAGTCTCGGCGGTAATGACTCTTCCTTTGGAAAATATGGAAAACGTGTCAAAACCGTAAGATATTATCACCTCAAATATACCCTCCCATTAATGAAGAAATTAAAAGCCATAACGCCAAACGTTACTTGGTTTGGTCCCGCTCACCGTTGGCAATCAGAATACAAGATTAAGAAGCGAATAAAGGTAAAGCGAGGAAGACAAATAACCAGTGAAATATTGAAAGAAATCGCAGATTTAAGCGCAGTTAGATACGTATCGATGCTAGACTGGGTTTTGAATGATAAACGCTTGGAAAATGTAAAACCTCGTCAAATACGATACGATAAAGTACACTATAAGGACAAAGGTATAGTCAAATCAGCAACTTGGTATGCTGAAGCAATAGCAAAGAACATTTACCAAACTAATTAATAATAATGAAACTCCTATTTGAAAATTGGCGAGAGTATTTGCAAGAGAATATTATTTATATTTCTATTGACAAGGTTTTACCCACTGAGGAACTTGGCCATGGTAAAGATCACGAGTGTCCCGGTGTAGAATGTGAAAAAATTATACAAAGTAAAATGACAGATATAGAACAAGGAAGTTTTGAGCCTATTCAAGTTTGTAATCAAAAGCCGATTGTTACAGCACGATTGTCAGGACAGGAAGATTATGTCGCGCCTCCGAAATCAGAACAAGAAGAGTCTTTCTTTTATGTCTTGGACGGCCATCATCGTTTGGAGGCAGCTAAAAGGTTAGGCTTGGACAAAGTGCCAACGATAAGGAGTCAAAAATAAATGAAGCTCCTATTTGAAAATTGGAAGGTATACCTTAAGGAAAATAATGAAATGTTTCCCTATCAAATTTATTGTGATATGGACGGAGTTTTAGTTGACTTCGAGAAAGGAGCTGTTGAGCAAATCAACAAAGATCTTAAAGACGAATCGATAACCGGCAAAAGCATAGATAAGTTAAGACAAAAATTAGCTAGTATGGGCCGCGAAACCATTATCTCTCAGCATCTAGCTCAAGAAGACACGGAAAAAAGGTTGAAAGCTGCAAGAAAATATATGTATTCTCGTCTTCAAAACGATTCAACATATTGGGCAGAGCTGGACTGGAATAAAGGTGGCAAGCAATTGTGGGATTATATAAGTAAATACAATCCTTATATCTTAACAACGCCAATGCAAGACGAGGGTTCTAAAATAGGAAAAGATATGTGGATCAAAAAGAATCTTGACCCACAGCCTGAAAAAATCTTTATGTCCGATGAAAAATATAAATGGGCAACCAATGAAGATGGTTCTCCGAATGTTCTAATAGACGATTTTGCAACGAACACTATTCCGTGGAAAGACCATGGTGGTATTGCCATCTTGCACACAAGCACGGAGAAGACCATCAAAGAACTAGAGGAAATAATGCGTGAGAGTGATAATTGAAAACCGCTTAAAAAACGATACAGACAAAGTATCTAAAGTTATCATTTACGATACCGATGGTAAAGTGTTGTTGTTAAAAAGGACGGACGGCAAAAACGATTGGGATCTTCCCGGCGGTCATTTAAAGGGCGAAGAAAATCACAAAGAGGGTGCTGAAAGAGAAGTTAAAGAAGAGACCGGACTTTCTGTCACCAATATCAAACCCGTTAACAAAAACGATAATACACATTTTTTCAAGTGTAAAAGACCAGAAGGGAATATTTCTTTACAGCCCAAAGAACACACCGACTTTAAATGGGTGAATCCAAAAGATATCGATGATTATAAAATCCGCAAATCGTTAAAAAAAGCCATTGAAGAGGCTGTCAAAATAGTCTCGGAGGATTTCCAACAGGATGTTAAGAGAAAGCATCGAAAGATGAAAATCAGACTAATCGGAAAAGGAAAGAACAAATATAATGTCGGCGGTAAAATGAAAAAGCCGCCTTATAAGCGTTCAAAAAGTTCTCCGGTGGGATTCGGTGGGTCATAAGCCTGGGAGCTACAAGATTCCAAATCGGCGATTTGGTAAGATTCGATTTTACGCACTCTATAGGCATTGTTATTAATTTAAAGCCAGCTTATATATATGATATGTTCGATTATGATTATGACGTTTTGGTTTACTGGGCTGATGGTGAAATATTTTGGTGCGCAGATTTTACCTTAACGCATATTAGTGCTGATCATTACTAATTAATACTATGGAACACTTACTAGAAAGATGGAACAAGTTTCTTTTTGAAGCCCGCAGCTCGTATCACTTTATAGTAGATGTGATAGCCGAAAAGAACACTCAGCTATACGGCTCTATATTTGATAAAATTAGGGCCATCCCTGGTGTTACAATTGTTAAGACCCTCGAAGCCTCTAGAACCAACGAGATGGGAAACAAAGTCAGTCGGCTGGATATTAAGTTTCTCATTGATCCAAATTTGCCCGGAACGAGAGGATACCTAGAAAAGATACGCAGTGAGATTAAAACAATGAAAGACGATCAAGGCGACAGAGTTTTAGCCGTAAGAGTGATCACAAATCCCGAAAAAACCGACGTCTCTTAATAAAATAAAATATAAAAACACTTGTTCGATTAATACTTTTATGTTATAGTTATTATATGGCGATTAATTTAATTTTAGTGAAAAGAGTCGTTTCAGTCCTCTTTGTTTTTCTTGTGGGTCTATTGTTATTAGTTTCGTGTGATAAGGAGATCAATGGCGCGGGCGGCAGTTATACAAAGCCATTCCTTGACTATGATCCCACAATAATCCTTTTACCCCCTCCTGATGTAATCCCTTCCGCAGAAAAAGATACCTATTCCCCTCACAGCGATCCTTGCGTTGAGTGCGAATATTATTTTTGTCCACCAATGAACGCCATGTGGCAAATGCAAATTTGCCTCAATGTCTGTGAAGAGCCAAATGTTGTTGTGTTTAAAGGCGAGTGCGAAGAAGTTTTAGAATGTAACCCCTCACAATTATTATTAGAAGCAGACATTCCCTGCGTTACAGAAGAAGGCTACCCAGGCATAAAAGATAAGATATGCCAAAAAGGGCAGATACTTTATACAGATTGTAAAACAGAGTGCTTCGAAGAGGTTTGCGACGGTAAAGATAACGACTGTGATGGTCTCATCGATGAAGAGGTGACGAATGCTTGTGGTAAATGCGGTGAGGTTCCGGAAGAAACCTGCGATGGTGAAGATAATGATTGTGACGGCGAAACAGACGAAGGTCTTTTAAATGCCTGTGGTGAATGCGGCCTCGTGCCTGAAGAAATATGCAATGGAATGGATGACGATTGTGACGGAGAGATAGACGAATATCAATTAAATGATTGTGGTAAATGTGGCCCTACGCCGGTCGAAATATGCAATGGTATCGATGACGATTGCGATGGGCTTACAGATGAAGAATTAATCCAAGAATGCGCTACTGTTTGTGAAAAAGACTTGGAATATTGTATCAATGGACAATGGACTTGTACCGCTAAAAAGCCTATCCCAGAAGTTTGTAATGGCTTAGATGATGATTGTGATGGCAAAGTTGATGAGGGTTTAGACTGTCTCTGTACTTTGGCCGACGTTGGCACCTTGATGCCTTGCAAAGAAAAGCCATTAATTTGTGGAGAGGGTTTCAAGACGTGTGAATGTAAAAACCCAGATTGCACTCAACTAGGTCTTACGGACTGTTTTGCTGTATGTCATTGGCTTCCGCAGTTAACTCCACCGGGGGAAACGTGCGATAAGCTTAAAGGCATTATAAAGCCAGAGGAATGCAACAATCATGATGATAACTGTAATCAAGCGATAGATGAGGGCTTGACTAAGATGTGCTACGAAGCTGATCCCGCGACGATGTACGTAGGGATTTGCCTGCCGGGGCAGATGTTTTGTGAAAACGGTGCGTGGGGAGCCTATGGTTCAAATGGCACTTTTATTAATAAACTTTGTTTAGATCAAGTATTACCGCAAGAAGAAGACATATGTAATGGCGCTGATTCGAACTGCGATGGTAAAATCGACGAGGACAAAAAACTAGAAGAGACAGATATTCTCTTTATTGTTGATCTTTCCGGCTCGATGTTAGAAGAAATTAGCGCCGTTTTAGTCTCCCTCAATACATTTGCGGCTCATTATAGTGACGCCGAAGTGTTGCAGTGGGGACTTGTAAGCGTTGCCGCATATCACCCCACCAATTGGGGGCAAGAAATAATGACTTTGGACTCTAACTTAACCGATTTTGAAACGTTTATGAATGTCTTCTCTTCAACCGGCTTCCAAGCTGCTGGATCACAAGAGATGACTTATGATGCTATTTATATGTCTATTTGGAATCTCGTTGGCCAGAACGCGCTGCCCTATCCCATATCGGATCTAAAATGGTATCCCGCTGCTAGTTGGGGCTCTACGCCATCATCTATTCCCTCTTTAGACCAGTGGAAAATCAACTGGAGAGATGATGCAAAACACGTTATTATTGTCTTCACTGATGAGAACGGCCAATCTTATTTGAACCCAACCATTACGGAGCCTCTATTGGTCGATATGATTAACGTAGCCGATGATTTATCCATTTATGTTTTCAACTTAGATTGGATTAAGCAAAGCTATCCAGATAACAGTTTGGACTTACTAACACAAGCAGGGCTTGGTGGAAAATATTTTAACCTTACCGATAAAGCTGTTGAGATGTACAACAATCTTTTAGAAATTCTAGAAGAGACTGCTTGCGCTGGCAAAGAAGAGGAAGAGGTTCAGCCTTGAACCGAGGAGATTATAAATTTCTTGTAATTCTCGTTATCTTAACCATATTAAATACAGTCGATGCCTTAGCAACAGCCTTTTGGATAGAACATCAATTAGCTACCGAAGCCAATCCATTAATGGAATATTGGTTGAATATTAGCCCCGTATTCTTTATAACATTAAAAATTTTGTTAGTTACCATATGTAGTCTTTTCTTATGGAGATTACGAAAACGAAAATTAACCTACATCCTTTTAATTCCTGTTGTCATAATATATACTTATATCTTCGCTAAACATACAAATATCGCGTGGAATGTCTTTTTTTGCTAAAATAACATATCATAATTAAATTATAATAAACTCCTAGCCTTAAGGAGTGTTTATGATTGCAGATATTATTGTTGATCTTCAATATGGAGATTGTGGAAAAGGAAAAGTTACTCACCATCTTTTAAAATCCGGAGAATATACCCACTGCATTCGTTATAACGGTGGGTGCAACGCCGGGCACACTATTTATCATGATGGTATTAAGTTTGTCACTCATCACCTCCCTGCTGGTTGCTTTTTTGGTGTCAAGTCTATCATTGGCCCTGGTTGTGTTGTTAATATTGACCAGTTTTTTAATGAAATTGATGAATTGGCTTCAAAAGGTATCGAAACCCAAGGACTAGTGTTTATCGCAGAGAATGCCCACATAATAACCGATAATCATCTAAAAGAAGACAAAAAAGATACAGTGATAGGTACCACTAAGAGCGGCAATGGTCCAGCTTATCGCGACAAATACGCTAGAAATGGCACCAGAGCCAAAGATATACCGAAATTACAGCCCTATCTTATTGATATTTATGAAGAATTACACGTTAACGCTAAAAATCCAGTAATTCTCTTTGAAGGTGCGCAAGGATTTGGGCTAGACGTTGATTGGGGAGACTATCCGTATGTTACTTCTTCAAATTGTATCTCTCCGGCTGCTTTAATGAATGGTGTGCCTCCGCAAGCTGTTAGAAACGTTTGGGGTGTTGCAAAAGCTTATGAAACATATGTTGGAGCAAAACAGTTCCAAGGAGATGACCCGATTTTTGAGAAAATTCAAGAAGTGGGTCAAGAGTTTGGTGCAACAACTGGTAGAAAGAGACAAGTCAACTGGATGGACATGTGTCTGCTTCGAAAAGCTACTAACATTAACGGGGTGACGCACTTAGTGGTCAATAAAATGGATATTTTAGAGGAAGTGGACGAATGGTCACTTTACGACTATCCTAGTGAACTTAAGCAACCCAGCAAAGTGAGTTTTTTGGACGACAAGGGTTTCAAAACTCACATTGAACATTCTTTAAAAGATACTACCATCGATAAATTTTACTTTTCAAGCTCTCCACAGCATATTTAAGAAAAAAACTAACTAATTATGTTTAGTTGTGAAGAACATCCGAACATATGCCAACGATCTACTTCAATTTTTTCATCAAAGAAATAAATTAAAGAATACACCTCGGGTTAATTTTGTCAATGATCAAGAAAATGGGAACAATCCATTAGGTAAAACCGGTTTTTATGATCCCAGTCAGCAATCTATCACTATTTTTATCAGTGGAAGACACGTAAAAGACTGTTTGCGCTCTTTGGCGCACGAATTGGTGCATCATTTGCAGAATGAAAGAGGCGATTTTGAAAATTGTGGCGCCACTGAGGAAGGTTATGCTCAAAATGACCCTCATTTAAGAGAAATGGAGCGCGAAGCCTATGAACAAGGCAATTTGTGTTTCCGAGATTGGGAAGATAACTTAAAAACAACAAACAAACAACTTTATGAAACTATTTATAAGACAGATCATAACCAAGGAGATGAAATTATGTCTACTAAGAATTGGAAAGATAAAGAGCTAAACACATTGCTCATGGAAAAATGGGGATATGGCAAAAAAGCTAGTCCTCTTAAAGAAGAACTCGACGCCTATTACGATACTAGCAAAGGTGGCGACTATAAAACTGGTCAAAAAGAATATCCAATTGATGAAGAAAAAGATACGCTCGAAGAAGATGAAAACTGGGTGACTTTCGAAGACCACCCCCAATCAACGGCTGCAAAACAGAAAGCTTTAGATGCAAAAGAAGAACTTGAAGAGTCGGTTGCCGACACTGTTAATCGCCAGTTAGCCGGTGGGCAATGGAAAGCAAAAGATGGTAAATGCTACGAGATGGGCGCTTACGGGCACCCCGACGAGATAGAATGCCCGGAGTGGACGAAAGAACTCGAAGAGCAAAAGCTTAAAGATGTTATTCGAGAAATTATCAAAGAGCTTGCTTAATGAAACTTGATTTAAACAAGATCACTAAAAGGTTTCTATTGGGCGAATCTGTTAATAAACCAAATGTTCGCGCTTACGTTGAATCCGTTCTCCGCATTATAGACGAAGTACGGCCAAAAAGCCAAAAAGAGAGTAGACAAATGAGTGTCGCAAGACAACATCTCCAAGAAATAAAGAAATTAAACAGAAAGCTTGAAGAAAGATTAACACTTTTAGAAGAACAAGTCAAGATATTAGAAGAAGGAAATTAAAATGAAGCTGACTAAATCAAAGCTTAGACAAATTATTAAAGAAGAGATGGAAAGCATTAAAGAATGGGATACAGACCCAGAAGAAGCAGATGCCCTAGCGCACGATGGCTTATTGAGTACCGTTGAAGGTTGGGTAAAAGAAGTCGTGGATCGCGGCGACATAGATGAGTTACAAGAACTATACGATTTTTTAGATGAAATGCTCGGCAAATCAGCAGGAGAAAATCCATATGGACTTCCCTCGTCAGCACGAGCTAGAATTAAAAATAGATCTAAGTCATAAAGGAGACGCTATGATATGAAGCTAACCAAAAGGACACTCAAATGGGCGGAGTAGCAGGACATTTAGCACATCTTTACGATAATCGTAACCTAACTTACAACAAAATGGCCGAAATACTCCAAAAAGCGGCTTCTGGTGAGCTTATTGGAACAGAAAAGACGGACGGCTATAACATTTATCTTGGTTACGTCGATGGAAAGCCTCGTGCGGCGCGAAATAAAGGAGATATGTCTCGTGGTGGCATGACTATGCGCGATTTACTTAATCGTGTGTTTCAAGGTGGCCCAAAAGCCAAAAATGCCTATGTTAAAGCATTTCAAGCCTACGAAAAGGCTATAAATTCATTATCTGAGCAAGAACGTATTGCATTATTCGGACCAGACGGTGAAATCTTCTATAATACTGAAATTCAAGGCCCGTTAGCCTCAAATGTGGTCAATTATGACGAAAATATTGTAAATATACACCATATGGGCCATAAACGCTATAACAAGAGCACAAATGACCTAGAAGTTATCGACACAGCCAAGCAATCTGCCTTTTTGGACACTTTAATTGATCGTTTTGAAGAAATTACCTCAAATAATGACTTTAGTGTCAGAAGAACTGCGTTTCTAGAGTTAAATAAACTTTCAGACGATAAAATACTTCGAAATACGCTTGAAAAGTTGCAAGACGCCGGTTTTAAAGGCGAAATGACCATCAATGAATATCTAGAAAACAAAATATATCCTCTTGTCGACCAATATTTTCCAGAACTTGAAGGGCTACGAAAACAGCAGATGGTTGATCGTATTTTAGGAAAACCTGGAAAATTAACTCTCGGACAAATCGGAAAAGGGCTCCCGAAAGAGCAAAAAGCCAAAATATCGGCTTTTGTTAAAGAAGAAAGTCCAAAAATCATCAAAAAAGCTATTTGGCCTCTCGAAGATGCCATTCATCACTTCGGAGTTGCACTTTTACGCGGATTGAAAAGCGCTTATATCCTCGACAACAACAAAGAAGTAAATAGATTAAAGAAAGAGACCGTCGACGCCATTAAAGCTATCCAAGCTTACAACGGACCACATCGAGACGCAGCACATACCGTCCTAGCAGATCAACTAGCTAAGCTTCAGAAGCATGACAGGATAGATACGGTCGTAGAGGGCTTCGTTTTTGAGTACGATGGTCAATTATACAAGTTTACCGGAAATTTTGCTCCAATGAACCAACTTTTGGGCTTATTTAAGTATGGACGGGGCAATATACCCAAAATGGTAAAAGAATCGATTCTAGAACAAAACGAAGGTAATAATCATAAAAAAATTGTAGCTGTTTACCCTGGAAGGTTCCAACCAACAGGGCGTCACCATGTTGAAGTCTTCGACACCCTTCAGCGGGAGTTCGGAAAAGGCAATGTTTTTGTAGCTACGTCTAATAAAACTGATATGACATTAAAGGGCGGTGCGCCCAAGTCTCCTTTTAACTTTAATGAAAAACAAATGATTGCTGTCGCCGCTGGTATACCTGGAGAGAATGTAATCTTAGCGCGGAACCCTTATAATGCTACCGAAATTCTTGAAGATTTTGATCCAGAAGAAACAGCTGTTGTATATTTCGTTGGTGATAAAGACATGTCCGAAGATCCCAGGTTTGCTAATTTGGGTGGCTATACAAAAAGCGGTAAACCAGCGTACTTTAAAGAATGGGACGGGACGGAGCTTTTGGAGGGCTTCGATAAACATGGATACATTGGTGTCGCGCCGCACGTATCAATTGAAATGACTGATGGTGCCGAAGAAATGTCAGGCACCACTTTGCGTGTGGCTCTTAAAGATGCTGATGAAACTGATTTTGAAGATATAATGGGATTTTATGATCCAGAAATCTATGATATAGTAAAAGAAAAGTTAACCACAGACTTGGAGGAGGGTACCCAGCATTTTCTGGGTATATTTCGTGGGTTAGCAGATGAAGTTCTAGAAGAAACGAGCAACGCCGGTAAAAAAAGAGTATCTGAAAAAATTCCTATCCTTAAAGACGAGGGATATCCTCACAAACAAGCAATTGCTATAGCACACTCTATGGAAGAAGAAGGCCAGCTGGACGATGAAGAAGAGCTAGAAGAGATCGCGTCAATGGCTGGCGGGGCAATGGCTTTTGGAGCAGCGGCGACGAAGAAGCCAAAGCGCCGCAAAAGAAAATTAAATCAAGAAGAAGTTAATGAAGCGATTAACTACTTATTACAGAAACTTGGAGTATAACCATATGATCAATCGCGATGAGCTTTTAAAAGAGTTTTCTGAGGAGAAGCGGTTGCGGAAAGCAATTCGTGGTCTTTTTGAAGTATATCTAAAAGAAAAAAATAAATCTAAAATAAACGAAACCAGGCTGCGCAAAATTGTACGAAAGCTAATCACTGAGGCCAATTCAACAGATGTGCCCTCTGATCAGCCACATAAAAGCACTGGTATTAATGTGCTGGAGGATCTTTTAAGAAACATCATCCCTACAATTGAGAATGACTATAAGGCACTCACAAGTGATAAAGAGCAAAGAAGTTCTTTCAGGGCTCATATCTTAAACGCAATTCAAAATACACTCGAGCCTGTTGATGTGAAAGCTAAAGCTGGTGGATCAGAAGAGCTTGTTGAAGTAGAGGGAGACGTTACAGTTAACGTTACAGACGAAAATAAGTTCATTCCTGTTCGCGATATTGATGAAGAGCCTGCGGCCGAAGAGAATGAGGAAGAGACATTTTCCGCCATTGAAGGCATGGATGAGACCGGCCGAAATTTTGCAGCCAATACCTTTAATAAAGTTGAAAAACAAATTATTGAAGCTTACGAAAGTTTAGCTAATGTTGACGATAGAGACCTGTTTTATGACTATCTTTTAACTAATTTAAAATTATACTTCGATAAATTTGAAGATGAGCTTAAATTGACAGTTGATGAGCCTGAATCTCCTGACTATAACCCCGAAGGCGATGCAGCTGCCCTCGACGCTGAGTTTGCTGGCTCTGAAGAGCTAGTGAAAGGCGGCGGTGGTTCTTAATCTTATTTATTTAATATAAATTTTATCATAAATTATACTTTTAATCAAATGGTTTTTAAAAAGAAAAATAAAAGAACGTTTGAAAAGAGCGAGTATAGCGTTATTAACAAATTCAAATCTGAGGGTAAATTGACCGATTTAGATCTGAATAATATTAATAATATTTCTCTTGAAGATTTAATTGCAATCAAATTAGAATTGTCCACAAGGTATTTGTGCGGTAAATATTATGGCATGCCCCTGTGGAGAGTGACTAAGTTGACGGTTGTCGACGCCATGCTTAAAACCGCACTAAGTATCAGTAGAACAAAGAAAGAGGCCGCAAGGTTTCTTGGAATAGATTATAATGATTTCAACAAAATGTTGAAAAAGTATAAAACTAAATCTTTTTTTGAAGATGGGGGTGAAACGGTTTCGACAGAAGAGATAAAATATTAACGTGCAAGGCTGTGAGAGTAACACAGTAAAAATACTTAACTTTTTATAAATGCCAACGATAACGTTGAATTTGATTATGCCTTAGCTGCTTAATCTGAAGTTATTAGCGCTTTAATAAAAAAGCTAATTCGGTAATGTATACGGTATCATACATTAGTTTTTAAGGGTTCAAATAACCTAGTTTAGCCGCGGTCGTAAAGAAGATCTTAAAGTCGGCTGGATGTTTTCCTATTTAGTAAAATAGGTGGTACGCGCAAGCAGGATAAAGCTTGTTGGAGCAGAAAACCAACTAACCTTGTGAATGACGTAATCTTTGGTTTTTTCTGGACTCGGGTTCGACTCCCGACACCTCCACCATACATTTCCTTTAAAATATCGATATTTTTGTGATAGACTAAAAACGAAAATATTCGAAGATAATTTAAGTTAAGAATAATATTAAAGAATAAATTTTGGAGAATTAATGACTGAAGAAAAGAATAATATTAAAACTAAAATTTGGACCACTATAGCTACTTTTATAACATACGAAGAAGCTTTAGCTCATAAAGAATCGGTCCTTACTCAGTATGATTTAGTTAAAATTAGAGCTTTAAACAGAAATAAAAAACAGTGGTCTTATAAAGTAAAAGCCTGGACTAAGCCTGCTGAAAAACCAAAGAAGAAAACTTCAAAGAAAAATAAAAAATGAAAAAGAATATATTAGTAGTTGGTACAGGCACTATTGGTGAGCCTTTGATTGGTCTCTTGGCCGATTTTAAGAAAAAATTAGGAATTAATGTATATTTTCACAAACGCACTCCTTTGTTGGACGAAATAGCTAAAGTCAATAGCTTAACGCAGCGCGGAGCGCGACTAGTCGCCACCAGGAATACTAGAGAGGCATTCGCTGCTTTGGGGCACAAAGTAAATGTTGATTTTAAAGTTGCCCTTTGCAAAGCCGATGTGGTAATCGATTGTACACCGGCTGGTAATCACAATAAAGAAGAATTTTATTCTAAATTAGTTGAAAAATATAGACTACCAGCGTCCGGACGCGCCTGTGAAGCGCCAGGATGCCGAGGCAGATTTTGCAAAAAGAAAAAAATAACATTTATTGCACAAGGAAGTGAGAAAGGTTTTGGAATTCCTTATGCCTATGGCATCAATGATAGAGTGTTGGGTGATCCAGCTCTAAACACTCAATTTATTCAAGTTGTCAGCTGCAATACTCATAATATCTCTTCTTTAATCAAAACTATTTCACCAGACACAAAAGACCTTCATTATGGAGATTTTACGTGCATCAGACGCGCCAACGATATCAGCCAAAAGAGTAAATTTATTGCTTCCCCAGAAGTAGGCGCACACTCGGATGTACACTTTGGAACACACCACGCAAAAGACGCCTACGATCTGTTCGGTACAATTCACGAGATTCCAAACATATTCTCCAGCGCTATGAAAGTCAATACTCAATATATGCACTCTATTAGATTTAATTTACATCTTAAGAAAAATGTCAGTAAAGAGGAAATTCTAACTAGATTGGAAGCTAGTAAATTCATTTCAGTTACTCATAAAAATTTAGCAAATAAAGTTTTTTCTTTTGGTAGAGACCATGGGTATTACGGAAGAATATTTAACCACACAGTCGTCTCCTTGCCAACTTTGCACGTTGGGAGAAACAATGGCCACTCCATTGTAACAGGTTTTTGTTTTACCCCTCAAGATGGCAATTCATTATTGAGTAGTGCCGCAGCGGCATTGTGGGGATGTTACGGCGAGGAATACAAGGAACATATAAAAGTTTTCGATAAATATCTATTTCAACAAATATGAATCAAAAATACCTTTTAAAAGAAATGGGTTACGTTTGTGAACCGCCAATATTAAGCATTAAGCTTGTGTATAATTGTACACTCGGAGAAGTGACCGTCGATTTTTACAATGGTAATACCATCAGCTTTTCCCTTGCTCAAAAAATGAATGTTTCAGATAAAAGAGATGAATATGACGAAGCAATGGGCTTTATTTTAACGACTATTTTTGAGATGTACCCGAGAGATTTATTTCAAGATGTTATTTTAGAGGGCGATATACAAGGATTAAACTTTTATGATAGTCTGCAGGTGGTACGAAATAAGCTTGGGACACCTATATGGACAAGACCTTAATTATAGCTTGGACGCTACGTGTGGGCGACGAGAGTACTTCTCTTGAGCGTTTTCAATTAAATTCCTCTCGATAAACTGCCTCAGATCATCATATCTCACAGAAAGAACAACAACTTGCATTCGTACATATACTGAATGCAGAAGACCAATTAGTTCTCCCTTTTCATTCAGTATCATTGAGCCGCTCGACCCTGGCGCCGCCGGAAAAACGTACATATCATCGTATTGACTTCGACCAGCAAATCTTCCTTCAAACAAGGGAACAATGTTGTACTCGTGGATGCCATATGGAGAGGCAATGTTGAATACTTTATCGCCTTCTTTGGGGCTCGTGTCCGCAACTGCGACCGTCTCTACATCAGTGACTAAATCTTGTACAAACATCATACAAGCATCAATTTTCGAATTATAGTCCACTATACGGGCATTAAAATACCTACCAGACAATGTTTCCACCTTGAGTTTCGTTTTAATTTTATATTTAGGATCATTGCGATATTTGGCAGCTGCCAAACAAACATGTGCAGCTGTCATAACATAAGATCCCTTATAGGTGGTCTTAACTACAAAGCCCGATCCCACTCCTACATATCTATCTTGAAAGCATTTTTTAGCATCACAAGCGTGAATATCAACGGCCTTCTTTACAAAAACATATCCTTTGCGGGGCAAAATGTCGTGAGCAGAAAATTTTAATAAACTCCCGTTACAAGAAACACTTGATACAACCAGCACCATTATCAGAACCATTCTTTTAAACATTTTTAAACTCCTTGTATTATTAAAAAAAATCTGTCTCTTATTAATAACTATTAAATAAAAACCTTTGTTCGTTATTAGTGAAATAAAAAAACCAAACTATTTATTTTTATAGCGCTGCAATTGTGCTAAATGATTGAGAGTTTTATGGTTAATAAAATATATGTCATTGACACTAGTGTTTGTTTAACAGATTCCAATTCCATCCTTTCCTTTGATAACAACGATATTATTCTTCCCTTAAAAGTACTCGAAGAAATAGACAATCATAAGAAACGACAAGACGGCGTAGGTTCGAACGCTCGCGAAATTATTCGCAAACTTGATAATCTAAGAGAGCAGGGCAGTTTGAACGAAGGAGTGCGGATAGGAGAAGGAAGGGGGATTATTTCTGTAAAGCTTTGCAAAAAAGACAACCTTCCTGACGATTTAGACACTTCTATTCCCGATAACGAAATAATTGGTGTCGCATTAAACCAAAAAGAAGAGAAACCAGATCAAAATGTAATTGTTGTAACTCGCGATATCAATATGAGAGTCAAGTGTGATGCTCTAGGGCTTATAACAGAAGACTACCAGTCTAATCAAATCGTGCAAGACTCGAGTCATTTATACACCGGCTATACAGAACACTTAGTGGATGACCCCCTGTTGGAAAGGTTTTATAGCGATGAAGGAGTTTATTTCGACGAAGAGACTCCGCTTGTTCCAAATCAATTTATGGTGCTTGTGTCTAACCAAAATGCTAAAAAAACAGCATTGGCCCGCTTCATAAGCTATGATAAGCCACTGAAGCGAATTAACGGCAAATACTCACAAGGCCTCTGGGGTGTAAAGCCTAGAAACAAAGAACAGATCTTTTCTCTAGAACTTCTTAAAGATAAAAATGTCAATATTGTAACACTAGTTGGAAAAGCCGGTTCCGGAAAAACTTTATTAGCAACGGCAGCAGGACTACAACAAGTTATGGAATCACACGAATACCGTCGTCTTGTAATATCGCGACCAATACAGCCAATGGGAAGAGATATTGGTTTTCTCCCTGGAACCATAGAAGAAAAGATGGCCCCTTGGGTGGCCCCGATACAAGACAATTTAAGATTTTTAATGGGAAATGATAGAGAAAGCCTTCAAATGTACTTAGACAATGGGACTATTGAAATAGAAGTATTGACATATATAAGAGGGCGATCTATATCTGATGCATACATTATCATTGACGAGGCTCAAAACCTAACAGCGCATGAATTAAAAACTATTCTTACCCGAGTAGGCGAGAACACAAAAATTGTGCTCACTGGCGATATTGAACAGATTGATAACGTATATATCGATGAAACTTCGAATGGATTAACTCACGCCGTCGAGAAATTTAAATCATACGATATCTCTGGACATGTCACTTTAACAAAGGGTGAGCGTTCTAAGATTGCCACTATTGCATCAAAAATACTTTAAAAAAAAATACTTATATGATATTATAACCTCCGGAGGTAATTTTATGACTGAAAAAGATCCTAACCCAGACCTGTTTAATGTAGTGGAAAAAGAGAATGAATTAAAAAGATGGCTTGTGAACTATGTTGGCGAAAAAATTCAACCCGAAAATGATGAAGTAACCGTAGAAATGATTATTGACGTACTTTCTGCAGAGTTTCCTGAAGCCTTGTTGGCTGTTGCGGAAGAAAACTTCATTCGAGGATACCAACAGGCAATGTATGATATTGAGAATCTAGACGTTACGGAAGCGCAAAAGGTTGTTAAAGAAAAAATTAAGAGCTAATGATTCGATCCTACATAAAAGAATCTTCTAAAAAAGCCGAGACTTTGAAGTCGTTTAACTTTTTTGGAAAACCCGTGCAAGTATTACAACCACTCGACGACTCGGTGTCTCTAAAATCAGTTATCAATAAAATCGAGCAACTAGTTCCTTCTTTTTTAACTAATAATTTCGAAATCGTTTATGTGGGGAATTTTAAAGATTTTCATCGAGAACAAGGCAGTTTTAACGCAATGTATAAAGATGGCGCCCTTTATGTTTCCAATTATCAGGATAATGAGGCTGATCTGATCGATGATTTAGTTCACGAAATCGCCCATTCTTTCGAAAAAGAATATGATGAAAAGATTTATGGCGACAATGCTTTAGAGGGCGAATTTCTAGGAAAACGTAGAAGATTGCATTATTTAGTTGACAAGCCGACATTAAATATGGTATATTATTTAAATCCAGAGTATCAATCCGCCTTTGATCAACATTTGTATGAAGATTTGGGGTATGATTACTTAAGAACTCTGGCATCGAATTTATTTTATTCGCCATATGCAATTACATCATTGCGTGAATATTGGGCAAACGGTTTTGAAAACTACTTATTAGGAGACACACAGAAGCTTAAAGATTTGAGTCCCGTATTGTATACGAAAATAAAACAAATCTTAGAAGGCAACAAGGAGAATGAGAATGAAAATTGATGTACAAAAAACAGGCACTACTAAAATTATCACAGTTACACTTTCGGACTATAAGAACCCCGGAGATCGAGTGGAATACAAAGCTAATAAAATGGAGAGTATTTTACGAGAAGAGCTAGATCTAAAAGGTTATACTTTGATTGAAACAAGCCCGAGCAGTTATATTTGTAATTATCAAGCAAACAACGTAGGTGTTTATACTTTTGATAAAAGCAAACCAGCCAAAGTAGAAAAAATAGTAACCACAACAGAAACAGAAACACAAACCATCAAAGCAGCGCAACCAAAAAAGAAGAAAAAGAGCGCAGCAAAAAAATAATTTTTTATAATGTCACACATATCTTATTCAGAGTTTAAAGAGTGGGTAAATTGCCCATGGAAGCATAAACTGGTTTATCTAGACAAGATTAAGCAGTTTAATGGAAACGAACATACTGCTTTCGGCACGGCACTGCATACTGTCTGCGAACATATGGTGTATGAAAAGCCGATCGATTATAAAGCGCTCTTCGAAGAGGAATTTCTTATGAATCTTCAACGTATAAAAACAAAAACTCCTAACTTCAGTTTTAACGCCGAATTAATCTCCAGTATGAGAGAACAAGGGCAATATATAACAGATTTTATATTGCCTGCCCTTAAAGGCTATTTTGGCGCCTTTGAAATAGTAGAAGTAGAGGAAAAGCTATATGAAGATATCGCAGGTGACGAAAAAAAGTTTAAAGGTTTCATCGACTTGGTAGTAAAAACCAAGGATGGTAAACATCATATCATTGATTGGAAGACGTGCGGTTGGGGTTGGGAACAACGTAAAAAGTCCGACAAGATGATTACATATCAGCTTACACTCTATAAACACTTTTGGTGTAAAAAGCACAATGTAGATCCAAATTCAGTACAAACCCACTTCGCTCTTCTCAAAAGAACAGCAAAAAGAGACAACGTTGAAATATTCAAAGTAACCAGTGGAACAAAAAAGACTGAAAATGCTCTTAAATTATTACATAAATCGCTCTATAATATCAATAGAAAAAATTACGTTAAAAATAAATTAGCCTGCCATGGCAGGTATGGCGTATGTGAATTCTATAAATCAGAACATTGTCAATGAGGTATAAATGGGAAAAAAGATTAAGGTGCTTACAATATCGGATATGCCGCTCAGCCCGTCCGGTGTTGGCACACAAACTAAATATATTTGCGAAGCTCTCTTAGAAACGGGCAATTTTCAAATAGTGAGCCTAGGCGGCGCGATTAAACATCCGAACTACCAGCCAATTAAAACAGAACAATATGGAGATGATTGGATATTGATTCCTGTTGATGGATATGGAACCCAGGAAATGTTACGTTCTATCATTCGTCAAGAAAAACCAGACATTCTCTGGTTTATGACAGACCCACGTTTTTGGGGATGGTTGTGGGAAATTGAAAATGAAATTAGACCGTTGGTTCCAATGGTTTATTATCACGTTTGGGACAACTATCCTTATCCCACCTACAACAAACACTGTTATGAGTCCAATGATTTTGTGGCAACTATATCTAAAGTAACAGACGACATTGTAAAAACAGTATCCCCAACTGTCAAATCAGAATATATCCCACACGCGGTCGACAGTACTGTTTTTAGCCCTACTGAAGATCTCGCCGCTTTAGAAGAATTTAAAAAGGAAATTTTTGGCGACAAATATGACCCTGAAAAGTTTATTTTCTTTTGGAATAATCGAAATGCGCGAAGGAAACAAAGTGGCTCTTTAATATATTGGTTTAACGACCTCCTTAAGAAAGTGGGCAAGGATAAAGCCACGTTGGTTATGCATACAGAGATTAAAGATCCCCATGGCCAAGACCTTCAAAGAATTATTCAGGAAATTGGCTTAACAGACGGCGAAGTGCTCTTTAGTCAGCAAAAGGTAGATCAAGAAAAACTAGCTATGATCTACAACGCCGTCGACTGCACCATTAATATTTCAGACGCTGAAGGGTTCGGTCTTGCCACTCTAGAATCTTTATCGTGTGGAACGCCGATTATTGTTAATATGACCGGTGGACTACAAGAACAAGTTACAGATGGTGAAGAATATTTTGGTATTGGCATCGAACCATCTTCAAAAGCAATCATTGGTTCTCAAGAAATTCCATGGATCTATGAAGATAGGCTCAATGGTGGTGACGTTACCGATGCTATGGAAAAGATGCTTGCAATGAGCAAAGAAGAACGCACTAAACTAGGATTAAAAGGGCGAAATCACGTTATAAAAAATTATAATTTTGATGATTTCAAGAAAAAATGGGTGAAAACCCTAACTGAGCTTTATGAAAAAGAGGGCTCCTGGGAAACTCGTAATAACACCCAGCGCTGGACACTGAAGGAGGTCGCAGGATGAAAGTACTAGTGGTTGGACCGGCTTTAACACGTACCGGTTATGGTGAACATTGCCGCTTTGTTTTAAGAGCATTAAAAGAAGTCGAAGGCATAGATCTTTATTTACTACCAGTAAATTGGGGACAGTCCAATTGGATTTGGGAAGACACGGAAGAAAGAAGATGGATGGACTTCATTGTTAAAAAAACAGCGTTATATCAACAACAAGAACCCGCCTACGATGTCTCGATCCAAGTTACAATCCCAAACGAATGGAAGCGCTTGGCGCCTGTTAACATTGGTGTCACTGCGGGTATTGAGACAACCAAGGTAGCGCCCCAATGGCTCGGTCAAGGTAATCAAATGGATAAAATTATAACCATTTCAGAACACTCAAAACAGACATTCGTTGACACTGTTTATGAAGGGACCAATAATAAGACCGGCGAAAAAGGTTTTCTTAAGTGCAACACTGATATTGATGTAGTACATTATCCGGTTAAAAATTATGAACCGGCCGATGTATCGCTGGATGTTTCGACTAAATTTAATTTCTTAACGGTTGCTCAATGGGGTCCAAGAAAAAATTTACATAATACAGTTACGTGGTTTATTGAAGAATTTATTGATAATCCTGATGTGGGATTAATTGTTAAAACCTTTATTAAAGGTGGCTCTGTGATAGACAGATATGCTATTGAGGAACATTTAAACAATCTTTTGAGTGAGTACGGACAGAGAAAATGCAAAGTTTATCTTCTGCACGGCGATTTAACGGATGCTGAGATACACTCTTTATATCAGAGCCAAAACATACAGGCGCTTATTTCATTGTCCCATGGTGAAGGCTTTGGACTTCCACTTTTCGAAGCAGCGTACTCCGGCCTACCAGTTATCGCCACAGATTGGAGTGGTCATTTGGATTTTCTTTACAAACCCACAAAAGATAAAAAAGGCAAAGAAAAGCATAAAGCTCATTTTGCTCGAGTCGAATACGATCTAGCTCCGATCCAAGCCGAAGCAGTTTGGAACACTGTTTTACAAGCGGATTCAAGTTGGGCATATGCCAAGCAAGGCTCCTATAAAATGAAATTAAGAGAAGTTTATAAGAATAGTGGTCGCTTTAAAAAACAGGCCAAGGAATTACAAAAATGGATATTAAAAAGCTTTACGGCTGAAAAACAATATCAAAAATTTAATAACTCAATAGAAGAGTTCCTCAAACCTAGCGATTGGACAGAAGAATTAGATTCAATTGAACTTGTATGAAAAAAATATTTTTTATAGCGGATTTCTTCAAGAAAGATCTTCTTGGAGGAGCTGAAAGTAATGACGCCGTGCTCATTCAACACTTGTTATCAGAAGGGTATCAAGTAGAGAAGGTCAAGTGTGCCGAGTTCAGCACAGATCTGCTAAATAAAAAAAATTTTTTCATCATAAGTAATTTTACTTCTTTGAGTGAAGCACACAAGATTGAGCTTAAAAACGAAGAATATATTATCTATGAACATGATCACAAATATCTAAAGTCGCGTGATCCAAGCGTCTTTCCGGATTTTATAGCTCCACCAGATCAAATTATTAATCAAAGTTTTTATCAATATGCCAAAGCCACCGTTGTCCTCTCTAAGGTTTGCAAAGAAGTCATAGAAAAAAACCTTGACATTGATAATGTTTATAGTATAGGCTGCAGTTTATGGTCTGATGAGAAGCTAGACTTCATTGAAAGCTTAAGAGACGCGGAAAAAAACGAAAAGTTTGCTATTATCAATTCTTCAAATCCTATTAAAAACACACATCTCGCGGTTTCCTATTGTAGGAAAAAAAATATTGATTTCGAAACAATCGGACCTTGCGATGAAAAGGAGTTATTGGTCCAATTAGCCAAATACAAAGGGTTGGTCTTTTTCCCAAAAGTGTTGGAGACCTTTTCTCGAATTTCGATCGAAGCTAAGCTTTTAAATTGTAAACTAATAACAAAGCCAAAGCTATTAGGCGCCGCAAGTGAAGATATCTTTAGTCTTTCGGGGAAAGAATTGATGGCTAACTTGCGGAATAGAAAAAATAAAGCACTTAAATTGTTTGAAAAGTTGATAACAAAGGAAGTTGACCCCGTTCTTACAGATAAGTCCATTACTGTAATTCTTAATTGCTATAGAAGACCAGAATATTTAGAAGAACAAATTGCTGCGATCCGTGCGCAATCTATAAAGCCTGATCAAATATGGGTATGGGTCAACTATCATGAGGACAATGAAGATTTTGATTTTTCAAAACTTAACGTTGACAGAGTAATTAATAACGACTATAATTGGAAATATTACGGTCGCTTTGCCGCCGCGATGTTAGCTGACACAAAATATATTGCTTTATTTGACGACGATACAATTCCCGGTAATAAATGGTTTGAAAACTGCTTGAAAACTATGAAAAGAACGCCGGGTATAATGGGCGGCGCAGGCGTTGTAATCGAAGGAAAACAATATCAAAAACACACAAGATATGGATGGTCTTCGCAAAATAAACATATTGTCAGAGTGGATTTGGTTGGACACGCATGGTTCTTTGAGCAAGACTGGGTAAAATATCTTTGGATGGAAAAACCTTTCACTTGGGACAACGGAGAAGATATACAGTTCTCATATTGTTGTCAGAAGTATGGCGGAATTCAAACATACTGCCCCCCACACCCGAAAGAAGATTTGGAAATGTTTAGCTCTCTTAAGGGTTATCAATACGGAGTGGACGATAAGGCTAGCTCAAATGCTCGAAATCATTCACTTTTTTATAAACAAAGAGACGCTTGTGTTAAAAACGCCATTGACAATGGCTGGAAAACAGTACTAATGGAGGTAGGATGATATTACTAGTATTTGGAACAAGACCAGAATATATTAAAATCAAGCCATTAATTAAAAACTTTAGAAAGAATGAGTACCCGTTTAAGCTTTTGTTTACAGGCCAACATACTAGCTTAATTCCGGCTGAAGCTGCCGTACAAATAGATCTGATGATAGACATTAAAGATGGCGTTAATCGTTTAGATTCAATCGTCAGCAGTTTGATGAACCAATCACATATTTGGACCCAAGGGATCGATAAGGTGTTGGTACAAGGAGATACAACATCTGCTTTTGCACTTGCACTCGCAGCATTTCACAGAAAAATACCAGTCTATCACCTTGAAGCTGGCTTGAGAACCTACGATATGAATCATCCCTACCCTGAAGAGTTTAATCGCCAAGCAATATCTAAAATAGCTGCGTTTAATTTTTGCCCAACGCGCATAGCCGCAGCAAATCTTTTACAGGAGAATCTTAAGGCCGACACCATCTTTGTAACGGGAAATACGGTTTTAGATAATTTGATAGGAAAAGAGTCCACAACAAGCAACAAAGTGCTTATAACTTTACACCGACGAGAGAATCACCACATTATGGATCAATGGTTCCATAACATTGAAAAGTTGGCACAAAAGTATAAAGATTTAAAATTTATTTTTCCAATGCACCCAAACCCTAATGTACAAAAGCACAAAGACATCCTTAAAACAGTTAAAGTTGTAGAGCCAATGGAGTATGAGGATTTTATCGATGAAATTAGAAGTTGTAAGATGATTATTTCAGACAGCGGTGGAATACAAGAAGAAGCTTCTTTTTTTCATAAAAGAGTGGTTGTCTGTAGAGAGAAAACTGAGAGAACCGAAGGCTTGGGAATGTTTTCATTTTTATGCCAACATCCCGGCCGATTAGGATTTCTTTTTGATGATTTAATAACAATGCCGAAAATTTCTACGCATGTCGTATCCCCTTTTGGTGATGGCTATGCTGCAGAAAAAATTTATGAAATAATAAAGGAGTGTGATAAAAAAGATGTTTGAGACAGACTTCAATAAGAAAGACTTTAGGGGCGACCTTGAAATAATTCAAAAGGCGTTAAAAGAAAAAACTAAATTTACTTTTTCAAAGTACGCCGATGGCGAACTTCATATTCTCGCCAATAAACCCATTAATAATGGCGAATTCTGGTTTGTTCCAGAAGATCACGCAGCAAATAGAAAAGCCATGATTGATTCTTTTACTTGCAAAGAGGAAGGCTATTATGTAGGAATATCGTGCCCTTGTTGTATTGGCGGCACAAAAGTACATAATTGGATGAAAAAGCAAAGCGGCCAAGAGTCTCATAAATTAACGTGGGCTAATATTTTTGTTAACGGCAACTACGAGTATTATATGGAGAATATGGTTCCTCTTTATAAAGATTATGACGTTTATTTAGTATCCAATGATCGCTCTAATTTAGATAGCCTGCCTTTCACAGTTAAAAAGCATTACCAAATAGGAAAGAATTGCTGGGTAGAGAATTATGACCTAGCAGATACAATAAAAAAAGAAATTACTGAAGAAAACATCGAAAATGCGCTATTCTTGTTTTGCGCCGGTCCTTTTGGCAATATTTTGGCTCATCAGCTTTGGAGTCATAATAAAAACAACACCTATATAGATATCGGCTCTACTTTAAATCCTTTTCTTTTAGGAGAGGAAGGAAAACGCACAAGAGGGTATCTTAGAGGTGCAAATAGTTTAAAACAGGTATGTGTGTGGGGAGAATAGTTTGTGAAATTAATTTCGCACCGAGGAAATACGGATGGGCCATCAGAAAGTGAAAACGAGCCAACCCAAATCGATTTTGTGTTAAACAGTGGGTTTGACGTAGAGGTGGATATCTGGTGCATTGAAAATATATTTTTTTTAGGCCACGACGGCCCTCAATATCAAATAGATTACAGCTGGTTTAAGTCGCGCAAAGATAGCTTATGGATTCATTGCAAGAACCTGTGCGCTTTTGAAGCAATGACAAAGACTAACTTTAATTATTTTTGGCATCAAGAAGATGACTTTACTTTGACTAACCATGGCTATATCTGGACCTATCCAGATAAAAAATTATGTCAAAAAGGAATAGCAGTAATGCCAGAACTGGCAAACTATAACGAAGCAGAACTTCGTAATTGCGCAGGAATATGCACAGATTACGTTTTTAGATACGGGAGACTATAAATGAATGATATTGCTTTTGTAACTTGGACAAACACAGAGTGTGAAGATGTTTTTCCATTGTATTTTGGACAATTTGATAAGTATTGCAATGATTATAAATCATATGTCATAATCAACGAAAACTCATCAGAAATACCAGAAAGACACCAGCAGCTTGTTAATGCCGAAGATGATCCTTTTTACAAAAGGTTCATCGGTTGTTTGGAACAAATTGAAGAGAAATATGTTATCTATATGCAAGAAGACCATATTTTGTACGACGAACTCCAGAAAGACAAATTATCCGAATTATTCGAGTATATGAAAGATTCAGACTATAGTTGTCTAAGGTTAATAAAATCTGGTGAAATGGGAGGTGAACAGGTCGCCGAGAATATTTTTGAAATCCCGGCAACATCTGGCTTCCTGTTGAGTCAACAAACTGCTATATGGCTCAAGGAAGACTTGATCAAACTGTTTAATTATTTCAAGCCCATTACCTTTAGAGACGTAGAACAATATGGATCGTTTGCTTTTAGCTCCTCTAGACTAAAGTGTTGTTATTATTACAACAATGAGGAGAAACGAGGAAACCTACACTTTGATTCAAGTGTTGTGCCATATGTCGCCACTGCCATTAACAAAAGAAAGTGGAATCTAAGTGAGTATCGGAACGAGCTGCTTCCATTATTGGAAAAATACGGCATAGACTACACCCAGAGAGGCGAGTGCTAATGCCCTATGAATTAGTTATTTTTGATCTAGATGGCGTACTTGTTGACGCATGCGAATGGCACAGATTGGCACTGAATCAGGCTTTAAAGGAAGTATGTGATTACGAAATCTCCCTGGAGGACCATTATAGCGAATATAATGGAATTCCCACAAAAAAGAAATTGCTCAAATTATTAGACAAAGGCATCGTTTCATCTTCTGACTTTTCTTCAATTTATACATTAAAACAACAGTTAACTATTGGTATAATTGAGACAAATTGTAAACCGAGAGAAGAAAAAATCAAGCTGTTGAATTGGCTGAGAGAAAGAGATATCAAAACGGCCTGTTTTACAAATAGCATTCGTGAAACAGCAACAATGATGCTTAAAAATACTGGCATATACGATCTTTTCGATGTCATTATGACCAATGAGGATGTAACAGAGCCAAAGCCCGATCCAGAAGGATATTATGCGGTTTTAGATATACTAAAAGCCGATCCAAAAAAAACATTGATAATAGAAGATTCACCAAAAGGCCTCGCGGCTGCATATGCTTCGGGCTGTATGGTGGCTAAAGTTTCCAATCCGGACGAAGTGGATATAAACTTATTAGTAAACAATATGATGTATCAATAAAGTAGGTAATAATGAAAATATTAATCCCAATGGCAGGCGAAGGTAGCCGTTTTACTAAAGAAGGTTACACCTTTCCCAAGCCTTTAATTGACGTTGGTGGCAAACCAATGATCCAGACAGTTGTAGAAAATTTAGATTTTGATTGTGAGTATATTTTTCTGGTGAGAAAAGAACATCTTGAAAAATATACCGGCCTACTACACACTTTAGGTCGTATCACGAATGATAGATTTCGACATGTCGTTGTCGACGGTTTAACAGAAGGGGCAGCGTGTACTGCTCTTTTAGCAGAAAAATATATCAACAATGATGAAGACTTGCTTATAGCTAACTCAGATCAATTCATTCAGTATGAATCGGAAAATTTTAAAATTTTAAAAAATCTAACAGACGTTGATTCTGCTGTTTTTACGTTCAACGCGGTACATCCGAAATGGTCATTTGTAAAGACGAATTCTCGAGGTTTTGTTACTCAAGTTGCCGAAAAGAAGCCAATATCCAACATCGCAACCTGTGGAATTTACTGGTATCGAAAAGGTTCAGATTTTGTTAAATATGCCAAGCAGATGATTGAGAAAAACGTCCGCGTCAATAATGAATTTTATATAGCACCGGTCTTCAATGAACTAATCCAAGATGGAAAAACACTAATACCTTTTTATGTACACCAGATGTGGGGTATTGGAACGCCTGAAGACTTAAGATACTTTTTAGAGAACTATAAAAAATGATAGAAAAACTTAACCTTGTCTTCCCAATGGCCGGTGACGGCTCTCGTTTTGATTTCGACTTTAAACCTTTTAAGAAGCTAGGGGACCAGACATTTATTGAACATGCTGTGGAGCCCTTTTATAAATGGAAATACAACATAGATAAGGTGTATTTTATTTTTAGACAAGATCAGGAAGACACCTATCAAGTATCTGAATACCTCAAGTCAAATATCGCTTTTGACGAAGACCAAATAATTCCTATTATCATACCGGAACGGACGAAGGGACCGCGAAACACCATTGAAGAGGCTCTAAAACAAGCCGATATTCCCAATGCCATCGTTTGTGATTGTGATCATAAAATTATGGTTGATAAGCTTTTCCGTAAAATAATTGACACTCGGTTTGTACAAACTGTTATTCCCGTTTGGAAAATAGATAAGTCTGAAAGCCATAACTGGTCCAAAGTGGTCGTTGATGGTTCAAAGATTGTCAATATTGTGGAGAAGGAAGACGTTGATTTTGATAAATTTGAAGTCTGGGGAATTTTAGGCTGTATCTACTTTGCTGATTTAAAGCTTTTTCAAAGGGAAGAATTGGGAGAATATGTCTCGGACGTCTCTCGGGAAGTGCTCTTTTCTGGAAGTGAGATTACATTTACTGATGTTGCGGATGCCTATTTCTTTGGCGATCCTGAAATGCTTGACAAGTGTGTTAATAAGAGAAGAAATGAATGTTCTTTTTTCTTTGATATTGATGGGGTATTGATAAGACACAGTGATCATTCCACAAACGATACCGAAACCAATTTAAGTCTTAAAGAAAATATAGAATTTCTCAGAAGTTTGAAAAACCAAAATCATAAAATTGTTATTACGACTGCGCGCAGCACCAAGTATCTTGCAGGATTAAAAAGACTTTTGGAAAAATTAGGTATTCGTTATGACCATATTGTCACCGGTTTGGCTTCCGGCCCACGAATATTGATAAACGATAGAAAGCCATCCAAACCATTTACAAAACAAGCACATGCTTTTGAAAATTTTCGGAATGAGCCATTAGAAATAAACGTGGGCAGCATTCTTGATAAAAACAAAGAAACTGTCCTTGAAGACATCAGCGCTAATTCTGGCGCCAATACTTATATTATACAAAAAGATGACTCAAAAGTTGTACGGAAAATAGTGAACAAAAACATTGTAGACCATGAAAAACACGTCGATGTTTTGAAACGTCAGTATAGGGATCTTGAAAGGTTTAATCACTTCAGCCCCGCTTCTTGTCCCAAGACTTTAGGCCTGACCGAAAACAATATTGAATGTTATTACGATATGGAGTTTTTAAAAGATTACTACAAACTGGACGGGTACAGCAGGAAGGTGCAAACAAAATTACTCAAAAGAGTGATGCAAAATTTAAAGGAAAATGTATATTGCTATAATAAACAGTTCGACACTTTGCAGGGCAAAACATTCTTTCAAAATTTTATCAATGAAAAGATAATTACCAAACTTAATAGATTCTCTTCGGAAAATCCAGAAATGAAAAAACTTATTGATTCCGACAATCTACAGATAAATGGTTGGAATTTTAAAAATCTCAAGGAGTTGTTTAATAAACAAGACCTTTCGAGATTCGCGCCGAAAATGATTTCTCCGGTCCATGGAGATCTTACTTTAGAAAACATTCTTTATAATATTGTTAGAGATGATTATAAGCTTATCGATATGGACGGCGCCAAGCTGATGGACACTCATATGTTGGATTTGGGAAAGCTATCACAATCTATTTTGTCGCGATATCACGAATGGAACAAAGCTGATATTGAAATCGGCATCGATGGAAACAATTTCACCTGCGATCCCCAGTGGTTTGAACCTAAAGACGCCGATGTACGTATGCTGAAAGATGTTTTGCCATATCCTGAAGATACTATCGCAAAATGTATTTTTTATATGGCCACTTATTTTGTACGCTTCACACCATTTAGATTAAAAAAAGGTGTAAACCATGGTATATTTGCTTTGATAATGTCTATAGTTTGGCTAAACAAACTTAATACCTGGAGATAAAGAATGTCTAATTTTAATATTGATATATACTATGACGGTAGTGACAACATCGAGCAATATTTAGATTGTGTCGATGGAGTTACCACAAACATTGGTTTTCTTAAGAAATCAAAGATTGTAGACTACAACAAATTCATTCGTGAAACATTAGCGCTTAATAAAGATAAAAAGCCCATTTCTTTTCAAGTGTTTGGAGCCTCTAAAACGGCTTGTCGAAAGCAAGCCGAAAAGATTAACTTCATCGCAGATGAGTGTGGCTCACCAGTATTCACTAAAATACCTATTGTAAGCCCATCAGGAGAGAATTTCACACCTCTAATCCATCAGTTGGTTTTCACCAATCAGTTTAGCATTAATACAACTTGTATATATACAAAAGATCAAATAGACGAATTAGCGTTCTTAAGTCAAGCCAAAAGTCCGACAATTGTATCCATTTTTTGTGGCCGCATTGGAGACACAGGTCACAATCCGTTGGATATTGTCGACTATGCGGTTTCAAGATTTAGAGACAATGACAACGTAAAAATTCTATGGGCTGGTTGTCAACGGGTTTATGATGTCCAAGTAGCCGAAAAGTCCGGTTGCGATATTATAACAGTTCCGGAAGGAGTGCTTAAAAAGATGGATCGCTTGGGGACTTCCTTACACGATTTTTCGGTAAAAACATCGTATGACTTTCATATGGATGGACAAGGTTTAGAGCTTTAAGGAGAAAGAGATGAAAGTAGCGGGTTTCAATTCTGGTCATGATTGCGCATATGCTGTTTTAGACAATGGTATTCCCATTATACACGCAGAGTTAGAAAGATACATTAGAATTAAAGAGCCGCCGGGAGATTCAATACAATTTTTATTTGATACATATCCCGAGGCTGAAGAAATAGTGCATTTTGCACATTGGTCCGAAACAAATCCAAATTGGGCTATTCGCAATAAGTATCCAGAATCATTTAAAAAAGCTCTCCAAACAACTAGCAAAAATGGTGGCTCCTTTTACGAACCGGGCCATCACTTATGCCACGCTGCTAATGCTTTATTTTCTAGCAATTACAAGGATGCACTCGTAATTACAATTGATGGCGGAGGCAGAGATATAATAGACGACCAGTCATTAATTGGTACATTTACGGCGTGGAAAGGCGATGATCTAGATTTTGAATTGTTGGCCTATTTGCAAGAGCACGAAATTAATATTGGTACAATGTGGAGTCAATGCACTTCCCAAATCTTCGGCCTTTCCAGCGGATATCCAAAAGGGAACCAGTGCGGCAGCGTAATGGCCATGGCCTGTATGGGAGATGCATCAAAATATTACGATGAGTTTTATAACCATCGTTTTAAACACCCAAGTATGCGCCCTTTTAATTTTGGAAAGTTCAAAGAAATCGCAGAAGCATCTGAACAAGGCGCTTTTGACGTCGCCGCAGCATTACAAAGAGCCACCGAAACAGTCGTCAAAGAAATTCTAGATCCACTTGTAGAAAACTCAGACTCAGATAATATTTGTCTTTCTGGTGGCGTAGTGTTGAATTCAGTTATGACTGGAAAACTGGCTAAAGATTGGTATCCAGATAAAAACATCTATGTTTGTCCGGTTCCTTATGACGCGGGACTTGCAATCGGCGCCGCTCAATACGTTTGGCATACTATGTTGCGAAACGAAAGAATCCAGTGGGAAGACAACTGCACACCTTATCTTGGCGTGACACACTCTGAAGAGTCGATAGTTGCAACTTTAAATAGCAGAACAGCGGACGTATTTTGGCATAGAGCAGATGTGGATGCGATAGTGGATAAACTAGATCAAGGCTTTATTGTATCGGTTTTCAGCCAAGGATCAGAATCTGGGCGCAGGGCGTTGGGTAATAGAAGCATTTTAGCTGATCCAAGAAACCCGGATATGAAAGACATCATTAATGAAAAAGTAAAACATCGCCAATGGTATCGCCCCTTCGCCCCCTCCATTATTAGAGAGGAGGTCAAAAACTGGTTTACAACCGATCAATCGAGTCCCTATATGTCTTTCGTACTTGATTTCACTGAAGAAGCAGCGGAAAAGGTACCAGCAGTCGCACACTTTGATAATTCAGCAAGATTGCAAACTGTAACTGAAAAAGATAACGCTTGGTACTACAATTTTCTTAAGAAATGGCAGGAGAAGTCAGGTGTTCCCATTATTCTCAACACCAGCTTTAATGATAGAGAGCCAATTGTAGAAAATCCAGATCACGCCGTAAATTGTTTTCTTAAGACGGATATTGATTTTTTGTTTTTCTGTGATTACAACATTTTGGTGAAGAAAAACAAATGAAGCTTAAGGACAATAATGACCCCAAAAAGAATCCCAATATAAACTGGGCTCCCCTTTTGACGACATGGATTGATTTTTGCAATTATAAAACAATTGTGGAAATAGGAGTCCAACAGGGCGAAACAACAGAAGAGTTTTGTAAAATTGCTCAGAAAATAGGTGGAAAGGTTTTTGGTTACGATTTTTTTGACAAGATCGGGGCTTATGGCACTGTCGACAGCAAAGTACCTCCGACGCCACCACTAGAAACAATTCGGGAGAAATTATTTAATAAGGGGTATGACGACAACGTTTTAAAACTAACTAAAATTGATACTTCAACAGACGAATTTGTTACTGTATTAACACGCGATTTAAAAAAGTACCGCAAACGCAGTATTGATTTCGCATTTATTGATGGCTGCCATTCTTACGAAGGTGTAAAGAATGATTTTTTAAAAGTATATCCACTTTTGTCCCCCGAAGGGACCATTGTTTTTCACGATACTTTTTCTCACGCCGGTCCAAGAAAGTTTGTTTTAGAGCTATATGAAGAAAATGATGGAACATACGACATAATTCATCTTCCATTTGGTGGAGGCCCAGGTACACAGCCATATGGACGCATAGGCATTGCAATATTAACTAAAAGGAGCTTTGCCTGGAGCGAAGGGGGAATACACAACACCGATCATGATAATCCGCCCCTTGACGAAGAAGAGATTTATAAAAACGAAAAAGAATGGTACGAGAGACAATTAGAAGCAGCACGAGATAGAAAAAAATGAAATTAGCATTGTGTCTATTTGGATATCCAAAAGGCAGCTCTGTATATGCTGCTGATGGTTATCAAGAAAAATATAAGCATTTGTTTGAGCAAGTGATGGAATATAACCCGGACGTGTTCATTCATTGTTGGGATGAGGATTTGGAAGAAGAAACAGTAAATCTCTTTCAACCTAAAAAATATTTTTTTGAAAAACAACTAGATTTTAAAGATGAAATTGCCAAATTGAATATGGAAAGGTTCGCAGGCGGTAGAGGTAACATATTCAAAACATTAAGCTTTTTCTACACCAGAAAGAAAAGTAACGACTTAAGACTCGAATACCAAAAGGAAAACAATATAGAATACGATTGTGTTGTAACCAGCCGTTTTGACGTTGGCTATCACAACCATGGCCGAAACAAAACCAGCTACATTGACTTTAACCCTAATTTAGATATGTCTGCAATTTATAGCGCATATTGGGATCAAATTAATGCTGGCTTGTCCGATCACTGGTTTTATAGCCAACCACCCAATATCGATGTTATATGCGGTATATACGACAAAACTATAGAGTATTTGCAAGAGAATAGTGAATATATGAATGAGATGATGAATGGCTGCTTTGATACAAATATAAACGATTGGTTTTCAAACGAGTTCTTGAAAGAGAACGCAGAAAAAACTAATAATTTTCACAAATATGAAGAAAGCTATTGTTTAAATAATCATTGTTTATATAAGTGGCATCTATATAAAAACAATCTTTGGCAAAAAGATAAATGCAAATTTTTAAATAAAGGGCTGTGGACTAATGCATAAAGTGGGTATTATTGGTAATGGTTTCGTAGGGTCTGCAATTGCAAATGGTTTTGCATTGCATGCTGACGTAAAAGTGTATGATGCTAACCCAAAAAGAACGATTAACACTTTAGAAGAAGTACTAGATTGTGAATTTGTGTTTGTGGCGGTGCCCACACCGATGGATATGAGAAATAGTAATCACATTGATATATCGATAGTTCACAATGTATTTGAAGAAGTCTCGAAAAAGAACAAAAGAGACAATATTTTTATTTTGAAATCCACGGTAATTCCAGGCACCACCGAAAGTTTACAACGAGAATACCCCAGCCTGAACATTATTTTCAATCCAGAGTTTTTGACCGAAAGAACAGCTTATTTGGATTTTATTAATGCCTCTCGAATTGTCATCGGGGGTTCAAACGATCACTGTCGGAGAGTAAAAGAGCTTTATAGAAATCGATTTCAGCATACTAAAATTATTTGTACCGATACTAAATCAGCAGAATTTGTGAAATATATGTGCAATTGTTTTTTTGCAACTAAGATTTCATATATGAATGAAATGAAGGTAGCATCCGACAAGCTCAATTTAGAGTGGGACAAAATAATGGAAGCATTTTTATCAGATGGTAGAATTGGAAATTCCCACACAGACGTTCCCGGTCATGATGGCCAGCTTGGCTTTGGAGGTAAATGCTTTCCAAAAGATATTAATGCGTTTATTAATTTCTATAAAGACATAAATATATACCCCACGATGCTTTATGGAGCATGGGATAGAAATAAAGAAGTAAGAAAAAAACGCGACTGGGAACAAATCGAAGGCGCGACAACTAAAAAGGAGAAAGTAAAATGACAAAAGCACCAGAATATAAATTTTCGAAACAAGCTCTAGGGGCCGTTATGATGGCTTTGCAACAGTCGTTGCTCGAGCAAAGCGACATTGTACCTGTTTTTGAGAACTTCCGTTTGAAAAATTCAACAGAAGGGTTGGTTGTATTAAATCCACCACTTGTTAAATTTAATGCAGAAACCGTAGAACAGTTTCAAGTAGATGATGAAGATGTTGATGCTTCGGCGGCAGATTAATGCCTGTGTATATTTACGGCTGTTCTGATTGTTCGGAAGAGTTTAAAGTAAACCATGGTATGCGCGAGAAGTGGGATACGTGTAATTTGTGCAATTCTACAAATATAGCACGTATCCCATCGCTCCTCACAAAGCTGAAGACAACAGCAAAAGAAGCAAAGGTCGGAGATTTAACAAATGAGTTTATAGAAAACGCCAAAAAAGACCTCCGACAACAGAAAAAAGGATTGGATAAAAAAAGATGATCGAAGTATTATTTAGTGTTTCTATTGTTGTAAACTTGCTTTTAGCTTGGTATATCGTGCAGCTTTTAAAGCGATTTTTAGCTTTTCAAGAGGAGATAGACAACTTTGTTGAAAGACTCACAGAATACGAGGGACACATCGAAATTATTAATAATTTAGAAAGATTCTATGGAGACGAAACTCTAGCGAACCTCAGTCGTCACTCAAAAGATCTAGTACGTGAGTGTAAAGAATTAAGATTCATCATTAATGATGATTATGAGAACGATGAGGAGATAGAAGAATATGCCACGGAAGCGTAGCAAAAAGAATCATTATTTTACAAAGATTCATGAGCAGGCAATAATTGATTACTGTAATACAGAGGATATGAAGTTGCGCAATGAACTTTATAAAATTTACATAGGTCCGGTGTTTAGCGAAATGGTGGATAAAATTGTATATACATACAAATTTACTACTTTACCAAACATTGATGCATTGCGTGATGATTGCAAGAATTGGTTAATCACAATATTAAACAAGTTCGACCCAAGTAAAGGATCGAAGGCCTTCACTTATTTTAGCGTAGTCTCAAAGAACTGGTTTATCGCTGAAGTTAAGAAGACTGGCAAAAAGTCCAGAAAAGAGGTGCCTCTCGAGGATTACTATTATGAAAAACCAGGAGGAAATGATAAGAACTTTGCTTCCCTATCAGGCGCCGAAAACCTCGTTTCTCACAATACATATATTGAGGATAGGATCAAACATGAGTTTTTCGTGGGGCTTTTTAGAGAAATTAAGTCTTGGGATGACCTTCCTTTGCGACCCAATGAAAGAAAAACAGTCGAGGCCATAAAAATTCTTTTTGAAGATTCTGAAAAAATAGAGATTTTTAACAAAAAAGCTATTTACCTATACATCAGAGAAATCACCGGTTTAAACACTAAACAGGTTGTTAGCTCTTTAAACAAAATTAGGAAACGCTACGCGGTATACAAAAAAGAATGGGAAAAAGAATAAAAGATTTAGATGCTTACATTGAAGAAGCAGTTAAGAACATTAGAGATGACAGAGACATCACTTCTACTCTATTAACGGGTATTTTCGCCCAAATTCAAAAAATAAACGATGCAGATTCACATAAAGACCTGGGCCTTATTGCTTCCAAGTATGTGGAAACTCTGCAACGATCAAACGAACAATTAGTAAAAATATCCTCCATAATATCAAAAAAGCAAGATACGGGCGTTTCCTTGGGCGAAGAAGACAAAAAGGAACTTTTTGATATTATCCAAGGAGATAAAAAATAATGACTGACAATACTGTTCATCTTAAAAATACTTTGGATCTTCCCGATGATTTCATTCCTTATGATAAGATGCTGGAGTCTCCAGCGTCGTTTGTTAAAAAAGTAGTTGCCAAAACTGCATCACCAAACCCCCTTAAGACAAGAAAACAATATTATGGTCGCTTTATAACTCGATTGTTCCAAGATAAACTTGAGGGGGATTGTATGTTTGATCCGGTGCTTGCCGCAATGCAACGCTCCGGAGGCGAAGCGACCTCGGCGCTGAAGGTCTTCGTTTGTGTGGTTTACGTGGAAGAGCTACAATCTTATCCTTTCCCCCAAAAAACAGCGAATGGACAGCTTGATATGGATCTGGTAAGAAAAATTGCTACAAATGATGGCATATTTAAATCTTACACTTACTTGCAGTCCGGAGGTCAAGATCTGGAATATGGCGAAAATGTTCTTGTTTCTTTCACTGACCCAGGCGCTAGAAAAGAGGGGATCTTTGAATATTCTTTAACAAAGGGCGCAGGTGCCCCCGGTGGAATGCCGGGAGGAGCCGGAGGCCCCGCAGGCGGAGCAGGTGGCTTAGCTGTCCCCGGAGGCCCTGCTAGCGCCTTCGGCGGTGGTATTATCGCAGACGGTTGCGATGGAAACCAGATAAAACACACTTATAAGAACCCAGCTATTAAAGCTACTCAAGACACTGTAGGAGCCAAAGCTCCCCCATGGATAAAAGGCATCGGCGCTGATCCAAAACCCAAGCCAAAAGAAAAAGAAGGAGGTGTCTTATCGCAAATGGTAGGTGCAGCTTCTGACGATGTTAAAGCAGCAATGAAAAAATATGTACCCGAAGTATTTACTTTGCCCGCAGGCCCAGCTTGCCCCGGCGCATTCCCAGAGTTTCCCAGTAAGTTCCCCTTGGTCTTAGATAATCGTCACGCACTTAAAGCCAGGGTTGAAGAGGCTGTCGCAAAAGGAAGATTAGGTGGCCCCAAAGGCTATGTTCAACGGTATGCAAAATATTATAAATCAAGGAAAATAAAGGCCGAACGAATGGCACAAGGTGTGATGATTATTTTACATAACACAGCCGGTGGCCGCTCCAAAGCAAGAAAAATCAACGGTGAGCGCCTAGGCAAAAAAACTGGCAAATATCAGACATCGCCATCCCGAAATCTTGAGACATTCGCCGGTCATGGCACCCCAGTTCATTTCTTTCTTGATACATACAATGCTTATTGGAATTGGGATTTAGAAAATACCGTAGGCGGCGGCGATCATGATTTGAACGGTTCACGCGCCAGAATGCCCGCCATTGGTATAGAAATTATGCACTTATCGAATGGAATCATCGGCGCACCTCCCAAATCCTCAAAGGCCAACTTGGTTAGTAGGTCGTATTGGAATTATTCAGCGCATATTGGGCGCAGCAAGTGGGAGCTTCAAAACGAAATGCAACGAGACTCGTTAGTGGATAATGCTTTTTCTAGAAAGTATCCCGGCGGTAATGTTTTACCACCCTCTCAAATAACAGCTCTTCGACAATGTATTCAATTTATTATGTCGTATTTACAAAAGGCATATGGCACGAGGATCGTTTATATTGCTACCCACCGTAATGGCTATAGCGGAAAGCCGAGCTGCCCTGGTCAATACGCCATTCGGCACGGAATTGCGCCTGTAATGCAATCATTGGGGCTGCGACCCTTAAATTTTGCTACTCCTCAAACCATTGATCTTGGCTTTGGTCCAAGAAAATATTCACGTGCAGGTCTGTTATACCCGGAAGCATTTTTTCACGATACAATATATGAAACAAATTGGAAGGGGCAACCTTACTTCAAAAAACCCTTTACTAGAGAGTCGGGATGGAACTCAATGAATCGACCTCTTACATTGGAAGAAGCAATCAAGCATGCTGGCGAAACCACAAATCAGTCTTGGTATAAAGGAAAAGGACTTAAATAAAATGCCCCTAAAAAAAGCTTTTAATGATGATGCCTTAAACACACGCCAAAAAAGAAATATGAGCATAGCAGGCAATGCTATTAATATTACTCGCAGAGGTATTCAAGGGGATAATCTAGTCGAACCTCTGCCAAACTTTCGACGAACCAAGAGTGAAACTATATATGAAGGCTCCAATAATACTAGTATTGTTTTAGGGCGAGACAGGCCCGGAGAAGCTGGCAGCGGTTATGGAAATCAAACTGGCGCCGGAACTATTGATATGGTCGTCGGCCGCGTTTCAAGTGACATACAACAATCGATTGTCAACGATCAATCGCTCGAAGTAGAATCTTTATATGTTGACAACAACTTGTCTCGCGATGCCTCGAGAATCTATATCAGCCAAAAAACTGACGTCGATACAAATTTTAATCTACCGAGTGGATTAGTGGGAGAATCTAAAGCTAAGGCTGCAATTGCGATAAAGTCAGACGCAATAAGAATTATTAGTCGCGAAGGTATAAAAATTATTTCACAAGGCGATAAAGCCAATTCTCACGGCGCCAAGATTCGCACAATTCCAGCGATTGATATCATTGCGGGCAGCTCAGACGCTAATAATGAACCTATTGTTAAAGGAAAAACTTTACGAAAGGTACTAAAAGATATTATGACTCGAATAGATGAATTGAATTCCACATTAGATACGTTTATGACAGCACAGGTCGAATTTAATGCCGCCACGTGCGCACACGAACATCCCGATCCAATGCTCAGGTTTTTAGGCTCAGCAGCCAACGGAGATCAATTTTCGGTTAATAATGGTAAAGTGCCCTTTAGTGCCGAACTCTTGCAAAGTGGAATAAAATGCTTTGCAAATCAGTCTATTGCTAAGACTGATGGTGTAATTAACAAACTGTCTTCGGCATTAACAGAAATGAACATTAGTGAAGTTTATGGCGCCAAAGAATCCAGTAGTGATCGAGTGAATGTAAGCTAGTTAAACCCAGAGTCGAGACAATAAATGAATAGATGGTACATATATAAAGACATTGAGCCCATAACAAAGGGGCAGGTAAAGACTATAAATGAATCTTCCATTGAAAAAATTATGGTTGATTCAGAAGAAACTGTCTACTATCAAATAATTAATTCAACTGCCGCCACTGGATTACCTAAAAATTTCTTCCCCACGGCACCAGACGCCGAAACAGAAACGGATAAGCCGAGTGGTAATACTGAAGACCCCGAAATAGAAAAATATATTTTAGAGCGCAAAAAAGCTGCATTGGGCGCCCTCTTGACCCATGGCGGCCAAAATATTCAAGAAGAGGAGACTAAGAAGTTAATAGAAAAATTTGCGCCCACTCACGTATATGTAACGGGTGGGTTTTATATACCCCCAGGTCCGGCCGATTTAATTAAATTTCAGTTAATTATAAGAAGCGATACAGAACTCTATAATGCAATTAGGCAACTTTTAGGGGAAGAAGTAGAGCCCGCCAAACCCGAAGAAGATGAAGCCGTAACAGTAACGGGCAAGATCAAATTCCGCGCTGATAAATTTTTAAAAGATATTGTATACGTTTCAGAGATCTTTAAAACCTCCTTCAACAGTATGAATGCTACTGATTTAGAGACCCCTTACGATTATAATTATGAACTGTCCGGGCAGAACTTATCTATCATTAAATTGCTGGTGGAAGGAGAATTATTAACTACTAAAAAAATTGTTAAATATTTTCGAAAAGGTAAGTGGCTTCCTCGTAAAAAAATAAATTTATCAAGATATGATATTAGATTTGCTTGGATAGGCACATTAGCCGCTGACCAGCCCACCGACGATATGGGCGCCCTTGTCATGAAGCTAGATGAAAGTGTCCCTATTACCATACATCAAAAAAACAAAAAGAAGGTTTTAGCTTCTCTAAGTTCTAAGAACTTTAACGAAAAGTTCGATTCTGAAACACTAGGCGTGTTGATTAATCTTGAGGGGGCAGCTCAATCTTTAAGAGAAAACGAAGCCCCGGTAGGCGTCGACTTAGAAGAATTTACTAATCAATATATTATACCCAACCCTAGCAAAGAACAGAAGCCAGTTGAAGTAAAAAAGGTTTTTAACAAGGGGGCTATAAAGTACAAATCTAAAGAAGAATTAGAAACAGAACGTCTAACTGATAGAGTTAGGAATAAAATTTTCAAAAAAGTAAAAAATGAATTTTTGCAAGTGGGCGACCAAGCATTTTTAGAAATTCTTAAAAACCGTACAAACATTAAATCCATTGAAGACATCTATAATCAAGTGCTCAAAACAATTCCGGTTGACGCCCTTTTGGATGCCGCCGCCGAGTGTTTGTTGAAAAGCCTTCCGATAACAGATCTAAAAAAGAAAGTGTGTGACATTGTTTTGGGAGATTTGCAGCCAAAAGACCTTAATAAGATTTTAAAATATATGGGCACAAATACTACCAAAGAGACGAAAAAAGTCAAACAACAATTAATTCAGATAACTAAAAAAAACACGGGCAATTTCAAAGGGGTCCGTTCCGAGATAATACAATATATTAAAAAAGACGTAACTGCGCGCGATGTTCTCTGCCTTGCCATTTTCGCCGCCATTCCAGCAGCGATTGCGCTGCTCTCAAAACTATCCCCCGGCGCCGCCAAAAAATATTTAAAGGAACAGTTCGAAAAGCAAAGAAAGATCGCCGAGATAGATCTTAATGATTATTTTACCCCACCCGTATCGCCACCGGCAGCACTACCTAGTAATCCCGCTAAGCTGCTTTTAGAGAAATTCGAAATGGGTCTCGACGCATATAATATTACCTCATTGACAGGTGATTGGGCATCCTCTCTTAAGGTTGATGTAACAGGTTTGGTTGAAAATTTGGTGGTTGATATGGTTAAGATACTTCTTGAGCAAGTCTCTTATATGTGCGATGGCTCAAGCGCATCAGATTTCGCCGGTTTTAGTCAAGGCTATGGTTCGGATGGTATTCCTCCGTATGTTGACCCCGTATTTCCATTCGTACCTTATATGTTTAATGATTTAATTGATGATCCGATGACATATGGCGTTTTAGGTGATGCCCTTCCAATGGTGACACAAGATGAGATCACCGATTTCTTAGACGCCCTTTCAGAATTCTTGACTATTTCTGAAATCTGCACCTTAATCAACGGAGGTCCGAATGCCAACCTCATCATTGAAAACATATATGCAGGAATGTTTAAGCTTGAAAGGTTCAAGAACATAGCTTCGGCACTAAAAAATAGATCTAAGTTTGTAAAGTTTATAGAATTAATAAGCAAAAATGTTGACAAAGGGGTGTGTGTTAGGAAACTTGATCAACTTACCAAAACAAAGAAGATTTTAGCTGAATTTTGTGGTCCTTCCTCCAACGGCGCTCTAGTGGAAGATTTAAAAAGAAAAGCCTCAGACGCGGTTATCGAAAACTTCTTAAATCAAGAAAATGAAATGGCCAATCGGGTTCTTAACGCTATCATGAACCTTAGCGATTTTCAACGAATTGCAGACAAAGCACCGCCAATATTTTGCGGCCCTGCAACGCCAGGAGAAGAGGATGATAAAGAACCAATACTTAAAGCACAGCAACATCCAAGTCAAAAACACACTAATCGTGTTTTTATGGACAGGATCTTAAAAACCATTGATAATACTTTTGAGCAAGATCTAATGTCTTATAAGCCTATTCTTGCTTATGGCGGCAACGACGACAAGATGAAGAAAGCAGTCGTAAATGCATCAAAATACCAAGCAAAAATTTACGGACTTGATGGATTTGACGATATAAATGAAGCTGAAATGAACCAATTAGTCGCGGAAAACAGCATAATAGCCGCAAAAGTTTATAATACTTTTATTGACAAGTCGCTTATTCATATATCCTCCAAAACAAACGATAGCTACTTGAAAATCAATAGACACACAGCAGGCGACTTTACTCAGCTAAGAATGAATTTTTCTGATAAGCCTCAATATTCTTGTCCACCTGCCAGTATACAACTGGAGTTTGGCCAACCCGGAAATCTTAAAAAACAGGTGAAAGCTATAGAAGTCGACCAATGGGAAAAAATAAGTGCCAATTTTATCCCTGAAGGCGGCATTGGATTAGACCTATATGACCTACAAATTTTAGATAAAATAACAGCAGGGCTCCCCTTTTATGCATCTATCTTAGAGCAAGTAATTCAGGAGCATGCCGAATATATTACTACTCAAGATCTGTTTAAAAAGACCAACTTTGATAAACTTGAATTAAATAAAAGAAACCCTATATGTCCCTCTCTTCTGGACTATAAACAAGCTATTATTGATTTAGAAAAAAATGCAAAAGAGCTAGAGTGTAAAATTGATTTTGCGGCCACTCCTTCTGCCAGTGATGTGGCGCAGTTAAATTCTTTTATTGAGATTGCTGTAAAGGTCGTTGTCATACGCGAGTTTTTGAAAAGCTTGTTGGTGTTCTCCTCTTTTGGAATCAAGTCACTTCTTCCAACAGCGGAAGGCTCCTCTTTTTACTATGGATATGTGGAGAACCAAGTGGCAGAGAGTCTAGGACAAGAATGGAAGGAACTGATTAAACAATACTCTCAACAGGCCTATGGTGCAGCATCTGTTGATGAGACTATAGCTATAATGGTAGGAAAACATTTCAAGACCGTCCAGGCCATAATAACAGAAAAACTAAACGCCATCGGATTGAATACTGGCAATACTCTAGAAAAAGAATATAATTTAGATGCCCCTCCAACGGATCAGGATATTAAACAACAAATCTTAAATAATATCATTTTAGATAAAGTGCTTGATCCTCCGGAGATACTAGCTATTGATTTTAAAAACAAAAAAGGAGTAATACCAAAGAAATATTATTCCAACCACGAGCGATTAAAAAACGGTGGCTTCTTCATTGAGCAAGGATTTGATGTGAGACACAAATATGCTGAAGATGTTGGCGTCATAACCAAAGAGGAGATGAAAGCTCTTCTGAAAGCAGGCGATAGTGATTTTATCGATAAAGTAAAAGCTAATAAAGAAAAACTACAATTACTTTTTGGATACGCATACGGCTATGAGGCCGAATCTGGCTTTCCATATGGAATCGGCGCTTTTAAAAACACACTTAAAGCACAAAGCGATTCGATGCGATATCATGTTGAAAATAATATTGCGAATAACATAGCTATAGACAAACAATTATTAGAATGGGAAGGTCGCCTTTCAAAAGCTAAATATTGGTCATACGGAGCGATGTTAAAATATTGGGGAGAGATTGACAAGCCAGCAGTTCAAAACAAATTTACCCCGAATAAGGTTGATCTAAACAACTCGGGTTTCTTCAAGAAGATGAATCAGTATATCACGTTGAATATTTTGATCCCTGTCTCAACAGATAATCATATGGTTGAAAACCGCGAAAATCTTAAAGATGCCACGCAAACTGAAGCATTTAACACCGGATTTCTCGAGGGTGTCTTCGATAGGAAATATTTCCTTCAAGAGGCCGGAGAGAATGATTCGGGTCAAAAATGGTTCAAACTTCCTTTAGTAGAGATCCCCCTGAACAAGAATGCTTCTAATAAAACTGTCTTGGAGCTTTTCGATGATAATTTCACCCCGACGCCTCCGTACACCCCTACTTCATTTTATGATGAATATAAAAATATGGAAAATCTGTTTAGACTTTACCGCTCTTCGTTGATCGGCGGCGACGACGAAGAGGGCTCCTTTCAACAAGGCGCCCTCCAGCAGTCCCAACAGTTTACAGAGACCGCCGCCGCAGAGGGTGGTCTAGACGAAAATGCCTTTGCCAACAATAATGTTATAGCCGAGATCGGGTCGTACACTGACGAAGAGGGCAAACTCACACCTTCGGAAATGTACTCCAGGCTCCAAAAGACCTTTCGTATGGCTGAAAATGCCCCATTCCCCCCTTTGAAAACAAAACCAGACTGGTGGCCTGAAACAATTGGCAACAATCAAACCAATCTTTTTGAAAACAAGTATGAGGCGACAGTCCAGGCGTTTTTGGATTTCAAAAGTGCTTATGAATCTTATACCTCGTTTGTAAAAAGCAGAATATGTTGGAGCACTCAATTTGCTGACTTTGCTGAAAATATACAGTATAAAGAATTGCTTTCCTTCTTGGCGATTATGACTGCAGAACAAATTGAAACAGAATATCCGGAATTAAAGCCGATGTTTAACAAAACTTTGCTCACCATAGCCAAAGCAATTCAACCTTTAATCACTGCCGCCAATCGTCACGAAGATCCTGAGTTTTATCAAAAAATGCCTAAAATCGCGGATTTAGAGGTGTCTGCTAGTGGTCCTAATTGGTATATGATTATATTAGAAGTAATGATGAAGATGCTAGCGAATCAAACTGACCCCACTTGGAGGACACCATGGTTCTGGCCCGGACCATTAAATTCTGTAGGAATCGTTGCAAAGATATTGGACGCTATACCTGACGAGAATAGCATTGTTAGTATAAACAACAGCAGCGAGGCTTATGATGAGATTGAAAAAGAAAGAAAAGAAAATCTTGAAAAAAGTCTAATATGTTCACAAGATAGTAATTCAGAATAAAACTACTTATAAAAAGGGATTATAATATGGGCTACGGGATAGACGCAAAATTACCACTGGGAAGAAACGTTGCTTCTGGTTTTTATGGTTTAACCAAAACCATAAAAGAGAACACAAAGCAAAAGGTTAAAATGCTTATGCTAACAGCTCCGGGTGAAAGAATGATGCTACCAGAGTATGGGGTTGGGCTGAGAAATTATTTATTTGAAAACACTCCAGAAATGGATATAATCAATGCAATTAATGAACAAATAGAAGCATTTTTGCCTGAAGTCAAAGTAGTGTCGCTAAACGTTGACAAAGGTACAAATAGGCAAGCAGCACACGCAGGTCATAAAAATAGTTTATTTATAGAATTAACCTATTTGATTAAGTCCATTAATCTAAAAGACACTTTACAGTTAATAGAAAACGCTGAAGGATTAGGTATGTAAAAAATGGCAGATATTAAAAAACCAGCAATAAATTATACTAGCAGACAGTTTTCAACCATCAAGGCAGATTTAGTAAACTATGCTAAAAAATATTATCCAAATGAATTTAAAGATTTTTCCGCCAACTCGTTTGGCTCCCTGATGTTGGACACGGTTGCTTATATTGGGGATATTTTATCGTTTTATTTGGATTATCAAGTAAACGAGTCATTTCTCTCCACCGCAATAGAATACGACAATGTATTAAAATTGGCACAAAATTTTGGCTATAAGCCATCATTATCGCCATCATCATATGGAATGTTAACCTTTTTCATCTTGATTCCAGCATCTAACGGTGCGCCAAATTTTGATTATGCTCCGCTGCTTAAGCGAGGAACAAAAGTTTCCACAGGTCAGGGAAATATGTTTAGTTTAATAGAAGATGTCAATTTTAAAGATACTGCTAAAAATGAAGTGGTAGTTGGTAACGTTGACCCCGACACGGGAACTCCTGTTTCATATGCTATTCGAGCCAAAGCTCAAGCAGTCTCGGGAGAATTAGCCATACAAAATAGCGCAGTCGGAGATTATCAAAGGTTCCTTAGAATTCCAGTGCAGGGAAATAATATTACTGAAATTGTCTCTGTCGAAGATAGCCTAGGCAATCAATATTACCAAGTAGATTATTTGACTCAAAATACAGTTTACATTCCTTTAACAAATAGAGGGGCTGACAACACCACTACCCCAAATATACTTAAGCCTATGTCGGTCCCTCGTCGCTTTACTGTCGTGCAGGAAAAGAATCAAGTCCTACTACAGTTTGGAGCCGGTACTAACGAGAATGTTGAAGAAATTTTGGACCCCTCAAGTGTCTTACTTAAACAACATGGCAAAAAATACATTACAGACGACTCCTTCGACCCGGCAAAATTGATTCAAACGGATCGCTTAGGCATTACCCCTAAAAATACAGTTTTAACAATTGTCTATCGTGTCAACGCCACCGACGATACTAACGCATCGGTTAACACAATCACCAACATTGTTGATCCTGTTTTCGACTTTGTTTCAGAAACCACACTTAACACGTCGCTGTTGAATGGTGTACGCAGAAGTTTAGAAGTTATAAACGAGGAAGCTTTCGTTGGCGATATTCCCTTTCCAAATTCGGACGAGATTAAGCAACGAGCTTATGGTGCCTATGCAATGCAGAATCGCGCCGTTACAAAAGAAGATTTTATGACTATTGCCTATAGTATGCCTGCATCGTTTGGGACAATCAAAAAAGTAAATGTTGTACAGGATTCTGACACCTTTAAACAAAGAAATATTAATTTATATGTTTTGTCTGAAGATTCTCTGGCAAATTTGTTACCTGCGAACGATACAATAAAAAATAATTTAAAAACCTATATCTCTAGATATAAAATGATTAATGATTCTATCGATATTTTAGATGCGAACATTATAAACTTAGGGGTATCATTTAAAATAGCCGCCTTTGAAAATACTAATAAATTTTCAGCTTTACAAGCAGCAAAGGACGCAATACAAAACTTTTTCGCTGCACGTAAATCGTATGAAATAGGAGAAGCCTTTAGTATTACTGACATTTTTAATGTTTTGAAAAACACACCTTCAGTCCTAGATGTACTAGAGGTAGATGTATTTGTAAAATCAGGCACCAATTATGCTGATTCGAATTTCAATGTCGCAGAGAATAAATCTCCGGAGGCAAGAAAAATATTCTGTCCTCAAGACGGATGCTTCGAAGTCAAGTTTCCTAACACAGATATTTTAGGAGCCGTAATTTAATGGGAATTAAAAGATATTACGCCACAAAAGATAATACTATAACAAACGCCTATAAAGCAAATTTGACTACACGCGGTGTGAGCGGAAATATGGGCCAGTCTGATATTGTAGAGATATTTCATATATATGGTCAAGTCAGTAGTTCATCCGGTTTAAGCTCTGAGCTATCCCGTGTTTTGATTCAATTTGACATGAATCAAATAACGACAGACAGAACAGATGGCGTCATTCCTGCTTCCGGCAGCGTAAGCTTCTTTTTACGTTTATACGACGCTGCCCACACACAAACAACACCGAAGGATTATAAATTAATAGCAACTGCTATATCGCAATCTTGGGACGAAGGTCTTGGCTTAGACATGGAAAATTACACTGACGTCGACGCCTCCAACTGGCTAACTGCTAGCAATGATAGCACTACGGTAAAGTGGACCGCAGAAGGCGGAGATTATATTACCGGCTCAAATGCAAATCGCACCAAGTACACGTTTTCTCAATCCTTTGTTAATGGTTTCGAGAACTTAGACGTCGATGTAAGTCATTTGGTTGAAAGTTGGATCGATGGAACACTGACCAACTATGGGTTTGGAGTTCATCTATCAAGCTCTTATGAGACAGCAGAAGAATCTTATTACACTAAGATGTTCTTCGCGCGCGACTCACAATATTTTCATAGAAGGCCGGTCCTCGAGGCTCGATACGATAAAAGCAAAAAAGATAATAGAAGTAGCTTCTATTTAAGTTCCTCCCTTGTTCCAGCTTCTGACAACTTAATGAAGCTTTATTTGTATAACATTGTCAGAGGAGAGTTAACAGATATACCGGCAGTAGGTACCGGCCAGATGCGGGTGAGTATTTATAGCGGAAGTCAAGCGGGCGCACCAGCCGGAAGTCAATTGATGTTACCGATTGGCGGAGGCACTGCCGCCGAGGCTGATATTAACACCACAGCATCACACGTTGAAACAGGCATATACTCGTGTTCGTTTGCATATGCCTCTTCGAGTATCACAAAAATATTTGACATTTGGCACTCTGGCGCTATACAATATCATACTGGCGCAGTGGTTTCGGTGAAGACATTTGACAGCGAAGACTATAATTTTGACCAAGTATATGTTACGAAGATTGCTAATTTGCGATCAACTTATTCTAAAAAGGAAACAGCCCGATTTAGAACTTTTATACGCCCGAAGAATTGGTGTCCCAATGTGTACACTGTTATTTCTCAAACAACACCGACGTCTATTATTGAAAATGCCTATTATAGAGTGGAAAGAGTATCCGATAGTTTTAAAGTTATTAATTTTGGAACAGGTTCGTTGAATCAAACTCGAATGTCATATGATGTTAGTGGAAGTTATTTTGACTTAGATATGAGCCTGTTCGATAATGATGAAGTGTACGAGATGAGTTTTGCATATGTTATTAATGGTAATTATGTAGAACAACCAGAAAAATTTAGATTTAGAGTTGAGTAAAAATGTCTTTAAAAGATTTATTTAAAGGAAATAAAAAACAGTTTCTCGCAGCTACATCCATCAATGAGCTAACGGGCACCATTGAGTCTGCCGAGTTTGTAGCCGCCTATGAAGCCAAGAAAAACCGCTTCATTCCATTTGTTGATTTTTCCAAAGAAAAGAATTTTTCTAGGTTTGGCTCGGCTGAAAAATATTATTACGATAGTATTAACAGCATCACAAACACCTATCCCTATGATGGCTCAAGAAAAGAAAAAATTCTATGGGAGATGTCTTCTTCTTATTTAGATCTTTACCTTTTGGATAACGGATATCCCCGAACCACCGGTTATGCCAATTTTGTCGGAGCCCCCGGCACAACACTTAATTCCGGCTCTTGTTATCCACCGGCCGGTGACGACGAATATATTTTAATAAAAGGCGGCCCCCATAAAGGCAGCGGTGAAAAAATATACATCGATCAAGATACAGGCGAAGCGCGCTATCGTAAGGGCGCAAACATTTGGGATACGTCCGAAAGTAGAGAAAACAATCTTAAAATTAGCGGAATTGACGGAAATACTGTTGAATTTTGGCTAAAAAAGGAAGCTTGGAATGTCGATCAAGATTATTTTGAATTTATATGCGACGTCCATGTCACAGGCACCAGCGAAGATGACACCGATTATGGCCAACTTTCGGTTGCAATTGCCACCACAGGCACATACGGTAACAGCTCTAAACAAGCATTTTTAGTCAAAGTAGCTTCGGGCTCTTCGAGTATTATCAAATATATGGGCTCCTCAACAGTCACAACCGGCACTATTGCAGACGGCGCTTGGCACCACTATGCTATCCGAACTAAAAACACCGGAAGCAGCTTTGTGATTGATTTGTTTGTCGACGGAGAACACAATGACCAACTCATCACTGGCTCGAGTACAACCACAATAAACAATGTCAGCGGCGCAATAGTTGCAACGCTTGGCGCTCAAGCGGCGCCATTTACGGTCGGGGGCATTGATAGCGGTTCACGAGGCTGGTCTAAGTTTTCCGGCTCAATGGATGAGTTTAGATATTGGAAAACGTGGAGAAACTCAGAGCAAATCCAAACGCGTTGGTTCGATCAAGTTGGTGGCGGAACAAACACAGATACCTCTAATACAAACCTAGGTGTCTATTTTAAGTTTAATGAAGGTATTACCCAAACAGCATCGATGGATTCAAACGTTCTTGATTATTCTGGCCGTGTAAGTAATGGTAATTGGACAGGATATTCAACTAGTTCTCGAAACACTGGCTCCGCCATCGATGAATCTAACTTAACGAATTTTAGTGGAAGTGAATTTAAAGATCCTATTATTTACTCCCAGCACCCGTTAGTTAAATCTTATTTGAGTGAAAAAAGAAAAGAAGGTAAAGAATACGATTTTAGAAATCCCTCAAACATCTACTATTCAATGCCGAGTTGGATTATCGAAGAACACGATCCCGCCAATTTGGATAAGGACAATATCAACAATAACTCCTTGTTAAACTTAACACAGATTGTGAGTAGCTATTTTGATGAATTAGCGAATCAAATCAAAGTCTTACCACAATTAGCCCAACCAACTTATCCGAGCGGGTCAATAAGCGGTACGCTTAAACCTATTCCTTTTATGGACCGCGCATTGGAGTCGAAAGGGTTTGCCACACCAGCTATCTTTTCTGGTCTTGATGCGCTAGAGATGTTCGAAAGCCGGGATAACAACACCCTCTATACACAGAACATTTATGACATTAAAAACACCATTTATAAGAATATTTATAACAACTTAACTTACATTAATAAATCAAAGGGTACTGAAAAATCATTTAGAAATCTCATTCGCTGTTTTGGCGTCGACGACGACATATATAAATTTAACGTATACAGCAACAACATAGAATACATTTATAGAGACAATTATCGCTCTACTTCTGAATTACACAAGCTAATAAACTTTAATCATTCATCGAACGACGAGGCTACTGTATATCAGTATTCTTCAAGCTTAAATCCAAATTCAACAACTTTTATCTCTGGCAGTGGGGATTTTGATACTTCAAAAGAGGGAGCGGGCTTATCGTTTACTGCTGAAGCGGCGATAGTTTTTCCTAAAAGGGTGTCGCAAGGAGATTTCTATACTCTTAAGCAGAATGCAACAGAATATCAAAACAATTATCCTTCAATTATAACTTCTAGTTTGTTTGGTATGCACACAGCTATTGATACTGATGAGCCGGAAACAACTTGGGCTACCAACGATTATGCTAACTTTATTGTTAGGGCGGTCAAAGCTTCAACAACCCCGGTTCATTTAAGTGGTGCCTTCAGCACTCGAGCCAAGTTTGTACTCACTGGAACGACGGGTGGTTTTATACCCATACTTACATCTTCTGTTTTCGACGAGGTTTATTTAAACAAAAATTGGAATCTTATGGTTTCGGTTTATCCAAAAGCTTATCCGAATGCCAATGAGGTTAGTGGGACATTGAGTGAAGGATACATTGTAGAGTTTGCAGGTGTGCAGAACACTTTAGATGTTACTAATTTTGAATTTTCTGTAACAGGCACAATGACAACAGCTCAAGCTCAAAAATTCTTAGCTTCGCCAAAACGAATGTTCATCGGAGCACATCGAACCAACTTCACTGGCTCGGTGATAAATAAAACCGATGTGAAGTTTAACAATTTAAGAGTCTGGCAAAACAAGTTATCAACAGCAGACCTCAAGCTACATGCAGGAAATCCGAAGAATAGAGGATTAGTGAATTCTGCCCAGAATGCTTATTTATTCAATACTTCCATTAACAAGACATTTGTTCCCAAGGCCGAAACTTTACTTTTAGATTGGAGTTTTAATCAGGTAACGGGTTCAGATTCTAGTGGCGAATTTCTTGTACAAGATCTAACTTCGGGCTCTGCCTCTCAAATTCCACGCTATGGTTGGCTTTCTAATATAAAAAATAAACAATTCTTAGGCCAAGGGCGCTATTTTAAAGCCTCCACTACGGAAGTTGTTGATAATATGGAAATTATCACAGCAAAGCCGAATCTACCTGAATCCATTGGCAGCGATGATATGATTACCGTTATGCAAAACGATGATAAATACTTTACGCGAGAAAAAAGACCTAACTTCTTCGATCTTTATGTGGAAAAAAGCCCCTATCAAAACATCTCCGAGGAAATGTTGAAGTTTATGGCTACTGTAAAAGATTTCAATGACTTGGTAGGCCACCAAGTGGATCGGTACCGTGATGAATATAAAGACTTGGCGCTATTGAGAAACTTGTTCTTCGAAAAAGTTGAAAATGCCCCTGATATCGACAAATACATTGAATATTTCAAATGGTTTGACATCGCTGTATCTTCAATGATCCAGAAAATCGCCCCCATGTCATCGGGCCTAGACGAGAGACCATTGCGAAATATCATCGAATCACACATTTTAGAGAGAAGTAAATACCGTAGCAAGTTCCCATCATATGAATTTAAGGAGTTTAATCCAGTTGGTATCGCCACTGGCATTAATGTCTATGATTGGAAATTTGGACACCATCCGCTCAGTGACGAGCAAGACGATTCTCGTCATTGGTGGCAACGAAGAGCAGATCGCAGCAATTCGGTAATAACTTCTGGTGACGCAGCAGTTGACTCAAATCGTCAAAGCGTTTTAGATGTCATAAACAACCTAGATAATGCCCCTGAATACACTTTGAGTGGTTCCACTGGCGCCTATTCTGGATCGATTGCTGTACTTAGAAGCACTGCGCGCCCATATCGCTTCAAGGCCACTGATCTTAAAGGCCATCGCGGCGGCATTAATTTTAATAAAACTCGAAAGGTTGAGTTTTCGAGAGAATTTTTTAAAAAATTAGAAGGTGACGCCGAAAAATATGCTTTGATTGTTGATGTGGACAAGAGACCCACGTGCGACGACGACGCAGTTTTAAATGACAAGCCCAAACAACCTTTCGCTGTGGAAGAATATTCCAACGGTAAGTTGGGCGAACAAGGCGCATCCGTGGGGCACCTAGTGGCACACTATAATCTTGTAAGCTCCTCAGTCGCCCTCTCTAATATGGACTCCACATATCTAGACACAGCCGGTCAAAACTACACAATGGTCAATCTTCATCATGATGTATATGGTCCCGATCATGAACGCCCAATGCAGGGGCCGTTTACAGATAAATTTGTCGGAGGAAACCCACAAAGACATATATTCTCACAAATCTCGGCAAGAAAGACAACGCTTGATGCCGAAGATACACGCCCCGAAGCTTGGAGATTTGATAGTGAGGCCAATTGTCTAATGGAGGATGCCCCATCTTTTGTGGCTCCCAATAACGGTACCGATATGGTAGTCGATTGGGATCTCCCCCGAACCGTGTTTTATCGCGAAGAAACAGCCAAGCGACCTCTTAATATTAAAAACATTCAGATGAGCACAGGCGCAGCCTCTCCCGACGATTCCATTCCAGGTCGCATCGAGCAAGCATATGCGGTCACTAATATTGGCAACTATTCAAAAGGCTATGAGATCGTTATGACCACCGGCCGCACCATCAACAATAGATTTTTAGCCGAAGCAGGAGGCAATTTACTTACAGCCAGCTCAGATTCGTTTTATCTCTCAGGCGTTCTTGAATATACGTTGCCACGTCGCGACTTAACAGGAAGCAACAGTTTTATTATTGTTAATCGTTTCGCATCTCCTGGCGATCCCGCAACAATGGGCGAAGGAATGCTAGATATAATCTCCGGAGAGTATAGTATATACAATGCATTGCCATGGCGCAACCTGATGGTTCGTATGCCATTACAACAACTATTGTCTGATCACTGTAAACAATTTGGTTATTTTAGTGATGAGTTTATGGTCGCAGCATATGATGACGCCGGTAAAACATACCCCGGCGGCAGCGGCTCCGTCAGTGCTCTAAATTACGATGGCACAGGTTCTTTCCAGAAAGTTAACAGAAACACTCGGCCACAAGTTGAATACACTGACCGCTCCGATGAACAGTTCGCGCCATTTGGAGAAACAGGCTCTGCCTATGATAACTGGTATATTCAACACCAAATCCCACAAACAGATCTTCAGTATGCATGGATTACGGCAAGCATTATAAGCGACTATACTGGCTCAGCTAAGTTTTGGTTCGAACAACCAGATTTTAGTAATGCTGGCTATGCTTCTACTGATATTACGTTTATTAGTTCAAGTGATGTTGGCGTAGCTACGCCTGTTGGCACCGGCCGCTTTCCGGTCAAAGCCCCTGGTGCCAGCTACGCGGGTTTTATCCCAATTTCTTTTGTTAATTTAAATACCATATTATATGAGAACATTTCTTCTTCTGTTAATCAAGTTGGAAGTGTTGATACCGCGTATGACGACGACGAGAGCGCCGCCTATAATCAAGGCTTTGTTAACAATCTCGTAAACGCAGGAGCAGTCGGGTATTTAAACGCTCTTCTCTTAAAACGCAACGGCCCCTACGGCGGCGCCAGCTGGAAACTTTACAGGAAAGACAATCATCCAATTGTTAGAGCACACAGAAATGAAAATAGATTAAGCTATTTGGAATTAACCAAAACATCCAAAAATACTCTTAATAGAACTATAAATCAAATAAATATAACGTCTGCTATAGAGCCACCGCTTTCTAGTAAGTTTAAGCCTTTACGTCACAAGCTAGCAGTTAAAATTAATCAAAATAGCGATATCGCACAAGACATGATCATTGATCACACGTATATGAACAATAAAGTTCACTTTACAGATCACTCGGCAGATAAATTTAATCTTGATGAAAAGATTCTTAATGTTTGGTCTCTGGCTAGCAACCAGCCTTTACAAACTTTAGAAGTAATTGATTATTATTTATATGGTGGAGAACTTCCATCCGAGTTCAACCCGATACAAGAGTTTAAGTCTTTTGAAATAAGCGAGACAATTTATCCCCGAGAACAATATACTTATCTTAAATCAACTCGTCAAAGAGATAATTTCGAAAACAATTTCTGGAGAGATAGTAGAGCAGACCGTTCCGAAGAAGGCTCCAGCTTGCCTTTTTTAGATCCGGGCTACAACGATGGGCAATATAACACGCTCAAAGCTAGCGCCAGTATGTGGCCTCCAGATGCAGGCCGTTACTTCCTAACCGGCAGCCCCGGCATAATCGTCGATCCAGTCGGCGCGTGGCCAGTGCCAGCATCAGCCGGTCTCGATCAGTCCGGTATACTGCAAAACAATTGTTCCCAATTTAATCAATTTGGCCTACGTGGCGCCGGTGGCTCCACCTACGGCGGTATGTGCTTTCCCAGCTATAACAGAAGAATCCCTTCCACAATGCCATCTTCTACAGTATATGAATACCTTAGCGGATGGACTTTGTTCGAAGCGCCTGCTAGCCCAGCAGAGTACCCTTCATATGATACTTATGAACAATATGTGGAGAAAATGAAACGACAGGGCAAAGACTGCGGCATTCTACCAGAATTTAGAATTTCCGAGCATATGGAATATTATTTGAACGTCAAAGGTGGCAACTTTTTGGCCCAGAACACTGCCTCATATTCAATCACAGGCTCAAATTTATCCTCTAGCGCGCAAGATAATTTCTTTAAAACCTATTCAACTACTGATTTTCTTAAAACCTTTGCAATTGCAAACGATGATTATACATCAAAAACGGATATTAAAAACATCACGCTTTCGGCCGAGGCATTTCTTAAATTTTTACCCTACGATGGTTTTTATCCGGCCGACCGAACGATACAACTGGCCAAAGAGTTCGTTGAGAGTTACAAGGGTGAAATGAATATTAGTGGCTCTTCGACCATTACTGAGTTCTTTACAGGAAGTAATTGGGAGTCTACTCTCAGATCAGAACAGATGCTCTGGACCCGACCCATTTGGAATGCGATGTTTGCCCCAGGAATTTTATATAATAGCATTAAATCAGGCATTGCTGTGGACTATCCCATGCATACAAGCGATGACGCGCGCGATGGCACCGCATTATTTACTGGAACGCCCAACAGTAGAAATGGATATGACTATTTAGTGGATATACCGCGTATAGATAAAGTTTTTAGTTTTAGAGCGCCCTTTGAAACACTTGTAGCGCCGGAATATTATTTAAATGGTCAGGCATTTGTAGATAATGAACCCCACCCATCCGCCAGTCTAAACCTCACAGCATCGTTATTGGGAGCCGGAAGGGAAAATTATAAACTAGCAATGCATAATTTCTTGGCTGAAACCATTAGCTTTTTTAAGGAAGATGGCAAGATGGCTACCTTGACGTCGCAATCCGACGCTGCAGTTAATGATAATACTTTTATGTTTGATGAAGACAAAGCATACGCGATGCGCATCGTATTATCCAATGGACTGATTCAAAGTAAAAACTCGCTGGATAATATTGTTAACAGCAGCGCCGAACTCGATGGCCCCGACCGCCCAAACAAATATTTTTCTGCATCTTACTTGGTTAACCCCGCTTCAGTGGTGATGTATGAACGAACGGGCTCAGATGGAAACACCCTTGCCACCGCCCAAGTTCCACAGGGCGAACGCAGTGATTATTATGGCTCATCTTTTGGACCCCCTTGTGATGTCGGCACCACCGATTGGGCCAGTACTTATAGCTCCCTTGCAGAGTATTTTTACAATCCAAACTTTTCTTCAGCTTCGTATGAACCTTTCACACCATCCTATTATAATGGCTATAGCCATATTGAGTTGAGATTTAGACCCGAATACACAGGGAAGCACAGCCTTCTAGATGTGCTCACCAACCTCACTCATAGCACCTATCGTTCACAGTTGAATCAACGCGGCGCCTCCGCCGTTGCCGCTCAATGCGCTCAACAGCTTAGTGCAAGTTTAAACTATACACAAATCGCGGAGGACAAATCTGTTTTATTCGATGCGCTGGGAAACCCCATAAACATTGGCGGCGATGCTCTAGGAGAAGGAAGCGTCTGGGTGATTCAGCCAAAGTGGGAAACGCCCGTACTAAACTTTAAGAACGCAGGAGTTACGCTGCCAGAAATTGGCTCCGGATCGGTTGCTCGCGGAATGTGGCATCAAAAGGGTACGTACCCTACGGGCAAAGAAGGTGTTTGGATGTCAATTCAAGACTACACACCCGCTGGGGCGATTGAAACAGTATCGTTGGCCGATGCTGTGGGTTTTTCTAAAAAGCCCGTAAAGATTGGCACTGTCCCTCAAGAAAAGAAAATATCAGAAGCCATCGTTGCAATACCATTTTATATAGATGAAAAAGACACCCAACGAAAGTTTGAGATTAATAAAGATACAATAACTTTGGCTATGGATATAGTAGATACGGGAGGCATTTCACCCACATCAGCGGAGATGCTCAAACAAAATCCCAAAATCAAACCGGCCAATGAAATCGTTGACATGGTTAGAAAAATGAAAAAGTTCGTTATACCGCCAAAATTAGACTTTGTAACGAACAAAACGGTTAATCCCTTTGCTATGTTCATCTTCGACTTCGAAGTCACTTTAAAACAAGAAGATTTAACGAATATATGGCAGAATTTATCTCCAAATATCGCTTCTTCATTCCAAAAGAAAGTCGCGTCACTACCAATCAGTGTTTTTAAACAAAGCGAGAAAGATGGTAATGGTAATTGGCTCGGCACAAGTATGATGTCGCAATTGCCTGAAAACACCCAATGGATGGTGTTCAAAGTCAAACAGCAAGCAGCTCATAATTATTTTGCCCAGACTGCCGACTCCAAAGATGACGATCGATTTAAGTTTAATTTTGATTTCGGCTCTAGAGGATCACAGGAAAAATCTAGTCCCGATTATAGTTATAATTGGCCATATGATTTCTTCTCATTGGTCGAGTTAGCTAAAATTGATAGCACGATTACTTTGAAACCCACGGACGCATTTAAGACACCAAAAGAAAAAAATACACCGGTCTATAAGAGTGGGAACATAGAGAAGTTCGAATCACAATTCAAACAAATACGACCGGATGAGGAAGATTAGAGAATGAGTTATTTAGATTACAAAGAAAGAGTTATTGACTTGAAGTTAACTTCCTACGGCAAGTACTTGTTATCTCAAGGAAAATTAAATCCCGTGTATTATGCTTTTTTCGACGAAGACGTTATATACGATAGTCGTTATGCAAATGTTTCAGAAAGTCAAAGTGCAATTGAACCTAGAATTCAAGAGGATACTCCTAGATTTTCCACGCAAACGGTGTTTTCCGGGCGCGAAGTGGAGATATTTAATAAAAACCCCAATATTTATAATGACTTAATTGTTGGTAGCGATATCGATGATAAAGAAAAAATCGCCCAAGGTCTTATAAAAATACAAGATGAACCAGAGCACTGTGAAGTACTACAAGAGCCGCTAGGAACTTCAGATACCGCTAATAACTTTGCACCCGCCTGGAATGCGCTTTTCTACAAAGCCCCTCTATCTTCTTCAACAGAGTATTTAGAGATAAGCAGTTCACGGGGCATAGTTTACAAGAACATTCCACAATTAAATGTTGACTTGCAATATACGGTTTATAGACTTGGACCTAACTCAACCATGGTCAATCCCGATATGGGGCTGGGAAACGAGGGGTTTGGCTCTTCCCCCGGCGATGTGTCTTCCGAATCTATTATTGAATTTGAAGATGGCTCGGTCATATCGATTGGGAAAGATGCCTTAATTTTGCGTTTAGAAGAGAGCAATACATTTTTTCAAAAAGAAAATTTTGAGATAGAGTGTTTTGAAATAAAAACAGTCAATGGAAAAGAAAACTTGATCCCCTTGCGACATTATAAAGACCAGATGGAACTAGATTTTGATTTTAATCAGCGTGAGTTTGCGCCCGGCACCATAGAGCAATATTTTGAAATAGATGTTGATGGCGATATCAATGCCGATCTAATGTGCCCATTTATCAAAAAAGACAAAACAAAGAGTTTCTTCGAAACAAAGATATTTAACTGTGAAGATCTTTTCGCAGAAGATACCAGAGATATTTACAAGGATATAGATGACACAGAGGAAATTTGCGAATGATATCCACTTATAGCCTAGCAGACAACGTAGTACCAAACGTATACATAAAAAATGTAACACTGGATAGCACTTACAACAATCCGGTCGTCATGACGGATGCGGCCTATCCCGGCCCCAAGGCGACGGGTAAGAAGGGAAAATCAAAAAAGTGGACCACCCAAGAATTGTTAAAGATGCGAAAGCAGAAAAAGACAACCGGCCACAGCCAGTCCTCCCTTTTGTTGTCCTTAAAGTTTGTAAAAAATAATAGCCTTCAGTCTAATATGGAGCTTTTGACAAATTCAGACTTAAGTAAATATATAAAAGTTTTTGTACACCAAATAACAGACAAGCAGAAGTATGAAGAGCTTCTCCACACAGGCGATCCCTTAAAAAGAGCGATAAAGCTTACAACTGAACACGATATGCAAACCATAAAGACGAAAACTTATTTTGTTAGTGATTTTCAACAAAGCTTGGGAGAGTTAATATTAAGCGATGGCGCAACTATAAAAGAAATAACCAAGCAGACAACTTTTGGTTTTGACCGAAAAGAACAATTTTTGTCTTATGTGATTGTAACAGCAGTAATACCGGGAGAACAAAACAAGGGCTCCTCAGAAGATGTTTTCCTAAGTAAAGTAACCGCAGAAATTATTCTACACGATGGAGCGCTACAAAACGAAGCGTTGCTTTTTAGAATCGCACCAGATAACGATTCCACTCTGTTCGCGACATTTGGAAAACCGGGAACGATATGGACAGGAGGAGTACATAGAAACCCCGAAACCGGCCGCTTTATGACCGGAGATGAACACACTTCCGAACCTCATCCGTTTTTAGATTATGAAATTGTCCCGGCACTTAAATTTGTTGATAATCGTGTTAAGGATAAAATAGAAAGAAACATTATAAACGTTTCGTCCGCTTTTTCTCGAATGAACTCGTTAACGGCGAGATACAAGAATAGCGGAACAAACTTGATAGACTTTGAAAGTTATAAGAAACTTTCCTATGCTAGTGACTTGTTTCTTTCCCAAGACTCCGCGATGAATATTCAGGGCGCCTTTATTATCGATAAACTTAACTTAATAAAATCTAAATGCGCATTTCCATTTTTATTTGCAAACATGGAGGGCATTTCTAACAATAACGAGTCTAAGTTAAAAACACACGTTGATAAGATTTTGAGCCTAGCATCTCTTGAAAAACTGAGTGTTTATGAGAATAAAAAACTTTTATCAATTACCACCCAATGGTGGCTCGACAATTACCCAAATTTTCCCATCTCACAGACCAAAGGCTTTCCGCACATCACAGGAAAGCCCGCCATCACATTCACTTCCCTGGATAATTTTAAAACAGGCACAGGACTTCAGAGCTTCTCCTTTAAGAGATGGAATGAAACTTCCTCAATGGGCAATTTCCAATTCAGCATCGATTTTAACTACAAAGATCCAACAATAGAGTATGTAAAAGAAATCCTTCCTACCCTTTCTCAGGCAATCTTACAGGTTAATTCTGTTCTAGAAAAAGTGTATCTAGAGAAAGCCTTTGATAAAATAACTTCACAGATAAACAAAGATTTTGTTAAAAACCTGCTTGATACTGAAGATGTAGATAAATTTGGCTATGTACGCGCTGTGACTGCGCTAATGGCAATGGAAAATTTTGCGGTTTTCTTCTGGAATCCGGATGTCAACCTAAGCCAGATCCAGTCTTTCTTTATGAATACCACAAATGTGAAAACAGCACAGAGTGAAGGATTGTTGTTGATACAAAAGTTTCTAATAGACCTCAAAATTCAAATAGAATCCCTGCTTTCCTCAGTGGGCTCCAAGCCGAGAAAGAGTAGCAAGGGAGGCGTTAAAAGATCTTCCATCGTTTCAAAGCCCTCGTTCTCAAACAGGATTATCAAGGGGAACATTGAAGGGTCCGCCACCGTTCTTGACTATGGATATGATTTTACAGGCGTGATGAAGAGAGACGAATCCGCACTCACCACCATTCAGTCGGACACTTATTTAAAGCTAGTCGATACCAGAATTTTACCACAGCTAACAAACTATGAAATGGGCCAATTTGTCCCCCCGACAGTAATAAACTCTTCTTTTCGCGCAAAAGAAACCAGTGGTAAAGAAACAATTGGCAGCACCGCTTATGCATATTTGAATATTCCCCCACAATACACTGCTAATTCTGTTAAGTTGCCCCCAACAGTAACTTCCAAGACTACCAACACCGTAAATATTGAAAACATTTTTACTTCGATTATAAAATACAATGCGATGATTTTGGAAAACAATAGCTCAAAGACGGCTGACGGTTTGATAAAAAAGGATTTAAAATCTATTTTGGCTAACTCCCTTGACACCGATGTATATATGAATTTAGTCAAAGCACTCGAAAAATCAGTGAAAAAGGATACTTTGACAAATGAGGAAAAGTTCGGCGGCTCTACTGATGCAGACGAAACGCCCTTTGGTTTCCCTGGCTCATACAATGCACCATCGGACTCTGAAGAGTCTACCAATCCGCCAGAGGACAACTTGAAAGATGCCACTGATAAAAACTTCTTTTCTTTCGCCTTGTTGAATAAATTTTTACTAGGAAAAAACGACTCCTTTACCCCAGACATGTCGACAAAAACTTTTAGAATTGATAAAAAAACAGCAGACGCTGCCCCCTTGCAGGTCAAAGCACTTTCTATAAAGGGTCAAGATAGAGGCGCGCTAAACGATTTTGCAAACGAGAATTTTATTTATATTAATAAAAATGTTATTAATCCTTTATTATTGTGTTATTATTGGTTTATTCATCAAAATATCGTACATATAGAATACCTCTCGGGCTGGAAAGAAGTAACCTACTCCACTCCTTTAAAAAATAAAGAAAATCCATATGTAGCGGGGAAGCCACAAGCTGTTAAAACCAGAAGTACGAAAAACCCAATATGGTTGTCAATGTCCGCAGGCACTCTAAATGCATTAAACACCAATGAGAAATTGCTCTGTAGGATGACTCAGTATGAGACTAACTATATCGATAAAACGCTTTTAGAAAAGCTAAAACTGCCGTTATTAAATAATTACTTTATAATAGAGGGCGCCTAATGGATTTTATAGAAGACTATACCACCACTAAATATAATATCCTTTTGTCTGAGTTGAAATCAGAAAAAAAGAATAAGGTGCAAAGCGTACTGGGAACCACCGCCCCAGCAAGTCAAATGGTTACAACAGCACTTAGCACTGATCAAGCCAAATCCACTGTAATGACCACCACACCCGAATACACAGCCCCGGACTTCTCAGGCGTCAAGTTTGGAAAATCGCCTGGATTGGCAGCACCTGAGCCCAAAACAGCCGCCGACTTCGCCACCACAGCTGCAGCCGCCGCCGCCGATGCAGCAGCCGTCGCGAAATCCATCGCAACCAGTCCAGAATTGACGACAGCTGTTGATCTCGACGCACCGGGCCTCCCAATCGCTACCCAAGCTGCCCGCGCCGCTGCAGCCACCGCCGAAGCCGCTAAGAAAGCCGCCCAAACCGCACCACCGGTTCTGACCAAGAAGCTTATCAAACCTAAGTTTGGAAAGGTTTATTAAAATGAGTTGGATGGATTCAATAAAGAAGAAATATGAAGTAGTCAAAGCACAGGCTAATTTTAATACATATGCAAATTATGTATATTTGTTTAGCAGTAAAGAGGAAATAAATTTTTTAAGTTCCCCTCCCGATAAAGAGGTGGTAAAATTAAGCGACGGAACTCTATCGCTAATTCTCGCCTCAGTCTCCACTGAGAAAAAAATAGATCCCAAGATTGTTTATGGCGATATCGAGAAAGAGCTTCCAAACATAGAAAACTCCACTCAACGGCTGTCCGATCGTCAAACACTACAGGACTCCGAGCTTCTTGACTTGACGACAACGGCAACACATGAATCTCTGTCGCCCAAAGCCAAACCGCAATATTTTTCCCTTGATACGGTTGACCTTATTCAAAACCCCCTCTATACACATCTTTTTGATTTTGTCGACGCGACAGGTCCGGTTTATAATTATAATAAGCCGGTGAACGCTAATGGCCGTGCGCACATAATAAACTTTTCAACACCCAACCCGGATGGGGCTGACGACGACTGGCAGATAACCTTTACACCCTTATCTCCAAACCAACGGCTCGAGGCCTCAAAACTAGCGCCGTTCAATGATCCCGACAAAAAGAAATTTAATTTTAAACAAGAAATTAGTATTGGCTATGTTGCTTCTCAATTAAATAAAAACTACCAACAGTTTAATAAAAAGAAAACGGGCGCCACTCCCCTTCTACAAGAGGCCATGGCCTCTTATTTTATGTCTTTAAATTCAAAAGTATATACTGAAAATACATCTACTGCGTTTGGTGTTCCTTATGACTTTCAAACCTTATTATTCGACGATTCTAATATAAAGTCTCAAGGAGTAACGGCCCTAAAACAACCGAAATATGATAAAATTTATAACTATTTCGATGGCGATTATGAGCCAACACTCCCCAGTTTGATCAATAACGATATTATAGATGAAAGAATGTTGTATAGTATTTATGACTTTCTTTATCTTAAACAACAGCCTAAATTAGCTTTCTTTTTGAAGTCTACAGAATTGTCCCTTCAGGATACGAGTTTAGCGGCCTTTAATAGATATACAGATTCATTAAGTAGAATGTATGATGAGTATTCCGGAAAAGATAAAGTCACGATTGAAGGGTTGTCTGATTTTCTGACGAAGAATGCAGCTGCTGCAACACCAGCAAACCAGGGAAAACTCTTTGACATTCTTTTTGCAGCACAGATGGGAGCCTCTCCTTTTGAAATGAAAATGCAAGCTGTGCAAATGATAGAGGAGTGGGGTCAAGATGGGTATACCGAACAAGAAGGATTTTCCAAGGATTACGAAGACTTTATCGATGTTGTTAAGTCCAAAGGCAACCCGCAATGGTTAAGTGAATTAAAGACAGGCATATATTTTTCTGAAAATTCCTTAGAGTTGTTTAACGAGGCGCTTGATGAAGATCCGAGATTTCCATTTTTTATAAAAATTAACCTACCGGTGGAGGGAGTTGGCCCGATTACACGCGCTTTAAAAGAAGCAAATATGCTTGATTACATTAACACGTATGCAGCTAATCAAACCATCCCTCAAAAACAAACGGAAGAACTCGCAACGTATAGCAATTGGTATGGGGGCATTTTAAATGGCGCCGAAACTACAAGTTTTAATGTTCTTTATGATTTAAGTTTGAACGGCTTTAGAATCTTTTTTGATTCTAGAAAGGAGCAAGATATTTCTGAGGCCTTTGGCGGCCTTGAAGAGCAAATCGAAGAATTCAAAAAGCAAAAAACGATAGAGACGCTAACAGCCATAGGAGCAAAACTTGAGAGCAAATCCTATGATGACATTGACAAATTATATTCCGCTGTTAAAACAGCTCTTGATTTTGCCAAGCCTCTTATAGATGCTTATGAAACATATACCAAGGATCAAACCGGCCTCTATACACCCCAATTTGCTGACGAAATGGCACTATACCGCCGCGCCCTCATAGACATTGAGCATACAAAAGTACAAAAGAAATATGAGTATCTTGTCAATCCACACTTTAACACACTATTGTCAAACGCATATAAAATTGGTCTCGCTATTGATAAAATATTTGATTATGTATCCACAACGCTTCCACTTAAGCCGGATGGAACTAAGAGTGAAAAACCATGGCTCAAAGCTGTTTTGAATTATAACGAATCACAAAGTAAGCGACTAGAAATGGGAGAAGCCATTACCATATTAAAACAAAACGATAATGAAATCCTTAAAGGATATTTCATAGACCAAGAGAAGAAAACCTACGCAGCTGCTGGCAAGTTTATCGACGCAGCCGCCGAAGAGAAATTTGGCGAGCTTCAAGATATTACGGCCGCCGTATCGAAGACAGTTGGATCTCCAACTTACGATTCGGATATTTATTTGAATGATATAGGTAAATCCTTTGAAAATGGGGTACTTGTTTATCAACAAGAAAACGATGAATTGGTTGGCACAATAAGCCCTCTAGGTAAGCTGCTCAAACAGTTAAAAACAGTATCCCTTAAAGAAAAACTTTATGATACCATAATAGATGGAAACCTTTTGAGAGGGCCAGCAGAAATCAACGATGGGCAGTTTGCTCATCAAGAAACACTAATGTATGAGATCGCCAAATATCGAGTCAATGCAGAAGGCGAAGAGACATACATACAAAGTATCTTCCTGCCAGCTTGTGACCAACAACAGATATCTTATTATGATACGCAAGTGATTCCACATCAAGATTATTTTTATCGTATTTACACACATAAAATAGTTGTTGGTACGCGGTATAAACAAATACCTTACAATGTTGATACCCATGTTTGGTTTAAAGACGAAGGTCTATTAGAAAATCCAAATGCGGGCAGAAGAATTAAACTTCTATATGATGTTGAACCATTTTTACAGGTAGTAAGAGTGCCTTATTATAACACTCGCGCCGTCAATGTGTCATTTGATAAATTTAATTTGACGAGAATTGAAGATAAGCCGCCCCTTCCTCCACAAATCAATTTTGTACCGTTTAGAAATGTTGACGATAGAGTGTTGATTTTAGTGGAGAATTCTTCGGGAGAAATTGAGCAATATCCAAGAGTTATTTTCGAGGACACGGATATGCCCATCTTCAATGAGGTCTACTTGAGCCAAGACAGAATTCCAGGCGACAAAATGATTTTTAAATCGGACGATTATCTTGGTACCTATCAAATCTACAGACTGGAGACCCCACCAGAAGACTATACTTCTTTTGCAAATACTTCCAACGAAGAAATACTGGAGTTGTTTGCCCTAGGGTCTGACAGAAATGATTCCGTGGTCGACGCCATTGTTCCAAATAAAGACTATTATTACACAGCAAGGTTTCAAGATATACATGGCAAATTATCAAACCCAACGGAAGTTTTTAAACTTAATATGGTGCATCAAAAAGGGGCAATGCCTTACTTGACTACCGAAGTGATAGACTTGAAAGAGGTACAAAAAGACAAATTTAATGAGAATTTTTCAGCCGTTAAAGAAATGCAAAAATACTTATATATACAACCCAACTATTTACAAACAGATATTTTTGTTAATGATGCCCCGGTTGAAGGTGAGAATTACATTACCTATTCCACAGCAAAACTCCTAGCGGGAGCAAAGAGCGATGGCGAGACAATGAATGTTTTTGGCAAAAAATTTAAATTTAGAATAACATCAAAACAGACAGGTAAAAAGCTAGATATTAATTTAACAGTTAAGGAACTAGCTGAAATTACTAATAATGAATAATTATACTACTTATATAAAGGAGAAAGACGAATGGCTTTTTTAGATAACTCAGGAGATATTATTTTAGACGCAGTTTTAACTGATACGGGAAGAGCTAGATTAGCAAAAGGTGACGGCACTTTTAAAATTACAAAATTTGCTTTTGGCGATGATGAAATCGACTATTCCTCCTACGATGGCAACAACGCATCTGGATCTGCTTATTATGATCTAGAGATTTTGCAAACCCCTATTTTTGAAGCTTTTACTAACAATACATCTACAATGAAATCTAAGCTTTTAAGCCTTACAAACAACAACCTCCTTTACCTGCCGATTTTACAGTTAAATGAAAAAGTAACCGCTTACCAATCTACTGCCGCTGGCAGTGCATATGGCGGCAATACGCATGTATTTTGTGTCGACTCGGATACGATTACCCAAGTTCAGGATAATAGTTCCAATGACGATTTGCCAACTGGTGTGTTGAACGCAGCAGGCGGCGATACTACAAAAATGCTACGTATTGATCAAGGCTTGAACACTACTGAAATCTCGGCAGACCTCTCACTAGATCCAGAATTGAAGGAGACTCAATATATTATTGAAATTGATTCCCGTTTTGGAAAAATTTACGATGCTAAATCTGGCGACACAACGCCTGCTAATCCATCATTTATTGATGATGACTCTGTGGCTTCCTACTATGTTACTGCTAATGTGGGAAAGTACGTTCTCGACTCCGCCCCAGGCGCCATAACGGGCAACAATAAGTCCGCAGCTGCTGAGAAGGAAAACGAAAGCATTACGGGTCCACGTGGCACCACGCTTAAATTTGGCATCTTATCATCAACCGACTTGATATCAAGCAATTACTTGTTTACAAATATTGGCGGAACGGTAAACGACGGAACGACGGACTTTTATTATTTAGACGCCACAGTTAAAGTAATTGGTGTAACAACAGGATACAAGATTGATATTCCTGTAAGATTTTTGAAGAAACAATAAGGATAGGAAATAAATATGGCTAGTACTTTTAAAACATTTTTAAACAGCGACATCGCTAATACGCGAACATTGCTTCACGAAGCAATCCCTCTGACGGGAACAATCTCTTCCGGAACTTATTCAAGTGATGGCAATATTAAGACTTTTGCTCATGGTATGTTCGAATCCGTTTACGACTATCCGTATCTTAGTTCTTCGGCCAACCACATTTATGATATCACAGCCGGTTATTCTTCAAAGGCAGCGATGTCCTCGTCAGCCACAACTCAAAATGCAAAAAAGATTAACATCTATAATCAACACGCGCAAGTGTTATCTGGCTATGATGTAACCGGTAGTATCCAAGCATTTGATCAAGATGGCAACATCACTGACGGCGGCACCAAAATGAAACACTGTTTCTTTCTTAACTTCTCACGTCTGCTCGCGAAAGATGAAATTAAAAAAGACTCGTTCAGGTTGGAATTTTTTACTGCCAGTGAGGGCTTTAATCCTACTGCTCGCGACGGCCTGATGACGATTGGAGATTATGGCGCAGCCACCAGTTACTTGGTTAATTCACCAGCCGGAGAATACGGTCTTCTTTATACCTCTTCGGACGGCGCAGGCTCTGAAGCTGGCGCACCCAACGCTCCCGTGGGTCATATTTACTATCAAGCAGGCATCGCAGTGTTGACGTCGGCCATTGTTGCCGATGAATTCCCCAATGCTGCAGTAGGCGGAGCACCACATGTCGACTCTGGCTCCAACGTATCGCAAGCCTTTACAGGAAGTACAATCACTCAATTAGCTAACGGAATTAGATATGCTTTAGATAATATCGAGTTCAATAATACAACAGAATTAAACTCAACTATCTATTTCTGTCGAGCCAACACACAAGACTATAATTATAGTTCCAATCCAACATATGTGACAGCGAGCAAGATTAGAGTTAAAAATGATAACCCAAAAGCAGAACCAGTATCTTATATTACAACAGTCGGACTTTATTCGGCAGATAATGAGTTGCTGGCAGTAGCTAAGTTATCCGAGCCCTTGAAAAAGTCTCCAAGTAATGAGATCACTGTTCGTACCAGATTGGACTACTAAGCTCAATGTCAAACGGAACTTTGATTTATGCCTTATTACAAATTTAAGAAAAAAGACATTCTAAGAAATCGTATTAAGGCTCACCCCAATAATACATTTTTTATTAACGATAAGAATGTGTATTACAACAATCGTAATGATATTTCTGGCGCACACGTAGAGAATGTACAACACATCCCTACAGGATACGTTAGTTTATATGGTATGAACGTTGATAGGGCTTTTAATGATCACACTTATGATCCGGACGCCGACTCTGGCGTCAAAGCAAAAATATTTCCGTTTATCACCAAAAATTCATCTCTGAACTCTTTCGGGACAACTTCAACAACAGACTTTAATATGTTTCAATATGGCGACATTGTTACCGGTAGTTACCCCCTCTCGGCTTCTATTTCTCGAGAAGTCTTCGCTACAAACCATGGCACCACGGCGTCCACTGGTTCGCATATACTAGCATTAAAAAACACAATGAACCATTATACGCCAATAAGCCCACGCTATGCCTTTTCTTCTTCCTTATATGGAAACAAAGCAGTCGACGCTTTAACTCTTATAAGCATTCCTAGTATCTTTTATGGCTCTACAATTAAAAGGAATTCGGTGCGACTTGATATTTACATCTCCGGAACATTGGTTGCAGCTTGCGAAGACATATATCGGGATGGAAGGCTGATTCAGACCAGCGGAACGGCATATGCGCAAACCAGCGGAAGTGGTAGAACAGCTGGGATGGTACTGTATAATGAAGGATTCTTAGTGTTAACCGGAAGCTGGAACACGACTGCATTGAACTATAATTGGGGCGATGGTGGTGCCCCCCGAAAAGGTAATTGGCAAGACTTCGGCGCAGGCCCGGAACTTGCCGGAACATTGACACCCTCTGCCAGTTTTTCTTTGAAATTTCAAGGCACAACCTATATTCAGAACATTACAATGTTCGCAGATGCACCACTTGGGGAGTTAAATTTTTCTCCTAATCCAACGTATATAAGTTATCGAGCCAACGCAACGTCGGCCTCGTCAACTGCAACAGGTTATTTTCAAAATAACGAACTGCCTTTAAAAAACACGGTAAGCTCATCCTTTTTCGATTTTAATGCGAAACAAAAACGACAAACCTTCATAAGTAAAATAGGAATTTACGACGAAAACAGAAATCTAATTGCAATTGCCAATCTCTCTAAGCCAATCAAAAAACTCGACGACAGGGATTTCACATTTAAGCTTAAATTAGACATATAATATAATAGGACAAGAATATGATTTTAGGAATTGATATAAGCACCAGTATAACTGGATATTGTATACTAGACGCAGAGGGTGAAATAATTCGCGCAGATGCGTGGGATACGAGAAATAAAAATAAGTTTGCGAATGTCTATGAAAAAGCTCGCTTCATCAACGAAGGCCTTTGCGAAATAAAAGCACAGTTTCCAATCGAAAAGATTTTTATTGAAAAACCGTTTATGTTTTTTGGCTCCGGAGGCTCCTCCGCCAAAACCATGGCATCGCTTCAAAAATTTAATGGAATAGTCTCGTGGATGTGCTATGAAATCTTCAATAAGACGCCAAAACATATCACAGCTCAACAAGCAAGAAAGCTTAATGAAATGTCGCTTGTTCGAGGAAAAGATACAAAAAAACAAATTATTAAATGGTTACTTGACAAAGAGCCATCTTTTACGGTAGAATTAACTCCAAAAGGTAATCCAAAACCTAAATATTATGACATCGCCGACGCGATCATTGTAGCAAAAGCAGGTTTAATTGAGCTTAGCGCGACACAAGAATAAAAATAAATGGCATACTGGTTCGGGAAGATCGGTTGATTTTTTTGAAATATTACAAAAAGTCAAAGCACATCATGAAAAAAATGGCACTGTTTATATCGGCACAGACTCTTTTTCTGAAAAAAAAGCTTGCGTTTTTGCCACAAGTATAGTATTATTAGGGGCAGATGATCAAAAGGGTGGCAAATATTTTATTAAAAAAGAAAAAGTTGTTCGCCCCGCATCGTTCTATAATAGAATTTTAAAAGAGGCAGAAAAATCTGTAAATATAGCTTTAGAAATAACTGAAATATTCCCAGAATTAGATCTTGAAGTGCATTTAGATGTTTCTGCAGAACATAAAAACGAAAAAACATCTCCAATGACAAAGATGCTAATGGGCTACACTATTGGCTCGGGATTTAAATGTAAAATAAAGCCCGATTCTTTTGCGGCTTCTTCAGTTGCAGATAAACATTCTAAGTAATGAATAGCGAAAAAATAAATATAATTATCAACACATTGGGGCACCACTACATCTCTAACGATGAAGTCCTTTTCCAGTGTCCTTTTTGTAGTCATCACAAGAAAAAGCTTTCTGTTAATTTGGAGAAAGATGTTTTCAAGTGTTGGATTTGCAATAGCCATGGCGGTCTCAAATATTTAATCAATCGTTTTGCCACCAAGAACGACAAACATCGTTGGTCACTTTTAACACAAGAAATAGATATGTCGTCAACAGATGAGATATTCCCCACAGAAAAACAAATAGAGAAACAGGTTGTCAAGCTGCCATCTGAGTTTGTTTGGCTCGGACACAAGAATCTTTTACGCGCCGCAAAAGCGCCCCTAAAATATTTATCAGATCGCGGAATTACACCTGACGATATAAATTTATATAAGATAGGGTTTTGCAGTTCTGGTGAGTATCGCAACAGAATAATTGTTCCTTCTTTCGATGATGAGGGAGATTGTAATTTCTTCATTGCGAGAACATATGTCGGCGACTGGCTAAAATACAAAAACCCACCGGCCAAAAAAAATATTATTTTTAATGATCTCTTAGTCGATTGGTCCAAACCCGTTACATTGGTTGAGGGAGTTTTTGACGCAATCAAGACAGAAAATAGTATTCCGGTACTTGGCTCAACACTGAGCACAAAGACCCTTCTTTTTGAAAAAATTGTAGCAAAACAAACAAAAATTTACATTGGCTTTGATCAAGATGCTTTATACAAATCTTTAAAAGTGATTCGAAGTATGATAGAATATGGAATCGAGGTGAGTAACATCGATACCTCGAATATCGAAGACCTAGGTTCCATCACAAAACAAGAAGCAAAAGCATTACAGAAACAATCAGTTCTCATGACCTTTGAGAATTTATTGAAACTACAGTGGAGATAATTATTTATGGCTAAGATAGCACATATAGCGGACACGCATATCAAAAATTTAAAATATCACAGCGAATATCGTGAGATTTTTATAAAATTATTCAACTCTCTTCTTAAAGAGAAGGTGGACTATATTGTCCATTGCGGCGACATTGCTCACTCGAAGACTCAAATTTCACCAGAATATGTTCAATTATGTTCTGACTTTCTAAAAGGGCTTTCAGGCATTGCTCCTACCTATATAATATTAGGGAACCATGACGGAAACCTCAAGAATAGCAGTCGGCAAGATGCTATAACACCCATTGTTAAAGCGTTAAATTTACCCAATCTGCATCTTCTTAAAAACTCGGGAGAAGTGTGTCTTGATAAAGAAATTGCTCTTAATGTACTTAGTGTCTTTGATCGCAGTAATTGGACTCGCCCTTCTGATACCAATAGGATTAACGTGGCTGTTTATCACGGAAGTATATCAAACTGTGAAACCGATCTCGGATGGGTCATGGAAAACGGAGAAGACGACATCTCCATCTTCGATGGACACGACTTTGCCTTTTTAGGAGATATACACAAAACCAATCAAGTATTGGATACAGAAGGAAGAATTCGCTACTGCGGAAGCACTGTTCAACAAAACTTTGGTGAAACTGATGACAAAGGTTATCTGGTTTGGAACATCAAAGGTAGGGACAACTTTGCCGTAAAACACATCTCTATACCAAATCCAAAACCCTTTGTAACCATCGAACTTACTCCGAAGGGGCGCGTACCTGCAAAGGTTAATCCCCCGGAGGGTGCGCGAATTAGATTGGTATCAAATAACAATCTCCCCCTTCATACTATGAAAAGAGCGGTTGAAGTCGCACAACATCGCTTCAAACCAGAAAGAGTGACCTTTCTTAACCGCGCCGCCGGTCAGCGGGGAAATGTGGAAGAGATAACAGAAGGCTTGGCCATAGATAATCTGCGCGACGTCGCCGTTCAAGAAGAACTAATTGAAGAATACCTTAAAGACTACCAGCCGAATAATTCTTTGCTTGAAAGAATTTATGCCCTGAATAGAAAATATAATTCTGTTGTGAATTCAGGCGAAGAAATTCAACGCAATATAAATTGGAAACTAAGCACCCTTGACTGGAGTAATCTTTTTAATTATGGAGAAGATAATAAGATAGATTTTAAGAAACTTAACGGAATTGTTGGTATATTTGGTAAAAATTATTCTGGAAAGTCAAGCATTATTGACAGCATCTTATATACTATCTTTAACTCAACAAGCAAAAATGAAAGAAAAAATCTTAATGTTATTAATCAAAACAAGCCAGACGCGAATGGGAAAGTTACTATTACAGTTGGTAATAAAGAGTATACAATTCAAAGAACGTCTGAAAAATATATTAAAAAACTCAAAGGGGAAGAGACGCTAGAAGCAAAGACAAATGTTGATTTTGTTGTAAAAGACAAAGTGACAGGAGAAGAACATAGTCTCAATGGAATAACCAGGAACGAAACAGATAAAATCATTCGCAACCACTTTGGTTCCTGCGAAGATTTTTTGCTTACCTCCATGGCATCTCAACTTGGGGCGTTGCAGTTTATTAGTGAAGGCTCTACAAAGCGAAAAGAAATTTTAGCCAAGTTTCTGGATCTTGAAGTATTCGACCAGAAGTTTAAGTTAGCTAAAGAAGATGCTACAAATCTTAGAGGCGCGCTAAAGAACCTAGAAGGCAAAGATTATATAGAAGCCATCGCAATCGCTAAAGAACATTTATTAGAACTAAAAGAAGAAACAGAAGAACAAACATCAGAATGTGAAGGGCTAAAAAAACAAATTGAAGAGTTGACCGCAGAGATGACAGAACTCAACAAAACCATCGAAAACATCCCTACAGAAATTATTGATATTGACAAAACCGCCGCCCAGATTAAGAAAAAAGAAGAGGAGCTTGCAAAGCACAAAGAAAACATACAAAGTTGTGATGCAATTCTTGAGAATAATAAAGAAGTTTTGGATAAAATAGACACTTTTTTAGCTGATTTCAATATCGATACCTATAAAGAAAAGAAAGAAGAAATAGATCAAAAATTAGCTGAAATTGAAGAGGTCGAAAGGGAGGCTGAAAAGACCAAAAATCTTTTAAAACTCAATCAAAAGAAAACTCAACTTTTGAACGAGGTACCGTGCGGACAGCAATTTCTAAGTTGCAAGTTTATCAAAGATGCATCTGAATCCGAAAAAGTTGCTTTTAGTTTGTTGGAAGAAGTTAAAAAACTTAACAATAAAAAAGGGTTGATTGAAAAGGAAGTTAAAGATCTTGATGAGGAGCAGACAAGTTCATACATCGCAAAGTATAACAAACTTCTTGAAAAGAAAAATGCGCAAGAGAAAGAAAAACTGCGAATTGAATTAGAAATGGGAAAGGCAAAGAATAGCGTTCTTGTTTTAGAAAAAGAGCTTAAAGAGTTGCGCGAAAAAGAAACAGAGTATAACGAAAATAAAGAAGCAATCGAGAATAAAGAATGCTTGATTAAAAATCAGATAGACTTGTCGGACCAGATTAAAAAGCTGGAAGACAGAAAAGAAGAATGTAACCAAAAAGTATTAGAACTCTACAAAGAACATGGCTCGCTGGAACAAAAGATTAATTCTTTGAGTGAGCAAAAGCAAGAGTTGTTCGATTTGCGCGAAGAGTACGAAGCTTATGATTTGTTTATGCGTTGTACTCATAGTAATGGAATTGCTTATGACATTATTAAAAGGAAACTCCCCGTAATTAATAACGAAATTGCAAAAATTTTAGCAAATATAGTTGACTTCGAAATCTTTTTTGAGGCAGATGACAGGCGTCTAAGAATTTTTATTCGCCACCCTCATCATGATCCAAGGCCTATTGAAATGGGCAGCGGCGCCGAAAAAACACTTTCAGCAATGGCCATACGTTTGGCTTTGCTTTCTGTTTCAAGCTTGCCAAAATCAGATATTTTTATTTTGGATGAGCCAGGAACCTCGCTAGATGCAGAAAATATGGATGGCTTCACTTCTATTCTAGAATTGGTTAAATCTTATTTTAAAACTGTTATCCTCGTTTCCCACCTCGATTCCCTTAAAGATTGCGTCGATATGCAGATTACAATTGACAAACAAGATGGGTATGCTTTTGTCCAAGAAGTCTAATTATATCAAATATATTTATCTAAGGGTATGATTAATGGCCACATATTATGTTTCTAAAGCAGGTAACGATTCAAACAATGGAACCTCCGCTGGTACCGCTAAACTAACAATTAATGCGGCGTTGATCGCCGCCACTAGTAGTGGCGATGTGGTTGAAATCATTGATGAAGGGACATATGCTGAAGGTAATTTGTGGAACCGCGCCGCAATCACTCTGAAACACACTGCAAGCTGGATAGGCCGCCCAGTTCTTGACGCTAGTTCACAGACTAATGCTCTTTGGGTCTATACCGATGGCGGTTTTGATGTTATTGGTTTAGAAATCAAAGGAGATCCCGGCACAACAGAATATGCGTTTAAAGGCGAAAGCTCCGCTAATCTTACGCGAGATCTTACCGTTAGTGGCTGCTTAATACATAGTATACCGATATTGGCTAGCGGCTACCTTCAAAATACTGACAGCAGCAAGCCGATCACTTTTGATGAATGCATAATGTTCTTTGAGCCAGGGTCGTCGGATGTCATTAAAATCAATGGCTACACAGAAATATCGAACTGCTTAATAACAGCGAGTAATCTGAACGGTAGCAATTGTATTATTTTTGACAACAGTGCTCGTGGCACTGCGAGTTTTTCCACCTTTATAAATCGAGGCAGCGGCGCATCAAGGCCAGCCATTGCGTGTTCGAAGGTTATCAACAACATCGTTTATACAAATGCTGAAGATGGAATCGCGTCTGATGATCAAACTTATAATTTAGTTACAACTCCAGGCCACGCTTTTCGGAACAAGGCCAACGATAGCAACGCTGCTACCGGTTCTAATGCCGTCGCCACATACGCTGAGTTGGGATTTGTCAACGGCGGTTCAGTGGGAAAAACAGCTGCTGTCGCCGCCGATTTCAAACTAACGGAAGGTGCCAAGCCCATTGGCTTTGGCGTTGCTTATGATGGCGTTGACATTGACTTGACTGGCACTACCAGACCACAGGGAGATGATTGGGACGTTGGTTGTTTTGAATTTGTGTCTACACCTCCGGAGTGGACGAGCTATACAACTCAAAACAATTTGAATCTTAAACAAGATTTTACGATAACCACTTTTCAAAACTCTTTAGACACTTCAAATCATAAGTTTAAATATGACGAAAGTGTGCGAACGATGCCATTTCACTTTGGCCTTAAGGGTCCAATGAATTTGAGATGCCCCGGTAGAGAAAAACCCTACAAGGTTGAAAAATAAAAAAGGAAAAAAGATATGGAAAAAATGAAACCAGTATTAGACAACGTTCTCAATAAACTATTATCAAGAAAATTAATGGTTTGGGGCACCGCAACACTACTTATGTTAACAGATTCTGGGCTTCAAAGTTCCGATTGGGTGGCCATTAGTTTGGCTTACATCGGCTTAGAAGGCCTAGCTGATATCGCAACGCGCTGGAGGCATGGTAAATAAAATGAAATTAACCAAATCAAAACTTAAACAAATCATTAAAGAAGAACTTGAAGCAAATCCACTTCCCTGGTGGATGAAAATGACGGATGATCTTTTGGCCAAGGCACAAGACATGTTCAGACAGGCGCCTCCACCGGGCAAAGAGTATATGATAAATAATTTTGAAACGTATATTCTACAATGGAAAGAAGAGATGGAGCCCGCAGGTTCTCCAGACGACGATTATACGGAGTAGCAAAGTGAAACTAACCAAATCAAAGCTTAAACAGCTTATTAGAGAAGAGCTTACAAAAGACGAAGAAAAGAAAAAAGACAAACTAGAAAAGGATCTTAAGAAGCTCAAGCACAAATGAATGAAAGAAGTTAAGCTGAGTTCAGCTTTGATGGAGAGATACAGTATTAAAGAAAACCATGCTATTGGTAAGGTTTTGTGGCACTCGTTAAACGAAGGAGGTGACATCACCGTTTACGATGTAAAGTTTGGTAATACTGTTGTTCGCAATCTACTCTCTGAAGATCTTGAACCAGTTGTAGTGCAAGAACACAAGCACTTCAAACGAGACGAAGACGATAAGGACAGAAAACTTAAAGAAGAATGGGAAGGCGATACAAAAATTAAAAAGCTCGACAAATACGGCAAAGATGAAATGACAAAAGCAGAGTTATGCAAAAAGCGCGATGCTCTAAAAGCTAAAGAAAAGCGCACAGCAGCCGAAAGCAAAGAGTTGCGTAGAATTAACTTTGCCATTCGTTCTCGCAAAAAAGGTAAAAAGTTTGGAAAGGTAGACTGTTAATGAAACTAGCTAAATCAAAATTAAAGCAAATCATCAAAGAAGAGCTTGATGCTGTTTTAGCTGAAGGATCTCGAGATTATTTAAATTATCATCCTTTAGATAAGTCAGAGCCACGCCCTTTTAGGTATAGAAACACTGTATGCGCGTTTAAGCGCAACTATAAAGATAGCCTGACCCCGGAAAAGGCACGCTATAAACTCGAGCTATTATTCAAACATCAAGAGCAACGCGCCGCGATAGAAATTTTAAATGCGCTAGGAATCAACATACAAGAATATACTCCTGAGACAGATGGTGAGCCATTGTCGTATGTTGAATCAAAAGTCGATATTAATAAAGTATGGGAGTATCTTAATAAAGAATATGGCCATATTTTTGGAAATGATTTCGAGAAATATCTCACGATACCGGTCTACAGGACGAGCGCAGATTGGGCTAAAAAACTCTTGAATGATCCGAATTCCGAAGTTAACCAACTAATTAAGGGGTGTCTATGAAACTAACTAAAACAAAACTTAAACAGATTATTAAAGAAGAAATGCAAAGAGTCTTGCGCGAGTCTTTTACTGATGAAGATCTTGACGAAAGAGATGAGGAAGGAAGAATAGTTAAAGTTTTAGATGACGCGCTAAGAGACATGGCCGCTAATATTCTAGACTTTGAAACCATCAGTCCCGATGCTGATTTAGGAGATATTGCTAGTGATTATATTCTGCAATACGAAGAAAAATTAGCGCCATATGTTGAAGACGACATTGAAGCGGGAGGTCTATCTCCCGAAGAAGACGCTACCGAATGGATGACTAGGCGCCTCCTTGATTATCTTGAACAAAAGGCTTACAATCTTTAAATCTATGTTATCACTCTTAACCATTAAGAAATCCTTAAAGAAAACTTGGGCATGGCTCAAGCACAACTGGGTTGCGCCCGTTATCGTCCTATATACCATTGTTCTATGGGTGTTATTCCGCAAATCAGGAAAAGCAGAAGAGTTGTTAGAAATTAGATCTGAAAGCTATAAAGCTCAGATTGATGCAATCAACAAGGCACACGAAGATGAAATTAAGAAACGAGATAAAATCTTTAATGAATACAATAAAACTTTGGATAAAATTACTAAGAAATACGAAGAAGACAAAAAAGAATTAACTAACAAAAAGAAGAAAGAGATCAAAGACATTGTAGAAAAATATCACGATGATCCCGATGGCCTCGCCAGAGAAATCGCAGACAAGTTTGGATTCAATTACGAGGAATAAAAAACATGGATGTCGAAATGAAATTATTGTTTGAGAGTTGGAGAAAATATAGCAAACCGCCGACAGCGGTGCCCTTTCTTTCACTTCTTAAAGAACACGACAGCAAAAAGATGTCAGACCGGCAGCTGTTTTTAGAATGGAAAAAGCAGACTACTGCGGAACTTGAACAACTTAACGAAATCAATTGGGAAAAAGAAGCAGAATTAACTGCTGATCCAGACTATAAACCACCGCAAGAACGCCCCGGTATGTTGGCTAAAGGCTGGGAAAAAGTAAACGACTTCCTTTTAAAAAAATCTGTAGAATTGGTCGAACTTTCGAAAAGAAGTTTAACGGCAACTCTTAAAGCAACAGTGTGGTTGAACAAGATGGTTGAGAAATTCAAACAGAAGCACCCCATATTATATGCTATTATCAAATGGGTGCTCATTGCAGTGGTCATTGCAGCACTGCTCCATTTAATTTCTGGCGCCGCGCAAGCAAAAATTAAAACAGCGGATGGCAAGATTTTATCCGACACTGAGTGGGAAATGACACGTGGGTTTATTAGCGAATGGGCCGATTCTAAACCACTCGGCGATGTGCAAACAATGCTTGACTCAGGCCGCGCCATTGAACTCATTGATGAACTACACCACTCGGCCAACGTGCAAGAGCTACCAGATTTTAAAGAAAAATTTAGTTCCATCGCTCGCATTGCTACGGAGAAAATAACAAAACTTGTAGAAGAATATAGAAGTCTTCCGGTGGATTCTGAAGAAAAAGCGGAACTCGGCCAGACGCTGGCGAGGTGGTGGAATGTAGGCAAAAGCCTCAAGGTGAGCAATCTTTAAAACGAAAGGAAACAAAATATAATGCAACACATAATGGAAAACTGGTACCGAAGAGGGCACCAAGATAATGTATAAATTGCTAGCCAATATAGACGAAATGCATGCATCCAAAGATAAAATTGAGATTTTCAAAAGCAAAGAAAAAGCCACCCGCCTCTTGAATCAACTCTGGGAAACAGCTTCAGATGTCTATCGCGGCAAAGGTGCGGGCGAAGATCTTACCCAAGAGCAGAGAACTGGCCTCATAAACAGATGGATGGACATAGGAAAGCGTGTTAAGGCTTGGTATAACGAAATCGTAATAGATCAACCCGGTTATCAGTTTTCAAGCACGGATATGGGAAAAACTTTGGAACCTCTTAAAAAAGGCGCGGAAGAAGTAGTAGATATATATCAAAAAACAAGAATTCAGAGATAATGAAACTCATAATACCGGTATTAATCTTTATGTTGGCATTCCCGCCAATACTCTTTGCCGACGACGCCCCAGACCCTCCAACGGTCATGGGCATTCAAAAAGGACAAGTAGCTCCTTATACTGGTGTCCTTCTTAATTCAACAGCAGCCGCACAAGTATTTGCAGAACGCAATTATTCTTTTGATGAGTGTAAACTACGCATCGATTTCAATATTGAAAAAGAGCAAGCAAAATATAGTGCCCTTCTTAAAAATTCAGAGGCAACTTTAGAGTCATTAAAAAATCAATACAATTCAATCACTTCTACAAAAGATAAAGAAATAGAACGATTAAGTAAGCTTGTTTCGGAAACAAATGACTATTCTACTTTGTGGGCAACCGGCGGCGTCATAGTTGGCATTGCTTTAACTATCGCCGTTGTTTATGCCGTTGACAAAGTAGGAGTGAATTAAATGAGTGCGAAGCAAAAATTAGCTCAGATTTTCCAAAACCAACAAAGAACTCAACTGGATTATCTGATCGACAAGCGCGTAAAAAAGAAAGCTATCAATGCCGTAGCTAGTGGTAATGGTTTAACTGGAGGCGGCGTTTCCGGCGATATAACATTGGCCGTCGACATTAACGGAGCCACCGATGGAACTGGCATCACTGTTTCTGATAGCGATCTTCTTCTGGTTGCTGATGCAAACGATAGCAATAACGTTAAAAAGATAAATATTTCTCAGCTACCATCATCTGCAGGCGATATAACTGGAGTGACTGCTGGCAATGGACTTTCTGGAGGTGGTAATTCCGGCGCTGTCACATTGGCAGTCGACATTAACGGAGCCACAGACGGCACAGGAATTACGGTATCTAATAGCGACCTGATCCTTCTAGCTGATGCCAATGATAGCAACAATGTTAAAAAGGTAAATGTTTCTCAATTACCATCATCTGCAACAGATCCAGCCGGTTCGGATACTCAATTACAATATAATGACGATGGCGCCTTCGGAGCAATAGCTTCAGTGACCTGGAACGGTACCAATTTATCAATAGCAGATGACACAAAGTTAATTTTTGGCACCAATTCAGACGCTAGTATTGAATACAACGAGAATGGCGATGATTATCTTATCATCTCCGGTTCTTCGAATGGAATGGTTTTATCAGGCAGTACGGTTGAGGTTGACGGTGTTCTTGGCATAGGAGTGGCTGGCAATTCTGTCACCCATGCAATTACGTTACCAGAAAGCGATACTAATTCTGGAAAAATAAAAGCAACCGCTTACACAACTTATTCTTCGGTGAGGTATAAAGAAAATATTAAACCGATATCAAATCCATTACAAATAATAAACAACTTAGAAGGCGTAACCTTCGAGTGGAAAAAATCACAATCATCTGACATTGGTTTCGTTGCCGAACAGGTTGGAAAATACTTGCCAAATGTCGTTGAATGGGAAAAAAATGGTGTCGACGCACAGTCTATGGACTACAATAAAATCGTCCCAATCTTAGTCGAAGCAATAAAAAATCAACAATCTCAAATAGATCAATTAAAAGATGAAATTATTTTTCTAAAAAGCTTACCGAAAGACAATTAGCCTCCTAGTTACCTGGCGATTCACTCCTGCCATGGGGTGAATATAGGAGGAAATTAATTATGGCAAGTCCTGTGACTACAACGGCATATGGTAAATATGTCGATTTACAAAATTATACTGGTGCTCCAACCGAGACCAGTGGTTCTATTGTTCTTTCTGGCTCTGCAGCCTCAGAGCTTCTCTATACCAATGTTGGTATGGATATGCCATCTATCAAACTAGATAGCGGTGCTACTTGCACAACTATTAAGGATGAAGATAATATGGCATCAGATTCCGCTACAGCTTTAGCTACGCAGCAATCTATTAAAGCTTATGTTGATTCTCAAGTCGGTGGCGCCGACCTTGATTATGCTGGTGACTCCGGCACTGGTGCGGTTGATTTAGATAGTCAATCCTTTACCATTGCTGGTACTGCTAATGAGATTACGACCGCTGCATCCGGTCAAACTCTAACCATTAGTCTGCCAGATAACGTTACTATTGGTGCTGCATTAACCGTCACTACGACGCTTACTGCCAATGGCAACACTACCCTTGGTGATGCTGCTAGTGATGTTGTGACCGCAACCGCTCAACTTACAGCCTCACAAGGTGGCACTTTTACTCGACATGTCGAATGTGATCACACATTGAATGTCGATGGCGCTTCTACTTTCGCTGCTGGTACTTTTAGTGGTCTTCTCACTGCCAATGGTAACGTTGACCTTGGTAATGCTACTACTGACTCTATTACTTGTACAGGTCGTTTTGATGCTGATCTTATTCCATTAGCTGACAGCACCAGTGATCTTGGAACATCTGCTCTTCAATGGGCAGAGGCTCACATCGATACTGGTCACATTGACACAGTAACAGCAACCAATGTTGATGGTATTCTTGGTGCAAACACCGCTGCCGCAGCAACTGTAACTACGCTTACTGGTTCAGGCGCTGCTAATCTCAAGAGCTTACACTGTGACAGTGTTAACCTTGACGGCGGTAACATCGATGGTGTAACCATTGGTGCAGCTTCGGCTGCTGCTGGTACTTTTGCTGCTTTGGTTGGTACAACCGTTAGTGGCTCTGGTGCTGCTCAATTCACTTCACTTCACTGTGATAGCGTAAATCTTGACGGCGGTAACATCGATGGTGTAACCATTGGTGCAACTTCGGCTGCTGCTGGTACTTTCGCTGCTGTAGTTGGTACATCAGCAACCTTTAGCAGCACACTTACTGCTAATGGTGATACCGATCTTGGTAACGCTACGAGTGACACCATCACTTGTACCGGCCGCTTTGATTCCGATCTTGTCCCTTCGTCCGACTCTGCTCGCGACTTGGGTACATCGGCTCTTCAATGGGCAGACATCCACGCTGATGCAGGTTACATCGATGCAATTACCGTAACAGGTACTTCTACTCTCACAACTGTTGATATCAACGGTGGTGCAATTGATGGTGTTACTCTTGGTAGCAACTCTGCTGTTACTGCTCTTACTGTTAACGGCGGGAATGCCCAAAGCATTACCTCAACAGGCGCAAACAACGTTACGCTTACCGCTGGTAATAATCTTATCTTTGATGCCCAAGGTACTGATGAAGATGATGGTGTTATTTTCAGCTTAGGTGCTGATAATGACAACGTTGTATTCGACTTCAGAGATAACTCTGGCAACAGCTTGTTGATGGGTGATGGTTCTGGCGTGTGGGAGCACAACGGTACCAACAAAGCCGCAGCAGATTTCGTATTCAATGCTGATACCGACACTGACAAGATCACTTTTGATTCTGGTGAAAATGCCCTCATCGTTTATGATGGTGGTAGTGAGACCATGCGTTTCGGTGGCGATGCCACGAGTGATTACGCTTTGGACGTTAAAGACGGTTCTAATAACATTAATAAAGTTAGAGCAGCCGCCTTCGTTACCTATTCAGATGAAAGACTAAAGACTGATGTAGAGCCTATGAGCAATGCATTACGTACTGTTAACTCTCTCAAAGCTGTCAACTTCACTTGGAAAAAAGATGGCACTCAAGATTTTGGCTTCTTAGCTCAAGATCTTAAGAAAGCTATCCCCCAAGCAGTTCACGGTAATGAAGATGGTCTCTACGGTGTGGATTATGGCCGTTTGACTTCAGTTCTTGTTGGAGCTATCCAAGAGCAAAGCGCTCAAATTAAAGCTCTTCAAGAAAAACTTGACAAGTAATCCGACTTTTTAAGTTAGTTTATTTGTGTGGGATTGGGGGGTTCGCCCCCCGTCCCTTTTTTTTTAAAGCCCTAATTAATTTGTGATATAATATTACGACGCAAAGAGGGAACAACAATGTCCGAATATGGTGACAGCGCAAACATAACCGGTTCTTTAGTAGTTGATGGCGAAATTGATTTAGGAAGCGGTGATGACGACATCTTTATGGATGGAGACGACAACACCCTTGTTGTTGATGGTCAAAACAATAGAGTCGGAATTGGCACCGAAACACCAGGCGGCCTTCTACACATCAGCACATCAACAACTGACGCCACTCTTATCATAGAGGCTGACACAGACAACAACAACGAAGGCGACAATCCAATTATTATTCTCAGACAAGACGGAGGACTCGTAGACTCAGCTATATATCACGCAACATCACCATCTAACAACGACCTTCATATAGCCTCCGCGATTAATATGGTATTTTCAACATCAACCAATGGTCGCTACGCCAGTGCAACCCCTAAGATGGCTATCACCGATACTGGTGAAGTTGGCATCGGAACGATTGATCCAGATGAAGACGCAATATTAGAATTGTCATCAAGTGATCAAGGGCTTATGTTACCACGAGTTTTAGAGGCAGCTAAGCCCACCGCTACTTCTGCCCTCAATGGTCTTATGCTTTATGAAGAGGATACTCATCGTTTAAAGATCGTAGCTAATGGCGAATGGAAAACAATAAGCTTTGAATCGTAAAACAGAAAAAGAGATAAATAAAATAGCAGAAATCGAGAAGGCAATTGCGAAGAAATTTGGAATAGATACAATTGTCAACCCCAAGTCGCTTTGGACGGACGATAAAGAAAAAGAATATCTTGAACAATTGGAACAATTTTATTCTAAACAACGTAAAGCAAGGGAAAACTCAGAGAAAACCGAAGAAGATGGTTTTTTAGTTCCCAAAAATCTAATTACTAAAGAATCTAAAAGGGTTTGCCCAGTTTGTGAGACTTATTCTTTTAGCTTGAAAGACGATTTATATATGAATAAATTTGAATGTTGCCATAAATGCTACGTTCAATGGATCGAAGATCGAGAGGAAAGATGGCTTAACGGCTGGAGACCAAACAAGGAGCAAAAATTAAATGGCTAGTGTATACGATATTATAAAAGGATTGAATCAGGCGGCAGCTAATGCACACGATGGTTCGCATATGGGAGATTACAATGCAGATGGCGATGCAAGGTCGATAGGGCTCAAAAGAGAAGAGGGAGACCCCCTTCTAGATAGTCGTATTATGGACGGCTTTAAAGTACGTATCAGTGGCCCCAAATGTATTGTCACTTATCAATCTGAAATTCCAATGAAAGATTTCCACAATACCAAGCTGCACGATGAAGTTGAGCAAATTTATGCCGACATCATTAAGTTCCTTAAAAAAGAATACAAATCCATTACAAAAGAGTCTATATCTCTCAGCCCCGATGGTCCTTGTGATATGCTGGTACAAAACATGTCTAAGATGCGCACCTGGGTTCAGTGTACTAAGGTCTATACAATTGGAGGTCTCAAGGATGTCATAGCTACTCGTGAACCTTCAACAGATAAGTTGCAAGATGGCTTTCGTAAGTTCCTTGATTTAAGTTCTGATAAAAAGCCAAAGAACGTAACCAGAAAAAATGATTAATGGCCTACAAACTTACCAAAGAAAAAATAGTCAAGGAAGTGGTAAAGTCTGGTAAAAACCCAGTTTATTTTATTAATACATATTGTAAGATTCCCCACCCTGGAAAAGGCTTGATCCCCTTTAAAACATATGACTTCCAAAAAGACTTGGTTGACGAGCTTGCACTTCATCGCTTTATGATCGTTCTTAAAGCGCGCCAGTTAGGAATCTCAACGATTACAGCAGCTTATGTAGCGTGGCTTTGTCTTTTCCATCGCGACAAAAACGTGTTAGTTGTGGCAACCAAGCTCACAACGGCAGCTAACTTGGTGAAGAAGGTTAAAACTATTTTAAAGAACTTGCCGCCATGGCTAAAGATTGCAGATTTAACAATTGACAACAAAAACAGTATTGAGCTGAGCAACGGTAGTCAAGTAAAAGCGTCTTCAACCTCTGGAGATGCAGGTCGTTCAGAGGCGCTATCTTTGTTGGTAATTGATGAGGCTGCACATATTGAAAACTTAGATGAGTTGTGGACCGGTCTTTATCCTACAATTTCAACTGGTGGTCGTTGCATTGCCATTTCTACACCAAACGGTGTTGGCGACTGGTTCCACGAAACATATGTCGGCGCCGAATGCGGCGAAAACGATTTTAAAGCAACCAAACTTCTATGGGACACCCATCCAGAAAGAGATCAAGAGTGGTTCGATGTCGAAACTAAAAATATGAGCAAACGCCAAATTGCACAAGAATACGAGTGTAATTTTAATACATCGGGCGATACGGTCATACACCCCGATGACATCATACGAATCAAGGCAATGATAAAAGAACCCGAATATCGGGTTGGTTTTGATAGAAATATATGGATATGGGAAGACGCACAAGACGAAAACTCGTATCTTCTTTGCGCGGATGTAGCGCGAGGAGACGGCAAAGATTCCAGCACTTTTCAAGTCATTAAATTAGAGACGATGGAAATCGTTTGCGAATACAAAGGAAAGCCAACTCCTGATATCTTCGCAGAAATGATCTATACAACAGCTTCACAATATAATATGGCCATGGCAGTAATCGAAAACAACTCCGTGGGCTATCACGTTCTTGAGAAATTAAAAGAAAAGGATTACAAAAATATTTATCATTCTCGTAAAGGTACACACGAATATGTTGAACAATTTCAAGCTGAAGGCAACTCAAGCATCATTCCAGGTTTTACTACATCTTCAAAGACGCGACCTTTAATTATTGCGAAGTTCGAAGAATTCGTAAGAAACAAAGTATTAACTATTTATTCTAAACGTTTAGCCAACGAATTGGATACTTTTATCTGGAGAAACGGCAGAGCGCAAGCTCAACGTTCTTATAATGATGATTTAATAATGGCGATAGCGATTGGATGTTGGGTAAGAGATACAGCAATAATCGAGAATCAAAAAGATTTAGAGTATAAAAAAGCTTTTTTAAATGCTATAATGACATCTAACACTCATTTAGATACGCGAGTTGCTGGGATGCACAAAAAGAGCATTCAAGAACGAGCATTTGATGAGCATAAGAAAATGAAAGACTTTTCTTGGATTATAAAAGGATAAGCAATGGCAAACGACAGCACACGAAACCCGGAATCACCTCTTTTTAAACGTTTAACGAGACTATTCTCAGGGCCGATAATTAATTATCGTTCGCAGAATACACGACAATTACGTCGAAGAAGACTAGACAAATACGCAAAAACGTTTAAAGACGTCGCCGGTCAGAAGTTTGAAAGATCTGGCTATAATCCACTAGACAATTTCTCGTCTTATAATATGGATACTCAAAGCCGCCTCGTCAGATACTCCGATTTTGATCAAATGGAATACGAACCTGTACTGGCATCAGCTTTAGATATCTATGCCGATGAAATGACTACCTTTAATGTTTATAACAAAATGCTTCGCATTCAATGTCCTGACGAAGAAATTAAACAAATATTGGAAACTTTATTCTATAAAGTTCTTAACATTGAATTTAATCTTTATGGATGGTCTCGTACAATGTGCAAGTTTGGCGACTTTTATCTTTATTTAGATATTGATGCTGAGCTTGGCGTTAAAAACGCAATCGGTCTTCCTTCCAAAGATATTGAAAGAATGGAAGGTCAAGATAAAAGTAATCCAAATTATGTTCAATATCAATGGAATAGTGCCGGTGTAACCTTTGAAAATTGGCAAATTGCTCACTTTAGAATTCTTGGCAATGATAAGTTTGCTCCATATGGTACATCAGTTTTAGATTCATCGCGGCGCATCTGGAGACAGCTAATGCTTCTTGAGGATGCAATGATGGCCTTTCGTATTGTTCGCGCTCCAGATAGAAGAGTTTTTTATGTTGACGTTGGCAATGTGCCTCCACAAGACGTGGAACAGTTTATGCAGCGCTTTATTACTTCTATGAAACGAAACCAAGTTGTAGATCCAACAACTGGTCAAGTCGATCTGCGTTATAATCCCATGTCGGTTGAAGAAGATTATTTCATTCCCGTCCGAGGTGGCGTACAAACAAAGATTGAAAATTTAGCTGGTGCCACCTATAACGGCGGCATTGACGATGTTAAGTATCTTCGCGACAAAATGTTTGCTGCTATTAAAATCCCCATGTCTTATTTGATTCGTGGCGAGGGCGGCGAAGAAGAAAAAGGAGCACTTGCTCAAAAAGACATTCGTTTCGCAAGAACAGTGCAAAGACTCCAGCGTTCAGTGATTACAGAATTAGAAAAGATAGCTACCATCCATCTATATACATTAGGATTTAGAGGGGATGATATTATTAACTTTAACTTACGCTTAAACAATCCCTCGAAGATTTCAGAACTACAAGAACTCGAAGCCTGGAATACCAAATTTTCTGTTGCAGGTCAAGCAACAGAAGGATATTTCTCAAAACGCTGGATTGCCAACAATCTATTTGATATTTCCGATGAAGAGTTCCTGCGCAACCAGCGCGAGATCTTTTATGACAAGAAGATAGCGTTACAACTCGACGCATTGGCTGAAGAGGGAGCGCCAGACGCAGGAGCCGGAGGCGGCGGTTTGGACTTCGGTGGCGGCGACGACCTAGGAATGGGCGGCGAAGATCTTGGAGGTGAAGATCTTGGAGGTGAAGACCTTGGAGGCGAAGATCTTGGAGGTGAAGCCGAAGCAGGGGGTGAAGACGATAGCGTCCTTCTGGCTACTCCTGGTGAACCTCCCGGCAAAAGAGATGACAAGCCTACCGTTTATAAAGATAAGGACGGAAGAACTACGACTGCCAAGTCTCATGGGATGTATGAACCGGAAAAGCACGACAAGAGACACGCTGGCGCACGTAAACGACATTTAAAGGCTTTAGGTGCCCACGAGATGGCAAGAATGCCAGATCGACAAATTAGAATGAATTTATCACCCGGCGCCAAAGAATTACTTGGGCTCGGTAAAGGTATTTTTGAGAACAAAAAGACTAATTACGAAAAAGAAGAAAAAGAAATATTTGAAGTAAAAGAAGAAGTTAAAGAAATATTTAAAGATTTGGAGCAAATATAATGGCCAGACACAATAAAAAAAGAAACAGTGCCTTTATTTATGAGGTTTTGCTTAGAGAAGTTGTTAAACAGACAATAAGCAAAAACAAGGCAAAAAGAAGCACAGCAATATCTATTATCAAAGAGGGTTTCAAAAAAGGCACAGAGCTGAGAAAGGATCTGGAGCTTTATAAATCTCTTCTCAATATTAAAGGCTTGAATGAAAGAGTTGCGGAAAAGCTTGTTTTTGAAACAGTAAAGCAACATAAACAAATTGACAAAACGAGATTATTTAAAGAGCAAAGTCATATTATCTCTATCATCAATAAACAACTCGCCAAAGACGCATTTAACAACTTTGTTCCAAACTATAAAAGCTTGGCTACAATTGCCCAAATGTTTAATGATGATCTAACTCCAAAAGCAAAAGTTCTATTAGAGACAAAAGTAATCCAAAACCTCTCATCAACACTGAGAGAGGAACACGGCGATACACCACAGGTATCAGGTCTTGTGGTTAAAAAGTTTATTAACCGTTTTAACGAAACTTACACAGATCTCTTAAAAGAGCAAAAGGAGCTGTTGTCTAAGTATGTCTCCTCTTTCCAAGATGAAGGTCTGGAATTTAAGTTTTTTATCAACGAAGAAATTGATAGACTTAAGGGCGTAATGTCTGAGGCTTCGCTTTTAAAAGAAATTAAAGAAGACCCGGCTTTACAGCAAAAACTAGGCGAAGTTATTGAGATGTTAGAAGATTTTGGTAAAACACCAATGGCCAAAGAAAAGGTCTTACAAGTATTAAAAATACAAAATTTAGCTAAAGAGATTCAATCCTAATGATTACAATTAAACTCGACACACTGGATGCCATTGTAAACCTTAAAGCCCGTCGTGTTATGGATGGCAATGTGATGATCTTAGATCACCCCGAAATGGATATAGTTGTATCTCCTTCGTCGAGCAAAGTGTTCACAATGCCTAAAGAGTCATACGGAGACCACATTTACGCCACTCAATCCAGATTGTTTGATCATTTGTCCAAAAGAGGAGTCATCGATGCTGGTTCAATTAAAAGTGGCAATATTTTTGGCTCGTTGGAAGGGAAGTTTTTAGTCGTGGAAGAAAGCCAGAAAGCAACGGTTAACCCAACTCAAGTAGCGATATATTCGATTGCCAAATTCCTTCAAACCGAAGCTCCTCTTTACAAAGGTTATAAAGAATATGAAGATGAATTCGAAAAACTTCTCACCGATCCTCCTGATGATGACACAACTAGATTGGGTAAAGTACCTCATGAACCCCGACAGGGCACTAATAATACTTATCCTGGCTCTACAGCCGCTTACGGTCTAGTTGGTTATTACGAGGAATAAATGGATTTAATTTATTTTATTCTCACAGCCTACGGTTTAACTCAAATCCTTATTTACGGCTCCATATTCAATAAAATTCGCCCTCCTAGAGATTTTTTACATGGCTTCGGAAAACTATTCTATTGTCCGATGTGTATGGGCTTCTGGTCTGGCGCATTTTTGTTCGGTATTAACAAGTACACGGAACTATTTACATTTGAATATAATTTGGCCAACTTGCTCATTTTAGGCTGTTTGGCTTCAGGCACCAGCTACTTGATGAGCGTACTGGTTAACGACTTTGGGTTTAAAATAACTCATAAAAATGAAGGTGATTGCTATGAAAACAAATAAATGGATGCTTCAGCCTGTACGTCGGTGCTGCAGCGGCTCTTAACTCGAGCGGGTAGTGCCCGCGTTATAAGGATGTTCAACAGTGACTTTATCAGAATCGGATTTTAAGCAACTAATTCGCGAAGAAATTAACAAGATGGTTGTGTCCGAAGCTTCGGGGGAGATGTACTCACGCAAAGACCCCCGCAGGTGGGATAGAGAGGCGATGCAAAAAATCGCCGCTTTAAAGCCTGCTCGAGCACTAGGAAATTATGTAGCCGCTCTGTCGCCCAAAGAGTGGCAAGCCGCCATGAGAGACATAGACTCTCGAGTTTTAGCAAAGGCCATGGCAACGTGGACCGAGAAGGCCAAAGAAGCAACTCTTGGTGCGATGTCAAACCGCGCGGCAAAAATGATGATCGGAGATTCTGAGGTGTATGCATACGGCGATGGGCTTGAACAAGCCAAGAAAAATCCTAAAACGCAAAAGGGGCTGCTGAAGGCAAATGATGAAATTTGGGGAACTATAAGGCGCCGCACCGAAGCTGGACAGCTGGCCCATGGCTTCGACACTGAACGTCTTAAGAGTTTAAAAATTGACACCAGTGGTAAAATGAATGAGTGGCTCCCAAAGGACGTTACAGAGTTACTTAAATTTATGACAGGAGAGGATGCCGAACCGCCAGCCGACGCCGACACCCAAGAGACTCCTATGCCGCCCGGATTTTCTGAAGATCCTCGCCAAAGTCCTTGGTATACCGATCCGATAGGGTTTGATGATTTGGTTTACTTAGGATCGGACGGCGGCAGCGAGTCAATGCAGCGCGTATTGAAAGAGACTGACGAGCGCACATTAGCCTTGGCCCTCGTCGGAGCGCCCAAGGACTTAAAACAGCTATTTTTTAGCATTATGTCCAAACGCGCAGCCGAAATGATCGCAGAAGATATTGAAGCACACGAGAAAAAAGACCGCTGGTCGCGCCCGAGCCAGCAGCAAATAAAAGCGGCCAAAGAGGAAATATGGGCTGTTATAGAACGCTTGGAAGGTGAAGGGGGAATACTGATAACCCAATACGTGCGCCAACACCGCTATGACGCAAAAGAAAAAGAATCACAAGCACAAGGCACTGATTCCGACTCCGCAATGCAACAAGCTATCGACGACGCCGAAGCCGCAGTAGATCAACACACAGCAGCAACCGTCACCGCCGCATCAGGAAAACCCTCACCACCAGCCGGTACTACCCCGATGACATCACAGTCGCCGTATTTCAATATTCAAAATAATTTAATGACATTGATGAACAAGACCACTGGCAACATTCAGAAAAACTTTGGACCTTTTAATGAAAAAAGCAAAGTCAAAGGCGTCGGATGGTCGCACAGAAAAATGTCGTCTGCGATTCATGATGCCTTTGCTGGTCTTTTCGGTAAAAATGGCGTTTTGGTTCAATATCGGGATTATCCCAAAAAGGAACAACCGGTAGCAGAACCCGCCGAGCAAAGCGCCCAAAAAGAAGAAGACACAAAAAACAGTAACACACTAACAGAAGCACAATTTAAACAAATGATTTTAGATGAAATTTTGGCTATGACTGGTTTGGAATCAAATCCTTCTTCTGAAGAAATATTGAACGAAGCGATATCGGGCGAACGACTTCGTTTGATGTTTATAGATGCAGTAGCCGATTCTGTAAAGGCCGGAAAAAAAGATATCATTATTAAGACCTTTGGGTCTGGCTCAAACTTGTCTGTACGCGAAAGAGCCATTCTCTTGACGATGTTAGGCGAGGAAGGTGCCATCCACGCCCTTAGACTTCTATCTGATGATGAGACCATAGAAATGCTCGAGACAGTCAATAACGTTGGTAGCATATCATCAGAAGAGGCAACCGCCGCCCTTAAAAAAGGATATGCAACGCTCACTGGGCAAGCAGCCCCGGCGGTACAACCCTCCACCGGAACCACAACCGGTGCAGCTGGAGCCAGAGGCGGAACTGGAGCTAGCCCTGACGCCGCCAAGGAAGAAGCCGATCCGGATGCCTTTATTAAAGCGGTAACTGACGACTTAGAGAAAATGAAGCTACCATCGGGCGCCGGAAAGCCTGTGCTTGATTTCATTAAACTCTTGAAAACGACTAATAACGAAGTAGAACAACTACTTAAATCAAAAGGATAAAGGAAAATGAAAAAACAATTACTAAGAGAATTTTTCGAATTAAAGTGCGATGATAGAGGGTGTAAAGATCTTCTAACAGAATCTGAGAAAAAGGAAGTTTCTGACGGAGCTTTGATTTTCCCTGCCAAGTTACAAGAAGCAGACGTTGAAAATGGAAACGGCAGAACCTATCCTAAAAACGTTTTACTACGAGAAATTGAAAACTACCAAAAACTAGTCGGCGACCGAAGAGCGCTTGGAGAATGCGATCATCCGGACGATTCCGTAATCAATCTCAAAAACGCTTCTCACATGGTTAACCGCATTTGGTGGGATGGCAACGACGTCATCGGTACCGTTAAAGTTCTGAACACCCCTTCTGGCAATATTTTAAGAGGCCTTTACGAAAGCGGTGTTAAGTTTGGATTCTCTTCCCGCGCATTGGGAAGCTTGCAAGAAGGCAAAGGTGGAGCGCAAGTTGTTCAAGAAGATCTACAGTTAATTTGTTTCGACGCAGTAAGCGAACCCTCTGCTCCCGGCGCATATATAATGGAAGGAAAGGAAAGTAAAGAACTAATTAATAATATATTCACCAAAGGTGATAGAATAAATCGTGCTCTAAACGAGGTTCTGCGAGGAAAGAAAAAATGAAAATAACTAAAACACAACTTAAGAAGATTATCAAAGAAGAGATCGAAAATATCCAAAACGAAGGATTTCTCGACAAGCTGAAAGGCAAGCTTGGTATGAAAACCAAAACCCAGAAAGCCAATGAAAGAGATGTGCAATTATTTTCTGATAAAGTAACTGAACTGCAGACAGCTGTAGATTGCTTAAAGTGGTCCGGTGGGCGTAAAGGCAAAGCAGCCGCCGCGAAAGCTCAAAAATGGATTGATGATAACAGTATGGGTGATTTTAGACATACTGATGAATCCAATCCCCAAATTGGAATTATTGGGGATATAACCAACGAAGCTAACCATATGTTCAGACAAACATACGGAATGATGCAAAAATTAGGCGTCAAGTGTGCAGATTTAGATGTAACCAAATTTGACTAAAAGGAACTGTATATGAAAATCACCAAATCAAAACTTAAACAAATTATACAAGAAGAAACTGAGAAGCTTCGAAAAGAAGGAATGTTCGGTGATATGTTTGGTAGTTCAAAAACAAAGGACGATGCTAGCGCATATGATCGAAAGACAAAGTTGGACTTGTTACAGCAATGGAAAGAGCTTGTAAGTCAAGTGAAAAATGCTGAACGCGACCTAGGTCCGATGACGGGAGACCTAGCACACTATTTAGCCGCAAAGGTACAGAAACTAGGAAACAACGATTGGACCATGGTTGGAATAGATGATATAAAAAAAATGCACGTAATCAATGGCGAGATTGATGAACTCACCGCTATGATGCACGAGTGGAAACCACGCGCATATTGGACCAAGCGCCGCTAAAATTTAGAAGGTATAAATGAAAAAATCCCAATTAAAACAACTACTTAAACCTATTGTAAAAGAATGCATTAACGAAGCCCTCACAGAGCAAGGGCTTCTTTCCAATATTATTTCCGAAGTGGTCAAAGGCTTACAACCCACCCAAACTATTGTTGAAGCTAAACAACCGACGCCTCAAGTTAATCAAAAAGAAATCGAGGCAAAAAGAATGGAAGCGATAGAAGAACAACAACGAGCTTTAAAAGAACAAAAAAGAAAGCTTTTAGACGCAACAGGCTTTGGCTCAAATATATTTGAAAATACCGAACCACTGCCCAGCAGCGGCGGCAACCAACACGGCGCATTAGCAGGTACCGATCCTAACGATGCCGGTGTAGACCTAACTGGTATTATGGGACTCGCTGGCAATCGCTGGAAAGAATTAGTTTAGGAAGAATTATGGCAAAACCTGTACACGTCGAAATAAAACCAAAATACCCAGATGAACCCATCGAAAGGATGGTTAAGCGTTATAGCAAGAAAGTTAAGAAAGCCGGTATAATTGCTGAAGTTTTAGAGCGTCGATATTATGACAAGCCTTCGGTAAAACGTAGAAAGGCCTTGAAAAGACGGAAGAGAGTTTTAGATAAACTTAAAAAAACGAAACGAAACAAAAAAAGATAGAAATATAAATTGTGGTATTTCACGAACTTAGACACTAATTAATCATAGACTATAAGGAGTATTGTGTATGTCTTCAATGTTAGAACAAGCAATTGTTGATGCAGAACAATTAAAAAATGCAGCCAGACAAACCGCTGAAGAGGCAGTTGTTGAGAAGTATCAAGATCAGATTAGAGAAGCCGTGGAGCAAATCTTAGAACAAGAGGAGCTTGATCTTGGCACCGCCACTGAAGTGGAATTGGGCACAGATGAAGACGGTCAATTGGCAATGATAGATGATTTGCCAGCCGCTCAAACCGCAGACCCGGATGAGATCGTTGCTATCGATTTGGATAAACTCGAAGAGTTGATGGCCGAAGCAGATTTAGATCCCGCCGACATGCTCGAGCGAGAAGAGGTAGCACAAGAACTCGATGCCTTAACAGAAGACGACGAAGAGATCACTCTCGACGAAACAGTATTAGAAAGCATTTTAGAGGTGTTTGCAGAAGAAGCCGACATCGAAGAGAGTACCAAGAAAGGTGACAAGATCAAGACAGGTAAAACCAAGGGTGAAGAAGCTTACAAAGACCCAAGCGAGGGTGAAAAGTCCAAAACCCACAAAGGCGACGAGGACTACACCACGAAGAAAGGTGACAAGATCAAGACAGGCAAAACCAAGGGCGAAGAAGCCTATAAATATCCCAGCAAGGACGAGAAATCTAAAACCCACAAAGGTGAAGAGGATTACACTACTAAGAAAGGTGGGAAAATTAAGACAGGCAAAACCAAGGGCGAAGAAGCCTATAAATATCCCAGCAAGGGCGAGAAAAAGAAAGACGGCGGCAAAGCCTATAAGCGCGACACCCGCGATGATATGGGCGGAGGCCATGGCGATTATAAAACTGCACAGAAGAAGCCAAACTTCCCTTATCAAGAAAATAAACGATCACGGAATGAGACTAATCTCATTAAAGAACAAAAACAACTTAATGGTAAAGTCCAACTATTAGAAAAAAAGTTGAACAAATACGGCACAGTTATTAAACAGCTTAAAGATAAGCTTAATGAAAGCAATTTAATTAACGCTAAATTGCTTTATCAGAATCGTATTTTGAATAGTGTCTCCTTGAATGAGCGGCAAAAAACTAAAATTGTCGAAACTATTTCGAATGCAACTACGGTTGAAGAAGCAAAAATTATTTTTGAAACTCTTCAAAGTGCAGTGGGTAGCGGTAAGAAACGACAACTACCAGAATCACTGAACGAAGTGGTCACTCGTAGCTCTTCAGCATTCCTTCCTCGTAGAGAGGAAACGGCAAAGGTTGATCCTTTTGCCGAGAGAATGAGAATTCTCGCTGGTTTAGACAATAAATAAAAAATAAGGAGATATTGAAATGTCTATTTTAAACAAACTTACGGAAGGTATCGTTAATCGCGATATGCGTAAGGAAGGTGCTGCTCTCCTCAACAAATGGGAGCGCACCGGTCTTCTCGAGGGCCTTAATGATGAAAATACCAAAAATGGTATGGCCCGACTCCTTGAAAACCAAGCAAAAGAGCTTCTTCGTGAAGCCGCATCGACAATGAGTGGTGGTGATGTAGAGGGCTTCGCAGCCGTCGCATTTCCCATTGTTCGTCGTGTGTTTGGTGGCCTGATTGCTAACGATCTCGTTAGTGTTCAGCCAATGAGCCTCCCTTCCGGACTCATTTTCTTCATGGACTTCACTTTTGAAGGTACAGAAACCGAGGCAAACCGTCTTGGTTTTGATCAAGGCGACTCCCTCTATGGTGGTGGCGTTGTTGGTTCGCAGTTGACAGGTGGTGTCGATCTTAGTGGAGCCGAAGGTACAGCTGCTGGTCAGTTTTATAACTTGACTAACGGTTATTCTTCTCCCACTGCGTCAGTCTCCGCAACTGCTCCAGAAGCTGTTATTGATACTATTTTTTCAGGCACTTATGGCCAACATAGTACATACACTAAGGGTACCGGTGCTGGTACCGTTGTTAGTGAAGCAGTTGCAGATCATATTGATTCAGTTCTTCAGTATGATCCTGATTTTGTTTCTGGTACAACAAATTTTGCTTTGGCAACCGCTCTTATGAGCGCGCTAACTAGTTCCAATGGTTCTGAGTTTGATAAAGATAACCTTGTCGGTGTTACCTTGGGCAGTCTTAATGCTGCCGATTCGCACTGCCGACGTTTGACTCAGTTTAGTGGTGCGGTTGGAGCGACAGCTTCACGCACATCAGCCCACTTGTGGACAGTTGTAGCTAGTGACACAAGATCTACTGACAATCTTTCTTCTAGTATTGCTGCTGCTAGCCTCGCTTTCCCAATAATGGACAACTTTGATAATGCCGGTGCAACCGGTCTTGTCGGCGCTGTCGTCGGTTCTACCGATTGGGGCTTGGAGGACAATACTCAAATTCCTGAAATTAACTTGAAAGTTGATTCCGTGAGTGTTACTGCGATGACTAAGAAGCTCAAAGCGAAATGGACTCCGGAACTTGGTCAAGACCTCAACGCATATCATAACTTGGATGCAGAGGTTGAGCTTACCTCGATTCTTTCTGAGCAAATCGCTCTTGAGATCGATCGTGAGATCCTTGAAGACCTCGTAAAAGGTGGCTCTGGAGCTACTTATTTCTGGTCACGTTCCCCCGGTATGTTCTTGGACAAGAAAACCGGTAACGAGGTTGGTGCTAGCACAAAAGCTCCTGACTTCACAGGTACCGTTTCTGAGTGGTACGAGACTCTTGGCGAGACCATCAACGATGTGTCTGCACAGATTCACCGTAAAACACTCCGTGGCGGCGCCAACTTTATTGTTACCTCTCCAGAGGTTGCCAACATCCTTGAGTTCACCAGTGGTTTCCGTGCAAACGTAACTTCTGATGATGCCAAAGGCACTGCTGGTACGCAAAAAGTTGGTTCTCTCAGCAAGCGTTATGACGTTTATGTTGATCCTTACTTCCCACGTAACCTTTGTCTCGTTGGTCGTAAAGGTAACAGCTTCCTTGAGAGCGGTTATGTATATGCTCCTTACGTACCCCTACAAGTTACTCCCACCATCTTTGGTGTCGAGGACTTCGTACCACGTAAGGGCGTGATGACCCGTTATGCTAAGAAGATGGTTCGACCCGATATGTACGGTCTTGTCGTTGTTCGCGGTATGCTCGGTGAGTCAGGCGCATAGTCCTAACTTTTCGTTACGATAATAACTAAAAATACTTAAGGCCTCACCCCTTGCGGGTGGGGCTTTTTGTTTTAAAAAGACTACTTATCAATAGACAGCTTAAAGGAGAACCTACACCATGGGTAAGAGCTATAAACGATGGAAAGCCCGCCAAAAGGCAAACACAAGCGATACAACTAGTGCCACAACCACAGCCAAGACGCCTGCAACAACAGCAACTATTACCGATACTATAACTAAAGGTATTGCCGATACCATTGCAACTGTCACAGGAAAAAAGAAAACTAAGAAAAGTTAAATGTCGTTTATAGAGTCTTCGACTAATTACTGAGAGGAGATCTTAAATGGCATTACCTACCCTATCCCCATCTGCAACGACGAGTGCAATTGCGTTACCGTCTTCTAGTTTACCGAGCGATGCGGCTTCCGCAGCGTTCCCATTTACGGTATATACTGCTGATCAATACTTCTTATCTGGAGCAGCGGATCAAGTAGCTTATACCTATAAAAAATTAGGTGGCGATGTTCTTGATGTTGAAATAACCAAAGAACAGGTTTTTGCTGCTTATCAAGAAGCAGTCTTAGAGTATTCTTATCTCCTTAACATTCACCAAGCAAAGAACGTAATTGGCGATCTTTTAGGCGCCAAAACGGGTTCTTTTAATGAAGAGGGTCAACTGCAGGATACAACCGATCTTTCGGACGTAGCATTAAAATTCCCTAAATTTAAGTTTGAATATGCCCGTCGTGTGTCCCATGGTTATGCCACTGAAGCAGGCTTTGGCGGAGTAACCCCAATATATTCAGCCAGTTTTACTACAACGGTAGATAGTCAAGACTATGATTTGCAGTCGATTATCTCTTCTTCTGCCACTACCGATTCAGAGGCCCCCTATTATGGCAAATTAGGGGACGCGCGAGTCAACATTACTAAAGTTTATTATAAAACTCCTCAAGCTATGTGGAGGTTCTATGGCTATTATGGTGGCTTGAATACAACTGGAGATCTAGCAAGTTATGGACAATATTCAGATGACAGCACATTCCAATTGGTTCCGGTCTGGCAAAACAAAGCACAAGCAATGGCGTTTGAAGATGCCATATATACGAGAAATAGTCAGTATTCATATGAAATTAAGAACGACAGGTTGCGGATTTTCCCTCAATCTGTCCGCACTGGACCCCGAACAATGTGGGTTGAGTTTTTCATAGACTCATCCACGCCTTGGAAGACAGAGAGCGGCGAAGCAAACCATGGTGTCGACGGCGTAAATAATATCAATGCGCTGCCCTTTGAGAACACACCATATCAAAAGATTAATTCAATTGGTAAACAGTGGATTAGGCGCTTCGCGCTGGCTCTTAGCAAAGAGATGTTGGGTAATGTGCGCAGTAAATTTAGTACTATTCCAATCCCTGGTCAATCAGTTACTTTAGATGGCCCTGCTATGATTACTCAAGGCCAAGGAGAGCAAGAAAAATTAAGAGAAGAGCTAAAAACCATTTTTGATGAACTTACTTATGCAAAAATTGCTGTAGGTGACGGTGAATTAACCGATGCCATCAATAAGATTCAAGAGAAAGTGCCAATGCTCATCTACACGGGGTAAATAGATGACAGAGCCAACAAAAAATAAATGGTCTCAGCCGAGTGAATCACCACCACCCCTATTCTTAGGCAAAAAAGAACGCGATCTTGTAAAACAGGTCAACGATGAATTGATCGAAAGAGTTATCGGTCAAGGTGTTTTTTATTATCCGGTCGACATGATGAACACCAATTACCATCCTGTATACGGCGAGGCGATTGATAAAAACTTTTTACCTCCTGTGAGAGTCTACGCTCTGGTTGTCTGGGAAGGGTACACTTCCGAAGCGACTAGATTTGGTATTGATAAAAAGCTTTCAATCGTTGTACACTTTCATAAGCGCAGACTGGTTGAAGATCAGGACTTATATGTCAGAGAGGGAGATTTTGTGCGGTATGGTGAGACATTTTATGAAATAGTTAGCTGGAACCAGCCAAAACAAATCTTTGGCCAAACCGATCATCAAATGGAAATAGAAGTTAAGTGTGTTAAAGCACGTCAAGGAGTTTTTGATGCCACGTAATCCACGATATAAAGGCGTAAAAGGTGCAACCGACAATCTCAGCATCGAAGAAATAGCACCATCAACGTTAGAAACTATAGACATGGCGTTCTATGATTTTATTAACAATACAATAAACAATAGGGCTACAACTAATAAAGGTTGGAAAAAGGTACATATCTTGTGGGCTACTTCTGAGAGAGCATTTTTAGCCAAAGATGATAAAGAAATCTTGGACAGCGATGGTTCTTTGATTCTGCCGCTCGCCTCTATCGAAAGAACCACAATGCAAAAAAGCCCGACACGAAAAGGAATGTGGTATGGGCTAGCAGGAGATCTTATTAGCTCAAATCGCGGAGGCCGCATCACAATGTCGCGAAGAATCGTTAGAGACAAGACAAACAACTTTTCCGTTGCCGACAACAGAAAAAAATGGGAAGATGTTCATCGCACCCCGAATAGGCAATCTTATTATCCTATCGATAGTAATAAGAAAGTTGTGTATGAAACGTTAAGTATGCCATTACCAGTAACTATTGATGTCAATTATTCATTGACGATTAGGTCAAGTTATATTCAACAAATGAATCAAATGTTGTCTCCCTTTATGACACTCGGGAGTACTATTAATTCGTTCGTTATTAAGAAAGACGGTCACAAATATGAAGCCTTTGTGCAGCCAGATTTTTCACAAGAGAATACTATCGATTTAGATACTCAGCAACGAGAGTTCAGAACAACCGTAACCTTTGAAGTTCTTGGATATTTAATTGGCGAAGGTCCAAACGGCGACCGTCCTAAAATCATCAAAAGAGAGAACGCAGTTAAAATTAAAATGGGTCGCGAAAGAGTTATCGTCGGTGACATTCCCGATTATGGCGATGGCAAAAGCTTTTATAGAGACTAGAATAAGGTTTTTGAAAGACCAAACTACTAATTAATAAAGAAACTTATATTTTTATTCGAGAAGGAGAATTATAATATGCCAGCAAAAGATTTTAAGTTCATCTCACCAGGAGTTTTTATTAATGAAATTGACAACTCCCAGCTACCCGCTTCACCCGGTACGATTGGCCCAGTTATTATTGGCCGAGCAAAAAGTGGCCCCGCATTAAAGCCCACTAAAGTAGACTCTTTTTCTGATTTTGTTCAGAAGTTCGGTACTCCAACTGCTGGCAGCACAAACGATGATATTTCGAGAAATGGTAATTCTCTTGGACCCGCTTACGGCGCATACGCCGCTCAAGCATGGCTACGAAACAATTCTCCCATCACTTACGTCCGACTAGTCGGCAAAGAACACACCAATGCAACGACCACCGGTAAAGCTGGCTGGTCGGCCACCAACGGCAACCCATCCCCCGGCACCAGTCAAGGCGGTGCATATGGTTTGTTTGTACTTTCATCGGCTTCTTTCAGCGCAAGCTACAATCAGGCTTCTAACAACAACACCGGTAGCCTCGCTGCTATCTTTTATCTAAACTCAGGCTCTGTTGCTCTTACTGGCACGTGTTACAGCAGTTCTGCCGGTGCGCTCACCGCCGATGGGAATGCCGTAAAATCCAATAGTTGGTTCGGCGCCACTGCTGCGGGGCAATTCAAAGCAGTCGTTAAAACCGCAGAAGGCGTTGTCACTAACACTAAATTTGATTTCTCGTCCACTAGTCAAAACTTTATTCGAAAAGTGTTCAACACAAACCCTACTTTGTCCAACGCAGATATTACAGACAGCACAGGCGAGGCATATGTAGATTATTGGTTAGGTGCCTCTTTTGAAGATGAAATCAACGCCAGTGTTCTTACCGGCAGTGTAGTCTCAGAACAATATGCCTGTATAGTTCCGCTCTTTGCGGCCAGCTATCCTTACAGCGATAAGCGAAGAGATTATTCTGATCCTAAAAGTGGCTGGATTATTTCCCAAGACTTAACCACAAACACGGGTTCTTTTGACGCGGCCGATATGCAGAAATTGTTCCGATTGGTTGGCTTAAACACCGGCCGCTGGGCATCACGCAATGTAAAAGTATCGATTCAAGACATTAGAGTGTCCGAGGATGATGTAAATCAGTATGGCAGCTTTACAGTGGCCATTCGTAAAATGTCCGATACCGACAATCGTCCCGTTATCTTAGAACAATTTAACAACTGTAATCTAAATCCAAATTCGGAAAACTATATTGCAAGAAAGATCGGAGACAAGTACAGCACTTGGGATGACACTGATCGAAGATATAGAAATTATGGCAACTTTAATAATAATTCTGACTATATTTATGTTGAAATGAATTCAGATGTTGATGAAGGAAAGACAGATCCTTCTTATCTTCCCTTTGGTTGCTTTGGTCCGCCACGCTTTAGTTCTTTCAACACCAGCGCCACCACTGTTACTACTTTGATGGTAACAGGCGGAATGGACTATTATGGCGACGGCGCCTTTGATCAAGCCGACGGCAAGGGGATGATCGTTTCTAGCTCCCAGGTCAACTATCCAATTAAACTGGAATTCCCAAAATTGCGCCTACGAGTATCAGCTTCTGAGGGCAATCCAACAGACCCACGCGAAGTTTGGTTCGGTGTGGATACAACATTTAATCGTCAAGGCCGCGCTTCAAAGACCATTGGTGATTACACCGGTCCCAAACCCGCCGGTATTGATAACTATTTGGCATCGAGTGATAACCCAACAACAGAAGCAATGTGGGTATTCACGCTTGACGATATATGCAACACAGAGCAAACTAGCCTCTCGTTGAGCGGAACAAACGTATATGTCTCTGGTTCACGTCAAAATAAGACAGAAAGGGGACAACCCTCCTCAGTTCGTGGCTACCTGCAATATATTAATTCGGGTTCTTATAAAGATGTGCTTAATAATGGCGCAAACAAGTTCACCACTGTGCTCCATGGCGGCTTTGACGGTCTAGACAACCAAGAGTCTGAGCCCTTTAGAAATGCCCAATGGGACACTGATAGTACGGAGCTAAACAGTGCCACCTTCAACTCAATGAAGATAGCTATTGATTCACTCCGCGACCCCGAGGTTGTTGAGTTCGACCTCTCTGCAATGCCGGGTATCACCAACAACGTGCTTAATAGAAATCTTATTGATATGTGTGAGACACGCGGCGATGCATTGGCGATTATTGACCTAAAAGACGGATATGTTCCAGAAACGGAGAACACTCAATCCATCGCAAACCGTATGGGAAGCGTAGCTGCAACTATTACAAATAAGAAAAATAACTTGCAAATCAATTCAAGCTTTGGCGCCGCCTACTATCCTTGGGTGCAAATTCAAGACACTATTAACGGCCAATTGCTGTGGGCACCTCCCTCAGTTGCTGCTCTTGGTGCAATGTCCTACGGACAAGCGACTCAAGCGCTTTGGTTTGCTCCGGCAGGATTTACGCGAGGCGGCCTCTCTGCTAATAATGCAGCAGGTATCCCCGTAACCGGTGTTCGTGAAAGATTGGTTTCTAGAGACAGAGACAAGCTTTATGATGCCAACATCAACCCAATCGCACAATTCCCCGCAGAAGGTATCGTAATCTTCGGTCAGAAGACGTTGCAAGCGACCGCTTCCGCACTAGATAGAATTAATGTGCGCCGTTTGTTGATTTTCCTCAAGCGACAAATTTCTAAGATTGCAGCAACCTTGCTGTTTGACCAAAACGTTCAAAGCACTTGGAATCGCTTCCGAGGCCGCGTTGAACCGCTTCTGGCTAGCGTAAAAGCCGGTCTAGGATTGCAAGACTATAAGTTGATTCTAGATGAAACAACAACTACCCCTGACTTGATTGATAGAAATATCATGTATGCCAAGATTTTGCTTAAGCCCACGCGGGCCATCGAATTCATTGCAATTGATTTTGTCATCACAGATTCAGGCGCATCGTTCGAGGATTAATTCGAATGAGCACTACTTATAATACAGTATTAAGGAGATACGAATAAATGGCACCATCAACCGGATTCTGGGCAGATCAAAATCTTGAACCTAAACGTTCTTTTCGATTTCTTTTAGATATCGGTGGAACAAACACCGCTGAACGAATTGCAAGTTATCATGTGAAAACTGCAAAAGTTCCAACATTCCAAATGGAATCAACTGTCGAGGTTAAGTATATTCAACATACTTTTAAATATCCTGGCAGAGTAAAGTGGCAACCAATTCAGGTTACTATTATTGACCCTGCTACTCCAGATTCATCTGCAATTTTAATGAATATTATGAGCGAAGCTGGCTATGTAGTTCCTACAGATCCTGCCGCAGCCCAAGAATCTCTTTCTAAAGCGAAATCTAATGCTGCGCTCGGTACTGTTTATTTGCGTCAAATTGGTGCTGAAGAGGGTGAATTGCTAACAGAGTGGAAACTAACCAATGCGTTCATGACCAATGTTGACTTCGGTCAAATGAGTTATGATTCTGATGAATTGGTTAACTATACCATCGATATCGATTATGACTATGCAACGCTTCGTTCTGCAACCACTAAGGTTATCAAACGAGTTGGCCATTAAACGATCTTGGAACAACCCTTCACCATCTTAACATTATAAGAAGTAAATAAATGAGTTCATTCTGGTCTAGTCAAAATATTGAACCAAAAAGATCATACCGCTGGGTAGGTCTTATCAACATGATGAATGCTCATTCCGATGGCATAGACCATGGCCCAAAGCCATTTCTAGTAAGATCTTTTCGAAGACCTCAGATGCAAATCAACGTAGAAAAGATAATCAATTCTTATACCTCAGAGAATTCATTAAATACAAAGCACTACTCTTGGGATGATTTTTCTATAAGCTTGATAGATATACAGCAAGAAGAGCTAAACACGTCTAAAAACATATACGATTGGCTCACAAGCTTAGGGTACCAACCCCAACAAGACTTAAACCATTTAAGCCGTTTGTTTACTAATCTTTATAGATCCGATAAGTTGAGCCTAACTCTACAACATATTGACGATAACGGAAACCCATTTGAACAATGGGAGTTTTTAGAGACGCAACCCTCATCAATTGATTTTGGCGGCGAAGCCAGTTATGACTCAGATGAGCCAGTTATTGTAACTTTAAACTTTGCCTATGTAGCAGCTAAATATACTTCATTGGGCGGTTTCTAAAAATTTAAAAATTTATTATTATAATATATACTTATATATTGATATTCCGGAGGGAAAATGAGAAATAACCAAGATAGGCTAGGTCTAGGCACTAGCGATGCAAACATTCAGCCAAGTCAAGAGCCACCCCCAGTACCGGCTAGCGCTCTAGAGTTTATTGTTCCAACAGAGATTGTAGATCTTCCAAGCAAAGGAGTCTTCTATCCAGAGGGCCACCCACTCCATGGTAGAGAAACTGTGGAAATTAAACATATGACAACCAAAGAAGAAGACATTCTAACCAATCAAAGCTTCTTAAAAGATGGTTCCGCCATAGATAGACTTTTACAATCAGTTTTAGTGAGCCCGAAAATGAAAGTAAAGGATATGCTCATTGGCGATAAAAACGCGCTCACCGTTGCCTGCAGAATACACGGTTATGGCGAAGCATACGAAACGGGATTTAAGTGCCCTTCTTGCGGCACCACCCAAGAGTATACTTTTAATTTAGAAGAGATAGAAGTGGTGGACTACGAAGAAAATGCTGAAGAATACGATGTGCGGCTAAATTATGATAAGGGCACAGTGACACTGCCTATTCCACGCACAAACACACAATTAGAATTAAAAATTCTTGTAGATGACGATTCTAATGCTTTTGCTAAAAAGAAGTCGAGAAAGAATCGATTTGTCTTGAGTGATTACTACACTAAGATTATTCACGCTGTTAACGGCAACTCTGATAGAAAATATATTAAAAGCTATATAGACTCTATGTCTGCATTAGACAGTCGTTATCTCCGCGCGGCCTATTCTAAAGTTATCCCTGGTGTTGATTTCACTGCTCATTTTGAGTGTAATTCCTGCGACTACGAGGCTGATTCGGAGGTTCCGCTTAATGCGGAGTTTTTTTGGCCTAAGTCTTAGTTATATTAGGTCAATTCACCAGCAATTCTTTTATATGAAGTACTATGGAGGGTGGAGTTTGTTTGAGCTTTACAACCTCCCTATAGGTCTTAGAAATTGGTATTTTGAGCTACTTTCAGATCATAAAAAAGAAGAAAGCGAGAAGGTCAAAGAATCTACCAGGAAAAACTCAAACTACAAAGTGCCGAATTTTAGATAACAAAACTAATTATCTGTATGGAAACCAAGAGAATTATCGACCTCGACAAACTTAAGCTTCTTAAAGAAGATAATGTAAACGATTGGATTAAGTTTGGCGCTAAGGTTGAAAAAATGCTTTATTATATGTTTGCTCCTTCTGGCGTTTCAATGGCCAAGTTTTACCTGAAAGGGAATAACAAGGATATTGATCTGTTTCTAACAGCATTAGGATCGGAAAAAAAATATATGGATGCGTTTCTTAGAAATGGCTTGAATGACCCTAGCGTCCTTCGCAGTCGCTATGCCCTAGAGCGCGCAGTCGGGCGCTTTGAACTTCAAACAGGTATCAAGTGGCCGCTGAAATAAGGAATTAACCCATGGCCGATGATAACACCACCGAAAATCTCACCCAACAAGATATAAAGTTATTAGAAAAGAAGCTAGCGCTAACCATTGAACTTAATAAGGCCGACACCGCCGCCAACGAACTTTTAGACAGAAGACTCGGCAAACAAAAAGAGTATTTACTCGAGGTTGAAAGAAAATACGAAGTAGCTAAATTAAACCTCGCCGCTAATGAAGCTCAAATAGCGTCGGTAGAGAGCCTCAAAAAGCTTGCAGAGAGCGAAACCGCCAATGCGGAGACCAGGGCAAAGGCCCAAGCCGAACTTAACAAACTTTTAGCAGAGATGAACGAAGCGAGCGGCACCTCCTACGCCAACGCTGAAACACTTTTGGGCAAACTCAACGAGCAGCACGCGAAATATAAAGAAATCACTGAGGAAACAGAGAGACAAGCCAAAGCCGCTCAATCCACTGGCAAGATTATCGAACAACAGTTGAGAACCTCTCTAGGTCTTAAAGATACTCAAGGAGAAATGTCTGATATTTTTATCGACAATTTTGGCGATGTAGAATCAATTACCGCTTCCCTTGAAAAGATGGCGGAAAAGATGAGAGAAGTCGTTACTGTAAAAAATGTCGCCAAAAAAATGATGCGGGATATCAAGGCCTTTGGAGCCGATGCAAAAGCTAAAATGTTCGGCGTCGATTCTCTTCTTGCCAAATATGAGCGCATTGACCAAGAGCTTACTCAGGCTACAGGCGCCACCCAGAAGTATGGCGATGAAAGTAAAAAGATGGTTGGCGTGTTGCGCGATATGAACTTTACAATGAAAGAATCTTCGCAAATATATGAAACGCTTTTTGCAAAATCTGAAGCCTTTTCGAATATTACCGCAAAAGGAAGACAAGCTTTGGTCGTCCAGTCGGCGCAACTCACTCGTCTGGGAGTGTCAGCCGACACATTTGCAGAATCAATCGACGGCCTGACTAAAGCCTTCGGCAAGAGCCCAGATGCAGTTAACAAGACAACCGCTGATTTAGCGCAATTCGGTCGAGCATTAGGCATCGGACCCGACAGAATGCTAAAATCCTTTAACAAAAATTTAAACCTGATGTCTTATTATGGCGAGAAGAAGGGTGTCGAGATGCTGAAAAAGCTAGCTGTTACAGCTAAAAGCACAGGTGTTGAGATGGACAAACTAGTGGGTATCGCATCAAAATTTGACACTTTCGAAAGTGCCGCTGAGTCTGCCGGTCAGCTAAACATGCTCCTTGGAGGTCCGCTTCTAAACTCAATGGAGCTGATGACAGCATCAGAAGAAGAAAGAATCGAAATGCTTCGTGAATCAGTTCGTATGAGTGGTAAGCAATTCGATCAGATGAATAAATTCGAGAAACAAGCCATCGCTGCCGCAATGGGTACAGACGTCGACATAGCCCAAAAGCTTTTCAGCGACGACAACCTGTCATCCATCAAAGATGCCACAGCAGCAGTGCAAGCCCAGGCCGATGGCCTTAATTCATTAGGCGATGCAGCAGATAAGGCTACCACACCCGCTCAAAAGAAAGCCGCCGCAGACGAAAAAATGCTAGATGTTATGTCAAAAATGAGCGGTGCAATAGAAACGCTTAATGAGATTATGGTTGGCTTCGGCGGCGTTATGAATACCTTGTCTCCAATAATTGCTATAGTAACAATGGTAATCCAGGCCATGGCGTTTGCCACAGGCACACTCGGAACCTCATTTATGGCAACCGGTCTCGCAGCTGCGAAAGCGTGGATCATGATTCTTGGACCAATTGCGCTTGTTATGGGAGCGTTATATCTTTTATACGCGTATTGGGAGGATATTGGTCCAATGTTTCTCTCGATTGCTGAAAGCGTCGTTGACGCGGTTAAGTTTATTGTGAAAGGGATTTTTGGTGTGATAGTAGGTTGGATCGGCGGCATCATGATGATAATAGGCGGTGCCATTGACCTTATAACAGGCGCCGTGGCAGGTCTCGCAAGTCTTATACCGGGCGTTGACATTGAAGGCACCAATTTGCGCGGAAAGGCCTATTCGATGACGGTAGATATGATGCCCGAATTTGCGGAAGGCGTTGATAATCGCACAGATAGCGGCGCTGCCATCGTCGGCGAAAAAGGTCCAGAGCTGCGCACAGTGCCGCAAGGAAGTAGTGTAATTACTAACGCAAATCTAGAAACAATAAGCTCTCTTGTTGAAGCATTTAAAAGTGCAGTTGGTGGCGGAACAGCACAACAAGCAGCCGCCGGAGGCCGCCCCGAAGAACAGACTATCAATGTCACTTTAAAGTTAGACAATGATGTTTTGGCTAAACATTCAGCAGTTGTGGCGACAAACGTAGTGAATACTATGTTGGAGTTTGAATAATGGGCGATATAACAAATGTCAAAATAAAAGCACTGCATGTTAACAAAACAATCAACTTTGAATGTGCGAATCTGGATGTCACCCAACAGTTTAAACCCAATTGGTCAACAGAAAAAGCATACGGCAAGATGGACCCCATAGCGAACTTCTCTAGTGTCGATAGAACCGCTAAATTCAAAATGGTTTTATTAGCCAATCAGCTTGCGGTGGCCAAACAACTTCAGACCAAAATAGGACGTTTTATTCAATTTAACTATCCTCAATATGCTAGCAAAGGCGGCGTTTTACACCTTAAGTCCCCTCCGTTTTTTAAAATAAGTTGCCTACAAAATAAACTCTATACAGAATTAAAAGGATATATTACTGACCTAAATATAATACCCGGATCAGATCAACTAGTAGTGCCGCTGGTTGATGACAAAGGCCGCTTTTTTGAAAGGCGCTACGATATTGATTTTGGCTTTCAGGTATTGCACTCCCACGTTGTGGGATATGTCGGAGAAGCTTTTAATAGTAATGGCAGTGGCTTCGTGTTTTACGGTGACGTGTCCACCCCCCCTACTGCGCCCAACAAGCCTGAAGCGGCAGTTAAGATAGAGGACATGGTAGAGGCCGCAAAAAAAGAAGGACAAGACATAGCTTCGGGTTTCGCAACTATGTGGGAAGGCACAAAAGACGCTTTTGGCGGCGTTGCCGCATCTATATCAGATGTAGCAACTTCGATGGGCGCTAGCTCTGAAGATACGGTGGAAAGTGTAAAGAATTACACTGCACCTCCTGTAAACCAATCATCAATAGACGGAGAAGGAGAATAAAAATGGGAATATCTAGATATCGATATCAACAACTAGTAACTAATGCAAGACCAGAATATAGAGAAATCTTTAAAAAACGAGGCATTAACGACATGCTCCACTATTCGTTTTCCAAATTCAAAGAACTTAAAATAAAAGACATTCCCAATGTTATGTTAAACCCACACATATGGACACCCAGTGATCGCTATTACAAACTTGCTCACACCTATTATTCTGATCCTACATATTGGTGGATTATTGCTCTTTTCAACAACAAACCCCTAGAGACAGACGTTAGTGTAGGAGATAAAATATTAATTCCAACTCCGTTGGGTGCTATACTTAATGCAATGGAGGTCTAGTAGGTGAGCGGCAAAAACAACCAGAACAATCCGGGCTCCAACAACCCTTCCCTACAAGCTAAAGCACTAGCTAACCGGGCCAGCGCCGGGAAAGGCGCCAACCAAACTAATAACAATAAAGCTGTTAACAGTGTTACGTTTAACAAGCAGATGTTTTTGTTAGATTATTATAGCGAGAACGCTTCTTCGGCTCTTTTTAGTCAAAAAATGGGAAGCCCGTTGGTTCAACAAATCTCGGAAAATCTAATAAATTCTTTCTTGGAGCATCAAGGCGCCGCCCTGACTTTCATAGATAATGTTTCCCCGGAAGAAAAAGCACAATTAGTTCCATCAGTGCGAATGTTTCTTGTGGGCCAAGGCGGATCACAGACTGAAGTTGCATTGTGCAGTCCCACTGAAATAGAGCGAGGTATTAACTCACCACATTTTTATTCAGGCGCTAGTGCTGGCCTTAAATCTCTTGATATGAAGGTTGACGGAGGCACTAATCCAGTTACTGGTAAGATTTATAATATTGAAATGTCCTTTGTCTTTGATTCTATTAACACCTTTTTTCTTCCCTGTACTGGTGTTCCTGGTGACGCTGGACCCAGCTGGGCCGAGGTTCTGCGCTCTAATCCTACTTCTGATGGCTCGGGAGCCTATCAATTAAAGGTTGCCATTTCTTGGACGTCTGCTAATCCTAATATTATGAGCACGTATGACTTGAATAACCAAAATTACGTTGGTTATTTACAATTCATTAAAAGCGATTTATCGATTGATGAAAATTTAAAAACAATCGTAAAGTGTACATTTCAAACTAAGCAGGAGTTTGTCTGGGGAGATGTGACATTATTTGATATTTTTGACTTGGATTATGAGAAAAAACGCAAAGAGCTGGATAAAAATTTGAAAGCCCAAAAGGGCGATCGACACAAAGCAGCGGAAACAAAGAAAAAAGAAATTGACGCACAGATAGAGAAATCTCAAGCTGCACTTAAGCGCGCACTCGGTAATTATGCTGCAGAGGAAGCCAAAAAACAACTCTTAGAACGTCATTCAAAAGCTATAGAGGCGTGGGAGGACGGCGGAGAAAAAGGCCCCAAACCAGCCCGGCCCGACATCAATAGCCAAACTCACACTGACCATATCAATCAACTAAGCACCAGAATGTATGCAACATATGAAGCAGGAGCAATAGGTCAAAATAAAAATTTTACTGCTTTCGGCGGTATGATGGGTGAAGACTCTGGCAACAAGTGGGCGGTTCAAGCTACCAAGGTTTCCAAAGAGATAAGCGCAAATTTGCAGAAAAAGCACGATGTAGATCTGAATCTTAAAGTCGACGACGAAGCCGACGCATCATTTTTACAAACGGAAATGGACGTTTATAGAACTAATCGCATAAACACAGTTTTACAAAAAGCCATCTTTAATCAAAAAATGTTTTGTAAATTAAAACTTAATTCTGCTGAAGTCCAGCAGTATATAGATCGAATGCGGGAAGGTAAAGATGTGGCACCACAAACTGTTCGCGATCTCTTTAACCCAAACACTTCCAATAATCCAAAAACTATAATAGAGTGCGATTCCGGCGGCGGAATGCCATCTTCCCATAGTGAAACGGACGCAAAAGCGAAAGCAGAGAGCAGCAAGCATGCATCAAAATTATCTGCCCAGCAGCGCAGAGTTATGGCTTTGAAAAAAATGGCCCTAAGAAATAAAGCAATTTATGCCCAGAAAGTGGCAGACGCACAAGCAAAAGGAAAAGCTACGTCAACAAATGATTATGCTGGTGCTTTTTCCGGAAACAATGTTAACGCCCAGGGGATTGGAGGGGTGTGGAAAAACGCTGGTATCATCGGCGGCGGCGAAGCCGCCGAGGAGTCGACTAAAGAAAAAGTAAAGGCTATCAATGAGGCAGCTGGCAAGGAAGAGAAAAACATTAACAAAAAGCTTAAAGACGCACAAGCCATTAGGGATCAAATTGCGAACCAACTACCTGTCTTGGGGGGACTCAAAGAGCTGGAAGAAGAGCTGAAGAACTTTCAATATATTGAAGTTGTGACCATTGGAGATCTTTTAGGGGCTCTGATGAACTGGATACTTAATGGTGATGGCACCGGAGGGAAGACTGCCGGTCAAAAGGAAAGAATCAACCAAACTCGCATTTTCTTAACCACCATAGAACTCCAAGCCGCCTGGGGCGCGCAGAAGAAGGTAAGAGATCTCTATAACATCCCCATAGCCGTAAATGAACTTCAACGCTGGTTTGTTAACAATGTAGTGGCAACACAGCGTACAACACTGACAATACAAGAGCTTTTTCAAGGACTATTGGACATTATTCAAAAGGCACAACTTAAGAAGATACAGCTATCCTTAGACCCTTCTCAGCAGAGTAGTGTAAAATATGTAACCAAATTTGCCCCCTATGCAATGGAAGAAAGAGGGGGTCTCAAAATAAGCAAAAAGGTTAACGATTCGTCTAATGTACTCACCGGTATTATTTTTTATGTAACCAATCAGATATTTAAGGATGCCTTTGATGGCAAGGTTGCCTCCCATCGCGCTCAGGGAATTCCTCATTTCTTCTTTGGAGGTCAGGGCACAGGCGCACTGATGAAAATTGATATTTCCGAAAAAGTAATTGCTAAGTTTAAAGAGGCATTGATAATGGATGCTCGAAATTCTGAAAAAAAGGCCAACGCAGATGGCACCCCGAGCGCCCAAAAACGTGCTTTTCTTCCGGCGATGTTTCAATGCACGTTGACGCTGCTAGGTACTCCTTATTTTCACTTAGGCACTCTTTTTTATTTAGACACTGCTTCCATAAGCTCAATAGCACCATGGTTTCATCTAGGGGGGTATTATAGAATTACGTCTCTTGAACATTCCTTTAGTGCCAATGGGCAATATACAACAAAGATTAGCGGACCTTTGCAAATGTCGTCAGCGATGCTCGAAAAGAATAAAGGCCCCGCTGGTGCCCCCAACAAAGGCGGCGTAAAAGTTGTTAAAGCAGGGGATGTTGCTGAAGTGGAAAAAAACACGAAAAAAGTCGACACCGCCGATTCAGGTATAGCACCCCCCGTCCCTAAAGCATTGCCAGATGCCGCCAAGACTGCAGCCACAAAAAAGTCTAAATAATAAAAGTTTTCAAAATAAAGCTTTAAGGCTAATTACTGTATGACCAGAGAAATCCTATTTGAACCCTTTGCAAAGAATAACCTTCCGGCGGATTATATGTTCTTCCAAAGGAAGTATTATAACACAGAGCCCATCATTTACCCTTCAAGTCTTCCTAAACCTATTGATATTTGGAATGAAAGACCGCAATTTGGTAAGATTGATACCAAGGAAAAATATATGGTTGTCAATCCCGTGAATTTATCGTATATTTACAAGAACTTAGCTACTCTTAGCTTTGTAGCAGATGCATATGCAGATTTTTCTACTTTTGTTATGGAAGCCGCCACCGCGCAAAGAACCAGTGTCACATCAATGATTCCTATTGATAAGCCCAAAAAAGCTTGGGAAGACGTTAATGGTCTTTTTCACGATTATTATATTAATGTGGTCGACGATGCCTTTACCAATGTGTTTCTAACGAGAAGCGATAAAAATAAAATTGTTGACTTTAATAGTTATGTGAATTTGTTTATAGAATTCGTCCGAACCAACCCACTGCTACCAGCCACTCAAATTGCCTACTTAGCATCCAACAAGGTCAGCAATAGGGTAAGCGGACTGATCATTGAATTTACAAATGATTACTACGACCATGATAATGTTAAGTGGAAAAAATTCTTATCTAATGATTTCTTTGCTGATTATGCTAAGTTAGCTGGCGCATATGGTTTTTATATTGATAAAAATGTCCCTTGGTCTATTGTGGCCAATCTAAATTCCAAAGGGATGAAAAAGTATATGGAACCATACGGTATCACAAGCACACAACAATGTTTTGACAAGAATTACTTACCAGCAGAATACACCAGTTTCGAACTTTTTAAAAAGTATATTTGGATGTCTTATTTGACACTAACAGCCTACCAGCCTCAACTCGAAACCAGTCGAGTCAAAAATTTTATTAGAAAATCAACTTATGATTCTACTTTCATAACTGTTGTGAAAAGAACTCCGCGCCCAATGGAACTAGTAGAACGAACGTGGGAAGAGTTCGTGGACACATATTCAGAAGATTATTTGCTTGAAAAATATCTTCAAGTGAGGTTGCTCGAAAATCAAACGCCGCTAGACCCCAAACAACATAAAAGATTTTTAAACCAGATAAATCGACGTAAAGAGAAATTCGGCACAGTCGTCGCCTTTGAATATATCTCTAACGTGCTTTTGTCGCAACGAAAGAAAAAGCTTGCTAAAAGTCGTAAAACCTGATAGTATACCTCTGAGCTTAAAAAATAATAGTGGGTATTGATGCTATTTCAAACATTCGATGATAAACAACACTGCTTTCAAGTTTATAGAGACGCCTCGTTTCACGATAATTTAACAGAAGACTGCACAGCAACTTGGTCTTATGCTCCCTATCTGAAAGACAAGAATATAGAATATGCCTCTTTGTATGTTGGCGGTAAATCTCTATTTGGCGTATGTCCTATTTACTGGCAAGGTGAATTACAAGAGGCACAAGGAAAAATTAATGCAGTTCTCAAATCGGTTAAAACCACAGGAATAAGCTTAAATGAGACATGTCTTTACGAATTAATACCCGAACATTTATTGGTTAATATTGCAGTTATAAAAAATAAGATATGTGAATATGTTTTTCGCGAATATGAAAAACCGGCAAATTATGAACACATGCTTAAAGTAGCCAAAATGATTGCCGATATAAAGCACCGCCTCTTGTCTCTCGATTTAAATAAGATATTGAGACTATCAGTGCAAGACAGAAATACATATAAGTTGTTGAAAAGAAACAACAATTATATAGATTATGATCAATTCAAAGCAGTCACAGGTCGTCTAACAACAAAGCCGCTCTCGTTTCCAATAATGACAATTGCTAAGAAATACCGAAACGCTCTTACACCCACCAACGATTGGCTGTTCGAACTTGATTTTAATGCCTGCGAACTCAGAACGATGTTGGCTCTTCTCGACCAAACACAACCTCTAGAAGATCTTCACGATTGGAACCTAAAGCACGTCTTTAAAGATGCAAAAGATCGCGAAAATGCGAAAAAAAGAGTATTTGCTTGGCTTTATAATCCGAAAAGGAAGGATGATGAGATTAGTCGCATATATGACCGGAAAAAGCTAAAATCTTTATATTTTAAAGAAAATTATGTTATAACTCCATATGGTAGAAATATTGAGTGCGATGAAGATCATGCCATTAGCTATATTGTACAATCGACAGCCGCCGATTTATTGTTTGAGCAGATGTACAAAATATGGGAATTTTTGAAAGATAAAAAAAGCTTTATTAAGTTTTGCAATCATGACTCGATTATGATTGATCTTCACGAAGATGACCAATATGAAGTTAACGAAATTCGACAGCTTTTCGGCCAAACGCGCTTTGGAGATTTCAAAGTTAATTGTTTGGGGGGTAAAAATTGGGCTGAAATGAGAAAATTGAATATAAAATAACTACTTATAAGTAACTCACAAATCGAGGAGAGGAAAATGAAAATCACAAAAACTAGACTTAAACAGCTAATACAAGAAGAGTTGGAGAATTTTGATGTATTGGGGGAACAAGACGAGGCTCCGAAAACTGCGGCCGATGTTGAGTTGATCACAAAGACTCTTGATAGAGTCAATAACAAAGCGGAAGCCCAGCAGCTGCTAAACAAGGTCATTGGCCATATTAAAGCCACCGGCAACGCCTACGGGATGAACGCGCAAGCGCTCCGCAACATTCTGATGAATCAAATTAAAAGCCTCCAACAAGGCGCTCCCACAAGCCCAGACACGGGGTACGAAGACGAAGGCTAGCCAAGCCACTAAGAGAGTATAATGCAAACTATAATAGGTTTAGGTCAAGCCGGATGCAACATCGCGGATTGCTTCAAACAATATCCACAATACGACATTATCAAATTAGACACAGGTTTAAAGAGAACAAAAGGGTCAGTCCTTGTGAAGCCCCAGGCCTCCCATCAGCTATATGAAGAAGCGAAGCTCCCCAATGGCCTTAAAAAACATTTAGATAAAGTTCATCCCGAAACTCTGCTCATTACAAGTTGTGGCATGGTTTCAGGTCTTTCTTTAAAGATATTAGAAAAAATTAAATCAAAAACAAAAATTACTTTAATGTATATTGTCCCTACCCCGGAAGGGTTATCTGACACCCACCGGCAACAGAACGAGTTGTTATTTAACGTTTTTCAGGAATATGCTCGGTCAGCAGTATTTGAAAAAATAATTTTGCTTGACAATCAATTAATTTCTGATATAATGGGTCCAGTTCCAATAGTGAAATATTGGGAAGGAAATAATAATTTGATTACTTCGATTTATCATATGATTAATGTTTTCGAACATACGAGACCCGTGTTTACTACGTTTACAAAACGCATTAACACCTCTCGTATTTCTACGTTAGGATTGGTCGATTTTGATGAAGAAGAAGAAAAATACTTTTTTTCTCTTGACATTCCTCGAGAAAAGAGGTATTATTATGGAGTACCTAAAAAAATGTTGGAGGAGGATAGTTCTTTGATGGCCAAAATCCAAAAACAGGTTAAAAATGGTATTGAGCATGATAGAATGAAGGTAGGATATTCGGTATACTCTACAGAATACAGCCACCCTTTGGTCTATTGTGAAAACAACAGCACTTTAATACAAAAACTAGCGTTCTGAGAGATTTGTCAGAGCGACTATAACACAAGGAGAAAAATTATGGGTATTGATATGTCTAAAATGAAAGAGCGAATGACCGCTCTTAAGAATAACGGAAACTCGGTTTCAAACAAATTTTGGAAGCCACAAGAAGGAGAGCAGACTGTTCGTCTTGTCGCACCAGCCAATGGAGACCCTTTCCGTGATTACTGGTTCCACTATAATGTAGGCGATGCATCTAGTTTTCTGAGTCCGAAGCGTAACTTCGGTGAAGACGATCCACTAGATTCTTATGTTCGTCAACTTTGGAAAGAGGGTTCAGAAGAATCCAAACGCCTTGCCAAAAAACTCGGCGCACGTCAACGCTTTTTCGCTCCCGTAGTAGTACGCGGAGAGGAAGACGAGGGTGTTCGCGTATGGGGTTTTGGAAAGCGCGCTTACGAAACTCTTTTGTCTCTTGTGTTGAACCCAGAATATGGCGACATCACAGACCCTAAAGAGGGAACCGATTTGGTTGTGATCTACACTAAACCTTCAGGAGCTTCTTTTCCTGAAACCAAAATCACACCACGTCGTAAGTCTTCTCCGCTTCACAAGAATGAGAAAAAAGCGGTTGAAATGATGGAAAGTGTTCCAGACTTTGAAGACCTTTTCGCCGCCAGTCGTAAGACTGTCAACGAGGTTCAAGATATTCTCACTAATTTCTTGAACAGTGAAGAGGCCGGTGATGGCGGAGTTGTCGAGACGATGCCTGCCGGTGGCGCACCCGTTAATGAAGTTGATAAAGCTTTTAAGGAGCTTTTGGCTTAAGTTGAATACCGCAGGGAGGCATGGGTTTACAGATGTCTCAATCTCACATACAAATTACGAAAGGAAACCAAATTGTTAATTAAAGCAGTTGAATGCAAAGATTGCAGAGATATTGTTTATTCTAGGACAGAAGATGATTTTAGAGAATGTTCCTGTGGCTCAATTGGGGTTAGCGGAGGGGTTAAATATTTTAAATTTTTCAGCGCTCCGAGTGCCAACTATGAAATAAAGAAAATTAACGTTAAAACAACACTTGACAATCTCTATGAAGATTGGTATAATATGAGAGATGATTTTGGTTTAATTAAACCTGAACCATCGAACGAAGAGGGCGCCTTTAGCGCTTCTCAATAGAGGAAAAATGAAAAAAGTTTATAAGCGCGGCGACTCAGATTTTCTGGAGAACGTCGAAAAAATAGCAGAGCGATTCAAAGGCAAAGGAGGAGGCCCTGACGCCGAAAGCGCTGTCAACGCGCACAAGGGTGATATAAAACAAGGCTATGTCACTTTTTGGTCAGACAACAGCGACATTACAAACCTTTTGAATCGGAGCCGCAGATATGTTTTAGCCATTGAAGATTTCGGTGAAACCGTCTGCATTCGAATGGACAAGAGGGGTTTCCGTAGCTGTATTCACTCATTCAAAGTCGGAAATTAGGAGAAAAAAATGCCACGACAAAAAACAGCAAAAACAGCAAAAGCTGGAAAGCTATCAATGGACCAAATGAGGGCACTTATTAATAAAAAAGCAGGAATGCAAGTGGCCCATGATTTAAACGACCAAGATAATCCGACAAATGTTTCGGATTGGATTCCGACTGGCTCGCGCTGGCTGGACAGTATGATTTGTCGTGGCAAGCTTGCGGGAATTCCGGTTGGAAAAGTCACGGAAATCGCCGGATTGGAATCCTCTGGTAAATCATATATGGCAGCACAAGTAGCCGCAAATGCTCAGAAAATGGGCATCGATGTTGTTTACTTTGATTCAGAATCAGCACTCGATAATAATTTTCTTGAGCGCACAGGCTGCAACGTAAACAATATTCTTTATGTACAGGCGACAAGCGTTGAGTTTGTTTTGGAAACAATCGAAGAGCTTCTTAAAACGAACGATAGTCGTATGCTCTTTGTTTGGGATAGTTTGGCTCTTACTCCCGCCATTTCTGATATCGAGGGCGATTATAACCCTCAGTCCACGATGGCAATGAAAGCAAGAGTGCTTTCTAAGGGAATGTCCAAGCTACTCGTTTCTATTGCCAACTCACAAAGCACTTTGTTGGTTTTAAATCAACTTAAAGCAAATATTACACGTTCCCCGGCAGAAGCAATGACAACGCCTTATATGACACCGGGAGGCAAAACCCTAATATACTCTTATTCTTTGCGTATCTGGCTTACTCGCCCGAAAGCAAAGGCCTCTTTTGTTATGGACGACAAAGGATTCAGAGTGGGAAACACAGTTAAAATTAAGCTTGAGAAATCACGTTTTGGCTCTCAAGGTCGCCAATGCCAATTTAAGATCCTTTGGGGTGATAGTGTTGGCGTACAAGATGAAGAGAGTTGGTTCGATGCTATTCAAAGCTCAGAGCATTTAGAACGTTCTGGAGCTTGGTATGAACTTAAATATGAAGATGGGACGAGCGAAAAGTTTCAATCTGCCCATTGGCCGACTAAACTTCAAAATGAGAAGTTTAAAAACCGAGTATTGGCAATCATGGACGAAGAACTCATTGAGAAATTCGACCAAAGAATTGGCAATGCTTCAGATTTTTATGAAGAAGAGGAGAAATAAAAAATGACAAAACAAAAACAAGCAACACATTTAATAAGAGTCCCGCCTGTCAGTATTTCAATACTAACAGGCAACGAGAAGCGACGACGTATCTACTGTCCCGTAAGGGGCAAGATGGATATGGCATATGAAGTGCCGATTGAAAAAATAGATCGACTTATTCGTGATCAGGCGCGCATAAACGACTGCAATGCGACAGACGTTGAAGAAAAGGCGCGTGATATGGCGGCCAACGGGCAAGAAACCGCAATAATGGTCGACCACAAAGGCTATATGATTTATGGCAACACAAGATTCCGCGCCAAGCAAAAAAATGATGCAGAGGCTATAGAGACGCCAGATTGTCGTCCGGGCCACATCTGGACACACGTCCACTTCGGTACACCAGCCGAAGCAAGAAAGTACGCTCTTCAAGAAAATGCTAACCAGCGGCATCAAACACCAGCAACGAAGAAGGACATTGCGTATAATCTTAAAAAAATGATTGGCCAAGGTGATTTCGATACGGAGACAAAGAGATTTGTGGATCTAACAGATAGCGAACAGAGAACCGCTATTAAAAACTGGTGTCTCAAAGAAATTCCCGTATGGGGCGGAAAAAAATTCAGAGCGGTGTGGAACATCCTTAGAAAAAGCGTTTTGGACCTCGAAAAGAAGTTTCGCACCTGGGACAAGAATGAACTCTGTGATTATTTCCTCTCCCAAAACCCATACGGCATTACTACAAAAATGTGGAAAGAAAAACAGCAGAGCGGAGCTAAAAATGTCCGTGTTATTAAGGACACTTTTAGCTCCGGAGAGATTTTTGAAACTCCAAACCACGGCAAGGTGGCGGTATGGTTTATTGTAGCAGAAAAAGAGATTGCTAGTGGAACTTTAAAGGCATCTTCGTTTGAAAAGATACAAGATAAAAAAGCCGACAAAGTTGTAGTTGTTGCTGCCTTCAATGAGGGTGCGACCAATGACACTGTTGACGATAAACGCACCAGTGGAAATAACCACATTGTAAGATGGAACGACCGAGTGCGCCCTCTTATTCCATCCTCCATTGCTCACATATTATATGTACCGCAGAAAGAATCGGAGCAAAATTTAATTATTAAAGGGAAATATGCTGCCGAACAAACGTGGGAATAGCAACAATGAATACCATCAAGATATCACTTCAAGAAGGCATAGAATTTCTAGAAACCATTCCAGATAACTCTATTGACCTTGTTCTAACTGACCCTCCCTATGTCACATCTCGAGACTCTGGTATGGATAAATGGCGACACCATGTCATCAAACAAGACCAGAAAGACTCGGAGAATATGAAGACAGAAAAGGACTGGTTAAATTATAAAACCAGCGCTGAGTGGGATACTTGGTTTGAGGTGGGGAACGTTCCCGAGGATAATAAAGAGAAAACACTTAAAAGGCTTAAAGCTGATTACCTGAAGTACGGCAGCATCTACGGAAAGAAGTACGCTGTACAAACCAATTACGGTGCCTGGGATACAGAATTTACGTCAGAAAAGGTTAACCCTTTTGTTAACCACTTTTATCGTATTCTTAAACCCGGCGGCACCTGTATTGTCTTTTTTGACCTTTGGAAACTCTCGTATCTTAGAGAACAATTAGAAGAAGCAAAGTTTAAACAACTTCGTTTTATAGAGTGGATTAAAACTAATCCTCAACCAATTAATAGCAAAAGAAACTACTTGACAAACTGTAGGGAAATTGCTATACTGGGTATAAAGAAAAGCAAGCCTACTTTCAATAGTAGCTATGACAAAGGAATTTATGAATACCCAATTTATGGAGGCAAAGACAGGTTTCATCCAACACAGAAAAGTCTGCCTTTGTTCGAAGATTTAATTTTGAAACATTCAAATGAAAATGATGTTGTTTTAGATTGTTTTTTAGGTTCCGGCACAACTGCAGTCGCTGCCCATAATACTGGCAGAGATTTTGTTGGTTGTGAGATGGACAAAGAATATTATAAAAAATGCATGAATAGAATCAACGCTTTATCAGAAAATGGTGAAGAAACGTTGTTGGCCGAAGGCTAGTTGGCACCTTTATTGCATTTAATATAGCTTCAAGGAGAAGTAAAATGTCTAGTTGTATAGTTTTTGTTTTATTTAGCGGATTGACTTTTGTAACGACTGGCTGTGCCGGTACATATGAGGTGGCATCGCCACACGAAGTGGTCTACACTTCACACGTTCCCGTCGAATACGTCAATCGCGTTTATCATGACCAAAGATATTACCATTATGGGGAGCGATACAGCAATTATTATTACGATTATTATTACCCACGTTATAACAATAGCCGTTATTATCGTCAGCATTCCCCTCTTTATAAACGACAGCACCACAAGCGTTACCGACGAGGGAACAAGTACAACCGTTATCGCAAGCGTCCAGTACGCAAGCGTGTCATTCGTCGTTATTACAAAAATGGTAAACTTCGTAAACGGGTCGTTCGACGCCGCTATTAAAAACAATGAAAAGAGTATTAATAATAGATGCATTGAATGCGTTTTTAAGAAACTACATCGTTTCACCAAATATTGCCAAAGACGGCAGACCCAATGGTGGAACGGTGGGTTTCTTGCGTTCGCTGCAAAAGCTAGTTCGCGAAACAAAACCAGACAACATCATTGTTTGCTGGGATGGTCGTGGAGGCAGCCGAAAACGAAAGCTTAAGAATAAAGATTACAAAGCCGGAAGAGCGCCCATCCGACTCAACAGAAACATTAGAGTCTTAACGGAAGAACAAGAGAAAGAAAATAAGATTTGGCAAATGTACCGAACCTTTGATTACCTCAACAACTTCCCAGTAATCCAGTTAATAGCCGATGAAGTTGAGGCTGACGACCTGATCTCTTATGTCTGTCGCTACTCGACTTTTAAAGAAGACCAGAAGGTTATCGTCTCCAGCGATAAAGATTTTTATCAGCTTTTAGACAACACGACTGTCCTCTATAGACCAATTCAAAAGAAGTTCTTAAACAAACATAACGTCGTTGAAGAGTACGGAATTCACCCTCAAAACTTCGCCCTGGCTCGAGCTATAGCTGGAGACCCATCGGACAACCTTTCAGGCATTGGTGGAGTTGGTTTAAAGACGATTGCAAAAAGATTCACTTTTTTTGCAGAAGAAAGAGACGTAACTCTATTGGAATTAATAGAGTTTTGCGAAAATCAAGAAAAAAAGATCAAAGCCTACGACGCTATTCCTACTTCGGAGAAACTAATTAAAGAGAACTATAGCCTTATGCAACTTTATAGTCCAAGCTTGTCTATACAGACCAAGCAAAGTGTTGACTGGACGATTAAAGAATTTGAATACGGCTTTAATAAAACGGAGACAAGCGTTATGATGATACAGGACGGTATTCACGACAACAATTGGTCGGACATGTATCAGAATTTTAAGCGTATTTGTAGGGATAATAAATGACATTTATATTTGAAATTGGCTTGGCGTTGGGTATTTTATCTTTGATGGCACACTGCGCAATTCAAATGAGAAACAAATAGGGGGGCCTCGTATGGCTTGCAAACCAATCATAATTGAAAATAGCAGACTACCGGTATGGTTTTCTAAAGTTGCCCCCATTAATATTTGGGCATTTAGCTTTGCCTGTTTTGTAGTATGCCGTGGTAAAATGACAGAAGAAACAAGACGTCACGAAACCATTCACTACCATCAGCAGATTGAAATGCTTTTTGTTTTTCAGTGGTTTTTGTATGGCCTGTTTTACCTTATCGGCCGTTTTAGGTATGGTTCCTGGGCAGACGCCTATTATTTAAATCCTTTTGAACAAGAAGCATATGACAACGATGGAACAAAGGGATATCTTAAAGATAGAAAGCCATGGGCTTGGGTAAAATATGTATGAAAATGAAAACCTTTTTAATCACAATTTTGTTTACTCTATCTTGCGGGGCAGCTATAGCAGGCAACACCCCCAAGAAAAAAACAAAATCAAAATTTTACGATTTTGGCGCACAAGTAATTGACGGCGAAATTCGTAAACCCACAGCGCTTTATACGAGCGCTCGCAATCAGGCAAAATTTGATAGACTTCTTAGACTGAAGCGGTCTTTTTTGCCTTCTTTATTCGCAACAGCAAAGAATAAAGTTTTCAAATAAAAAAAGAATTCAATCTTTCTATTGACTTATAAAATAGATTGACTTCCTTAAAAAAGTATTTTATACTTACACTATAAATCAGTAACGGGGTGACATGGAAAATCTAGGCGTATTCGGGAAAAATTTTCAAGAAAATTTATGTAAATTGCTTGTCTATGACCGCCCTTTTTGCGATCAATTAATGGAGGTCTTAGATGAGGGCTTTTTTGAACTTAAGTATCTTCAAGTCTTTACAAAAAAGCTTTTCGAGTATAAGAAAAAATATAAAGTTCATCCCGCCAACGGAACGTTAAATTCCATCTATAATACTGAGCTTGACTTTGAGGGCGAAATAATTCGGAAACAAGTATTAGACTTCTTTATTCGAGTTCAAGCCGCAACAGAGATTCCAGACAAAGATTATGTTAAATCTACAAGCTTGGATTTTTGCAAAAAGCAAGTCTTAAAGCAAGCAATGATTAAATCAGCCCCTCTCCTTAATCAGTGCTCTTTCGAAGAGATTGAAAAGCTGATTACTGGAGCGTTGCGCTTGGGAACCAACGCGGATTTTGGTCATGATTACATTAAAGACTTTGATGAACGCTTTAAATTTGAGGCTCGCAACCCCATTTCAACGGGGTGGCATAAGGTTGATCAAATAACCAAAGGAGGTCTAGGCCAGGGTGAGTTGGCCGTAGTTCTGGCACCAACAGGCGTTGGAAAAAGTTTCGCTTTGGTACACTTTGGAGCCCAGGCCCTAAAACAGGGTAAAAACGTTGTTCATTATACCTTAGAATTGAGCGATAAAGCCGTAGCTCAACGCTATGATTCCTGCCTAACAGGGTTTGATTTGAATGAACATCTAGAAAGAAAAGATGATATCTTTGAAAAAATTAAAGATGTTGATGGGCAACTCATCGTAAAAGAGTATCCAACTAAATCAGCAACGACAACAACCCTCAGAAATCATCTGGAGAAAATCAGACAAAATCATATGGAAATTGATATGATAGTCGTGGACTATGGCGATCTCTTGAGGGGAGTCACGGCTGTGTCGGAAAAACGTCATGAATTGGAATCGATTTATGAAGAATTGCGAGGCCTCGCTCAAGAGTTTAACTGTTCTTTAGTGACAGCTTCTCAAACAAACCGCGAAGGTTCGAGTGAGGAAGTGATTACAATGAAATCTATCTCCGAAGCTTATAATAAATGCTTTGTTGCCGATTTTATTGTTAGCCTTTCCCGAACAACCGCCGATAAAAATTCTAATACGGGGAGAATATTTATAGCAAAAAATAGAAATGGGCCGGATTCCTTGATCTATTCTATTTTTATGGACACAGGTACAGCCTCTATTAAAGTACTTGAGCAAGAAGAGGTTGAAGACGTTAAGCGTGAACAAATAAAAAGAAAGAGAGACGAAGAGATGAAGACTGGGCGCCGAGTTTGGACAGAAATGCAACGCCAGTTAAAACAAGCAAAAACTTAAACCACAAAGGAACACACTATGGAACAAGACCTAACAAAGCAGATACTATCAGATATTACAGTTCATATGAAATACGCCCGCTATATCGAGCATCTAAACCGTCGTGAGACATGGGAGGAATTGGTCACAAGGAATAAAAATATGCACCTTAAGAAATTCCCCGATTTGAAAGAAGAGATAGACAATGCATACAAATTTGTTTATGGGAAAAAAGTACTCCCTTCTATGCGTAGTATGCAATTTGGCGGTAAGCCTATAGAGGTGGCACCGAACCGCATTTTCAATTGTGCATACTTGCCAATTAATGATTGGAGAGCGTTTAGTGAAACAATGTTTTTGCTGTTAGGAGGCACAGGCGTCGGCTATAGCGTACAACGCCACCACGTTGAGCTTCTTCCCGAAATTCAAAAACCTTCTGAAAAACGAACACGCAGGTTCCTTATTAATGATTCAATTGAAGGATGGGCCGACGCCGTACAGTCTCTTGTGAGAAACTATTTTAAAGGCGGCCCCAAGATACGTTTTGATTATAGTGATATCCGACCGAAGGGTGCCAAACTCATTACTTCTGGAGGAACTGCCCCTGGTCCGCAACCTCTTAAAGAGTGTCTCGTGAAAATCGATGGTATTCTGCGCGAAAAAGAAACGGGCGATAAGTTAACCACCATCGAGGTCCACGATATCGTTTGTCATATTGCCGATGCAGTACTAGCCGGTGGCATCCGCCGCGCGGCACTCATTTCACTTTTTAGCGCCGAAGACGAAGAAATGCTGGCGGCGAAAACTGGAAACTGGTGGGAGCAAAACCCGCAACGAGGTCGCGCCAACAATTCGATTGTTTTAATGCGCCATATGGTCACTAAAGAGTTTTTTATGAATTTGTGGGAGCGCGTTCGTGCATCCGGTTGCGGGGAGCCCGGATTTTATCTTTCAAACGACAAAGACTTTGGCACCAATCCCTGTTGTGAAATTGCATTGAGGCCTTTTCAGTTCTGCAATTTGGTTGAAGTCAATGCAAGCGATATAACATCTCAAGAAGATTATGAAGAGAGAGTAACCGCCGCCGCCTTTATCGGCACCCTCCAGGCGAGTTATACAGATTTCCATTATTTACGGGATATTTGGCGCCGCACAACTGAAAAGGACGCTCTTATTGGAGTAAGTATGACAGGAATAGCTTCTGGTAAAGTGTTGAAGCTTGATATGAAAGCAGCTACAAAAGTCGTTATTAAAGAGAACAAGCGAGTTGCTGCTTTATTGGGAATCAACGAGGCAGCAAGAACCACTTGCGTAAAGCCCGCAGGGACGACCTCTTTGACTTTAGGAACTTCTAGTGGCATCCACGCGTGGCACGACCGCTATTACCTTCGTCGCCTTCGCGTCGGTAAAAACGAGGCGATATACACTTATTTACTTCAGAACCATCCCGAACTTGTAGAAGACGAGTTCTTCAGACCTCATGACACAGCAGTTATTAGCGTTCCTCAAAAAGCTCCGTGGGGGGCAACTCTCAGAAGCGAAACAGCTATTGATATGCTCGAAAGAATCAAGTTAGTTGGAGAGGAGTGGACAAAGCCCGGACACCGTAAAGGCCCCAACACTCACAACGTTTCGGCAACTGTAAGTGTTAGAGAGAAAGAGTGGGATGGTGTTGGTGAGTGGATGTGGGAAAATCGTAATAGTTATAATGGGCTAAGTGTATTACCCTATGACAACAAAGAACATACTTATGTGCAAGCCCCTTTTGAAAGCTGCACAAAAGAGGTGTATGAAGAGTTGCTTGCAACTCTAAAAAAGGTTGACTTAAAGAAAGTTATCGAGTATAATGATAATACTGATTTAACTGGCGAGCTGGCGTGTGCCGGTGGCAGTTGCAGTATTGTTTCACTTTAAAATATAGGAGGGATAATGAAATCTTTAAAATTAATTGACAATGAAACCAATGACGAGGAATTTGTAAGAGAACAACACGTCATAAATTATTTAAAATCTTTGCTTGCCTTGGAAGAGGCGATGCAACCCTACAAAGACCAGAAAAAAGATTTGCGAGAAGAATATGTCGAAAATGGCTGGCTTTCCAAAGATGAAATTTGGGCCGCAGTAAAAGCATATCGTATTTATCTTAAAGGCACCGATATTACGGAAATTTCAGATATGTTTGAAGCCATTGAGCGCCAATTTGGATCAAAGGCAGGTGAATAATGGGTTCTGTAGTGGCTATGAAGCCTTGCAACCGCTTTGTGCTCTTGACGGCTGTCGAAGCAGCGGAAGAGGAAACGTCAACTGTGTTGGTGCCAGACAGCTATAAGGTTAAAACCAGCGCGTATGGAGTATATCAGTTGGCACAAATCTCCGGCGATTGTACGATTGTTTCAGAAAAAGATTTGGGCAAGTTGATTCTTGTTAATGATGCCATGGTCGAAACTGCCAGTCTAGACCAAGGAGACTTTTTACTAGTTCAGGAAAATCATATTTTAGGAGTGATGAGTTAATGAGTGTTGCGAGTATAGTTGCGATATTGGTGTTGGGTCAATCCAACCCGATGTATTATGATGAGATACGGTCTGAAGCTCTTAACGATTGTATGCCTCATTCTAACCATAAAGAGTTTGGAATGAGACGAGCCATACTAGAAGAAATGATAGAGCTGGAGCGAGATTTTTTTAAAACACATCCTGAAATTCCATCATCGCTAAGAGGGATGTTGATCTCGGCTATCTGCCGTGAATCGCGTTTTAATCCGAATGCCAAAGGCGATTGGCGCACAAACCGTTATGGCAAGCGTATAGCCAAGGCGATTGGCATTGTGCAGATGTGGCCTTGGTGGGAACGCACTTATAAAATCGACCGTCGCGACTATACTGCGGCAGCAATCACGTGGCTTAATCGGATTGTCTACCATTACCAGAAGAACGAAAGGCTCAACCGGTGCCCAAAGAGTTTTCCAGAAGAGAGGAAGTGGGTTGCAGCGTGGGTGCAGACTACACGCGGCGCACCCGTAAATAAGGCCAATCGTTACCGGTGTTTCCAGGCACCCACCCATTATCGTATTTTAAAAAAGTGGATTAAAAGAATTAAAAAGAAACGAAAAGCCGACGTTGAAGATGGCTGCTAGTATAACATATGGGGCAAGCTTGGCAGCTTTGCAGTTTGCTATCGAGAACAAGACGAAAATAATAATCAATAGGTTAAACTTTCCACTCGAGTTTGAAAAAAAATATATCAAAGAAGCGTGGGCACTTTTATATACCAAGTTGATGTTAAGTGGTCAAACGATAGGCGGCGACACCGTACAAAAAACCCAAGTTAGCGATGATTATATTTCTGTGGTCTGTAAAGGAAATGTTGTCAATAAGGTCAAGTACCATACGCTTTTCATTTTCTGCGACAAAAACATAAGCGGTCTCCCCCCGGTGGAAAAGGAAAATAGAAAATATGATGTTGTTGATTATATGAAACCCCAGTCGCTAATTAGCAAAGTCGGATTCCATATGATTAAAACTGAAGAAAGATTTGTGTCACACCTCTATGTGTTAAAAAAGTACTCCACGGCGCCAATAAAGATATATGCCCTCTCGGAGCTTACCGACAAGCAGTTGTATGAGTTTAATTTTTCAGACACAATGGCAAAGTTTAAAAGCGAACATCTTCTACAAGAGAGGGGGTTTGAGGGAAACATTATGAGACACAAACGAACCCCAATTGTGTTGGAGGTGATTGGTCGCGACACCACCAAACAAATGGATTTTTATGAAGACACTGATAAGATAAAGTTTTTATATGGACATCACGCCAATAAACAAAGAAAGATTTAATTTAGCCGGTATAGTTCCCGTGGCCGGTCAACCGCTGGATTTTGAATTCCCGTGGCATGACTGTTTAACGCCGATTGGAAAAAACTATCTCGCAGTGGAGAAAGCCATCTTTGATTGCGCAGTGGCTGGGTGTGACACCATATGGGTTGTTTGCCCTCGCGATATGCAGCCTTTAATTAGATATCGTCTGGGCGATTATGTGCTGGACCCTATCACTTATTATAAGGAGTATAAGTTTGCCGGTCGACCCAAAATTAAAGAGATCCCCATCTATTATGTGCCGATGCACCCTAAAGATGTAGATCGTCGCGACTGCTTGGCCTGGAGTATAATCACAGGCATTGACAACGCTTATCGCGTCTCTCGCAAGTTGAGCCGGTGGACGTGCCCCGACAAGTATTTTGTTTCTTTCCCCTATGGAATGTTTTCTCCTTATTATATGAAGGACCATCGTTCCAAGATTCGCAGTGCTCGCCCATTTGCAGTTGCTTTTGAGGGGAAAACATTTAGAGATGGCTTGTTTTTGCCATTTACTTTAAGTGGGCAAGATTTTATAGATTGTCGAAAAAAGTTCCGTCTTCACGAGGTCAAAGGCCACACGGCAGACAAGGTGCGCATACCTGTTGATAAAGCTTACACTGGCCGCTACTTTACTCACGATTTTGTTTTTAGTGAAGTTGGTGAGGAAGACACGCATCTGGTTGATATCCCTTGGTTTTGTGAAATAACGAGTTGGGACGGTTTAAAAAAATGGTTAAGTGGCGAAAACAAGCTTGACAAACCACCAGAGTTTTTGTTATCATATAGCGAATGGAATCCTTTAGGAATTGATGTAGAAGAGGAAGAAGAGAATGAAGAGTAAAATACCCTTTGTAGGGCTCCACGCCCATAGTGGCGTGGGCAGCCCCTTTGACGGGCTTGGTTATCCAGCAGAGCATATGAACTTTGCTTATGATAACGGCAGTGACGCCCTGGCACTAACAGACCATGGCAATCAGAATGGTTTAGCATATCAAGTTTTACACGCTAAGAAGATGCAAGCGGAAGGTAAAGAGTTTAAGCCCATCTTCGGTGTAGAAGCCTACTTCCTTCCTAGTCTTAAAGAGTGGAAGAAAGAATACGAAAGCGCGAAAGAAGATAAGAAAGCCAAAAAGAAGATTGATACCTCCCGCTCCGCTACCACCGTTGAAGACGAAGGGGAATCTAAACAGTCTGTTAAAAACATCCTTAATCGTAGACGCCATCTAATCTTGTTGGCGCAGAATCAAACTGGCTTAAATAATATCTTTAAACTAGTCTCAGACTCTTATTCTCCAGATTGTTTTTATCGTTTCCCACGTGTCGACTATGATTTGCTTGAGAAGTATAACGAAGGAGTGATTGCAGCTTCGGCTTGTTTGGGTGGTGTATATGCTGGTAACTATTGGGAAAATCGCGATGACGGCCCTGACGCTGTAATGAAAGCAATGCGCGAAACCACCGAACGTATGGTGGCCATTTTCGGCGACAGGTGGTATGGAGAAGTGCAATGGAACAACATTGCGGAACAGCATGAGCTAAACACCTATATCATTCGTCTTTCTAAGGAATGCGGTTTCAAGCTTATATCTACAGCCGATAGTCATTATCCAGGCCCAAACGCCTGGAAGGACCGCGAATTATATAAACGTCTTGGATGGCTTGGGAAAGGTGGGATGCCCACTTGGATGTCCTCTGAACTACCGGCAGGGCTAGATGAAATTGGTTATGAACTATATCCTAAAAATGGCGACCAAATATGGGAATCCTATAAGAACTATTCTAAAGAGTGTGGTGTTGAGTATGACGATGACGTGGTGATGGACAGTATCACCGAAACCTATCATATCGCCCATAATCGCATTGAAAGCTTTTTACCTGACAACACTGTTCGCCTGCCTGAGTTCGTAGTTCCTGCAGGTCACACCGCAGATAGCGCCCTCAGCGCTGCTTGTATCGATGGTTTGAGGGGTCTTAATTTCCAAAAGAAGCCAGAGTATGTTTCAAGATTGAAAGAAGAGCTTCTCGTCATTTCTGAACGTGGGTTTAGTAAATACTTTTTAACAATGAAAGCCATAGCCGACAAAGCAAATGAAGTGCAGATAACAGGACCGGGTAGAGGCAGCGCCGCAGGCTCGTTAGTTGCATATGTGTTGGGAATCACACAGATCGATCCAATTAAATATAACCTTTTGTTTTCGCGATTCTTAAGAAAGGACGCAACAGATTATCCGGACATCGATTATGATTGTAGTTCTCCGATGGAACTTAAAGAACAGCTAGCACAAGAGTGGGGCAACAATAAAGTTGTTCCGATATCTAACTTCAACACTTTGCAACTACGTTCTTTAATTAAAGATATCTCAAAGCTTTACGACATTCCCTTTTTAGAAGTGAACAATGTTACCTCTAAAATGCTTTTTGAAGCGATGCCCCGCGCCAAACAAAAACACGGAATTAAAGCAGGAGTCTATACTCCGACCTTCGAAGAAGTGATGGAATTCTCAGACTCTCTTAAGAGTTTCTTAAACAAGTATCCCAACGTAGCAGACCACGTTAATACTCTTTATGGTCAAGTTAGATCGGTTTCGAGGCATGCCGGGGGCGTTGTGATTGGAGAAGACTTAGATAAATATATGCCGCTGATTAACAACGGAGGCATAACTCAAACGCCTTGGTCCGAAGGGCAGAACGTTCGCCATCTAGAACCAATGGGGTTTATCAAGTTTGATATCCTTGGCCTTTCCACTCTTAAGATGGTGGAAGGAGCAATATATCATATTCTTCAAAGATATCATAATGTTGCAGAACCCACATTTGAAGACATAAAAGAATTTTACAACAAAAATTTACATCCAGACAAAATCAACCTTAAAGATCAAGAAGTGTATGCTAATATATTTCATAAAGGTAAGTGGGCAGGCATCTTTCAGTTTACTGAAAAAGGCGCACAAGCTTTTTGCAAACGAGCAAAGCCTAAAAGCATAGTTGACATTGCAGCGATAACGAGTATTTACCGTCCCGGCCCACTGTCTGCTAACGTTCATGAACTTTATGTTGAGACAAAGTTGAACCCAAGCAAAGTGCGCTATGGTCACGATATTATTAAGGAAGTTACAAAAGAAACATATGGCTTTTTGATTTTTCAAGAGCAGATTGCTTTATTGGCACATAAGTTAGGAAAAGACATTAGCTTAGACGAAGCGAATCTTCTTCGAAAGCTGTTAACTAAAAAGGGCACCGGGAAAGGAAATGAAAAGAAAAAAGCCATCCACCAAAAATTCATCGAAGGTTGTGGACTTAAGGGAATATCGGAGAAAGAGGCAGAAAAGATTTGGCAAAGGTTTGAGTATTTCAGCGGTTATGGTTTTAACAAGTCTCATGCTGTTTCCTATTCTGTTATTTCTTTCCAGTGTGCTTGGCTGCTAAATTACTATCCTTCCGAGTGGATGGCGAGTTTTCTTGACAAAGAACCCGAGAGCAGAAAAGAGCGCGCCATTAACATTGCAAAGAAAGAAGGCTTTCAAATTGAGCCCGTCAATATTAATGAATCAGGGATTGTTTGGGAAATTTCCGATGATGGCAAAAGCTTGATTCAACCTTTAACCTCTCTTAAGGGATTGGGCGACAAAGCGATTGAACAGATTATCGCTCATCGACCCTTCAACACTGTTGAAGAGCTTCTCTATAATAAGGAAATTATCTACTCAAAACTGAATAAAAAGGCTCTAGATGTCCTAGCTCGAGTCGGCGCTTTAAATGGATTGGTGGACGAAAGGTTTAACAATTTAAAGCATTTTTGGCTATCCATCGCCGACAACAGACCCAAGACCAGAAAGAAGTTGAATGAGAACATAGAAGCTTTTAAAGATGTCGAGGATTTCACAAGAGATGAATACATTGAAAACAAAGTTAATATTAGTGGAATATATCCTTTTGACTTGGTAGTCAAAGAAGACATTCTTCAAAGAATTGAATACAATTGTATTCCTACGATATCAAACTATGATGAAGATTTGGGAATCGCTTGGTTTATTCCTCGCGAGGTCATTAAAAGAAAAACAGCAAAAGGAAGAACTTATTACGTTGTTAAAACTCTAGACACCAACTCAGCCATGATTGACATTAGATGCTGGGGAGTAAATCCTCGTAAAGATAAGATTTATATTAATAGACCGTATATGGCACGACTAAAGTACGAAGAGCAGTGGGGCTTTTCTACTCGTTCTTTGGGCCAGTGGAAAATGTTGGGATAATTTGTTTGACAAATAATTAATATTAACTTAAACTTACATACAACAAGGAAAACGATGAAACTAAAAGTAGCTAAAGTTAGAAAAGACGCAAAGCTTCCGGTACGCGCCTATCCTACGGACGCAGGGATGGATTTGTATTTTTGTCCAGACACAAAGACTAAAGAAAAAATGATTAGCTCAAACGGTCTTCCCGTTGAAATAAGAGCATCCGTGGTCCTCCCAACGGGATTAAAAATAGAAGTCCCACCAAATCATATGCTAGAAATTAAAAACAAATCTGGAGTTGCATCAAAGAAGCAATTAGTGGTGGGCGCCTGCGTTGTTGATTGTGGATATACTGGTGAGATATTTGTCAATCTTCACAACATTGGGTGGAAAACGCAGTATATACAACCGGGTGATAAAGTTGCTCAAGCAGTGCTTGTTCCAATTAGTTGCTGTGAAATAGAAGAAGTTCCTAAAAAAAGTTTTAACAAGACAACTAAACGAGGCGAGGGCGGCTTTGGAAGCACAGGGGACAGATAATGGAGCCTATTATCGACCCCTATCTTGCAGCAAAAATAGTACTCATTGGGGCAGTTATCTTGTTAGTAATAAATTTATTTGGAAAAACCAAAGGGTAGAATCTAATTAGAGTTGGCTACACAGCCGGGAGAATACACACATGTCGTTCAAATACACGCTGAGAAAAGGTGATATTGGCCAAGAGGTCAAGCGTCTCCAGAGCAAGCTGCCCTGCGCAGCAGATGGAAAGTTTGGCCCTAAAACTCAAGCCGAAGTAAGAAGCTATCAATCCCACAATGGATTGACAGTTGATGGCATTGCAGGCCCTCAAACTCTAGGGCGCTTAGGGATTGAGGTTTACCATGGTATAGATGTGAGTGCTTGGAATGGCACCGTGGATTGGCCAACAGTAGCCGCCTCCGGTGTTAAATATGCGTGGGTTAAGGCCACAGAGGGACGCACCCACGTTAATCGAAATTTTGTTGATAGAGCCAATGGGGCAAAAGATAACAATATTGCCACTGGCTTATATCACTTTGGACGCCCAGATTCCGACGCGGGAATTAAAGACGCCGAGCGTGAGGCGGAACATTTCTTAAACGCAGCGAACAAAGTGGGCTTTAGCGCTGGCGATCTCATTCCCACCCTAGATGTTGAAAAGGGAATGAAGACAGATGATCAATACAATGTGGAATGGTGTTTGCAATGGCTGGACATTATAGAGAAAGAGTTAAATGTAAAGCCATTGGTATATACAGCAAGGTGGGCTTACGACCTTTTCCTTAAAAGAGGAGACAGTTCCGATCTCGCCGAATTACTGAAATATCCATTATGGGTGGCATCCTATAATAGCGGCACAGAGCCCGAACGCCCAGTTAGAGCCTGGGATGAGTGGACAGTTTGGCAATGGACGGGCTCCGGTTCCGTCCCTGGCGTTAAAGGCAAGTGTGACCAAAATTGGATGGCCGGTGAGCAACTCGATAGCCTCACTATTTCGGCAACCTGTTCTAACTGTTGCTGCGTGGAGTGTACATGTCATCGTTAAAGAGAAAATTAAGCAGGAGAAAGGGCAATAAAGCCAAGAAGTTGGCCGAAAAAGAGATGGCCACAAAAATTTCTTTATTTGGACAGATGCCCAACGAATGCTTAACGTGTCAAAAATCATTTGACAAAACAGACAAAGAGCAGGTTATGACCTGGAACGTTGTAGTAAGAGAGCAGAAGGAAGAGGTGCGACTGTACTGCCCCAACTGTTGGAATATTGCAATGGATTTGATTAAAAAGGCTCAAGAACTAAAGGAGGCGAAAAAATGAGATTTTTTTCTAAAGAACGCAAGGGGTTTGCAATTGACCCCGAACTAGCCGAAGCTCTAGATTTATTAGAAGAGTTCTTAGTGTGGGAAGAGGAGCACACGTGTATTTCTTTTTGCAATGCTTTCGAAGAAAAATATGGAGTACTCCCAGAATCTGTTAGACTTTTTGACTATGACGAGTCCGAAGCGATAAGGGATCTTTGCGGTTTTGAGTGGGATCGGCCATATGTATTGTTCGAAGATTATCAAGAAGGCACTCCCGATTGGGAAAAACTATCGGAAATTCTAGAAGAAGAAGATGTGAGCATAGACTATGGAAATTGGTCGGAGGAAGAAAATTAAATGGCAGACATTATCAATAAACCAGATCACTACAACATTAATTGGAAAGGCGACCCGGCTATTGAAACTTATGAATACATAAAATCTTGGGCAATGGATTATGATGAAGGTAACGTAATTAAATACTTAACTAGATACAAGCAAAAAGGTGGACTTGAAGATTTGAAAAAAGGCCAATGGTATATGAATAAAATCGTAGAAAGAGAAGCGCTGCGAGCCGCCAAGGAAAACAAATGAGAAGAATCTTAAAAGAAGCAGTTACATATGATGATGTTTTATTAGTGCCGCAATACTCCAACATACAAAGCCGCTCAGAGGTTGATGTTGGCAGTTTTTTAAGCGATCATATCTACTTTCCTCTTCCTATCATTTCTTCTCCGATGGACACTGTGACGGAAGAAGCCATGGCCATAGCAATGCATAACAATGGTGGCCTAGGCATTATTCATCGGTATAATTCTATCGAAGAACAAGCGGGACTTGTTCTTCACACCTCGTTAACCACTGGTCAAGCCCCGGTGGCAGCAGCAGTTGGGATGAGCGGCGATTTTCTAGAGCGCAGTGACGCAGTGGTCGCCAATGGAGCGCAAATAATATGCATTGACGTGGCGCACGGACACCATGCCTTAATGAAAAAAACCCTCACTGCGCTTAAAAATAAGTATGGAGACACCATTCATATTATTGCTGGCAATATCGCCACTCTAGACGGGTTTAACGATCTGGCTGATTGGGGCGCAGACAGTGTTCGATGTAATATCGGTGGAGGCAGTATATGTTCCACCAGAATTCAAACTGGGCATGGAATGCCCGGACTTCAAACAATTTTGGATTGTTCGCGTTCTAATAGAAAAGTAAATATTATTGCAGATGGTGGTATTAGAAACAGCGGCGATGCAGTCAAGGCGTTAGCAGCCGGTGCAGATTTTGTAATGCTAGGTTCGTTGCTCGCCGGTACTGATGAGTCTCCTGGCGAAGTACAATCAAGCGGCGACAGACGTTATAAGATTTATCGCGGGATGGCATCAAAAGACGCCCAGCTAGATTGGAAGGGCACCACCTCTTCTGACGAAGGAATAAGCACCACAGTAAACTATAAAGGCCCAGTCAAAGAAATTTTAGAAGGGCTCCGAAAGGGAATTGCTTCCGGCTTTTCATACTCTGGATGTAGATCTATAAGTGAGTTGCAGTCCAAATCCCTATTTACTATTCAAACAAATGCAGGCTTATTTGAAAGCGGCACTCATATTTTAGCTATAAAATGAAAAAGAAAAAGACACTCCCCGAGGACGCCAAGTTGATTCAGTTCCCGTCGTTGGGACAGCTAGACGCTAATTTGCTTATTAAGTTAAGGTTTGATGATGTAACCAAGTTCTTCTTCTTTAATGAGTATATTAAAGCTTATCTTTCCGAAGACCCTCTTTTAACACCTTTTATAGAAAAGGTTAAAGAAAAGAGTATGTTAGCTAGAAAATTTAGATTAAAGAAGTCTCGTGAGCTTCGTAAAAAAGAAAAGGATATTATTGATCGTTTTGGTTTAAACCAAGACGAAATTGAAAATATATTTGATTTAATTGAAAATGAAAGAGGTGATATATGAAACTATGTGCGCAAGAATGCCTGACCGGCAACAACCCTTGTAAACAGATGCAATGTCGAAGTTGGATAGATTTTAAAGACGACCTGAATTGTGTTGAACTTGCGATTGAAAAATATGGGTCGCTCACGTTGAAAGAAGTGGGAGAGAGGCTGGGAATATCGTATGTTCGCGTAACTCAAATAGAAAAAAGTGCTTTGCAAAAGTTAAGAAAAAAAGCTTTTATAAAAAAGAATACTAATTATAACAACTGATAATTTTTTGATGTCCCACACACATCTAAAACTTTGTTTTAAGGAGAAAACAAATGGCTAAAAACAAAAAAACCCTTTTAGAAGAAGGCACCGTTCGACGCTTTATGAAACTGGCAGAGATTGCCCCACTTACAGATTCCTTTTTAGATAACCAAGAGGTTGTACAGGAAGAAGACGAATCTCGCGAAGAGAGAGCAGATGTCGATAAATATGAGTACGAGCAAGGCAAAGAAGCTGGTGAAGAAGAGGGTGCCGAAGAAGAGCTTGAACTTGACTTGGGCGCCGAGGAAGCCGAAGCAGCATTACCCCCAAGCCCCGAGACCGAAGAAGGCGAAGTTACTCTTACAGATGACGAGGTTGATTCTCTTGTTGCTGCATTTGACGCCGCAGAAGGTGTAGTAACAAAATTACGCAGCGCAGGTGATGAGTTAGAACCTGAAGAGGTCGAAGCAGTAGACATGGGCGGCGAAGAAGAACTAGACGTCGAGATGGATATGGAGGCTGGTCCCGAAGGGGAAGAAGTCGAAATGGAAGTAGAGGACGAGATAGAGCTTGCCGAAGTTACCGTGGTCGACGATGAATCTCTCGTTAACGAAGTAGCTACTCGCGTAGCTAAACGACTCTTACGCTCGAAACAGTCTTAAATAGAATTATAAAATGAGGTTTTAGATGTGGGAATTCTTTTGGTTCGCCGCTGGCGGATTAGCTTATTCTGTTATATCCAATTTAGATTTCTTTTCCAAAAAAGCACAATTTGTTGAAGACATTCGCATCATTGCGTTTGAACTCATCGGCCGAGCCTATGAGGATTTGGTGAGCATACGCGCTATAAAATATAAGTTTTTGATTAAAGATTCCAGTATAGATAGTGAAAGAATCACAGCCTTTAAAAACGAGGATGATAACTTTATGGAAAAGTGGCAAAAGGAAACCCTTAACAAGCTTAATAATGCCGTCCCTCCTTTGTACCGCGCGAGCCTAGATGCGCAAACCTGGAAGCTCCTAATGAATCACTTAAACAAATATTATAGAAAAACTATCATTGAAGCCAAGAAGGAAGAAAGCAATGACTAAAAAAAAGAAGGATCAAGAAGAGCCACAAGAGATAGAGGAAATAACAACACCAGAGCCCCCATTTCAGATTAACTTGTTTGACCCATCAGCTCTCTCGCCGCCGCCTTCTAGAATGCTTAATATGTTTGGCGACTTGGATGAAGAAAAGGTGGAAAACATCTGCACAGGCTTACTTTACCTTAAAGACACCTGCTGTGAAGAACGCCTCGTAGACCCTGATGATCCTGATGGCGAGGTGGAAATAATTAAAAACCCAATTGACTTTTGCATTTCAACGTGGGGGGGTGACGCACTGGGGATGTTTGCCATATACGATTTAATGCGTATGATAAGAGAGGAGTGTGATATTAATACCATCGGGATTGGAAAAGTAATGTCGGCCGGTGTTCTGCTACTCGCTGCTGGAACAAAAGGCACCCGCAAAGTAGGAAAGAATACGCGCATTATGATGCATGCAGTACGCGGAGGCCACTATGGCGCGCTCCACTCGTTAGAAAATGAAATGAAAGAAACCAAGTGGCTACAAGAGCAACACATTGCCGCTTTAATTGCCGAGACAAGTATGACAAAGAGACAAATCAATACAATGTTGAATAAAAGAGTCGACATATATCTCAGTGCAGAAGAGGCAGTGGAGATGGGAATAGCGGATATCATCATTTAAGGAACTATTTATAATATGGATGTGGATAAAATAGTAGAGAATTATTTTAAAACGGAAGGAGAGTCTCTGAATAAAGAGAATCTTTGGGAGATGTTCGATGCAGCCTACGGAGACCTCTCCCGGCTTAAAGGCAAATATTCTATAGTTCAGGAAAAGAAGTCTAAAGGGGTTAAAAAAACCGCAGGAGAGCAGTTTATACTTTCGCTTCCTAAGTTTACACCTTCCGATGCGTGGGGAAATCCTAATAGTGAAGCTCGAAAAATGATGGAAGGTTATCTCAGACAGGTGGGCGGAGGCGCCAACATTCAAGCACGACTGCAATACCTTGAAAGATTGTCAGCACCAGATGAAAAAGGCAGAAAAATAACCTCACCGCGCAGGGTTATTTCTACTCTTATACTTTTAGAAAGTCTTTCGGCGTGTTTTAACGCTTTCAATGACTCATCAGCTGGTTTCGTATTCGAGGGTTTTCTCGCCGCCATACTGGGTGGCCATCAAGAAACAGGTAAGAGCGCTTCGGGCGCACTTCCCATCCAAGATATTTTTGCTTTTTCTGCTTGGGAGGGCTCTACTCCTATCCCGATTAGCCTTAAAGCGCTTAAGAGAACGACGAAGATTAAGGGAAGTTATACAAATTTAGTCGACGCTCTTAATGACTATCCGGAAGGAATGAAATATATTATTGCATACAAAGAAAGTGAAGGTGATAAAGTAACTGCTATTGACATTGCTGAATTCACTATTGATCGTCAAAATTTTTTAGACATTTTGAACGTTAACAGTGCTGGTCAAGATCGTATGAGACTGCCCGATAAAAGCTCGGAAGAATCATATGACATGCTTAAAAGCATAGACGACTGGAACACTTTGTATGAACTGCTACAGGAAACTAAAGGTTATACAAAAAAGGCTAAAAGGAAGCCAATAGAAAGAGAAGAAGAGGTTGAAGTTGATATAATCGAGCCGATGTCCACCGAAGAAGAAACACAAGAAGCCCTAAATGAAGCAGCAGAGGGCAGCGGATGGCACATATCTCCTGCACAGTTGGCAACCCTCAAAGGAGACTCCAAGCAACAGGGAACCAATGTTGTAGCTTGGGCAAAACTAGCTGTCTTAGACTTTTCACCAGAAAATCTATACAAAACTGCAGATCGCTACACAGACGTTCTTAACAATTCGATTAGAGATCTTTTTCAAGCAACCGCTGAACTATCTAAAAACATCAATGCTTATTTTTCTACGACGGAAAGAGGCGAAGCAATCAATAAAGGCAACGCTGCCGTTGGCAACACCATAACAATTGAAAAAGAAATGACAGCCCAAACAGTGGCAACGGCTTCTGATAGAGAACTTTAATTGAAAAACAACTTGACAATCCTTTATAATATTATATAATAACACAGAGGTGTATATGAAACAATTTAATGATTCTTTAGCGCTCCGCTCCGCGCTGGAAAAGGGCGTTCGAACAGTCGCAGAAAACGTGGCGTCAACACTAGGCCCGAAGGGACGCACTGTTATCCTTCACCAAAAAGGCCGCAATCCTATCACCACCAAAGATGGTGTGACAGTGGCAAAGTTTATTGATTTGGAAGATCCATTTCAAAACGCCGCCGCTCAAATTATTAAGCAAGCTGCTGAAAAAACAAATGTCGAGGCCGGAGATGGTACAACGACTACAACGGTTCTCGCATATGCAATGTATAAAGAAGCACAGAAGTATTTAACCAGCGGTGCCCCTCCCATCGAACTCAAGAAGGGCATGGAACTCGCCGTTGATTACTTGGTTAAAGAGGTAGAAAAAGCATCAGTTCCTATCAAATCCGTTGAAGATATTCAAAACGTAGCTACTATTTCTGCCAACAACGATAACGTTATTGGCAAGCTTGTAGCCAAAGCAGTCGATCTCGCAGGCAAAGATGGCTCTGTTACAATTGAAGAGGCTCGCTCTCTCGAGACTAGTCTAGAATTAGTAGAGGGGTTTCGCTTTGATTCCGGCTACTTAGCCACTGCATTCATTAACGATGAGCAGCGAGGCCTCGTAAAATATGATAATCCGTTGATAATGGTTACAGATGAGAAGATTGAGATGGTTGAAGACATGCTACCGGCCTTGGAAGTAGCTGCACGAGAGGCTCGACCATTTGTTATTGTAGCTGAAAACATAGAAGGACAAGCATTGGCTGCGCTTATTATGAATGCCGTTCGCGGAACAATGCGCGTAGTTGGCATCAAGGCCCCTCGCTATGGAGAAGAGCGTAGAGGCATATTAAAAGACTTAGCTCTCTCGGTCGGCGCAACGTTGGTCTCTCGAGAGACGGGAGTTAAATTAAAAGACGTGAAGCTGACTCATTTTGGCGAAGCAAAGAAACTAGAGGCCGGAAAAAATCTTACCACAATCGTTGGCGGAGCGGGAGATCATGATGAAGTCGACAAGCAGATAGAAAAACTTAAAGCCGTGATGAAAGACACAGACGGTCTTCAAGAGTGCGAAAAAATACAAGAGCGCATTACGCGATTGGCCTCCGGCGTGTCCGTAATACATGTAGGCGCAGCAACTGAGATTGAGATGATAGAAAAGCGCCATCGTATTCAGGATGCTCTAGAGGCTGTGCATTCAGCGCAGCTTGAAGGGGTGCTCCCTGGCGGGGGCTCCTTCCTAACTCAATGCTCACCACGTCTAGTAGAAAATGTACAAGACGATGTTCAGAATGAATGGCAAAAGTTCGGAGTAAAGATTGTTGAACAGGCTATCAAGGAACCTCTAAAACAAATGACTTTAAACGCAGGAGAGTCACCAGACCTTGTGATAAATTTGGTTGAGAATCAGACTGAAGGCTTTGGGTATGACTTTAGGGTGAATGAGATAATCAATGTGACGGATGCTGGTATAATTGATCCCGCGCGCGTCACTCGTTGTGCCCTACAAAACGCCGTTTCAGTAGCCGGTGTGTTAATCTCTTCTAACTATGCAATTGTTGAAAAGTAAACTATTTAGTAGTAGCATAGGAAGGCACAATGAGAGAATCAGTTGTTGATAATGCAGTTGCTTTGGCGGAGATAAACGGACGCCTCGATCAAGTGATGCAAAATATAGTGACGGTTAAAGAAAAGCAAGATGAAGTGGCGGGAGATATCGCTAAAATTAAAGAATCTGTATATGGTCCTGATTCGGGATTGTATGCGCGTTTGCGCGAGTTAGAAAGTTGGAAGCAGACTTCTTCGCGATTGCTATGGATAATTATCACCTCCGTTAGCACACTTACTGTCGCGACTTTGTACAAATTAGCCTTTATGCATTAAAAAATAAAATAACAATAAATTATTATAATATTAAAGAGGTAACTATGAAAGTCAATTTATCCTACACCGTAGACCTAGAAGAGGTTCTAGACAATACAAGATTCTTATTTTTGAAAATAGAAGAAGACTATAGAGAAAAAGAAGCATACCTTGTGCAAATTCTTCGAGACGATTACACAGATGAGAATATAGGCAAGGTCGCTAGTGCCATAACCGAATATAAAAAGATTTTAGTAAGCCTCGAAGAAAAACTAGGCGAGCTAAGTAATATTCTAGTTGGATATTATCAATTCAAGCATACCCCCGCTACATCCGCCAATACACAGGCTCAACCATCGGAAGGCGACTTTGATATATTAGAAGGAGTGGAGGAAGAATAATGATTAAATTAGTAGAAGTGGTGAGAGATTCAGGCAAGTACAGCCTAAGAGAGATTTTTGTAAACCCTAAACATGTCGTTTATTTGAGAGAAGATGTGCTCGCAAAGCAACACCTCACCGAAGGCAAATTTCCAGAAGACCTAGACATTCGTCAAAAGTTTACCAAACTGACTCTCGATAATGGTACGAGTGGAACTGAGTTTATTGTAGTGGGTTCGCCCGCAGCAGTGGAATCTAAGCTGCAAAGCGATCAAAAGATGGTATTAAATGGATAACAAACATTATTTTATGTGGATAAAATCACAATGTCCTTTTTGCCAAAAGATTCTAACCCTGGCACAAGAAAATGCCATTTCTCACACCGTCTATGTGATGGACGAAGATCTCGTCGGACTAGAGAAGGTCAAAAAACATTGGGACTGGACAACAGTGCCTCTTGTTACCACGTATGATGGCGACCATGAAGTATTGATTGGTGGCTGCGACGACTTTCAAAAAAAACTATCCTTGAAATAAACGTCAGGGGTTGACACCTTGAAACAATTTCCTATACTTTAATAGAACTTGATATCGCCTTTGGGGTGTTGAGTTCTTACTTGCTTTTTAAAGGAGAAAATAAAATGAGCAACACACTTACTTTACACAGACGACCGAGCCTTCTTGGGCGACCTGTTTTTGATGACATCTTCAATAATGTCCTGAGAGACTTTCCACAACTCATGCAGCAATCCACACAAGGATACCCAGTTGCAGATATTTGGAAAGATGATAGCGGAAACACCATTATGGAATTCGCGTTAGCAGGTTTTTCTAAGGAAGAGCTTAATTTAGAAGTACGACCAGACAAGAAAAGTATCACCGTCTCTGCTGAAACAAAAGTGGACGAAGAGGCAGTGGACAGCAACAGGCGAATCGCCCGTCGCAGCTTTAGCAAAACTTATGTAAACTATGATAATAATCTAGATTTAACATCAGTGAATGCTGAGTACGATAATGGCCTTCTTCGAATCACAGTTCCGACTCGTGAAGAAGTCAAGCCCCTTATGATTTCTATTAAATAAAAAAACACTCGAAAAGCTTTTGTAATCTATGGTTTTTTAAAAAAAAATAAACTATTTATGATATGCAAAAGCTTTTCGAGTCCTTCCGCAAATACTCAATACTGACCGAAGAACAACTTCTCGTTGAAGGTCGCAAAGACGACGCGAAGAAGAAATACCCCCAACTAGCAGCAGATGGCTATATCGATATTCTCATCGACGCAGACCCATCAGGCAACCAAAAGTATCTTATGTGGGCAGCAAAAATGCTCGACAGAGAGTTAGGCCGCACACCTGAAATAGATCCGGCTACCGCTCAAGTAGAAGCAGATAATATAGCCGAGTATCTTCAAAAATTCCACAAGCTCCAACCGTACATCCGTGAAGGAGCTAAAAAATTCAGAGACATTAATAATATTACTAGCCTCGATAATTTAATAGCATTGGTTCAAAGCCTAGAACGTATTAAACTCGATACAGAACGAGTCAAAGAAGAGAAAAAGCGCCAAAAGCAAGAAGCAATGCAAGAATCAACCATTCTCATTAACAATGATGACTTTATGATGGTGCGTCCAACAAGCGCAGAAGCATCTTGCTATTGGGGAAGAGGCACAAAATGGTGTATTTCTGCAAGGGAGTCAGAGAACTACTTCAATCGCTACACCAACGAAGGTAAATCGTTTTACTTTCTCTTGTCGAAGAATAAAGATAATTTTGAAGGAGATGATTTCTGGAAAACCTACGGCAAGTTAGCTCTCGTCTTTCTCAACCTCGGCGAATTCGAAGAAGCATATGATGCTACCGATCAACATATGAGCGAGCTGGGTGTTATAGAAATAATTGCAACCAATCTTTTAGGAAGCAAAGTCAGTGATGCATGGCAAGAATACACTCGCTATCATGATATGGAGAAATTAAAAGAAGAGGTCCCTACTGCATATGAAATACTGGTCGATAGATTAAAAGCAGATGGTTATGAACCAGAAAGCGTAGAAGAGTGGTATGATGAAACTGTTAATGGAGTGTGGTATGAAATGGAAGCGACCGCCGCAGACGATACGAGAGAAAACCCCGCAGGTCCATCGGACCAAGATTTCCAAGACATCTTAGATAACGCGAACTTACAACACATTGATGTTACTTTTGAAGAATATGATATTGGGACTTGGGGATGGGACGCTTCAATCGCTTTTGATTTCGATGACTTAGAGGGATGGAACGAGAAAACTCTTGATGAACTCGACCTTTCGAACGAAATCGGCTCGATTTTAGACGACAATTATATTTATCCAAATGAGATAGAGTTCTACGATAATCGAATTTACGTTAGTATCTCGACTGAGGATGGCTCCTATGGAGACTCAGACATAGACAGGTTTAGTAGTTTTGTTACCGGCCTAGAAGACGCCGACGCAAAATACGATGATGCGCGCCAAGACTTAATTGACATGTTCATCGAAGAGGGTGCGCTAGATATCTCGAAAACAGCATACGGACAACTGCGAGACACGGCGAAGACACAAGAATACAAACACTTTAAAGCAGACACTTCCAGAGGAACAGTTAGCTATTCTATAAAGATGGAACTTAAATTACCAGAGATAGGAGAAATCGTTCGAACCGTAACAAGGGAAATACAAGCAGCAGGGAATGAACTGGGCCTTGGAGATTTTGACCAAGCAAAAGTGTTAAGGTATTTGAATATCGAATTCCAGGAATTGTTCAGTCAGAAAATTGGCCCTACAAACTTTTCCTTTGGAACCAATATGTTGCTTGACGCCCTGAGCAAACACTTTCTAGAAGCACAAAACCAAGCCAAACGACAGCTTAATCTTCCCGGCATTCCAGCAGCAGAGATACGACAACTCGTTACCCCTTCAAAGTTCAAAATACATTGGGCAACACTGGACATAGCTAAGAACTCTGTAGAGCTTTTATTGGGAATGGCCTTGCAGAGAGGAGACGATGAAGAACAAATGAAAGCACTTGTTGAGTTCATCGATTATTTCGACGCGAACTTCGATGAGTTCCAAAGCATTGTTCGCAGTGTATTAGTAAAGGGCTTGAAGTCTGCTGCCGATGAGGTTAGGAATTATGCTGAGTCCAACTTCTTCATGCCACTAGGTTCAACCTCCGGATATGCACCCGTTGGATATCTCGAGGAGAATAGAAAGAGAAGAGGAATAAGGATAACTATTAAGAAATGATAATTAAACAAACTACTTATGGCATGCAAGATTTATTCGAGAACTTCCGTAAATACTCAATTCTTACAGAAGAACAGCTTCTTATCGAAGGCCGCATCGACGACGTTAAAAAGAAGTATCCTGAGCTAGCAGAGAAAAGAGAAGGGCTTGACGGCGAAAGCGTACTGGACGTCCTTATCCAAGCCGACCCATCCGGCAATCAAAAGTATCTTGCAGCAGCAGCTAAAATATTAAACAATCAATTCGCAATCCACAAGCGCAATGGTCTGGAACCTTTCTGGGAAAAGCAATGGCCACTGGACAGCGTTGATGGAGAAGTAGTAACCAACTTTGATACCGAAAAACTCTGGTCGCCTTGGGGATTAGCTACTACGATAGCAACAGAAATAAACAAGTTCCACGAATTGTTACCTCACATTGACCCCAAAGGTCGCGACCTCGCATCCTATACAACTTGGGAGGAATTAAACAGCGCCGTATCAAATGCCGACCGAAAGAAACAAGACAAAGATAAGGCCAAGAAGCAAAAAGAACAAGAAAGAGAAGCAGCCTCTTCAACATCGAGAGTAATCGTAAACAACGACGACTATATAATGATTCGTCCAGAATCAGAAGAAGCTTCTTGCTACTACGGAAAGGGCACAAAGTGGTGCATCTCTGCAACTGAGTCGCAAAATTATTACGAACAATACACTGCTGATGGTAAAGCGTTCTACTTTGTTATGCTAGGCCACTTATCAAACGATAACAAATATAAAAAACTAGCAATGGTTGTCGACAGCGATAACCCGGTCCACAATAGCACATATGATGAAACCTTTGATGCAGAAGATAACTCTTTAAGCCTTGTCGAAATAACACACGCGCTCGTCTCTAACCTCTTGCACGAAAAAGAAGCCGATGGCGCATTAATGACCTATTTGTTTTACGAGGGCGACCAACACGTCGACGACCCAACAGATGAAGATGAGGCCGAATACCTCGCAGCATTAGAAAGATTAGACATTATGTGGGATTCCGCACTGGCTGATACCGGAGTGGGATTTGCAGGCGAAGCTTTGAACGCCAATGAGAAGATTCGAGAAAAAGCATATGCCTTGTTTAAACAAATGAAAGATTGGGCCGAACAAGACGCAGAAGAGAATCCAGCGGGACCAAGCGAAGAAGCATACAAAAGTCTTAATGCTCAATATGACGAGCGCCAACATATTAATGTAAGCTTGGAGTTTCCTTATGAAACCGGCGCTTCATCTCCAACCTTTTACGCGACTGCCTTTCTTGATTTGGGCGCCGCCGTTGAGGGAAATACCGAGGGCTTAGAGTGGAAAATAAATGTAGAAGATATAACAGATGATGAAAGAGAGGCAATGAAGAGGGCTGCGAAGTTAGCATTGCGCGACTCACGTGTATTTTGGGAAGATATCGAAGCAGAATATGACCACCCGGATGAATTTCTTGTTACTTTTGAGAGCGGCTATGGCTCACCCGAAGAATACGCACACTATCTAAGAACGATGACAAGATGGGATTCGCTGATTACAGACAATTTCGATGAACTAGCCCTAAAATATCTTAAAGATGAAAATCTAATTGGTCGTCCCGCCAAAGAAGAAGAATACTGGCCAGACCCCGAAGAAAAGAAACAACAAATGGAGCTACCTTTGCAAGAGGGTAAAAAAGGAATTAAAATAACTATTAGGAGGAGTTAAATGACCATAATTATTGGCGTTATCATTGGCTACTTATATGCGACGTGGCTAGAATGGGTGCTACACAAATATGTTCTTCACAAACTCGGTAAAAAGAAAAATAGTTGGTTTAGTTTCCACTGGAGCGTCCATCACCAAACGTGCCGTAAAAACGATAATAAAGACGGTGATTACAACAAATTCCTTCCGACTGTCGTATCTCGCGAGATATTGAGTCTCTACGCTTTATTAATATTTCACCTTCCCTTTTATTTTATATCACCCTGGTTTTTTTATACTTTAATTGCATCTTCCGCTAGATACTTTTATGTACACCAAAAGGCTCATCGCGACGTTGAGTGGGGAAAAAAGCACGTGCCATGGCATTATACACATCATATGGGAAAAAACCAAGAAGCCAATTGGGGTGTCACTACTCCACTTTGGGATCGCATTTTAGGAACAACAAGCGACGAATAAAGTGGACGAGATAAAAAATGAGTATAAAGTGGGAGATCTGGTTAAATACCGACAACCACGAAGATTTTTTTCAGACAATATTCAAGAGAATATGATTGGAGTCGTCACAGGAACGGATTTATATTTCGCCAAAGTTCTCTGGCAGGATGCGCTGTGGTGTTTAGAAAGTTTTGAAGATATAATTAAATATGAAATAGTTTTAAATGAAACTAAGGGGAAATAGATCTAGATGGTTAATGAGATTGAGGTCGGCGACTTAGTAGTACAACGACGTGGCGATTTCATTAAAGGAATGTTTTCTAGATATAAAACGATTGGCTTAGTCTTATCAGTTCAATACGGCCGCAGCGAGATGCCAAAGAATGAACCCGATCAAATATATGAATATGCATTGGTTTTCTGGTCGAGCGGCCATAAAGTAACCATCAAAACCTCTCTTTTGGAAAAGATATCTTGAAGGTTGCTTTTGGCGACCACAAACTAATTATATAAGGGCTGAATATGAACAATTACAATAAATTATTCGAAAACTGGAATAAATTCCTCAACGAAGAAGAACTCAAAGAAGTAACGGACGAAGAACTCGAAGACATCGATGAGATTCTTCACGACCTAAAGCCAGAAGACCTTTCGTTCGGAAACATCTTTGGCGACAAGATGCGTTTAATAACGCCAATGAAAACCAAAGACAGAAACCTTCAAGCTCTTAAGCGGACACTCAAACTATCGGGTTATGAGCCAGACTTTTCAACAGGTTTGGCGAATTACTATTCTTTTTCGCTTCCCGCTATGCGCGAAGGCGACAAGCCAACGACAATTATTCTTACACCCGAGCAAATGGAACATCTCGTAGATGATGACGGGCAAATAAAAAGGCTAGAAACAGATACCGACGAAAGCTTCGAGAAAAGAAAAAAGAAGATACAAAAGAAACAAATAAAAATAGGAAAGCTTCTTCAAAAAGGGTCGCGCCTCTATGATAATGCTCACGAAGCGTGGAAAGTCCACGACGAGATGTATCCAGATCAGTTCGGCATATCTCCAACGGGCGACGACCCAGCAGCCGATAATGACGAAGAAAAGGTAAAAGAATATCACGCAGCATATGAGGCAGCGACAGACAAATCAAAAAAAGAAAGACAAAAGCTTTTCGATGTCTTTCAAGGTGCGCAAACAATACCTTCTTCGGCGTTAAACCCTTATCAACAGCTAGCCGATTGGTGGAATAAAAAGTCAGCCTTCTACCGCGAAAATCCAGAAGCTGCTGCCGGTGACGCAACAACAAGCAGCGAATACTCAATTGTCTACTCGCGCCACCCACTCGATGTATTGCGAATGTCCGACTTCGATAGGATTGAGACATGCCATTCACCAAGCTCACGCGGAGGTGGGGGCAGCTACTACAAGTGCGCTGTTGCAGAAGCTCACGGTCACGGCCCGATTGCTTATGTCGTTAAGACTAGCGACTTGGATAGCATTCTGGTTGATTCTGCGCTGCCGAGCGAAGCGTCTCATCAAGAGCTTTTAGACTTTATAGAAGAGAACGACGAAGAACTCTTCTTGGATACCGAACGAGGGACTGGTGAAATTGAGCCTCTCTCTCGCGTTCGCTTAAAGAAATTCGTCAACCCCACTTTGAAAATGTCTCTTGCAGTTCCCAGCACACAAGTGTACGGAAAAAGATTCCCCAATCTTTACAACAACATAAGCGCCTTCACCAAAGAAAAACAAGCCGAAGAACTTAAAAAAATAGATGACTCTAAAAACTCTGATAACCCCTTTGATAGCGCGTTTGATGAAAACGGCAAGTTTAATCTTAGTAATTGGGAACGCTACGGCGGTTCTTATCAAGATGGCGGCGACTATCCCGGCGAAGCCATTACTAAATGGTTGGGATTTCAAACGGTAGGCAATACGCACTACGACAGCACCCAAGAAGATAACCTATCAGTCAACGGCAGTGTGATGGACCGCTGGAACGCAGAAGTAAATGAGATTCGAGACGAATGGAACAATAGGATGCAAGCAATCAAAATCTCAGCCCACGCCGAAGACGACGGAGCAGGCGAAGCATATATTGAGGTGAGTGCTAAACTTAATATTGCTATTGGCGAAGACGAGTTTATCTCAACTGCTTTCTCAGATGCAACAAGAAAATCAATTGAGTATCTTCCCAGCCATTTAATAGAATATGGCTATGATTGGCTAAACGACTACGTAAGTTATACAACGGCAAACCCAAACAATGCAGATTGGGCAGACCTTATAAGGTTGGCGCAAGAAGAAGCCGAATCACTAGTGACCATTGAGATCCCGGTGGATATGGAAAAAGCGAACGAAGAAGGTGCAGGTTATGCTTATGATCCCGACAACTTTCGAGAGATTTGCCGAAAGCTAGATGAGTATGACGACCAAGCCGACAACATCACAACCCTTGCAAAAAGCTATCTTAAACGCGAAGGCATCATTAAAGGTGGAGGTCTGCATAAACTAGCAAGCGCAATTGCAGATGAAAGCTGGTATGAGTGGGACTACGAGGTTGATGACGAATACGACACCACAAGCATTGAACTCGAAACAACAACGTATGTTAATTTTAATGACTTGATTAAGAAGATACCAATCACCTTTGACCACCAGCCCGACAAGTCATCAGAAATATTCATTATGTTTGCTGGCGACCCTATCGCATTAGCATCAAGAAGAGATGATGGAGAAGGCAACTTTATTGACTTTGAAGTTCGCTCACCAGAATTTGAAACTGAAAGAATGGATGGCTTTAAAGGAATGGACGCTATAAAAGAATATGTTCAATGGGAAGTGACTAAAATGATACTGCGACCAAAAGGACAAATGGGCGGTAGAATTCCCAAAGGATATGAATCCACTCGCGACTATCTAATTGCCATGAAAGAAGCGATGCGCGCTGCTGCCGGTGGCCGCGAAAACGAGTTTATGTTTCCTCGCACCTCGATGTGGGTTAATGGCCCCGACGCAGATGATGAATACAGGATGATGTATAAGATGAGTATGGACGAAGACACTCCCGACGAAGCCACGCAAAGCGCATTAGAAATCATCACAGAGACTGACGACGAAGACATACTAAAAGAGATATTCAGAAAAGCATTTGCAAAGGTTGCGAAGATTCCTGGGGAAACCGTCCAAGAAACAAGAAAATACTTTAAGAAATTTGATATTTTTTAAGTTGACTTATTAATAATAATTAAATATAATGTAGAGGTGATTAAAATGAAAGTAGGAACCCTCGTCAGGGAAAAAGAAGGCCCACGCTTTGGCGGTCTCGTTATCGAGTCTAAAAAAATCAACGATAAGCGAACCGACGTCAAAATTCAATGGTCAGATGGCACACGAAGTATTTATAAAAGCACATTTCTAGAAGAAATTATTCCTTGACATTCTAAAAAAAACAAATTAATATTAAAAGATGCATAAAAAAATGAAATCTAACGCGGTTTTTTGCTTACAGGTGGCCACGCTAGCCCTAACGCTTTTACCGGCAGCAGTGGTTTATTTTTCGCTTAAAATGAATAATAAATATAAGTAAAATAGGGTAGAGATATTTAGAGCCAGAACGAAAACAACAAATGGAGTAAAGTTTTCTCTTCAATGACTCTACTGAAGACGATTCGCGGGAATCAATTGAAATGAGTCTAGACCTCTTCATGGTTAAAAAAGATATATGGAGCTGGCTTTATTTTTTATTAATGCAATGATTGCTACTAGTTATTTTATATCAAAGGAGATATAAAATGAAAAAACTAGTAGTAAGCTTGTTGATGTTTTTGTTGATGGCCTCCTGTGCCACCACAAAGCCACAAGTAAAGCATAGGTACAGCCACATAACTCCCGAAAAGATTCGAAGTACGTGTGAGGCCGATAATTTCTGGAATATGCAGGTTGCAGGGGTTGCCGTGGTAGTGGTACACTTTGACCAGTGTCTCGGCGTGGACAATATGCTAGTAATGGTTACAACCACCAATCAATACACTAAAGAGATTAGAAGCCATAGTCTTAACCTACTCGGACTGCACTATTTGGAGTTTTTGAAAGCTAAAAAATCAGATAAAATCTGGAACTTAGAAAAGATAAAAGAATATACGGTTTCCAATGAAGGGAAAGATAAACATAACGAATGGTTTGTGGTGTATAAGGTTAAATCGAAAAAAGCCGCTGAGTGTTCAGGTCCAGTTTGTAAAGTAAAAAAGTAATTGACAAATAAATTATATTTTATTATTATAGGTTTTAATGACTGACGCTAAGTTAAAATATGTAATTGGGGATTTGGTTACAATCAATCACGGAGATAGTAATCTATATGGTGTGATTGTTGCGAGCACTTGCTCTAAGTACAAAGGCACACACCTGCCAGCTTATAAGGTGAGTTTCTTTTCAGAGGATGAATTAGAGGAACGCTGGTTACATCCAGCGGATTTCTTGACAACACCTTCAAACTACTCATGAGAATAATACGAGAAATAAAATACTTTTTGCAGCGTCTCGCAAGAGGATTTAGCGATAAAGAATGTTGGTGCCTAGACACTACAATTGCTAAATTTATTATCCCTCGGTTGAGAAGGATGAAAGAGATAGGCCAAAGTTATCCTCCTGATTTCAAATCTTTTACAAAGTGGTGCGATGCCTTGGACAAAATGATTTGGAGCTTTGAATTCGTTCTTAGAGACTATGGCAGCGACGACTATGATTTTAAAAATAAAGATGGCTGGGAGCTTAAACAGAAAATGAGAATGGAGCGCTACACCGAAGGTATGCAGTTATTTGCAAAATATTATAACAGTTTGTGGGATTAAGAACTATTTGTTGGTGTGAAGGCATACGAAGCACAGATAGGCCAATTGGTTAAATGGAAGGATGACTGCTCTCCTTATTGGATTAAAAAACAAAATAGAAATCCGATTGGTATGATAAAGAGTGTTAATATGGGTTATGTGGCCACTATCACCGTTCATTGGTTTGATTCTAATAGTGAACATATTGAAATGGCGGAATTTTTAGAAGTAATAAGTGAATGATGAAAGCAAAGATTGGAGATTTAGTTTATGTCAGTATTAGTCAGTATACAACTCAGCGTGATATGGGAATAGTAATAGGGATTTATGCCCCCATAGAGGAAGGACTTACTAAAAATCCTTGTAATTTTGCTTATGATGTGCTATTGTTTAAAGATAAGCGGCGCACACCCATTTTTGAGTCTGAAGTCATAGAGATTATTTAGAGTTGAAAGTTACTAATATTAGGAGAATGGAAGATAAATGAAAGTGGGAGATATAGTTAGACCTAAAGACCTTCCCCTCGCGTCTGGTTGTGGAATTATAGTGGAAAAGAAAGGGCGTAGCTGGCTCAAGATAGCTTGGCCCAACGGCTTGATAACAGAAGAACACCAGCGAGATATGAAGACGCTGTGATTTTATGAAAGTGGGAGATCTAGTGAAATTCTGCCACATTAGTGGCCAAAAGTTCTATCTTGTCGCGAGAATAAGCGAGTGTCACCAATGGTTTATGCCATATGGTGTTTATCAATGGTGTGATACTAACAAATGCGAGGTTTTAAATGACAGAGAGAATATCGGACGATGTTCAGAATTACCAACATCTAGTCGCTGCCTTAAAAGCAGAGAATGAGAGTCTGAAAGAAAAGATAAGGGTGCTCGAGAGAAAGTGTGCCTGTTCTCGCAACAATCAAAAATTATGTGAGGCTAATGATGAAACTAGTTAGAGATTTTATTCCTGAGATCATCGAAGAGGATGGCAAAACTTGTTATTGGCGAAAGGTCGCTGACCGGTCGGAACATATGTACCGTCTAAAACTTAAAATCATAGAGGAGGCCGAAGAGTTTATTGAGAATCCCTGCTGTGAAGAAGCAGCGGATATGCTCGAGGTCGTCCAAGCTTTTGCGAGCATCAATGAATTGAACTTTGATGATGTCATCGCAACAGCACAGAATAAAGCAATCAAACGCGGTGGCTTCGAAGAAGGCATTGTTTTGGTGAAGGTGCATGAGCAAGGTGAAAGTCGGCGATCTGATACAGTTAAAAAAGCATTGTAAAAATAGTGACCGCTGGGCGCTAATAGTAAAGTTGCCTATCTACCGCTATGGACTAATTACTATAGCATATTTGGATACAGGAGAGAGAGTTGAGGCCTGTAATTCAAATATTGAGGTTTACAACCACTTGAAGGAGTAGTAGCCATGGCATCAAAGAAAGGCGGAATAAAGAAGCACGAGGGAGTCAAAAAGAAAACCAGCATCGGTAATGGAAAATATACCAAATGGCCTAGCAAGGGAGGAGGCCCCAACGGCTCACCACCCAGTAAGAAATATCGTAAAAAGTCTCGAGGACAAGGAAAATAAATAAAAGGAGAATTAACAACTATGAATGATGAAGCAAAAGAAATCTTAATCGGTATTGTGGAATACCAAAACACAGTGGGTACTAAAAAAGATTTGGGATCGCTTACTTTGGAGCGCTTGGCTCAACGCGCCCAAAAAGCACTAGATAACTATTCTAAAGACAAAGACACTACATCAGCGAGTGTCGACCCCTTTCAGGCTTGGAATTTTGAACAACAATATGAATTCGATTTCAAAGATGAAATGGAATGGTAATTTAAATTTAATAACAACTACTTAATGTCTATTCACCTTCTATTATGAGAGGCAAAATGAAGAATATTAAATGGGATGTAAACGACCATATTACGGGAATGGATTTTAATCCTACTTGGCAAATTAAAAAGATTCCCACACCAGTCGTTCAGCCTAAGAAAAAAAGTATAAAATCTACTTGACTTTTCTTTAAAAATAAATGATAATGGCTTAGTAATTTGTTTTGAGGATAAAATGAAAGAACGAATCCAGTTTGTGTTGAGAGAAGGTTCTAATCGTGGTGTGCTCAGGTTTAACGAAGAGAAATTTCTGCACTCCATTTTAAAACAAGTGGAGAGGCAGCGGTATTTATCAGTAAACCAAAACAACTGGTTTCAATCTATTGAGAGCAAAGTAAAAGACGCATGCGATGGCACCTGGGATAACGAATGGAACACAGAGAAAGCTCGCAAGCTTGGAATGGCCATTAATTATTATAAGAACTCTCCTGATGCTTGCGTTTATTTCCGAGACATTATTCAATGGGTCGAGGACAATCCCGATAAAATAATCAGCAAAACCAATTACAAAAAAATTGTAGAAAACAAGTATGCTCAAAAAATCATTCATGCACTTTCGGTGGCTCCTAAATATGCAGATGGCGACGTTGTGTGCTACCGAGCCAACAAAGGCCCACGGAACTTTCGAGCCATTCCTCTTTTTATCTTGAAACCTCTTGACCGTGCAGTCAACGCCGTTAACGGTGCGCGATTGTATTTGGTACTCCCCTCCAACTCAGCATCTCCCTTAGAAATAGAAGAGCGCGACCTGAAGCCCTGGCGAGGAAAAAAAGCTAAAAATAGTTGATTTCTTTCTTGACAAAAAAATAAATAAATAATATAATCCTACTATAGACAACTTAAAGAATTGGAGAAATTAAATGTCCGTTGATTTTAAAACTTTTCGCAGCTGCGCACCTTTTGTCCTCAATATACGCAAGCCGATTCTTTTGAGAGGTCGTCACGGAATCGGTAAATCCGAAGCGGTATACGATATCGCTAAAGACTTGGACCTCCCTGTGGTCGAACGCCGCGCCAGTCAAATGACCGAGGGCGATTTACTGGGGATGCCATCTCCTGAGCAGATTGAAGTTAACGGTGAGCGGGCCAGTATTTTCCGCCCCTTCGAATGGTTTCTTCGAGCTTGTACAGAACCCGTTGTTCTTTTCTTGGACGAGGTTGACCGCGCCACAACTGAAGTGCGCCAAGGCATCTTTGAGTTGACAGACTCTCGTAAATTGGCCGGTTGGACTCTTCACCCCGACACGGTTGTTTTTGCTGCCGTCAACGGAGGAGACCATGGTGCGCAATATCAGGTTAATGATATGGACCCTGCGGAACTGGACCGTTACACTGTTTTTGACCTCGAGCCTTCGGTAGAAGATTGGCTTGACTGGGCGCATACTAACATTAATCCAGTTATTTGGGACTTTATCAACCAAAATCGAAGCCAGCTTGACCACAAAGATGACTTCGAACCCAACAAGGTATATCCCTCCCGCCGCTCTTGGAAACGCTTAAATGATTGTCTGGAGTCTGCAGAATTGTTTGCTAAAAACGGTGACGAGACAATGATTTATAATCTTTCGGTGGCCTTCATTGGCTTCGAAGCCTCTGTTGCTTTTTTAGACTTCTTGAAGAATTATGACTTCCAAGTAACGTGGGAAGAAGTTATCAACGAAGGGCAGCTTGAAAAAGTAGAAAAGTTCGACATTAATAATCACTTGGCAATGGTAGAGAAGATGGACACATCTGGCGTGTTTGCTGAGCAACTTAGTGAGACCCAGCTTGATAATATCGCCGCATACTTCAAAGTGCTTCCTTCAGAAGTAGCAATGAAATTATGGCTCAGTGTCACTTCAGGCAGTGAAAGCACAGAGGGTGAAAACATTGTGAGACTGCATTCTCGTATCCGTTCACGTCTGGTGGAGATGTTCGCCGACGACACTGACACCAATTAGCTTCTAAGTTGTTGGGATAGCAGAGCAATTGCATTGCGCTTTTGCTCTGTTTTTTTACTTGACTTATAAATAAAAATAAAATAAAATAAAGCTATGGTAAAAGAAACAAAAACAGATTTCGACCTCGATAGGTATATTGTTCAGCTGCTGAAAGATGAACCCTTCTTTGCGGCTATTTCCCGGCGGATTAACAAGTCGCCTTCTACGCTGATTCCAACAGCAGGAGTGCGCGTGAACCCAAAGACTGCGCAATTCGAAATGCTTTATAATCCCGCGTACTTTGAAAAGCTAACGCGACCCCAAAGACTAGAAGTGATCAAACACGAGTATTATCACTTACTTTTCGACCACGTTACCAGTCGTAAACCCCAAGGTATCCAAAATAAAATATGGAATTTTGCAACTGATTTGGCCATTAACTCTCATCTTACTCATCTTCCCGAAGGCGCCCTTAAGCCGGGAGAGGGTCCGTTCACAGATTTTGAGTCTGGTCTATCTGCCGAAGCTTATTTGCGCCTTCTCCAAAAGATGGCAGAAGAGGAAAAAAAGAAAGACGGAAAGGGTGAGGGTTCGGGCGACGGACTTCCTGAAGAGGGACAGTTTGATTCTCATGACGATTGGGATTCGGAAAGTCAAAGCGCAGAACAACAACAGGCCAATAAGATAGCAGAAGAACGTCTGAAAGAATACCTTAAGGATGCCGTAAAAGAGATTAAAGGCTCGTGTAAAGGCTGGGGCTCTGTAACTCAGCAGATGCAAAAGGAAATTATTGCCAACATCCAAACTAAACTTGATTGGCGCAAGATGTTGCGATACTTTGTGAAGACTACGCGCCGCGCCAGTCAGCGCAGCACAGTTAAACGCCTGAACAAACGCTATCGTTATATTCACCCCGGTAAGAAAGTGGAACGATATGCAAACATTGCTATCTCCATCGACCAATCGGGCTCAGTAAGTGATGAAATGCTCGGATTGTTTTTTGCAGAACTTGGCAAGCTAGCTAAGCTAGCGACATTCACCGTTGTTCCTTTCGATGATGTCGTTGACCCTTCACTAGTGTACGAATGGAAGAAAGGGCAGGCTCACAAGGCAGAGCGTGTAATGTATGGGGGCACCAACTTCGATGCGCCTACTGATTATGTTAATCAAAACAATTTTGATGCACATATCGTACTCACAGACCTGATGGCGCCAAAACCCAAGGCAAGTAAGTGTAAAAGAATGTGGATGACAACTAAATATTATGCGGACAGGAAACATTTTGAAACAAATGAGCCTGTTATTGCCATTGACTAAAAGGAATTGAAACATGGCCCACTATCCACCCACAGTTATTGAAAAAACAAAAGATGGCGAACGTTCGTATGATATCTACTCTCGTTTGCTTAAAGATAGAATAGTCTTTCTTGGCACTCCGGTTGACAATTACATTGCAAATTCTATTATTGCACAATTGCTTTTTCTAGACCAAGAGCCCGAGAAGGACATTTTACTTTATATTAATTCACCCGGAGGCTCTGTAACTGCCGGTCTTGGTATTCTCGATACAATGAATTACGTCAAAGCCGACGTCGCGACCATTTGTATTGGACAAGCGGCATCAATGGGAGCGCTCTTGCTATGCTCTGGCGCAAAGGGTAAAAGAAGTATCCTTCCCAATGCACGTGTACTTATCCATCAACCCCTTGGCGGAGCTTCAGGGCAAGCTAGTGACATAGAGATTCAGGCAAATGAAATCTTACGAATGAAGAAGCGATTGAATGAAATCATGGCTAAGAATACAGGACAAGACATAGAAAAGATTAAGCTGGATACCGACCGAGATTATATTATGGAAGCTGCTGAAGCAGTGAGCTATGGTCTCGTAGATAAAATTATAGAGAGTGCATAAAATGTCAATGGAAGGCTTATATGTGACTTTGGGTTATTTCACTTTAGCGTCTGTCGTGATTGCTATAGCTTATTTGAGAGAGGACAGATAAGCCCACTGCCCTCGTAGCTCAGTGGATAGAGCAACGGACTTCTAATCCGTAGGTCACAGGTTCGAATCCTGTCGAGGGTACTCTTTATGAAGATAAAGGTAGGGGATTTAATAAAACATTGGAGTAAGGGACCGGGAATCGTTATTGCACTATCAGAGCCTACTTTTAAAAACCCCTATCAACTAGCTACAGTATATTTTAATGATGGCGAAACGGATGATTTAGTTGTAACGTCCCTGTATCCTTACACTTTAAAAACTAAGAATTCCCTTGACAAATAAAAAATAAAAAATGATAATGGTAGAATAGTTTAATTTTAGGAGTAGGGCATGCCCAAAGTATATCAAGCATCTTACAAAGAGAACGGAAAGAGGTGGAGAACCAACAACGCTTCGCAGACTAAAATATTAGTAGAAGCCCGAAACGCTGCAAAAGAATATGGAGTGCGTGTTGTTGTCGAAGAACTGGAAATCGAAAAGCCATCTTTCAAATATTTTGTTGAGTGTATGAACGGGCGTAAACCCAATAGTCGCAAGTTTGTCTGCGCTTTTGAGCCGCGAGAATCAGTAATGGTTGAAGGCAAAGACGGCGAATTTGTAAGACGATGGAAGGTAAAGAAAGTATGAATGAAGAATTCCAGAAGTTTAAAGTAGGAGACCTAGTTTCGCATCGACACCAACGACCTTCCCTTTTTGGAATGATTGTGAAAACACATAGAACTAAAGCAGGGTCAAACGAATATTCTGTGAGTTGGTTACGAGGTCAAGGACGCTCTCGCTGTACCGAAGGTATACTGGAGATGGTGAGTAAAGGGTGAAAGTCGGCGATTTAATCAGACACAAGCATCTTATTGGGCTCGTCACCCGAGAAACTACTGTCGAGGAACAACCAATTCCCACATTATGGCGACATCATGATGGGAGAACTCCTTTGTACTATGTGGTATGGAGCAATGGGATGGAATTTGCCGTCCGACCCGACGAAAAAGATATGGTGATAATCAGTGAAAGTCGGTGATTTGGTAAGAGTGACAAGCGCCAGTCGCCCCATTGTGACGAACATTGGTATCTTCGTAGGAATGACCGGTACTTGGAAAGAATGGTATCGCATAGTTGTGAATAATAAAGAATTGAGATACGATGAGCCCTTCTGGGAATTCGAAGTACTTAATAAGTGAAATTTAAACTATTAAAGGAGAAAACTATGTTTAAAAAGATTTTATTGTGTTTTATGATTATTGGTTTTGCTAGCAGCGCAATTGCTAGCGACTGGAAAACAAGAACCGGAGTCCGGCTCGGCTATTCCTACATCAACAAGGGAGACCAAACGGAAAAGCTCAAGAGTCCACATATGTTTTTGTTGGGCTTTGAAATGCAACAAGCCCTCAAAGGCGGCTCATGGTTGGACGTCTTGTTCATCGAGAACATCTCAGTTGCAGGTCTAGACCAAAGTGTGTTCGCGCCATCAGCTAGTTTGCTCATTGGCTTTGAGCTTGCAGACCAAATTCAATTGGCTGTAGGCGGCAACGTAGCACCCTTTGACCCTGCGAAAGAAGAAAACTATATCCATCTCATTACTGCGATTGGATATACAGCCGACGTTGGACTTTTCAGTGTTCCAATCCACTTGACCTATATTCCAGATACCAACGGGTTTTGGCGTTGTGCTGCGACCGTTGGCGTAAACTGGTAAAAAAATAAATAAAAAGCTTGACTTATTGTTATTAATGTGAGACAATACCCTTAGAAACAATCAAGAAGGATTGAAAATTTATGCCTGGGTAGCTCAGTGGAAGAGCGCCGCCCAGTAGGAAGCCGAAAGCCCACGCAGCCACACGAACTCGGGATTGATCCTCCCGGTGGTAAAAATGTCGAGCATTGCCGACGCGGGATTTGGGAGAGAGGCTGAAACACTGCAAGGGTTTTGAGCAGTGGAACTACGTTATGAGGTGGAGGTCGCCGGTTCGAATCCGTGCCCCAGGTTCACCATACAATTGAGGACTTGCAAGCTAGAAGATGAGGAGTGGTAAAAATATTATAGTGATTGCTTCGTTGCTTGGTTTTGGTGGGCTTATGGTGTACGATTTTAGCCACGAACTTACAAGCTTAAGAAAAATAAATACTGAATTAAGCTCCACTATTGAAGAAAAAAATAGACAATTAGGCAACTTTGATTTAGTATGCGGCGCAATGGCAGACCCTACGGGACAAATACTTCATTTGGATTGTGGACAATCTTTTGTCCCCCAATATGCTACCTGTGCTTGCACCTTATTGTGCTTGTCCGATTACAGCTTTGCCGTCAACAACCTTAATCCAGAAGATTGCGAAGCTGCTAGAAAAGAAAAGAAAGAAAAGAGTTTATAATACTCCCGTAGCTCAGTTGGCAGAGCAGGCGGCTCATAACCGCTCGGTCGTAGGTTCAAGTCCTACCGGGAGTACTGCACGGCCCCTGAAGAAAACCTGAATTTTTATAAAGGAGAAAATTATGTTTGAAGAATTTGTTAGGTCTAGTTGGTTTTTTTACGGTGGATTGGTGTATGTGTCAGCTACAATTGTATACGTCACATATAAAATTACCAATCATTTTGAAACCACCAACAAAAGGCTTAAAGATTTAGAAGAAAAAACTAGTTAGTTTGAATTGCGCAGTAGCACAATGGTAGTGCGTTCGGCTGTTAACCGAAAGGTTGTAGGTTCGAGTCCTACCTGCGCAGTTTTCCCACCATTATCGGCAGCGAGAAATTTTTTCACTTTTTACTTGACTTTAAATTAAATTAATAGGATAATTATGAGTATGAAGGTTGGAGATAAGATAAAACTCAAAGCGACACTGGATGCAAGCAATCGTACTAAGAACAGAATCCGCGAGCATGGCCGGTCAAGCTTTGAAGTTGTGTGTGTACCCCAACATATTCGTAGTATGTCAACCATCGCTATTCTACTCAAAACGGATAGATGGCTAGGTTGGCTTCCCCTAAATGAAATCGAGGTAATCAATGACAAATAATATTAAAGATTTAAGTAACAAAATCAATAAATATGAATGGGGTCAAATGGAAGAAGAAGAGTTGTTTTCTTTCTTTCAGGAACTAATCGACACTGGATTGGTCAATCAGCTTCAAGGTCATTACGGTCGTGTTGCTCGTAGCCTGATTGAGGAAGGAGTGTGTTGTGCAAGTTAATGACGTATTGATGAAGAAATGGTGTTTTGGTATGGGTCGCGCCCAAGTAAAAGGCCGTGAAGAAGCGGTTATGAACAAAAAGGGCGAACTTCAAACCTACGTTACATACCCTAAGTATCGCACAATCGTTTTCAAAGTAGAGAAAGCGGAAAAGAAAAATGGCCAATGGCTAGTTGAAGGCGACCAGTATTCATCTCTCAACGGAAAGCCAAAGAAGACCAAACTCGTTCTTAACGAAAAGAAAGGCGTTTTGTACGTCGCTGGCCAGAAACGACCGTTCCTCAAGATGGGAGATATCTCCGTTACGGAAAAGGGAATTCCCCCTGTTGGAAGTTTAATCGTTGTCGACAAGAAACACGCTATCGTTACTGCCGTTGGTCGCAATGAACTGACCGTGTATGTCAACAATCAATTCAAAACCGTTGCCTGCAAGCCAGGAACAATTAAATGGCATTCGGATAAAATCCTCACCAGCGTAAGGAGTTAAAATGTCTTATTCAGGCACTGTGAGATGTGGTCATTGTTGGGGGAAAGGTCATAACCGCGCTAGTTGCATACATCTTCGAGAAAAGATGGAGAAGCTGCGAGAGGTTAACCCCGCTGATTGGAGAGTAATGAGGTATTTTGATAAGAAGAAAGAAAAACGTCAACGCCTTAAAAATAAGAAATGCTCGTATTGTCGGACAGCTGGTCACACGCGCCCCACTTGTCTTGAGTTGAAGCATGCTAAAAAGGTCGCCATAGAAAAATGTACAGAGTGGCGCAAGAAGCTTGTAGAAGGCCTCCAAAGACAAGGCATTGGTATCGGCACTCTAGTCAAATATCATTCGTGGGGAGAAAAAAATCTGGGAATGATTACCAATATTGATTGGGAAGATTTAGACCATCGAATTGCTTATGGCTCTGGTTCACCGTTTTCTCTGACTGTAACTCCGTTTAAGACTCGTAGCAACATCTATGGTCGATCATTCCGATGTGCTCTTCCGCCAATTGAAAAAGTGTATTTTTCGGCTGTTGAGCCTACTGTGCAGTTTATCGGACCAGTGACGCCAGCCGACGTTGTTCGGTCTGTTCCCGCTGGCTTCTTCAATCCTAGCGAAACTTTTATTGAGAATGTATTTGTAGAAAAGGAGAAGCACTCTGCTAGAACTGAGCATTGGGATATAGCCGATTGGTGCAAATTACAAGGTTTTTACGAAAAAAAGCAAAAAAACGCTTGACTTCCTCATCAACTCGTGAGAGAATACTAGTATGAAATGTGGAGATTTAGTAAAAATTAAAGAAGCCAGAATCGGCGTACCTGCGGGAACTCTCGGTTTGATTGTGGAACGTCATATCAATCGTCGATCGACGTTTCCTCATTTTGTTTACGAGATTCAGCTTACTCATAAAGCAAATCACGTTATCAAACGACTCGCTCGAGACTTAGAGGTGGTAAAATGCAAGTAGGCGACTTGGTTCATTACGTTGAAGCAAACACATTGACCGGCAACTACCACGTTCGCGAGAACACTTCGGGGCTCATTGTAGGCTTTCACCCTAAGAATGGAAGAGTTAAGGTTCACTGGTTTACGATGGGTGAAACCCCAACACCGCATAATGCAGGCTATTGGCCATGGGGAAGTTTAAAGGTGTATAACAATGCAAGTCGGTGATTTAGTGAGATATAGATATGGTCAGCAAGACCTTGGAATTATAATTGAAACAAAACAAGAGGCAAACGAACGCACTCCAAAGCTCAACGTGATGTGGTTCAGACCTCGCTACATTACCGATTGGATGCGACCAACAGGATTGGAGATAATCAGTGAAAGTCGGTGATTTGGTAACTAAGCATTTTGAAGCTGAAGAAGATGACCTTCTGGGTATTGTAATCGCGATTGACGACTATAAATATATTAAAGTTTTCTGGAACAAAGGATACGGAACGTTTTGGACTTTAATGAAAGCAGCGCGAGTAGTAAAATGAAAGTAGGCGATATGGTAAGAAATAAAATACACCCCCAACGTGTGTGGCTTGTAACCAAGATTGCGCCCGATGGACTTTGGTTTATTGGCGACGGATACAAGCCTACAAATGCAAACGTTTGGCGTTCAGTCAATGAATATGAGGCGATTAGTAATGAAAGTCGGTGATTTAGTTGAACTTTCTGCACTCAGCAGAGGCTTGTTGTCTTATCGAAGATTGCGAGATATTTATGGTATTATAGTAGAGGACAGCCTGCGCGCACACGGTAATTACGATAGTGTTAAAGTCCAGTGGTTTGGTGATTATAATCGGACGACCATGATGCTCTCCAAACATCTTAGGCTTGCAAGGACAGTTAAAAAAGATGACAGATATGGATAAAAGCAAACTGAAAGCCCCCGACAATACAGAAGAACACCGAGAGATTTTAGCCGAGATTATTATAGAAGATACACCTATAAAAGTGTTGCAATTGAGGCTAAAGGACCAATTAATTAACTCTTATCGAATTTCTACTCGTCAATTCCATAAAGAGTATTGGCAATATTTTGACGAAACCGGCGGACATTGCCCGTTTCAAATCAACAGCGAATAAACACGGAGATTGACTGTGAAAATTGGCGATTTGGTAAAATATAAAAACAAATATTATATTGTAACTCAAACCTATGGCACGATGGTTTCTTTGAGCAACCATCCTAGAAATCGCGTATTCCGCAAAGAACAAATAGAGGTGATAAAATGAAAATCGGTGACGTTGTAAAACTTAAAAACATTATAGAGAATCGACAAAGCTGGCTTCGTTCTTACAAGGACACTCCGGGTGTTATTATCGATTTTCAACGTCGATTTAACAATTCCGCCCCTATTCAGACAGTGAGGGTTTTCTTTGCCAAGATGGAAGTTTACGAGGATTTAGCTGCATGGCGCGTCACGAAAGCGTAGCTCTTAACATTGGTGCTCTTGTGCGCTGGGGTGGCGTGATTTGTATGGTCGTGGGGAAAGAAGGGCTGAATGCTCGGATACAATGGTGGAACGGGGAAGGATTTTATGATGTTTGGGTGCCCCAAGATTTTTTATCTTACAATGTAATCACAGAATAGGAGAGATTGATAAGAAATGAAGAAATTACTCTTAACGATATTAACATTAACTATTATTAATTGTGGACACCCAGTCGATGATTCTAAAACGATTCCTTCCAGCGCTGGCGAATTGGTGCAGCTTCCCGAGAGTAGTCTTTGTGGCGACGTGGAACCGCCACACGACCATGAGCCATTAACCTGTGGGGTTAACCCTTGGACCAACAAAGGGCACTGCTGCACGTGGGTAACGGAAGAGGGCGAAGAAGATGAATGTATCACTTCTTGGTGCGTCAATGAACATCTTTGTGAGTGGATGGTCAATCAGCGCTCTTGTAGTCTCAAAAACTAGAAAAAGAGGTAAAAAACAAAAAATGGACACATCCCTCGGATTGTTAATCCCCGTTATCGCTTTTATACTTTACGTGTGGAGTGATAAAAAACAAAAAAAAGTGAAAAAAAGTGAAAAAAGTTCTTGACAGGACGCTGAAAACTGCTATACTTGTTATAGAAACTTAGAAAAGGAATTTAAATTCAATGTCAGACAACATTCTTTGCGCAGTAACCCTTAAAGATGAAACTTTTTCAGACCTGCTTGCTCCTATGCAAGAATTAGACGTTAGCGCTCTTAAAGATGATGCATCCGCAAAGCTTTCTGCTGCAGAACGCGAAGAACACGCTGCCGAGCAAGCAAGACTTGTTGAACTTGCTACAATTCGCGAGTTTCTCGCTAAGAAAAAGGCAGAAGCTGCAGCAAACCCCGCTAAAGCTCAAGAAAAGAAGCCAGAGGCGAAAACTCCTTCAAAAAAGAAGTCTTTTAGAGATGGAAGGGGACGACCACGCAAGAGCTTTACAAAGACAGTGACGTTTACCGTTGTAGCGGAAGACCAATTCAAGCTCACCGGTCGTGGACGTCCCGGCAAAGCCGCTCGCGAAAAATTTACTGTCCATCATTCCCAAGCTGCAAGACTTAACCCCTCAAAAACCTATTCGCGCAAAGAAATCAACGCGATGAAAAAAGCACTTTAATTCAAAACAAAATAAGCGAGGCACAAATTAAATGAGATATATATATGTTTTAATTCTTCTGATATCTTGCAGTCCCGATAGCGGCACAACGGGCGCCGCTGACGAGCCAAAAGAGTCAGGAACGGACTTTGAGTACTTTGAGTCGGCAGCCAATCACTATTGCGCGCAATATATGAACTGCCCTGATATACCGGTCACTCAAGAAGAATGCCTCGGTGGCGCGTACGGATTGTATGGCACCACAACCGATAGTGAGTGTAAACAGTTGTTGCTAGACTATATGGAGGAGTGTTCTAAAGAACCGTGTTTAAAACCACCATTCCCGCCAGCATGCAAAGCAGTGACTGATGTCTTCTTGTCGAAGTGCTTCTAAAAACTTCTTGACAAGCTAGCATGGGTTTGAGATAATACTTGTAGAAGCTAAAAACTTAATTCGAGGACACAAAAAATATATATGAAAAAAGAACTGCAACAAGAGTATATTAACAAGTTTGAAGAATTGGCTAAGTTCGCTCAAGAGCACAACCTAGGAGATATCTTCAGCTACGCACGTTCCAAAGAAGTATATGCCGCTTACCGTTTAGGACATACAATAGCAGATGACTATTCAGGAGCCGACGCTTATAACCAGAACGGACAACCCGTTGAATACAAATCTACCATTGCTAAGAAGATGCAAGGTAGCTATACGGGAATTTCTGTTCAACCAAGCTGGGAAGACCAAGTAGCTTATTTGAGAGAAGAAAAGATAGCCAAGTATCCAGAGCATTATTATAATCGTTTCGAAGATGGAGTGCTTGTAGAGTCTTGGAAGCTCACAGGCGAAAAAGTGCTCGAACTCTTGCTGCCAAAGCTCGAACGCAAGTTTGCAACAGTGCTTACAAAGAAAGACCCGCGTTTGAGCGCAATCGTTACGGATTCTGAAATAAAACAATTCGGAGAACAGGTAAACTTATAAAAATGAAAAAAGATAAACTCTATAGAGCAACAGTTAACGTACAATATGACAACGTAGAAAAACCCGTAAAAGTGAGCATAAAAGTGTGGGCAAAGGATAGAGTCTCAGCCGCACAGATGGCTAGAACCTTTTGCGGTACTGGCGGAGAAGCAGGAGCAACGGTATTGCTGGAATGCTTGTCTAGTAGTACAGGGGAATTAGAGAATAATAAAGAAATAGAAAAAATGACTGGATAAGTTGAAGTGTGGTAAACGGTGGGAAAGAGTGGGGGAATCTAGTATATACCCAATTCCGTGTCAACCGTTAACTTTATACTTGACAATTACCCATTAATATGCTTGGAGCTACTTATTTATGAAGGATTTATTAGCCGCAATGAAGTTCAACCCCTTTGGTGAAGTAACCCACGACACGCTAGCCGCGTTAATGCCGTTCTACTGCTGTTGGCTAGACGATGGCGAGGGTAAGCCATGCACTGCTAGTGTAGCGATAGGGTCGGCGATGTACACCGCGTCTCCGCTAAACATTAAACCTGGCAATTTTAAGGGCAAACCTTGGAAAAACTAGAAAAAATAAAGTTTAATGATTACGCATAGTTAATTTAACATCTCTCTAAGGGGAGATAAAAAGAAATCAGCTAGCATAATTACTGTGTGAATCCTAACGGCTACCAGTTCTTATGGCGTTGCAAACTATGCAAGATTACTGTGTGGCGGGAGGCTTGGCCGCAGAAATGCCCGAGCTGTAAGAAAGAAAAAGCCATGGAAGATAAACCTTTAGATTCAAAAAAAGATGAAAAAAAGCTTGACAAATGCAACAAGTTTGATATACTGTATATAGAAACAATAAGAAAGGACTTTTAAATTCTATGCTTAATCCCATCGCAATTCTTATCGAAAATGCTCTCGACTCTCACCCTGACCTCGCTGGAAACCATGCTAACGCTGAAGTCGCAGCTGCACTAGCGAACACCTTAACCGTTGCATCTTGGCAACAATTAGCTGCTGTAACCGGCGCAACAGTAGAATACGACCATGACGGTCAATTGGTACTGTACACTGGTTGCAACGTTGAATTACCTGAACCTACCGTTATCCACGCTCGTGACCTTACCCCTGAAGAACTAGCTGCCGAAGCCGATACTAACGGTTGGGCCGAACCCTTTTAATCCGAGAAATAAAATAAAAAAAGTTAAAATAGTTCTTGACACCCTCAGTAACCTTTGATAGAATACATATAGACAGTAAGAAAAGGATAAACAATGACTCGTAAAGACTTCCAACTTATCGCAGACGTAATCAAAGAGAACGCTAACAAACCATTGCATATTGATGACCTCCGCAATGGAGAGACAGCAATTGAAGCGGCAACGCAAGAGCTAGCATATTCATTTGCTCGAGCATTGAACGATGCTAACCCACGCTTTAACCTTGGTCTGTTC